>Ga0073906_1002829_pt1 | contig 21550 bp, 14 predicted proteins | sample Inofromicrocosms_FD_65485 | JGI IMG/M metagenome (GOLD analysis project Ga0073906, IMG submission 65485) | Mouse cecum microbial communities from Vienna, Austria - Inoculum for glucosamine and mucus D2O microcosms | ecosystem: Host-associated > Mammals > Digestive system > Large intestine >...
TACAGGGACGGCGGACCCGGCATTGTGAGAAAGCCGTCCGTTCCCGGCGCAGGGGAGCCGGACAAAACGAATAAAGGAGTGTAGATTGTGGAAAAATTAGTAAAAGCGGCGGTTGTGGAAGGCCCCGGAAAAATCGCCATCCGTCACATTCCCTATCCGAAACTGGAGTACGGTGACGGCGGCGCGGTCATGAAGAGCATCGCCTCCGGCATCTGCGGCACGGACAAGCATACCTTCAAGGGCGAGACAAAACAAAACGGCGGCACGGCGACAGAATTCCATGCAGCCTACCCGCTCATTCAGGGTCACGAAGCCGTTGGGATTATCGAGGAAATCGCGCCGGGCTGTGTCCGGAAGGATTTCTATGGCGAGGAACTTCATCCCGGCGACCGCATCACCTTCTGCCCGGACATCGTCTGCGGGGAGTGCTATTACTGCCGGACCTCCCCCTGGTATCCCTGGTGCGAGGACCCCTCCCGGGAATGCTACGGGAACAGCCTGTCCTGCGAACAGGGGAAGCTGCTGAACGGCGCCTTTGCGGAGTATATGTATCTTTACCCGAAGGCGTATCTCTACAAGGTCCCGGAGAAGCTGCCCAACGACCTGGCCTGCCTGACGGAGGTCATGTGCGTCACCTATACGCTGGACAAGGCCAAGGAACTGTTCGCCTTTGACGGGGAGGGCTTTGAGTTCGGCGGTTCCGTGGTGATCCAGGGCTGTGGTCCTTTGGGGCTGGCCCACGTCATCAAGGCAAGAATGCTGGGCGCGGGGACTATTATTGTCACGGATATCTCGGATTACAAATTGGAGCTGGCCAAGGCGTTTGGTGCGGACATTGCGCTGAACGTGGCAAAAACGACGTCAGAAGAACGGATTGACATTGTGCGTCAGGCCACCCACGGCTTCGGCGGCAATGTGGTTTGCGAGTGCTCCGGCGTCCCTGGCGTGGTGGAGGAAGGTCTGGAAATGACCCGTAAATGCGGCGTTTATGTGGAAACCGGCCACTTTGTGGATGTGGGCCCGGACAGCGTGAACTTCCATAAAATCTGCGCGAAAAACCTGCGTATTATCGGCATGAACAACCACGCCGTCACCGGGTACCGGCCCACTATGGAGATGATGCTGCGTCATGAGAAGGACTTCCCCTGGGAGAAATTCTTCAGCCATCACTATAAACTGGACGATTACGAAACCGCTATCCGCACCAGTATGTCCCCCGAAAGCATGAAAGTCATCGTGGAGTGCTGGGACTGAGAACCCGCCTGCGTTCCGGAGGCTTCTCCGCCCGCTCAAGGAGAAAGGAGGTATGCGTCATGTCTCATACAGGCGTAACACCCATTGTGGAGTTCCGGAATATCCGCAAAGAATTTCCGGGTGTTCTGGCTCTGGACGACGTTTCCATGAAAATCTGGCCTGGGGAAGTACATTGTCTGCTGGGGGAAAACGGGGCCGGAAAGTCTACTCTGATGAAGGTCCTGACCGGCGTCTATCATCCCGACGGAGGGGAGATCCTGATCGAGGGCCGGAAGGTGGAAGTAGGGGATATCCACGCGGCGCAAAGGCTGAAAATCGGAACGGTCTTTCAGGAAAACAGCCTGATTCCGCATCTGAACGTCGCAGAAAACGTCTTCCTGACCCGGGAGATCAAAAACAGAGCCGGTTTTATCGACTGGAAGAAAATGTACGCCGAATGCGCGTCCTGGTGCGAAAAACTGGGCGTTCGTCTGGATCCCAGAGCCAGAGTCAACACGCTTTCCGTTGCCCAGCAGCAGGTGGTGGAGATTGTGAAAATGTTCTCCCAGCAGCCCCATATTGTGATCCTGGACGAACCGACTTCCGCTCTTTCCGACAATGAGATTGACAACCTTTTTGACATCGTGCAGCGTATGCAGGCATCAGGCATCACTTTCATTTATATTTCCCACCGGATGGAGGAAATCAAGCGCATCGGCAACAGCGGGACAGTCCTGCGGGATGGGAAGTTCGTGGCGGAAATCGAGGACGTGACCAAGCTGGAGATGGACGAAATCGTCAGCCTGATTGTGGGCCGCACGTTGGATGAGAAATATCCCGCCCGTAACCACACGATTGGCGGCGTCCTGATGGAAGTGGAAAAACTGAACGTCCCCCGCACCATTTACGATATCAGCTTTCAGGTCCGCCGCGGGGAGGTGCTGGGCTTCTCCGGACTGGTTGGTTCCGGCCGCACCTCCACAGCCAAGGCCCTGTTCGGCGCAATCCGCAAGACCTCCGGCACGGTCAGAATCGACGGCAAAGAGGTCCGGCTGAAAAATCCCTGCGACGCCATCCGGAACGGCATCGGGCTTCTTCCCGAAAACCGGAAGGAGGAGGGGCTGGTACTGACACAGTCGATTTCCTGGAACATTGTGTTTGCGGCTATTAAAAAGTATGTCCGCCGGGGCTTCCTGAACGGCCGGCAGGAGACGGCGGATGTGCTGGAATACAAAGAACGCCTGAACATCAAAGCGCCGGATATCCATAGGCAGGTCAAGTATCTTTCCGGCGGGAACCAGCAGAAGGTGGTCTTTGCAAAATGGCTCTGTGCGGAGTCCGACGTCTATATTTTTGATGAACCTACCCGGGGCATCGACGTGGGCGCGAAAAGTGAAATCTATGGAATCATCAATATGCTGGTGGAAAAGGGAAACGCGGTGATTGTGATTTCGTCGGAGCTTCCGGAGATTCTGGGGATCTGCGACCGGGTCCTTGTGTTCCATGAGGGCCGCGTTACAGCCAATATTGACCGGAAGGACGCGACACAGGAAAATCTGATGTATTACATGATAGGAGGGAACTGAGCGTGGAAAAAAGCTGTCATCAATCCGGTTTCATGCAGCGGCTGAAGCAAGTGGAAGGTCTGGGCGCACTGTTTCCTCTGGCGGTAATCTGCGTGTTTCTGTGCGTGTTTACGGATACCTTTGCTTCCTACAACAATATTATGCAGGTTCTGCGTCAGGCCGCCGTATACGCCATTATGGGCACTGGCATGACCTTTGTGATCATATCCGGCGCGGTGGATTTGTCCCAGGGCTCCCTGCTGGCGTTCTGCTGCGTGTTCGCGGGCATGACCATCAACGCTACCGGCAATATGTGGCTTGGAATGCTGGTGGCTGTAGTAATTGGCGCGCTGGCCGGTTCTGTCAACGGTCTTGTGATTGCCTTCATTAAAATCCCGCCCTTTATTATGACCCTGGGCACGATGTATATCTTCCGGGGCCTGACGCTGTGGGTGACCAACTCCACGCAGATTGCAGTGAATCATGAGCGGTTCAAATTTATCGGGCAGGGCTTTCTGCTGGGGATTCCGTTCCCGGTCTACGTCTTCATAGCCATCGGCATTCTGGCCCACGTGATTCTGTCCAAAACCGCAACAGGCAGATATGTCTACGCCATCGGCTCCAATGCGGAAACCGCCCGGCTCTCCGGTGTGCGGATTGAACGGAATATCATCAAAATTTACGCGATTTCCGGCATTTCCATCGGTCTTGCGGCAATCGTGTATATGTCCCGCCTCAGCGCCGCGCAGCCTACCGCCGGGCAGTCCTATGAAATGGAGGCCATTGCTGCGGCAGTCATTGGCGGCGTGAGCATGAGCGGCGGTTCCGGCAGCGTATTCGGCACCCTGATCGGCGCGGTTACGGTAGCTGTGATTCGCAACGGGCTGGTGCTTCTGGGCGTGCAGAGTTACTTTACCCAAATCGTTGTGGGCGCGATTATTGTGGTCGCTGTCTCCATTGATTTCATCCGCAAACGCATTGCCGCTTCCCGCTGAGTTCTGATTACGTATAAGAGATTTTTATACAATGCTTCAAGGAGGAACTGAAATGAAGAAGTTATTTGTACTGCTCCTGACTCTTGCTATGGCGCTGACCCTTGTGGCCTGCGGCGGTGATAATGCCGCGTCCGGCACGGGAGATTCTTCCGGCGGAGGCGATTCCGACAGTGGGGATGCCTCCAAGGTGATCGCGGTGGTCCCCAAAACCCTGAACAATCCCTTCTTTGTGGCAATGGTGGACAGTCTGAAAAGCGCCTGCGAGTCCAAAGGCTGGACAGTCAAGGTCAACGCTGCCGACGCGGAAACAGAGGTGGATAAGCAGGTCAGCATTGTGGAGGCGTTCATTGAGGAAGGCGTGGACGCGATTGTCCTTGGTCCCAGTTCTGCCACGGCGCTGGTAGACACCATCAATGCCGCCGCTGCAAAAGGTATTGCGGTCTTTCTGATTGACTCCGGCGCGGACGAGTGCGATTACAAGGCGTTCATTGGCACGGACAATTATATTGGCGGCGTAACCGGCGCGGAGTGGATTGGTGAAAATGTGAAGTCCGGTAAAGTCGCTATTCTGGACGGCTTTTCCGGCAACGACGCCACAACTCAGCGGCAAAAAGGTTTTATGGATAAAATCGCGGAGTATCCTGACATTGAAGTGGTTGCTTCCGAGTACGCCAACTGTGAAATCTCCAAAGGCATGGAAGTGACAGAAAATTTCCTCGTTGCCTACCCTGATCTGACGGCTATTTTCGCAGTAAATGACATGATGGCCATTGGCGCAGGACAGGCAGTGGAAGCCGCCGACAAACGCAGTCAGATTACCGTCTGCGGCTTTGACGGACAGCCCGACGCGGTTCAGAAATTGATTGAGGGCACCATCGACGCTACAATTGCCCAGAAGCCCGCTACTATGGGCACGCTGATGGCTGAAACCATTGAGAAGCACTTCAACGGCGGCACGATTGAGAGAACAACCGACACGGGCTGCGACGTGGTGACCATTGAGAATGCAGAGACCTATCTGAATTGGCAGTAATCACACAGAATCAGAAACAGAGCGCAAGCAAAATCCAAGCGGCTTGCCTGTAAAAAATCTTGCATATAAAACAGCAGCGGTGTCCTGATGCGCAGGAAGCCGCTGCTGTTTTTGCGAAATACCATCTGTCTTTCGGATTGAGCGCGGATTGAGTCGGACAGCTATATCGCTTCCGGAAATTGCAGCTCTGAAAATTATTTCTTAATATTAAACTAAAAACTTGAAAAATTATTCATAATATGTTAAGATAAAAAGCATTACATTGTGGCAGAAGACAATGGCCTTTCGCTGCATCTTTAATTTGCGCATTGAAAGTCGAATTTTGTCAACCCAAAAACAGAAAGGCCGGTGTAGACTTTGCAGTATAGTCTCAATAGCGGCAGTGCAGAGAAGGATAGATTTCTTGACTGGCTATCACAACAAACGGTATCATTACAATTGGCGGATGCGTCGCTGATTTTGACAAACTTGGAAAAATATTGTTTGGATAAACGATTGATTCGCAAGCCAATCTGTGATATCCGTGACAAAGATGAAGTGAATCAATTGCGTGTGCGGCTTGAGGGCGACCGGCTGTTTCGCTTTTTTAATCGCGCAAAAACAAAGAAAATACTGCTGCTCCTTCGTTGTTATTTGCAATATCTTGAACAGCTTGAAGCCTGCTGTCAAAAAACGGAAGAGCCTTTCTCGGAAACTGTTTCTGCTTCAGAAAGCATCCCGTCTGACGATGAATCGGAAGGGAATGACGTTGCTGACTCTCTTTCAGTTTCTTCTAAAGATGATGAATTTACCCTGTCCGATGACACTTTGACTGCATATTTTCAGTTGAATTCCATTCCCTTTGTTGATAAGAGGCCATACGGCGGCAGATTGTGGATGATTGGCGGAAAAACGCTGGAATCGGACGCGAATATACTTCGGGAACATGGCTTTTATTTTTGCTTTGCACCAAATGGAAGCGGCAGTACCGGCGGACAAAGCGGCTGGTATTTGAACGCTCAACATCAGATTTCGATGGTTTTGCCGCAGGATGATTCGGAACTATCAACTGCTCCTAAGCTATCAAAAGAGTTGGAGGATCTGCTTGCAGAGGATGATATGAAGCTGCTTCGGGATGAGCTTTTGCGGCAGAATATCCTGACATTGGAACAATTTAAGCAAATCAATCCATGGGGTTTTATGAATCGCCATGTTTTATACAGCATTAGCCAGAGGCAGGAGATTTATAAGCGGATTCTTCAACGATTGAGATCCGGTGAAACTGCGGATTCGGAACAGCAGTTTGCCCTGAAAACTAAGACGGCTTCCTATCCCGGTGCGGTTCCGGCGGAGGCATTTGCGTGTTTTTGTGAACATATTGCTCAGAAATATCCGTTGAAATTCCGTTCGCTGCTGGATATGAAATACAATGGGCAGGGGTCTGTCGTTCTTTCCCGTGTGGATAAGTATGGCGACTCCATCAGACTGATGAATCCTGAGGCTTATGTGAACCGTCAGATGACCGCTCAGGCCGCCTTGATTTATGGTCAGTGGATTTGTAAAGTATGTGGGGAATCAGAGCAGCCAGTAAAGATAGAAGAGCTTGAGAAACAGGAAAAAACAGATCAGCCATTGAAAAAGGAACCGCTGGAAAACTGTCCGAATAGCACGGAAAAACCGCCTGATATTCCTGAAAAATCTGCGTTGGAACAGGTAACATCTGTGGATTCTTTGGTTCAAAAGGCTGAAAAGTGTGTCTTTGCCGCGGACTTGGATGGGATGACTCCAGAAGAACTTCGCAAGGCCCTGAATGCTTCGGCAATGTATGTAAAAAGCGCTGTATCGGATTCTAAACATATTGTCTCGTTGAACGGAAAGCTGTTTCATGACGAGGTGTTTGTGGATTGGGAAGACGGCGCGGAACAATTGGAAAACATCCTGGATAAACTGCTGGTGCGAAATGATGGCTACGTCTCTGCCGCGCAGTTTTATGAATACGTCCATGCGGATATGCAGATGTTCCTGAATGACAATGATATGGATCATCTCTATATGGTTTATGATTTGGCCCGGCATTTGTTTGAGAAGCTGGACCGTCACCATAAACAGCTTGTTTTTCAGGGGAATCACATTTCACGGAAGACCGCAGCTGTCAGGTCCAATCTGGATGTAATGCGGAACTATGCCAAAGAGCAGGGCGGCGTATTTCGGGAGGAGGATTTGATTCAGTATTTGCAGCGTGTAGGAATCAAAACCGGCAATTTACGGGGACAGATGCGGATTTATGAGAAGCCTGTTTTTTTGTTTTACGACGCCGAGACTTATATCCTGGCAGAGAGTATGTGCATTGATGATTCCTGGCTTCAGCGGGCGCGGGAGGCTCTTGCGCGGCTGTTTGCGGATATGGGAGACCATGTGGTTTTACGGGATATTCAGTCTTGGTGGTACACACAGCTCCCCACACTGCCCGGCGGGAAAGAATGGACCGCGCTGCTTTTGCAAAGTGTGCTGATGCATTACAGTGAGAAATTGGATGGCGCACGGACCATCTGCGGTCTCAGCACGCAAACGGCCAATACCCTCCATGCCATGCTGGTCAGCGGCGAGAGCGAAATCCAGAGTTTCCCGGATGCGGTGATAGCATTTCTCGTTGATGATGGAATCAATCAGCGGCGCTTTGAGGGTGAAGAACTGCGTCAGCTTTTGGTTCAGCGCGGGATGATTGCAGGGAGTGAATTGTACTCGATTTTGCCCAAGGCGCTGGCGAAGGATAGCCGTTTTTCCTGGGACGCAAGTCAGCAATATGTTACAGTAAAGGTGTGAGATGGTATGGCGAATGCCCCATTTACTCGGGACGAGGTAATCCTTGCCCTGGATGTGCTATATTCCGCCGGGGAAGACAATCTCTCGCCCCGCTCGGAACTTATCGCCGGACTGAGTGAACTCCTGAATCTGCTGCCCATCTATCCGAAGGAAAAAAGACCGGATAATTTTAGAAATTGCGTTGGAGTAAGCCATCAGATAGAGCGGTTTAAAGAGGGATATTCAATAGAACGAAAGAAATGGAATGTTGGTACAATATTTTTTGAGGTTGACGCTGAATACGCTGGCAGACACAATGAATTACACAGTATTGCACAGTCAATCAGGCGGAATCTTTCGTATTTTAATCAGTTTCCATTTGGCGGGGTGTTGGAGCAGGACGGATTTCCCGAAGGTGCGCTGCTGAGTCATCTTCACCGCTTAATCGAACTGCGTGATGGACAGAAAATTTCACTTGAAGAACGGTGTGCTGTCTGTCAACTGGAACCGGAAATCATCTATAAATCCTGCGGTTCACTTTTACAGAACCATTTAATGATTCCTCCCGCAGAACTGGACGGCGGGAAAAAATACAGCGCAGGTCAATTTATGACACTCTGTCCGAATTGCCATGCTGCTCTGCATAGATTCCGCCCATGGCTGCAAAAAGAAAATTGCGAAGAATTGCTTCGTTGAGGGAAGGAACGTATTCCATGTATGGTTATGAATGGACGGAGGAATACGGGATATTCCGCCTGACAGTCAACGCAAAAATTCAGAAGGAAATCCGGCCTGTTTTTCATGAGGAATTGGACTTTTTCGGAATGGATAGGTTTTGGGATTATCCAAAGGACACCGACGCGCCTTTACTGTGGGCAGAGGGTATCCGGCGGTATGTCATGAATGGGGTCTGTGTCGCGGAAGCCATAGGCGGCGCATTCTATACAAAACCGGAAATTAAGCGTCTGACCGAGGAACGACTGCAATTGCAGCCGATTGATACGGAACGTCTTTATGAAGTAAATCAGTCGCTAATGATTAGTCTTGAACAAAAAGCTGTGAATTTTATTCAGGAACAGCATTGCAGTTTTCAGCCAAAGGGATTTGAGTTTGTTTGTGCTTTTTCTGGGGGAAAGGATTCTTTAGCTCTGCTGGATTTGGTGGCAAAAGCGTTGGCGCCCAAAGAGTTTTATGTCATATTCAGCAACACGGGAATGGAGCTTTCCGACACCTTAAAAGCAGTGGAGGCAGCAAAAAAATACTGGCCTGACCTGCATTTTAAAGAGGCAGTCTGTCATATGAAAGCTACAGAATCATGGGATGAATTTGGTCCGCCGGGTCGAAGAATGAGATGGTGCTGTGCTGTCCACAAATCAGTTCCCACTGTGTTGAAATTGCGGGAAATAACAGAGAGCTACAATGTTAAGATTGTTGTTTTTGATGGCGTCCGTTCGGAGGAAAGCGCCAGAAGAGCAAAATATAATGATGTTACAATTGGTACAAAGAATGTCAACCAGGTGAATGCCAGCCCTATCAAAAAATGGAATACAGCAGAGCTCTATTGCTATATTTTGAAGAATGGAATTATGCTTAACCGCGCATACCGCCTGGGACTCTTTCGGGTTGGATGTATGGTCTGTCCGCTTTCGTCTGACTGGTGGGATGGCATTGCAAATTCTTATTATGCTGATGAAATGAAACCGCTTCTTCAACGAGTAGAGGCTTACGCTGAACGGACAAAGCCTGCAAAAGAGGTCAAGAAGTATATTGAGGGCGGTGGCTGGAAAGCACGGATGGGCGGACGTGGTTTGACTCAGGGAGGAAATCGCGTAACAGAGCAAATTCAGGATAATGCCATATCGTTCACCATACAGAATCCAACGCAGAAGTGGCTATCTGTTGCGCCTGTTTTGGGACCGATTACAGAGCAAAGTCCGGAATTTGGTATTCAGAAAATTGGAAAAATTAATTTTGAATATAGAATTTCTCAACAGGATAATACTTTGAAAATATCTTATACGCCCTTTTTCCAGATGGATCGGTTTGTTATAAGTCACCTTCGCGGGGTTGCCTATAAGTGCGCGTATTGTAAGGGGTGTAAAGCCTGTATTGTACAGTGTCCCACAGGAGCGTTTACAATACAGCAGGATGGAACAATATTGATTAGGCAGGCGTTGTGCAGTCATTGTTCCAATTGTCTGACCTTCACAGATAAAAGCTGTTTAATTGCAAAATCACTTAGTATTACAAATGGAGATGGGAATATGAAGGGGTTGAATCCATATCAGCATTTTGGATTTCGTCAGGATTGGATGATACATTTCACCAATGACGGCATCAAATGTTTTGAAAAAGGAGTGCTTGGAAACCGTCAGTATGAAGCTCTCCGCGTCTGGCTGAAAGAGAGCGGTGTGATTGTCAGCAACAAAGCAAAGTCCTTATCTATCACGGCTCTTGGAGAAAAAATCTTGAAATTTGGTCCGTATAATCCGCTTGCCTGGGCAGTAATTTGGGCGAATCTTTCTTATAATTCGACAATCTGTCATTGGTACTGCCTGAATGCCGAAATTGGAGCCACATATGAGAAAAATGACCTGGTTGTTATGTTGGGTGAAAACGGTTCGAAGTCTAGCCGAGAGAATGCAATTACTGCATTAGCCGAAACGCTGCGGCAGTCACCCATCGGGTCCGCTCTCAAGCAGGGTCTTCCCATTGAGATGTCCAAAAATACGTATTCCTACTTCCGTGCCGGGTGGGATTATCCGCACGCTGTAGCCATACTCTATGCGCTTTATCTCTATGCAGAACACACCGGCAGGCGCAGTTTTACTTTTACGGAACTGGTAAATGCACACAACAATCCGGATGCCAAAGGAATGTCCCCGGCGGATATTTATGGCATAGATGTGAAGGTTTTCCGTGAAGCGGTACAGGGTTTGGCATTGAGATTTCCGGACTATATTCGCGTGTCTTTTGTGGCAAATTTAGACAATATAATTCTCGAAAAATTTTCCTCTTTGGATATTCTTGATTTGGCAGAAGATTAAATTGGAAAGAAGGGGCAGATATGAAGCGTCAATACAGTGATTTTCTGGAAATCAGTCCGAATTTTGAGTCGGTCGTGGATATCGCCGCTGACCGCCGGAATGCAAATTTATGGCGTGAATATATTGTTGGCGACGACATGGACAGGCTGATGGAGGTTCTGTGCGAATCCCTGGGAAATGAAGCGCCGGATTTACGTCGTTCCTTCTGGATTCACGGTTCTTATGGCACAGGGAAGAGCTATGCGGCGATTTTCACCAAGCATTTGATGGAAGAACCGCCCGACGTGATTGACGCTTATCTGTCCGGCAGCAATCGACTGTCAAAATACCGCAACCGCTTCGCCAAATGCCGTAAAAATGGGGACTATCTAGTAATCTGGAAGGACGGCTGCACTGGTATCCGGAACGGTGATATGATGCTGATTGAAATGGAAAAAGCCATTCAGGAAGCACTGCTGGAGAAGTACGGAGATCAGGCATATCTGGGCAGCAATTCCCTGACGGACGCAGTAAAAGCAAAGCTGGCAGATCCCTCTATCAACTGGGACTATCTGCTGGAATCTACCATCCTGGGAAATAACAGCGCCAGTGTGGATGTATTGCGCCAGAAAGTGAATGACGGCGATTTGAAGGCAATCCAAACGACCGCTGCTGTAATACGGCAAAAGGGTTACGGATTGGTGAATAACTTGAAGAATTTCAAGGAATGGGTCGGCGATATTATTGATGGAAACCACCTCTCAAAAAGCGGCATTTTCTTCATTTGGGACGAATTCACAGAATACGTCGAATATAGCGATGATCATACAATTATGCAGCAGATTTCTGAATTCTGTAAGGAAAAACCGTTCTTTATGCTGTATGTTGTCCATCGTTCTCGGGAAATGGTAGAGAGTATGGGGAAGGAGCGGTATCAGCTGATTATTCACCGCTTCCATCAGGTAGAATTTCACGTCAGTGCAGACGCCGCTTTTGACCTGATTGCGGGTTCTATCGTGTTTCGTACAGGCATGGAGGAGCGCTGGAAAGAGGAGCAGAAGCCCATTATTAAACGCATAAAACCATTCCTCCCGGATATGTCTGGATTGGACGATAAAATCAGCGAAAATATCCATCTGTACTGCCCCATTCATCCCATGACCATCCGCCTGCTCTCCCGTGTGGCAGAAAGCTATGCCGCCGCACAGCGCACGATGTTCCGTTTTATGAAAGATAAAGCCAATGCGGATGCAGGTTTTTGCGCCTATATCAAGCAGTATGGACCGGACGACCAGGCGTGCTGGTTGACTCCGGAATGGCTGTGGGATTATTTCTTTACACGGGAAAGTGACTTCAGTGATAAAGATACCAAAGCCGCTGAATTTATCCATCATTTTGAGGAAAGCCGGCATTTGGTTGACAGTGACGAGAACGCTTCCCGGCTGTTTAAGACCGCGTTGCTTTTGCTGGCAATTATGTCTTCTGCAAAGGGCTTATATGGCGGCAGACGGACAAACGGAGGAATTTCTGCTACGGTAGAATGTCTGGAAAACTGTCTGGCCGGTGTAATGGAAAAGGCACAGATTCATAACTTGCTGGATACGTTTGAAGACTGCAAAATCTTGCTTCGCGACGAGGCTGCAAACGGTGTTGTTCGGCTGCAATTGCCCTTCCGCGGCGGCAGCAGTGACGACTTCCGGATGCGTTATGAAGCAAATGATAAAAAGTACCTGCGCTATCAGATGTTTGCCAAAGACGGCGTATTTTCTTCTGAATTTGAAAAACGGGCTTCAGATGATAACGAGGCTATCACCAAGCGCATGAAGATATGTGTGTGCTGCGCGGAAACGACTTCTATTAAGAACCGTATGGAGGAAGTGCAGAAGGAACTGGATAAATTTCCCTACAAACTGGGCCTGCTGATTGTTACAGTCCGGGATGAAAATCAGTATCTTACCGCGCAGAGCGACCTGGCAAAACGCGCTGTGGAAGCAGATGAACCCCGATTGACCATCGCTCTGATCAGGACGCCGTTCAGCGATGAGCAGCGCAAAAAGTGGCTCACCAGTCTGACAAGACAAGAGCAAGCCAGTGACGCCGGAAATACAGGCGATGCCAAACGATATGAACAGGAGGCCGCTGCAATTGTTGCGACCTGGGTCAGTGAAGCGGTCAGCGGCGGTAAAATCATTGCCTGGAATCGGGAGCAGGTGTTTAGCAATCAGTACGGTATGCTTCAACTGCGCAAAACCATCGAGACAAATGTCCTGCAAACGCTGTTTCCGTATGCACCGGAATCCATCATTATTACCAGCACAACGTATAGAGCTTGCAGTGACGCCGCGCCTTTGACAGGTATTACCCGTAAAAATAGCAGCCAACCGTTTAAGGGTATGCTGGAAAAACTGGCGGCAGAAGGTTTGCTGTCTCTAACAAATATAAATGACATGGCGGCGGCTAGTGGCAGTAAAGCGGCTAAGTCTGTCGGTGAACTTGCAAAACTAATCCAAGAGGAAATGAATTCCGGACGCCGGGTAGTGTTGGGTGACCTTTGGGCGAAACTTCAGAAGCCTCCCTTTGGCTATTACAACACCATTGCCTGCGGAGTTCTGTTGGGGTATGTGTTCTCAAGCTACCAAAACAGCGCGTACAGTTGGACGGACAATATGCAGGGCACCCATGTTCTCGGCGAGGCAACTCTGAAAACCATGGTGTTGAATCTGTGCAAGGGCAATATGACTACGGATTATCTGTCTGCGGGTACTGTTACATTCCAGAACTTCCGGCAGTACGTGGCGAAAATCTTTGACTTGACCGAGGTTCAGGTAGCAAACGAAACAGAGTGCTGGCACAATATGCGTGAGGTTGTTACCAAAACAGGGTCTCCGTTCTGGGCATTGAAGTATTTGCCTGAGACGGTGTATGGAAGTACAGATTTCAGAGATGCCGCCATGCGGATTGTGGACAATATACAGCAGTTCATCGCGCAGGATGGTGACCGTGAGAATATTATGAGCACGGTAATTCAGCAATTCAACCGCCGGGGAAAGCTGCGGGAACTGCTGGCGAAGTCGTTTCAGGATAAAAATGCCATGAATGCGGCGTTCCGGGTCTTTTTATTCTCGGCGTCTCCGGAACTGGAAGCCATAGCCGGGAAGCTGTCCGTTCAGCCTGTAGAGTTGAGTGACAAACTGCACATGGTGATGCAGGACGCCATTTATACCTGGACGGAAGAGCAGGTAAAGGAAAAACTTACCGACGTTGTGAGTGAGTACAACTATCTGGACGCGCTGAATACAGCTCTCGGCAAGGTCTATCACAGCACAGAAGACGCGAAAAAGGATCTGGCCAATCTCTTCAAATTCCAACGGATTGCTATATCCGCCATCGAACGTCTTGAAAAGCCCTGGTATCCGGCGCTCCAGATTTTGTACCGGGTTTCCCGCAGCGGCGTGGCACATATGACCTTGGAAGAGCGTACTGCGGATATCACCGTGCTCCGGCAGCATGGCAAGGCGGCGATGGACTGTCTGGTGGATGGAAAACCGATTCTGGCAGATATTCTGAACGAGAAAAATATTGAGTGTACGCAGCAGGAATTGGACCTGGTATATGCAGGCTTGAAAGATATGTCCTGCGACAGCCGTTATTCCTATTTTGAGAAGGAACTGAATGCCCAAATCAGCCGAATCAGTCAGGCGCGGAACCGGATTTTCCTACAGGAGCGGTGGTATGCGCTGACTGGAAAAGAGAGCGTGAAGGCATGGTGTGCAGACCACGGCGCGCCTTTGGCCTGGATTGTTCCGAAGGAGTTCCGGAAGATGGTGTCAACGATTGTGGATGTGCAGCAGAACCGGCGTACTTTGGACCAGGATGTGCAGAACGCGATTCAAGCCTTGGATCAGTTGGACGCTGCGATTTTAACGAATGATGGAAAGATTTCGTCTGCCCTGCTTGCGATTGTCGGGAAAGAATATGCGGATATTTTTGAGGCAGAACGTGCATATATGCTGACAAAAGCAAAGATTGAAATCGGCATGAATGATATGAGCGCCTGGGATGCCGCGGATTTATCGGCATTGCAGAATATTTTGAAGAAAGCCTTGCAGGAAAAGGCGAAAAAAGAAAAATATGCGGTTGCCAAGGAGAAAGTAAATACAATGGATTCCGATGAACTGCGCCGCCGTATCGTAGATTTTATTAGCGCCCATCCGGAATACTGCGACGATTTTACGAAATAAGGGGGAGGAGCGCATGACCATTGAGCAGGTAGTTGAAATCCTGAAAGGCGAACAGCAGCATCAGGTTCCGGCGCGCTTTCCCTGTCGTGCAATCATGGTCAGGAATATCAGTCAGTATAATGAGCTGCTTTCCAGACTTCGGGAAATTATCGGCGCGGAACTGGTTTCCTCTGAAGAACTGTTTTCTTCCGCAGACCTGATGCCGCAGTATGAGAATTTAACAGACAGCAAGTATTGGAACCGCTGGGTGATTTTGACCGGCGTCAGTGAATATTTGCGTCTTTTCAGCAAAAGTGAAGCGGAAGTGCCTAATTTTACAAATCTATGGAATTACCGTGCGCCGTCAGACAGTCTAGGCAGAATTCTGATACCGCTGTGGGGCTGCGCCGCTCAATGGCATGACCGCACCCTGCACCTTTCCGAAAGTCCCCGGCGAGCTGATGACTATTATGACTGCTCGGAGGAATCGGATGAAGATCAGAAGTTGGAAATTGTGGTACTTTCAGGCGCGTTTGAACAGCATACTTCTGGGCTGTCCAAGCAGACGGGCCGGATGTCTATTGGTCTGCGGGATTGGTATGATTACTGGCGTCACCCGGACCCTGAGATTTCCAGTCTGATTCTTTTAACGCGGAGACATTTTGGAATCCAGCCGGTAGAGGGGAATATTTCTGTCCGCGTCATACGTGATATGCTCTCTTTTGTCAGGGAAAGTCTGGCAGACGGGCAGGCGTTGACCGGCGAAAACTGCCCCGAAGAAGCCCTGGCGCTGCTGTTTTCATGTGCGCAGTCCGGAGCCAGTACGGATGCCGCGATCCTGTCTGCTTTGAACGCGCAGGCTTTTTCCGGCGCTGACATGATGGGCAGATGGAAGACGCTTACCATTGGGCAGCAGCAATTAGTCCTTCTATGGCTCCGTCTGCATCCAGATGAAAGCTACCTCTCTCACTGTGCGCAGAAAGCAGATACCTATACCGCGCTCCCACAGCATATTCAGCACGATATTTTTGATTTGCGAGGCAGTCATTCCAACTGGGAATCCGAAAGTCAGGCGTTAATGGAAGCGCTGGACATACCGAAAGATTCTGCGTTTTTTGAAGGACTGAATTGCATTCCTGTATATGAAGAGCGCCTTCCCTATCTCTCGGACAAGACCAAAGAAGAACGGATATATCTGCTCCGATTGATTGGCCGTTGGATGCGGGAAGAGCCCGGGCAGATTCCATGCTGTACGATGCTGGAAACGGTCTATCCCGCGCTTTCCGCCTATCTGAACGGCACGTTGTACGATGAAGACCTGCGCGGATATTTTGCCTCGTATAAAACCCACAAGCTGGAAAATTCCCTCCCTCCAGATGAAGAGCTGTTCTTTGGAGGAATTCAGGCGGACAGTTATGATCATCGGTACAGTGTGTTAAGCGGCGTGTTGACTGAAAGCTGTATTGTTCTCTGGATTGACGCCCTTGGCGCGGAATGGCTGCCGCTGCTGCATTGGGCATTGTGTCAGAGCACAGAAGGCGTGGTCAGAAGCGCTGCGGCAGCACAGGCATCCCTGCCGTCAAAGACCGGTTTCAACAAGCACTGGGAGGATATGGATGTACCGCATAAAAAGATTGACCGTCTGGACAAGCTGGCTCATCAGGGAGTCATCGACGAACCGGACTATTATGCCTGTGTTGAAGAACAGATTGCTTTTGTGACAGGCATTCGGGAGACAGCAGAAGAGCTTCTGAAAACCTATCATCGGGTTGTGATTACGGGCGACCATGGTACAAGCCGTCTTGCAGCGCGGTTCTTTCATGAGCGTGACGGCCTGCCGGTACCCCGGGGGGCGGAGATTGGCAGTCATGGGCGTTACTGCATTCTGCCAGATGGAGATTACAAAGCGCAGCCAGGTCAGATTATGGTTAAGGATGTTGAGGGAAAGCAGTACGCAGTATTTACCAGCTACGACCATTTTTCACAGCGCGGCTTTGCGGCAGGAACGGACGAGGAAAACCCCACTTATGGCGAAATCCACGGCGGTGCGGCTCCGGAAGAGGTATTGGTTCCGGTAGTGGTTTTTGAAGGAAAAAAAGAATTGCCGCTGACGGCCAAATGGCAGAAAAACCCGATTAAAATCATGGCAAAGCGAGCAAAGGCGGTTCTGGACTTCAGCCGTGCTGTAGAAGAACTGCAAGCAAAAATCGGTCCAGTGGACGGAGTATGCACGCCGGAGGATAACAAGAAACGATGGACGATTGTCTTTCGAGACATTGCACCTAAGATTCATCCGGTGACGATAGCGGCAGACGGGAAGCTGGTTCATATGGAGCCGTTGGAAATCCAGCCTGCTCTCGGCGGAGGGGAGGGCGACCTTCCATGAGAAAAAAACGGGTATGCTGTGATTGCGGCAAGGCGTTAAAAAAAGACGAGGTTGCTCTGTCCAGAAAGCTGATTGATGTAGATACAGAAGAGTTTTACTGCATATCCTGTCTGGCGGAATTTATCGGCTGCACAATACAGGACCTGCGGGAAAAGATTCAGGAATTCAAAGAGCAGGGCTGTACGCTGTTCCTGTGATGGGAGATATATGATGCTTGAAGAGAAGATAAAAGAAATTTTCGCCGATATGGTGGTTTTGAAGGACCCCCAGCGCAGCGAATATTTCTCAAATTTGAGTATTCCTTCTTATATGCGCGACTGGCTGGTAATGAAGTTTTCCGATGACGAGGGAGACATAGATTATGACAGTGTGCGCCGGTATATCAAGCGATACATTCCGAACCGCGAGGACTTTGAACAGTATAAATTTCAGATGGTCAACGGAGAGACGGTCCAGTTTTTGGCACGGGTCCGGGTTTCGGTAGATGTCAAAAATGGGAAGACCATCTTTGAACTGCCCGATTTTGGCGGTACGCGGGGCGGGGCCGGAGGCGTTGTAGCGTTTGATGTAGCGGACGCCTGGCAGGATACGCTGCTTCGGGAGAGTGAGAATTGGGGAATCGTATCTCTTTCCTGGATGATGGAAGGGACCGCCGCAAGACCCAAAGGCGTGATTACCATGGTTGGATATAAACCTTTCTGTCCGTACTTCATCGACCTTGATTTTTACCGTGACGCAAGGCGGGAGTTTACGGTTCAGGAATGGCTTGACGTGATTATCAGCGCGATTGATTATAACCCGGATGGGTATCGGAACCAGAACGGCGAAGTCAGCGAAACCGCAAAGCTGTATTTTTTACGCCGTCTGCTTCCTTTTGTGGAAAAGCGTGTAAATTTGATTGAACTGGCCCCAAAGGGAACCGGAAAGAGCTATGTATATGAAAAAATCAGCAAACGCGGCTGGCTGATCAGCGGGGGAACAGTATCCCGTGCGTCGCTGATTTATGACAATGCCAGAAAGACCGGCGGACTTCTGACGCGCTTTGATTTTGTAGGCTTTGACGAGGTGCAGTCGATTACCTTTGAGCAGCCCGGACAGATTCAGCAGGCGTTGAAACACTACATGGAGTTCGGAGAAATCAAGGGCTTTGACGCTGCTTTGACTGCCGGCGCGGGTGTGATTGTTTTGGGCAATATCAACGCGGACCGGTTTGACATCAACAAGAATATGGTGGAGCATATCAGCGAAGTATTTGGGGAATCCGCCACACTGGACCGGTTTCATGGCTTTATCCCCGGCTGGGAGATTCCGCGGATGACAACGGGGCTGATTGCAAAGGGCTGGGCCATCAATACGGAGTATTTTGCGGAAGTTATGCACGCCCTGCGGGATGATTTGAGCTATGCGGCAATTGTTGAGGAACTGCTTGAATATCCATCCAACGCAGATAAACGGCATATGACGGCAATCAAACGTCTTTGCACGGCGTTTTTGAAGCTGCTGTTTCCACACGTGCAGTCAGTGGAAGAGATAGACAGGCAGGATTTTGTGAAGTATTGCCTGAAACCGGCCATAGATATGCGCGCTGTGATTTATAAGCAGCTCTGCATGATTGACCCCAAAGAGTATGACGTTCCCAGCAAACAGATTCCCGATGTATCCTGCAAATAACGTGTTTTGGTGATGTTTTTATGATATACGCAGACCATGCCGCAACGACCAGACTGTCTCCAAAAGCGCTGGAAGCAATGCGTCCCTGGCTGGAAGAGGAATACGCGAATCCTTCCACCCTTTACAGCTTTTCCCGCAATGCCCGCAGAGCTGTTTCGGAAGCCAGAGAGAAGATTGCGTCGGCGATTGGAGCCAATGCGGATGAGATTTATTTTACCTCCGGCGGGACGGAAGCGGATAACTGGGCTTTGAAGAGCATAGCTTTCCGGCAGCCAAACCAGAGGGGCCGTATTATAACCAGCGCGGTGGAACATCATGCCATATTGAATACGTGCGCTTTTCTGGAACGCATAGGCTTTGAAGTGACGTATCTTCCTGTCGACCGGCATGGTATCGTTTCCTGTAAAGACCTGGCAGACGCATTGATAAAAGGTACCGTTTTGGTTTCTGTTATGACCGCGAATAACGAACTCGGAACGATAGAACCGATTGCGGAATTGGCAGAAGCCGCCCGCCAACACAACGTGCTTTTTCATACGGACGCAGTGCAGGCAGTAGGGCATATTCCTGTAAATGTTGAAAAATTGGGTGTAGATTTGCTGTCGGCCTCTGCGCATAAATTCAACGGCCCAAAGGGAATCGGTTTTCTGTATATCCGAAAAGGCACGGCAATTGAGGCATTCATACACGGCGGCGGACAGGAAAAGGGAATGCGTTCCGGCACAGAAAATATAGCTGGTATTGTGGGCATGGCGGCTGCTTTGGAAGAACATCTGGAAACGATGATAGAAGACGCTGTTCAATGCGAAAGACTGCGTGCAAAGCTGATTGATTTACTACGGAAAGCGGGTCTCGATTTTGTTATAAACAGCGGCGAGTCTCATATTCCCGGCAGTTTATCGATATCATTCCGCGGAGCAGAAGGGGAGATGTTGCTTCACAGGCTGGATTTGATGGGAATTGCAATTGCTGTCGGGTCGGCCTGCAATGCAAAAGAAACTAAGTTATCTCATGTTATCCAAGCAATTCAGATACCCGAGGAATATCGAAACGGGACTGTTCGCATCACGTTGGGAGCAGATAATGATGACAGGCAAATAGAAGAGATTGCAAGCGGTTTGAACAGGATTTTTGCCCGCTAGAATTTCGTAAATGGCCGTTCAATCAGATACATTTCGGGGAAGTTCGCCACGACTTTTGATAAAACGAACGAGCCAAGATTTGCATACGACACAGCGCCGACAGGAGCCGGATTGGGTAGAACGGCAAATTTTTAGTGCGTTCGCAGGTTCAAATAAAAAAGAATGGTGATTTTCGCGACACAAGAATGAAATACAGCAGCGACAAACTGACACCTGTCGTTTTGCCGAAACTGGAAGAACTGCTCCTGCCGCATAGTTGGGAGCAGTTTTTTGCGTCCAAAAGAGGTATAAGAAACGAGTCAGAAACAGAAAATACTTCCATCCAAAATCAAAGAAAGGACGGACGCCAGCCATTGGAAATCAACGTCCACGACGAACAGAAGCAGGTAGACATCTGGCTCACGAATCAGGAACAGACGGACCAGCTTGCACAGATGAAACTGAAAGCACAGTACCGCAAATATACCGAGAAGCACTATATGATAGCCGTGTTCTTCTCCGGAAACCAGAACCTGACAGAAGAAACCAGCGCGCTGCTCCGCTACAACCGCAGGCGAACCGCAGAATGGGAGGTCCAGCGGGAACAGGAAGCGGGGGAGTGCAGATAAAGAGCGCGGGACTGTATCTCTTTTCAGGTTGCTTTTCTCCGTGAAAGCTGATACAATGTTATCTGTAATAAAGACGGGCGATTTTTGTGTTGATTGGAGGAAGCAGTGAAACAAGAACAGAATCAAAAGGGAGAAATACTGCTCTGCTGCAACGGAGGGGAGAAGGAATTTGTCAGCCTGATTTTCAAAGATAAGAATTTTTGGCTGACTCAGAAGGCCATGGGCGAACAATTTAGCTGTTCAATCGACAACATTTCGCTGCACTTGAAAAACATTGCGGAACTGATGGCAGAAGACGAGCGGCTGATGAGTATGCAGGAGACGGACCGCTTTCTGACAGGCGAGCAGCGGAACGTACTGGAAGGAAAGGGAAGCGTTTCTCACAAAGCGGCGGTGAGCAGTATTTACGACGGATTCGGCAAAAGACAGGACGCGGCGTATATTTCGGAGTATGACCGTCAGGCAGCAAACGATCTGAAAGGCGAGACAGATGATTGAACGTTACAACATTGCAGGTTACTGCCGCATTTCGGTAGACGAGGAGCTGGACCGGGACAACACGTCCATAGAGAACCAAAAGGCCATCATAGCGGATTATGTGCGGCAGAGATTTCCGGACAGCGACCTGACCTTCTACGAGGACCGGGACCGTTCCGGCTATACGTTCGACCAGCGGCCCGGCTACCAGTCCATGCGGCGGGAGCTGGTAAGCCACAAAAAGGACATTCTGATTATCAAGGACTTCTCCCGCTTCTCCCGCCGGAACAGCCGGGGTCTGGTAGAGCTTGAGGACCTCCGGGATGCGGGCGTACGGATCATCTCCATCGGGGAGAACGTGGACTTCCCCAACGATGACGACTGGCTGAAAATTCAGTTTACATTCATCATCA
>Ga0073906_1002832_pt1 | contig 21500 bp, 15 predicted proteins | sample Inofromicrocosms_FD_65485 | JGI IMG/M metagenome (GOLD analysis project Ga0073906, IMG submission 65485) | Mouse cecum microbial communities from Vienna, Austria - Inoculum for glucosamine and mucus D2O microcosms | ecosystem: Host-associated > Mammals > Digestive system > Large intestine >...
TATTTGACTTTACCAAATAAAATTGCCGCTAATTTCTATAAAACCAGCAGGTTAAATTTACCTATAATGGTGATGTCTATTCCACATTATCGCCTTAGCGTGTCCGCTGAATAGTTACTCTTGATATTTCAATCTAATCACTAACTTTGCGGCGAATTCAAGACAGAAAATTGATTTAGATTAATTTTCTTGATGCTATAAACTTATTTAATATACAATAATTATGAATAAAATCCTACCATTCATCCTTTTCGGAATCGGGGGAGTAATTTTAGCCACTCAAAACGCTGAAGCCACCCGCCCTTCAAGAATATCGGTAGACGAAGAAGTGGTGATCTACGCAGTAAGCACCACTGACGGCAATCCCGGCGTCTTCACCCTCAATGCATCCGGCAGCAGCTGCAACCCGACAAAAATCAGCGGCAGCACGGCAATCGGATACAACTTCCAGGAATCAGGCGGAACGTTCATATCCACTGAAACCGTCTACGGGACAAAAAACACCAGCTACGGCAGCGTATACGCCATCAAAGCGACTGCTGAAGGCGGTGAAAGCGGACCTTGGAGCTACACATACATGCGCGACAAGGACGACAACAAAACTTTCACTTATGAAATGGTGGCATCCGACATGGCCTACGATGCCATATCAAAGAAAATATACGGATGGTTCAAAGCCGACTCATATGACTATAATTATCGGCTGGCAGAATACGACGGAGAAAAACATACCATCATTCCCATCGGGCAACCGACCTCAACATGCATTACGGCTTTGGCATTCGATGCCCAAGGAACCCTTTGGGGAATCGCAGGCCATGATTCCGGAAAGCTTTATATGATAGACAGAGCCACAGGCGAGCTTACAGAAAAAGGGCAGCTCGGAATAACGGCCTACGGCACAGGGCAATCAGCAGCCATCGACGCATCCGGCAAGATGTACTGGGGTGCTGTCATGAATTCTTTCAGTGCCTCACTTTATGAGGTAGACCTCGAAACATGCGAAGCGAAACAGGTGTACAGTTTCCCTATGGGACAACGCTACAACGCCTTCTTCATCCCCGGCCCCGCCACAAAGAAAGGAGCGCCCGCAGCAATAGAAAACCTCACGGCGAAATTCAACGGCAACGACGTTACGGTAACTTTCACCGCACCATCCAAGACTTTCGGAGGATCCGACCTCTCAGGTGAACTGACCTACACGCTAACAATCGACGGTGAAGCCCCTGCAGCCGACGGAACAGGGAAAATCAACGCCGGAGACAGTTTTGAAAAGACCTATGCGATGTCGCAAGGCCAACACATCATCACCGTAGGACTCAGCAATGCAATAGGCGAAAGCCCCAAATCTTCGGCTGAAGTATATGCCGGATTCGACACACCGGCGGCCGTAACCGGCATCACCACATCGGTTGACGGCTCCAACGTAACCATCAGCTGGAATGCCCCTGCAGGCATCAACGGCGGCACTTTGGACTACTCCAAAATATCCTACGACGTTGTGCGGAATCCAGGCGCGTCGGTAGTGGCCGAAGGAACAAAAGACCTTTCTGTAACCGACGTCATACCTGACGGGTTCGTGAAGACGTATTCATACACCATAAGCGTCGTTTTCGACGGAGAGACCGGACAAAACGCAACCTCCGAGGCTCTTGCGATAGGCAAGCCCTACACCGTCCCCTATCTTCAGGACTTCGGATCCATCGAAAATTTTGCAGAAGCCGGCATCAGCGCGGTGGCTGTCAATGGCGCAGACTTTACATGGAAGCCAGGAGAGATTGACGGCAACAAATGCGCCGTGGTGGACGTAATATCCGGCACCAAGCACGACTACGCATTGTTCACCGCACCGATGACACTTCGCGCCGGGGTCAACTACACCTTGAAATTCAAAATCGCATGCAGCGCCACATACGCAAGCACAGGGATACGCATATTCCTGTCAAAATCGCAAAGCATAAACGAGAATGACAATATATATCCGTTCATCGACCCCAATCTATCGTTCCAGATATTCGATGCAAACGACACAAACAAGTTCAAGGAACAGACGTATTCTTTCACGGCACCTGAAGACGGCACATACTCCATAGGATTCTACGAGACATTCGGCAACCGGTTCGATTCCCAGTCAATCTTCATCGACGACATAGAGGTTACGGGCATATTCCCCTGTCCCACCGCAGCGACCGACGTAACGGCAACCCAGCTCGAACACGGCAGCAGAACCATTGACGTGGCTTTCACCCTCCCTTCAAAAGACGTCAACGACAAAGACCTCGAATCAATAAGCAAAGTGGAAATCTATTGCGGCAACAACGACCTTGTGGGTTCGTTCGGGCAGAATTCCGACAACAGCCCATTTGTCCCTGGCGAAAAGGCATCCTGCCGCATCGAAGAAGCTCCTCGCGGATACCAGTCCTACAAAGTGGTGGTCTACAACGGCGAATTGGCATCGGCTCCCTCAATCAACGCAGTGGCCTTCTCCGGATACCTCAACAACCTCAAGGTCATTGACGTGAAGTCTCCATCCGAGATTCCGTACAACGGCAAGGGAGAAGTGGAAGTAACAGTGATGAACGACGGCTTTGATCCCATCTATGCCTACACCATCGACCTCGTGGAAGGAGACCGTGCGGTGGATTCCGCAGAAGGAGTCGCACTCAACAGCGACGAGACCCACACGTTCACACTCGAGATATATTGGGACTCCTACGAACCCCGGACACGCACATACGGCGTCGCTGCGGTGTATGAAGACGACAACATATACGACAACGCCAGCACTGACTTCAACGTCAGCTTCGTCAAAGACCCTGTAGGCGTGGAAACCTGCGACGCCGACGGCACAAGAATCACCACGGAGGACGGAAACCTCATCGTTTCAGGAAACGCACACGTAGAAGTGTTCTCAATCAACGGCAACAAGCTCGCCGAAGCCGAAGTCAGCGGCACGTGGCGAAAACCGCTTCCGGAAGGAATCTACCTCGTCAAGACAAGCAAATCAATCATCAAGATTATTCTTTAACACCATAATTCTATAATTTATCCGATGCCGGATTTTTGTTTCCGGCATCGGAAAACCAAAGACATAACCAGATTATGATTAAAGCAATCTCATGCGCTTTCGCTTTAGCGCTTACTTTCGGTTCAGCTTCGGCGGCCATACCTGTGACGGCTCCGCAAAGACCGATAAAAGCAAACGACTTTCAGGCAAGGAAAGGCATCAAGACTGAAACGCGGCACAAAGCCCCGGCAGGAAGCCAAAACACATGGATGGAAGATTTCGAAGGACGTCCTGACAGCCCGGCAAAATCAATGCAGGACTGGCTTCCGGAAGGCTGGCAAGACATAAGCAAGAAAGGCAACACGCCGCCTACCGACAACACGCGGTGGAACCTCACCTGGCAGGTTACTACAAACGACTTCGTGTCTATGCACAATCCATCCGGTCCGGCATGTGCATACGATGGCAACGCTTTTGCCTACATAATAGCAGATGTGGCATACGGCAATCATACCGACCTTGACGAACAGGACGAATGGCTCATAACGCCCGCCACAGTGGCCACAGGCGAAGACTGGCTCTATCTGAAGCTGATGTACAATCCGGGATGGACTGTGTACAACCGAGAAAACAACAGTTTCGACGGACTGAACACATCCCTCCAAGTCTACGCGTCAACCGACGACGGCGCAAACTGGACACTCATCTGGGACCTTGTGGAAGACGAGATAAAACAGAAATACACCGAAGATGAACTCCGTGCCGAACTATCAAGGTTCGATGCCGAATATCGGCCGATATACATAAACATCAAGGATTATCTCGACAAGCCCACCAAATTCGCATTCCGCTATTACGGACGCGCAGGCGCACCCATGGCCATAGACAACATTGCGGTCGGAGTGCCGCAGCCCGTGGCAAAATATGTGGTGCCAAACGGATTCTTCTTTGAAGGAGTGTCTCCGAACTTCGACTATCCTTCCGAGCCGAAAATGATGATTCCTTTCGGCACCGAGGCCGCTTGGGCCAACAAGTCAACAGACATATTCCGAAGCGAATGGAATTATGCCGACGCAAGCGGGGCGGCAGCCCTCTGGAACGAAGAGACGCTCATCACCCCGGCTTATGAGCGTCTGCAGACCGTGGACACGCCCATCCTCACAGGCTACTTTGAAAGCCGCGCATCAAAGCCATACACTCTGCGCCACTCCAAGATGCAGGCGGGCGGCATACTAAGCGGTTCAGACAGCGAAGGATACGTCGGTGAAATGTCGGCTGCCGTCTACGACATCTTCGACTGCAAGGTGGCCTATACCCCGAAAGCAGACGGAAACGGGATCTTCAGCCTTAACAAGGACATCGACGACGCTTGGGAACTGCGACTCGGCAAGGAACCCGGAGTGCTGGACATCCTCGGATTCGCACTCTACTGCCCGAAGACAGACCACCCCTTCGGTTTCGATTTCGTGCAGATGTCAGCATACATAACCGAAACATTGCCCGACGACGCCAGGCTGGAGGTAAGGGTCGTTTCGCTCAACGAAAACGGAGAACCCGTAAGCCTTCTGGGAGTCAGCGAGCTCTTCGGCAAAGACATCACCGAGACCGACCCTGACGTGCCGGCAGCACTCAGATTCCAGTTCCCGACTCCTGTATACGCCGACAGCGACATAATGATTGTCATCTCCGGCCTCCGAGACTGCGAAGGTGCGTTAAAATTCCCCTACCTGTGGACAATGAACCCGGACGTAAAAGCCAACAGCTATGTCATCATGAGCGAATGGGACAGCATCACCCAGACTGAGGCAGAATATTTCGGCGACCTCTCTACTCTTATGATTCCCCAAGGATACTTCGCAGGCCTCATCATGAACTTCGGAGCCTCATACTCCTGGATGGAACTGGAAGGCGACAACTCGTTTGTTGTGCCTCAGGAAGGCGGCTCGAAGGAATTCAGAATCAAGGCATGCCACAAGCCTGAACGCTGGAGACTGACCGACAACAACGTTACCGTATGCGACTGGGCTTCATTTGAGGCCGAATACGACGAGGCTTCCGAGACATACACAGTCAAAGTCATCGCCCAGCCCAACACGACTGCCACCGAACGCAAAGGCGACCTGTTCCTCTCCAGCCCCGGCTCACGCGTAGTCTTTGCCGTAGACCAAAAATCAGCCGTGGAAGGCATATCTGCGGATTCCTCATCAAGCGTGAAATTCAACGGCAACGAAATCATCGTCGCCGGAGGGAAAGAGTCGGTTGAAGTATTCGACATCTCCGGTCGCCTCATCGCCACAGCAGCCCTTGACGGAACCGTCTCCGCAATAGACGCCCGTTCGCTGCCCAAAGGAATATACATAGTGAAAGTTGACGGAAAAGCTTCCGCAAAAATCATCAAATGACATGTCGATCAAAAAGACATTATGCGTATTAGCCCTGTCGCTGCCGGTCATAGTGCCGGCGGCGCAGGCCTATGATTTTGTCAAAGACGGTGTCTATTACAATCTCAGCAACGACAGGAAAAAAGCCATAGTAACCTATTCGAGCCTTGACGCCAACGCATACGAGGGAGATGTGGTGATTCCTTCGACCGTGAAGTATGGAATGACCGAGCTGCAGGTACGCGAAATCGGAGACTTAGCATTCTTCAACTGCCAGAACATGACATCCGTCAAAATGCCTGACAACATCATCCTGATCGGACAGCAGGCGTTCAGCCATTGCTATTCATTGACTGAAATACAGCTTCCGGCTTCACTTTACAGCATAGGAGACTACGCTTTCGAATACTGCGACAGACTCACCTCCGTCAGCATTCCAAAATACGCGGAAATGGTGGGATACGCCGCTTTCCAGATGTGCAGCGGCCTGGAGCGAATCGACGTGGCGGAAGGCAACATGTCCTACTGTTCCGAGGAAGGCGTACTGTATTCGGCATCCAGAAAGAAACTTGTCTGTTTCCCTGCATCATGCGAAATCAAGGAACTGTCGCTGCCCGACGGACTGACTGAGATTGAAGACGCGGCATTCACGCCGGCATACTTTCTGGAAAGGATATGCATCGGACAAGCATTGGCAGACGTGCCGCCATCCACTTTGTCAAGCTGCCTTGCACTCACGGAAATCACCGTAGACCCGGCCAACGAATCACTGTCATCTGCCGACGGCGTGCTTTTCGACAAGAAGATGCAAAAGCTTATACAATACCCGACGGCAAGGGTGGCTGAGAGCTACGCTATTCCCGAAGGCGTCTCAGCCCTCGAAGACATGTCGATGGCCGGAACGGTCATAACGGAACTCACACTTCCTTCCACACTGACCAATATCGGGATGTATGCATTCTACGGATGCTGCAACTTCAACACCATAAAGACAAATGCCAAAACGCCTCCTACCGTACAGGACAAAGACAACGAACTGTTCATTTCCGCAATCTATGAGAACTGTGTCCTGCACGTTCCAGACAGCAGCAAGCAGGCCTACTCTTCTGCAAAAGGATGGAGGAACTTCAAGAACATCTCATCAGAAGGCACACACGGCATAGAAAGCATAGGCACAGACAGTGCGGACAGCGATTCTTCCGTCAATCTTTTCGACACGAACGGCCGCAAACTCTACTCCGGCCCGCTTTCAGGCATAAATGTCAGCGAACACGGCATATATGTCATACAAAAAGGCAATTCCACGTTCAAGATAAGGCTCTGAACAGTCAGGCCGTCATCCCGTATCCGGACCCTTTTCAGAAGAGTCCGGATATTTTTATTCCCGTCCCCACGCCACGACCCACATCCATTTTGGCGCTCCAAAAGTTTGACAATTCAGAAATATTCACTAATTTTGCTCAAAATTATGGAAAGTGTGCATCCCGGAGTGAGGGCCTGTGCGTCGTCGCTCCAGTCTGTTTTTCCATATTCCACGAGTCCAGCCCGTTTTACGTTATGGTAAAGAAGACCCGCGACAAATTCATAGAAGTGGCCCGTCAGCTCTTTGCACGCAAAGGAGTTGAAAACACCACTATGCACGATATCGCGTCGGCATCGGACAAAGGACGCCGCACCATATACACCTACTTCAAGAGCAAGCGCGACATTTTCAATGCCGTGATAGAACGGGAAACGGATCAACTGCTCGAAAGGCTCAACGAAATCGTGAACCGCAACATCTCCCCCGAACGCAAGCTTGAAGAATACATCGAATGCCGCTTCGAGACAATGCGCGAAATCGTGAGCCGCAACGGAACGCTGCGTGCAGGATTCTTCCGCGACGTGAGAAAAGTGGACAGGGCGAGGAAGCTCGTCTCAAAAAAAGAGATATCCTTGCTGCGCGACATACTGCGCGAGGGGAAAGTCCAAGGCACCTTCGACGTTGACGACTGCATGCACACGGCTGTCATCATAATCCATGCCATCCACGGACTCGACGTGCCATACATCCGCGACAACCTCACCGAGCAGGGGATATCCAAAACCATGCTTAAAGACTATATCAGCCACCTGATTCTTTACGGCATAAAGAAAAGGCATTATTGAAAACAAAAAGTCCGGTCTGCCGGGATCCTATCACGGCAACGACAAGGCCAATCCATATAAAAGACCAACCCGAAGATGTACATCAACGCAATGGGATTCTACATCCCGTCTGAACGCATACCGAATTCCTACTTCGAGCAGCTCAACGGACTGACGAACGACTGGATAGTACAACGCACCGGCATCGAGACGCGATCAAAAGTGTCCGAAGGAGAAAACGTCGATACTATGGCTTTCGAGGCAATAGACGATGCCCTGTCCCAGCTTCCATACGACGTGAAGGACACGGATCTCATAGTGGCAGCATCCTACTGCGTCTACGACTCTGTGGCCACCGTGGCCCACAAGGCGCAAAGGAAATACGACATAAAGGGCGCAAAGGCCGTGTATGCCTCCTCGGCATGCTCCTCCTTCATCAACGGCCTTGAAATAATCGAAGGATATTTCGCGATGGGAAAAGCCTCCAAGGCACTTCTGATATGCAGCGAACAGAACTCTTATTACGCAAACACGTCAGACCCCAAGAGCGGTCATCTGTGGGGAGACGCGGCCGTGGCCTATTTCATATCCAAAGACCGGCAGAGCGATAGAGACATACGCATAGCCGACGTGTACACGGAAAGCCTCGGCAATGTCGGCAAAGGCCCCGACGGAGTGCGCCTGCGCCCAAAAGAGGACGGCATCACGATGCCCGACGGCAGAGACGTGTTCATCCATGCATGCCGCTATATGATACACGCGCTCAACAAGTCGCTGGAAAATTCCGGACTTGGGATCGCCGACATACGCAAACTAATCTGCCACCAGGCCAACAAGCGGATAGTGGCACAGGTGGCACACCAGCTTGAAAAGCCGATGTCGGACTTCCTCAACAACATCGAAGAACTCGGCAACACCGGTTCAGCATCGGCGCCGCTCGTGTTTGCTCAGAACCGCGACAAGTTCTCTTCCGGCGACAAAGCCGCCCTGATGGTGTTCGGCGGAGGCTACAGCTGCGGATGCTTCATTGTGGAATTCCCCTGACAACTGTCCTCTTTCCCCGCATTCCAAAACATACTCTAAAACAAAAACCGAAATATGAAACTTTTAGAAGGAAAAACAGCCTTGATCACCGGTGCCGCACGCGGCATAGGCAAGGCAATCGCCATCCGTTTCGCTCAGGAAGGCGCAGACATAGCATTCACAGATCTCGTAATAGATGAAAACGGCAAGAAGACTGAAGAGGAAATCAAAGCCCTCGGCGTGAAATGCAAAGGATATGCCTCAAACGCAGCCGACTTCGCGCAGACTGCGGAAGTGGTCAAGGAAGTAGTTGCCGACTTCGGACGCATCGACATCCTCGTCAACAACGCAGGCATCACCAAAGACGGACTTATGATGCGCATGACCGAACAGCAATGGGACGCCGTAATAGCTGTCAACCTCAAGTCAGCGTTCAACTTCATCCACGCCACAGTCCCCGTGATGATGCGCCAGCGCGGCGGCTCCATCATCAATATGGCATCGGTGGTAGGCGTTCACGGCAACGCCGGACAGTCCAACTATGCAGCTTCCAAGGCCGGCCTCATCGCCCTTGCCAAGAGCATCGCACAGGAAGTGGGTTCACGCGGCATCCGTGCCAACGCCATCGCGCCCGGCTTCATCGAGACAGCAATGACCGCCGCTTTGCCCGACGAAGTGCGCGAGGAATGGAAAAAGAAGATTCCGCTGCGCCGCGGAGGACAGGTGGAAGACATCGCCAATGTGGCAACATTCCTGGCATCCGACCTCTCAGGCTACGTAACAGGCCAGGTAATCCAGGTAGACGGCGGCATGAACATGTAATGATTAGAATGACAGACAAGGTCTTCACGGTCAATACAGACCGTGGAGACCTTTCACTGTCAAATACCCCCATGCACAACAACAAAACAGAGACACGGAAATACGCGGTGATTGTGGCAGGAGGATCCGGAATCCGCGCCGGAGGCGACATGCCAAAACAATTCCGGCCGCTGCTCGGACGTCCGATGTTATGGTGGTCGATGAAAGCATTCAAAGCCGAGGATTCAGAAACGCAACTCATAATCGTGCTGCATCCCGGTTTTTTCGACGACTGGGACATGCTTTTCAACGAATTGCCGGAAAACGAACGGTTCGGACACGAAATAGTATGTGGTGGACGCACACGGGCGGAATCGGTGGCCAACGGTCTGCTCGCCATCCCCGACGCATCTGACGCTCTTGTCGCAGTCCATGACGCTGCGCGTCCGCTCCTGTCCGCCGAGCTCATCAGACGCGGCTGGCAGGCTTGTGCCGAAAGTGCAGCCGGAGCGGTTCCAGCCGTGGACGTAACAGATTCGCTACGCATGACCACCCCTGAAGGGAGCGTGTCGGTGAAACGCAGCGACTACGTGGCCGTGCAGACCCCGCAGGTGTTCCCTTTGGAAAAGCTAAAGGCTTGCTATGCCGCAGCCGACGTGCTTGACCCCATATTCACCGACGACGCATCAATCACCGAACATTCGGGAATGGAAACGGTTCTCTACAAAGGGGAGCACGGCAATATCAAGGTTACGAACCCGCAGGATTTCTCCATCGCGGAACTGCTTATCAGACAACGGCAAGAGACAAGAACAGAATAATGGATTCCCTGTCCAAACGGGACATAAAATACCTTAAAGGAGTCGGAGAACAGCGTGCAAGACTGCTTGCTGAGGAGCTCGACATACACACTTTCCGCGACCTCCTGTATACGTTCCCACACCGGTACGTGGACAGAAGCCGCTGCTTCATGATTTCGGAACTGACACCCGATATGCCTATGGTTCAGGTGAAAGGGCATTTCGTAAGGTTCTCGGAGGAAGGGGAAGGTGCAAAAAAGCGTCTGACAGCACTTTTCACCGACGGACGGAGCATGATGGAAATAGTATGGTTCTCAAGAATCAAAGCCATCTCAAACGCTTACCGGCCGGGAGATGAGTACGTAGTCTTCGGCAAGCCCGCATTCTTCCGCAACGCCTACTCCATGGTCCATCCCGAAGTGGACAGGTTCGACCCCGCCAGGCCTCCCCACGGCCTCAGGGGAATCTACCCGTTGACAGAGAAGCTGCGCAACCGGCAGATCTCCACCCGTTCAATCGGCAAGATGGCGGAAAACCTCTTTGCCAACGACGCGTGCAGGCATATCGGCGAGACTCTTCCGGCCGAAGTAGTCAAAGAACTGAATCTGATGCCCCTGCACGATGCCCTTTTCAATATGCACTTCCCTTCGTCGCACGCGGCACTTGCCGCAGCCAGGGAACGTATGAAATTCGAGGAACTCCTGTATGTGGAGCTTCACATATTGCGCTATTCACGCGAACGGGGAGAGAAAATACAAGGGCTGGTGTTTCCCCGTATAGGCGATGCCTTCGGGCATTTCTATTCCGACGTGCTTCCGTTTCCGCTCACCGGGGCACAGAAACGCGTGCTCAAGGAAATCAGAGCCGACATGAAGACCGGACGCCAGATGAACCGGCTGCTGCAGGGCGACGTAGGCTGCGGCAAGACCCTCGTGGCGTTCATGTCCATGCTTATGGCCGTAGACAACGACTATCAGGCGTGCCTTATGGCACCTACAGAGATACTCGCCTTCCAGCATTTCGAGAACCTTAAGGCCTGGGGCGACCGCATCGGCGTCAAAGCGGCCCTGCTCACCGGAAGCACCCGCACCGCCGCGAGACGCGAAATCCATGCCGGACTCAGGGACGGCTCAATAAACATCCTTGTCGGGACTCACGCGTTGATAGAGGACTCGGTGGAATTCAGAAGCCTCGGACTCGCGGTCATAGACGAACAACACCGCTTCGGCGTCATGCAGAGAGCCAAGATGTGGAAAAAAAGCCGCATCGCCCCCCACGTACTGATCATGACCGCGACCCCTATCCCCCGCACGCTGGCAATGACCGTCTACGGCGACCTCGACGTGTCTGTGATCGACGAACTCCCGCCTGGCAGGAAACCCGTGGACACGCTGCTGCGCTACGAAGACCAGCGGCAAAGCGTTTACTCGCTCGTCGGCCAGCAACTGCGTGAAGGACGGCAGGCATATATCGTCTACCCGCTTATCCACGAAAACGAGAAGCTCAGCCTCAAGAGCCTTGAAGAAGGGTATGAAAAGATATGCGATGTATTCCCCCACTATCGGGTGTGCTACGTGCACGGACAGATGAAACCGGCCGAAAAGGATTATCAGATGGAGCTGTTCGTAAGCGGAGAAGCACGCATAATGGTAGCCACCACCGTGATAGAAGTCGGAGTAAACGTGCCCAACGCTTCGGTCATGGTAATCGAGAACGCCGAACGCTTCGGGCTGTCCCAGCTCCATCAGCTGCGAGGGCGCGTAGGCCGTGGAGCCGACCAGAGCTTCTGCATACTTATGAGCCATCCCAACATAGGCAAGGACACAAGGAAGCGGCTAAATATAATGACCGAGACGACCGACGGCTTCCTGATTTCGGAAGCCGACATGAAAATACGAGGCCCCGGCGACATGGAAGGGACGCAACAAAGCGGCATAGCATTCAATCTCCGCGTGGCAGACCTTGCACGCGACGGCCAGATAATACAGCTCGCAAGAGAAGTTGCAGGAAGGATGCTCGACTCCAATCCCGGACTCCTCCAGGTTGAGGCGCGCACCCGCAAAGACGAAGAGGCCTGCAGGCTCCCCTTGTCGCCCCAAAGCGTGTCAGTAATCAGAAGGGAACTCGATTTCCGGTTCCGACATACATTCGACTGGTCAAGAATAAGCTGAAAAGGCGCAAATCAAGACGGTTATAACAAAAACGCCACTTCAGACGTTATAGAAGCGGTGTGTACATATCACGCCGCTTACATGTAAGAAAACCAATGAGAGAAAAGGAATTCCTGCCGCTCGTCTCCCGACGGCTTGGCATTGAAAACATAAACCCGATGCAGACCAAGATGATGAGGCTCGCGTCGGAGGCGAAAGACATCATACTGCTTTCACCCACGGGATCGGGCAAGACACTTGCGTTCACCCTGCCGGTGCTCAAGATGCTGAAACCGCCCACAGGACGCGTACAGTGCATCGTCATAGCCCCGTCGCGTGAGCTTGTGATGCAGATTGCCGCCATAATCCGCGAAATAGCCTGCGGCTTCAAGACAGCCGCGCTTTACGGCGGACACAACGTGGAGGACGAGGTGAACACCCTTTCCGTGACTCCCGACATCATCGTGGCCACTCCCGGGCGGCTGCTCGACCACATCAACCGCCGGAACGTAGATGTGCTGCCGACAAGGATTCTCGTTCTTGACGAATTCGACAAGTCTCTCGAACTCGGCTTCGAGTCTGAGATGAAAAAAATCATCGCAAGACTGAAAAATGTGAGCCGCACCATACTCACCTCGGCGACAGACATTCAGGAATTGCCTGACTTCATCAGCCTCACCGGTCCCGTGAGGCTCGACTTCCTCGAAGAAAACGCCGACCTACGCACACGCCTCCACATACATCGGGTGAACTCCGACGGTCGCGACAAACTTGCGGCATTGCTTGCATTGCTCCATCACATAAACAGCACCGACACGCCTGACCGTACCATCATATTCGTCAACCACAGGGAAAGCGCGGAAAGGGTGGCAGATTTCCTTATGCGCAGCGGAGTGGACTGCGTGCTTTATCACGGCGCGCTCGAACAGCGCGACAGGGAAAAGGCAATCGCGATGTTCAACAACGGCTCCCGCCCGGTGCTCGTCGCCACCGACCTCGCTTCACGCGGGCTCGACATAGAAAAGGTGGCACGCATAATACATTACCATCAACCGCTCACGCCTGAAGCCTACACACACCGCAACGGACGCACAGCCCGTGTGGAAGAGGAAGGTGATGTATATCTGCTCATAGGCCCCGACGAGGAAGTGAAGCCTTTCGTCAACATCGACGACACAATAGAGACCTCACAGGAAGACTCCGCTGAACGCAGCCTGCGATCAAGCCTCGCGACCCTGTATATATCCGCCGGCAAGAAAGAGAAGCTCTCAAGAGGCGACATACTCGGCTTCCTCGTCAAGGACGCGGCCCTCCAAGCCGAGGAAATAGGCAAGATAAACGTCTATGACCATTATTCCCTTGTAGCCGTACCTCGGAAGAATGCCAAGCACATAGCCAACGACGCATCCGCAAAAAAGATAAAGGGCGCAAAACGCAAGGTATGCATCGCCCAATGACTCTACAATAAATACACAGGTAAAAATCTTAATTGACAACCAAACACAAATGACTATGGACAAAGCCAAGAAATTCATCACATGCGACGGCAACCAAGCTGCCGCACATATAAGCTATATGTTCACCGAGGTGGCTGCCATATATCCCATCACGCCGTCATCCCCGATGGCCGAATACGTGGACGACTGGTCGGCCAACGGCAGGAAGAACATTTTCGGGGAGACAGTCCTTCTTCAGGAAATGCAGAGCGAGGCCGGAGCCGCCGGAGCCGTCCACGGCTCTCTTCAGGCAGGCGCGCTCACCACGACATACACCGCATCGCAGGGACTGCTCCTGATGCTTCCCAATATGTATAAGATTGCCGGAGAACTTCTTCCGGGGGTTTTCCACGTGTCCGCACGTACTCTCGCATCGCATGCGCTCAGCATCTTCGGCGACCATCAGGATGTGATGTCGTGCCGGCAGACCGGATTCGCAATGCTGTGTGAAGGCTCGGTTCAGGAAGTGATGGACCTTTCCGCCGTAGCCCACCTCGCAGCCATAAAAGGCCGCATGCCGTTCGTCAATTTCTTCGACGGATTCCGGACTTCCCATGAGATACAGAAAATCGAAAGCCTCGACGCCGACCAGCTCGCTCCGCTGCTCGACCGTGAAGCTCTCGCCGAGTTCCGCCAAAGAAGCCTCAACCCCGACGCTCCCGTGGCTCGCGGAATGGCCGAAAACCCCGATGTATTCTTCCAGCACCGCGAGGCTTCCAATCCATATTACGACGTGATTCCGGAAATCGTGGAGGAATACATCAACGAGATAAACAGAATCACCGGACGCAACTACGGGCTGTTCGACTATTACGGCGACCCTGAGGCCGAAAACGTGATAATCGCAATGGGTTCGGTTACCCAGGCAATACAGGAGACCGTTGATTACCTCCGTGCCCAAGGGAAAAAAACGGGACTCGTCAGCGTCCACCTCTACCGCCCCTTCTCCGCCAAGCATTTCCTTGCCGCACTTCCAAAGACCACAAAACGCATAGCCGTCCTCGACCGCACCAAAGAGCCGGGATCAAACGGCGAGCCGTTGTATATGGACGTGAAAGACGTGCTTTACGGACGTGAAAACGCTCCGCTCGTAGTGGGCGGACGCTACGGACTCAGTTCCAAAGACACGACTCCGGCACAGATTCTGTCCGTCTTCGAGAATCTTGAGCTTCCCGAACCGAAAAACGGATTCACTATCGGCATCGTGGACGACGTAACATTCAAGTCGCTTCCCGTACTGCCGGAGCTGAATTTCGCTGACAACGATATGTTTGCCGCCAAATTCTATGGTCTCGGCGCGGATGGAACCGTCGGTGCAAACAAAAACTCCGTAAAGATAATCGGCGACAATACAGACAAGTATTGCCAGGCATATTTCGAATACGACTCCAAAAAGAGCGGCGGTTTCACATGCTCCCACCTAAGGTTCGGCAACAATCCGATACGCTCCACGTATCTTGTCAACACACCCAACTTCGTGGCTTGCCATGTACAGGCATACCTGCACATGTACGACGTTACACGTGGATTGCGGAAGGGCGGCACGTTCCTCCTCAACACCATCTGGGAAGGCGATGAGCTTGCCAAGAACATGCCCAACAAGATAAAACGTTATCTTGCCGAGAACGACATCACCCTCTATTACATCAACGCATCCAAGATAGCGCAGGAAATCGGTCTGGGCAACAGGACAAACACGATTCTCCAAAGCGCATTCTTCAGAATCACCAACGTGATACCTGTTGACCTTGCAGTGGAGCAGATGAAGAAATTCATCGTGAAGAGCTACTCCAACAAAGGGCAGAACGTGGTAGACATGAACTTTGCCGCCGTCGACCGTGGAGGGGAATACCACAAGCTCGAAACAGACCCGGCGTGGAAGAATCTCGAAAACGAACCGCAACATCCCACTGGCGTGCCTCAGTTCGTTACCGATATGGTCAACCGCATCAACGGACAGGAAGGCGACCTGATTCCGGTGAGCAGGTTCGCCGACCGCGCCGACGGCACATGGCCTCAGGGCACAGCCGCTTTCGAGAAGCGTGGCGTGGCGAATTTCGTACCTGAATGGAATCCTGAAAACTGCATACAGTGCAACAAGTGTTCATTCGTTTGCCCTCATGCGGCAATCCGCCCGTTTGTCCTCAACGAGGATGAATACGCAAAGGCGCCCTTCAAAGAGGAACATTCCATCCCTGCCGTCGGAAAACAGTTCACTGGAATGCGTTTCGTGCAGCAGGTAGACGTGCTCGACTGCCTGGGCTGCGGCAACTGTGCCGACGTATGCCCAGGAAAGAAAGGAAACAAAGCCCTGACAATGAAGCACATCGAAACCCAACTGGACAACCAGCGGAATTGGGATTACTGCCGCAACAACGTAAGTTCAAAGGCAGACCTCGTGGATGTGAGCCTCAACACGAAGAACAGCCAGTTCGCGACGCCGCTGTTTGAATTCTCCGGCGCATGTTCCGGATGCGGCGAGACGCCTTATCTGAAGCTGATAACCCAGCTTTTCGGCGACCGTCAGGTAATCGCCAACGCTACCGGATGCTCATCCATCTATTCCGGATCCGTGCCTTCGACGCCCTATTGCACCAACGAAAAAGGGCAAGGCCCCGCCTGGGCCAACTCCCTCTTCGAGGACTTCTGCGAGTTCGGTCTCGGCATGTACATAGCATATGAGAAAATGCGCGACCGCCTTGTGGGCCTTATGCAACAAGCCTCCGAAAACACCGACGCGCCCGCAGAATTCAGGACTCTCGCCAAGGAATGGCTCGACAACAGGGAAGACGCGAAGAAATCACGCGAACTCGGCGACCTGATTATCGCAGCCATGAAAGAGCAGGCCGGCAAAGGATGTGATTTCGCAGAATCAGTGATTGCCCTTGACCATTGCTTCACCAAGCGCAGCCAGTGGATAATCGGCGGCGACGGCGCAAGCTACGACATAGGCTACGGCGGTCTCGACCATGTGATTGCATCCGGAAAGAACGTCAACATTCTCGTGCTTGACACCGAGGTGTATTCCAACACCGGAGGTCAGGCATCCAAATCAACCCCCATAGGCGCGATAGCTAAATTCGCCGCCGCCGGCAAGCGGATCCGCAAGAAAGACCTCGGGCTGATGGCCACCACTTATGGCTATGTCTACGTGGCACAAATCGCAATGGGTGCAGACAACGCACAGACCCTGAAGGCTATCCGAGAAGCTGAAGCCTACGACGGCCCGTCGCTCATCATTGCCTATTCGCCCTGCATAAACCACGGACTCAAAGCAGGCATGGGACGCAGCCAGGACGAAGAGAAGCGTGCCGTAGAATGCGGCTACTGGCAACTCTGGCGTTACAACCCCGCACTCGAGGACCAAGGTCAGAATCCGTTCTCGCTGGACTCCAAAGAGCCTGACTGGAGCAAATTCTCCGACTTCCTGAAAGGAGAGGTGCGTTTCGCATCAATATTCAAGGCATTCCCCGATGTGGCTCAGGAGCTATTCGACGCGGCTCAGGCCAACGCCCGCTGGCGTTATGCCAACTATGTGCGCCTAAGCCAGCAGCAATGGGGCAAAGACCCGCTTCTTACCCCTGAAGAGGAATCGTTACGCAGCCTGTAGACCTCAGGTTTCAGACTTCAGATAAAAATAAAGGCACGCGAGACTTTGAATCCCGCGTGCCTTATCATTTTCCAGAGGCTTCTGTCTACGAAGCCTCTACAAGTCTTTCAATAAATCAGCGACTACAAACGTCGAACCGCCCACATAAACCATATCTTCCGGCTGCGCATCGGCGACAGCCCGGCGATAAGCATCTATAACCGGAACTGCAATCGTGCCGTCAAGCCCTATTGCGGCGAATTTGCCTGCAAGTTCCGATGCCGGAAGCGCACGCGGTATGTCGGCGTTGGTGATGTAGTATTCCGCCTCTTTCGGAAGCATGGCCAGAATCTTGTCCACGTCCTTGTCTGCCACAAAACCAACGACCATACGGAGCTTCCCTCCCGGTCTGGTCTCAATGATTCTGCGGAGCTTATTGATATTGTAGGTCAATCCAGCCTCGTTGTGGCCGGTATCGCAGACAGTCAGCGGATTGTCATCAAGTTTCATCCATCTTCCCCGGAGACCTGTGAGCGTGGCAACATTTCTGAAACCGTTTCTCACGGCTTCATCTGAAATCTTTATGCCATTCTCCCGAAGCATCCTGACAGCGCCAAGCACCGTGTTTATGTTCTTAAGCTGGTAGTCGCCGGAAAGGCCGCAGACAAACTCCCCGCACATTTCCGAACGGCATACGAATCCTTCGGAAGAACCCACAGCCTCGGCCAACAACGGCCCGTCTTCGGCAAAACAAATCGGCGCACCGGCTTCAGCCGCCTTACGCTCAAACACTTTTCTCACTTCCACCTCTGCCTCGCCTATCACTACCGGGATGCGGGACTTGATTATTCCAGCCTTCTCAAGGGCGATCTCAGGCAAAGTGTCTCCCAGGAACTGAGTATGGTCTTTGGATATGTTGGTTATAACACATGCTTCCGGAGTTATGATATTGGTAGAGTCAAGCCTGCCGCCCATACCGACCTCAATGACCGCATAGTCCACCTCCGCCTTCGCAAACCAGTCAAAAGCCATCATCATGGTCAGCTCAAAAAAAGACGGCCGGCCGTCATAGCCGGATTCGCGGAAACGATTCACGAAATCTACCACGGCCGATTCAGGAATCATCTCGCCGTTGACCCTTATGCGTTCGCGGAAATCCACAAGATGCGGAGACGTGTAAAGCCCCACCTTGTACCCTTCGCTCTGGAGCATAGCGGCAAGAAGATGCGAGCATGAGCCTTTGCCATTGGTGCCGGCCACATGTATGGACTTGAACCTGCGGTGAGGATGCCCGAAATGCGCGTCAAGACGGAGCGAGGTGTCGAGTCCCGGCTTATATGCCGCCGCCCCGACACGCGAAAACATCGGCAGCTGACGGAAAAGCCATTCTATAGTTTCTTTATATCCGTTCATTATGTATCATAGCAGGGACATGCTTCGCATGCCCACAGAGAAAAACCGTTTTTTGATGAATCATCCATAAATCATATATCCAGCCAACCCGGCCATCATTATCACATAGATGGGATGGAGCTTGATTCTTTTCCCTCTCCACGGTATCGGAAAGAATACAAGGCAGAAAGCACATATGCAGATGGATATGTTGACCGCCAACTGCCAATCCAGTCCGTTAGGATTGAAATTGGGAGCATTCATCAGCATTATCGCAGCCGAGGCTATGAGGCCTACGACCACAGGCCGCAGACCGGAAAAGATGCCTTTGATCACACCGCTCTCATGATGCCTGCGGATGAAATGGGAAGCGTAAAGAACCAGATAAAACGATGGAAGCACTACGGCAAGCGTCGCAAGCACAGACCCGAGCAATCCCCAAAGGGGAGGCGCCAACGCCGGATCCACCGACCCGGGAGCAACGTAGCCGATATATGTCGCGGAATTGATGCCTATGGGACCCGGAGTCATCTGCGAGATTGCCACTATGTCGGTGAACATCTGTTCGGAAATCCAACCGGGGCCGACCACCGACTTCTCGACAAGGGAAAGCATGGCATATCCTCCGCCGAATCCGAAGATGCCTATCTTGACGTAAGCCCATATGAGTTTAAGGTAGAATCCCATCAGTCGTCCCCCTCCTTTCTTCTGCCCTCAAGCCTGCGGCGTGAATAGACGAAATGCAGGTAGCCTCCAAGCCCTCCAAGAAATATGTAAAGCACCGGATTGCTGACCATTCCGAGGTCAAGCGAAATCATAAGCGCGACCACCAACGGAATCCACACGGTCTTCAAGCTCAGCCTTGCAGCCTTGGCGGATGAAATCACAGGAGCCACAATCAAAGCCACAACCGCCGGACGGATGCCCATAAATACGCTCGAAACCACGCGGTTTTCCTTAATCACGTCCGGCGTGAGGAATATGGCTATGGCAAGGATTATCAGAAAAGAAGGAAGAATAGTGCCCAAAGCCGCTACGACACTGCCGCGCATACCGCAAAGCCTGTCGCCTATCGCAGTCGCGATGTTGACTGCAAGTATGCCTGGAATCGACTGAGCCACGGCAAGAAGGTCAAGAAAATCATCACGTTCAATCCAATGATGCTTGTCTACAACCTCCTTCTCTATGATGGAAATCATAGCCCAGCCGCCACCGAACGTGAACGTCCCTATTTTCAGGAACGACGTGAACAGCTGCCAATATATGCCGCTTTTCTGAGGAGATGCAGGTATCTGTGCTTCCATATGCGTCTTGATTTCGAGTGCAAAATTACGAAATATCCTTGAACACTCGTCCTTTGCAGGCCTACAAAAACCAAACAAAAAAAGGAAACGGCCACCTTATCACTAAGTTGGCCGTCTTACATTTACTCATTTCTTAATTCACTATTCACTTTTTCACTATTCACCATTCATTATGTTTATCTTAAGTCCCAAACAATGCCCAGGGCATGTCTGAAAACTAATGTCTTGATATCTGAATGCATTTTCTGAGCCATGCTCAGAAAACTTCCTTCCGGACTCTTCCTTCAGGAGCGCGCACGATGTAAATCGTGCCTTTCTGCGGAGCGGGCCACTTCAAATCCGTTGAGGTCGAAATAACGCTTCTCGTCGTTTCCGGCAGTCTCAACAGCCTCAATTCCAACGCCCGGACTGGGGTCTTGGTTCTTGGGAGAGATGGCCACCCTTTGTATAATAACGTTGTAAGAGTCCCAATCGTATATTACATCAGCAAAAAATTACTAATGAACCACGAATTTCTTCCTGAGAACGCATCTCATCCTGAATCTCAACTGCCGGAAAATCCACCTTTGCGGTAGCCTCGTAATCGGCATATGAATTTTTGCCGTTGAGGATGACCGACCGAGGATTGGCTATCGTATCTGTCCTTTCAACCATAAGTGCTCTCACTATGGAAACATCAGCCCCGTCGGCAAAATTCAAATCGTAAGGGGAGATGCTGAAGCTTGTCTCCAATCCACGAAGTAGATACTGCCAGCGGTTCCGAATCCGGAACGAATTCACCAACATAAGGAATCACCTTATAGGTGAAGACACCGCCTGTCTCCGGCGTGTCGATATATTCCATAGTCGCGCCGAGGACTACATTATCAATAACGGCATTCACCAGCTAATTATTGCGGTAGATTTCAATTTTTGTGATAAATTCGAGCTTTTTTCCTGTGTTGTAAGCCTCAGGAGCTGTCCACATCAGCTTGACACACCCACTTTTTACACTGATTCTCAAATCATTAACACCTATAGGGAGTGCATCGGCCTCTTCCAAAAAAAATTCGTGGAATTTTAAATATTTGGATGTTTCCGGTTCCTCTACGGCGGCATGGAGCGCAATATTATATTCTCCCGGCTCTTTAGAGGCTGTTAAAAAATGCTTGTTAACACAGAGCCGGAAGATTTGTGATGGATTTATCCCTGCAGCGAAGGGGCATAGCGGGCTATGGGACTGAGCCGAAGGGATAAAGACGCGCAAAGGTTCCGGAATGACGGCAGGCATTCCTGCAAAGCCTCTTTAAAAGAAATTAATGCTTCAGTCCGAATGGTGTCTTTTCCGTTAATCCGCATTCAATCGTCGGTCACATATCCCGATATGCTCCCTCCTCATAAAGTGCGCCTTAACAAAAAATCCACCACTCTGCGTTTAACAATGATTTTTA
>Ga0073906_1002833_pt1 | contig 21496 bp, 22 predicted proteins | sample Inofromicrocosms_FD_65485 | JGI IMG/M metagenome (GOLD analysis project Ga0073906, IMG submission 65485) | Mouse cecum microbial communities from Vienna, Austria - Inoculum for glucosamine and mucus D2O microcosms | ecosystem: Host-associated > Mammals > Digestive system > Large intestine >...
TGCCTTTGGTATTGCTAAAATGAAATTCCGGCAAAACCGTTCTCCCAATTCTCGTGAATTACCCTTTTCTATTCTTGATTTCTTATAATATGCGCTTAGTGTCCACACCCAAAGTAAAAAATTGCTTGACAACCCAATAAAAATCGTGTATGATAATTTCAAATTCAATGAATCACCACAAATACAGGGAAAAGGAATAGTAGAAGAAATCCTCTGTGCCCAGAGAGCTGCCGTTTCGGTGTGAGGCAGCGTCAGAGTTTCTTTGAACTGGCCTTGAAGTAGCTGCCCGAACTGACAGTAGGCGCAGACGGAGCCTGTCCGTTATCATGCAGGAGGATATAAGGCAAGCTGTTTGTCCGTATCCGCTGAGGGTCTTTCTCCTGAAGGAGAAGGAAAATTAGGGTGGTACCGCGTAGGATGATGTTACAAGTCCTCCGTCTCTAATCAAAGGAGACGGAGGACTTTTTTATCTTCTTGTCCAGCCAGCCCAACAAACCATACACAGAAAGGAACAGAAACCATCATGAAAAACGCAGAAAAATACACCATCGGATATTACCCCGCCCCCGACCAGTCCATCAAATGGGTCCACAAGGACCACCTGGAAAAGCCGCCTATCTGGTGCAGCGTGGACCTTCGGGACGGAAACCAGTCGCTGATTGTCCCCATGAGCCTGGAGGAAAAGGTGGAGTTCTTCAAGTTCCTCTGCAAGATAGGGTTTAAGGAGATAGAGGTTGGTTTTCCCGCCGCCTCCGAGACAGAGTACGCTTTCCTGCGCACCCTGATTGAGCAGAACCTCATTCCCAACGATGTCACTGTCCAGGTCCTCACCCAGTCCCGCGAGCACATCATCAAAAAGACCTTTGAGGCGCTGGAGGGCGCAAAGCGGGCGGTGGTCCACCTGTACAACTCCACCTCCGTGGCCCAGCGGGAGCAGGTGTTCCGCAAGAGCAAGGAGGAAATCATCGAGATTGCCGTTTCCGGCGCAAAGCTGCTGCTGGAATACGCCGACAAAACCGAGGGGAACTTTTCCTTTGAGTACTCCCCCGAAAGCTTTACCAGCACAGAAATGGAGTTTGCCAGGGACATCTGCAACGCGGTTATCGACGTCTGGAAGCCCACGCCGGAAAACAAGGTTATCATCAACCTGCCTGTCACCGTCTCCATGTCCATGCCCCACGTCTACGCCAGCCAGATCGAGTGGATGTGCGACAATCTGAAGGACCGGGACAGCCTGATTATCTCCCTGCACCCCCACAATGACCGGGGCTGCGCGGTGGCGGATTCCGAGCTGGGGCTGCTGGCTGGGGCCGACCGCATTGAGGGCACCCTGTTCGGCAACGGCGAACGCACCGGCAACGTGGACATCGTCACCCTGGCAATGAATCTGTTCTCCCACGGCGTGGACCCCAACCTGAACTTTGAGAACATGCCGGAGGTGGTGGCCCTGTACGAGAAGGTGACCCGTATGCACGTTTACGAGCGTCAGCCCTACAGCGGCGCGCTGGTGTTCGCGGCCTTCTCCGGTTCCCACCAGGACGCCATCGCCAAGGGCATGAAGTGGCGGGAGGAGGCCCCCAGGAAATACTGGACCGTCCCCTATCTGCCCATCGACCCCAAGGACGTGGGCCGGGAATACGAGGCGGACGTGATACGCATCAACTCCCAGTCTGGCAAGGGCGGCATCGGGTATCTGCTCCAGCAGAAGTACGGCTTTGAGCTCCCGCCCAAGATGCGGGAGGAATTCGGCTACACGGTCAAGAGCGTATCCGACCACGCCCACAAGGAGCTCCAGGCCGAAGAGGTCCACGACATCTTCCGGAAAAACTATGTCAACCTGTCCGAACATCTGGAAGTTATGGAGTGCCATTTTGCCCAGGTAAACGGCATTCACTCATCTGTCACCCTAAAGCACCGGGACGGCAGCGTCCAGGTTGCGGAGGGCGACGGCAACGGCCGCCTGGACGCTGTGGCCAACGCGATACGGAAGGACGCCAACATTTCCTTCACCCTTGTCACCTACACCGAGCACGCGCTGGAGAGCAAATCCAACTCCCAGGCGGTCTCCTATGTGGGAATCGCCGACGCAACCGGTCACACCTACTGGGGTGCGGGGATTCACAGCGATATCATCATGTCCTCGGTTTACGCGCTGGTCAGCGCGGTGAACCGGATGCAGGGCAGAAAATAAAATCGTTCTGCACTGCGGCAGCACCTGTTCATCTTAACGGATGGGCAGGTGCTTTTTGCGTGATATTTTGCCGCATTTTTTGCGTAGCCCGCATTGAAAAGAAATATAAATTATGATAAGATGGATACAGGGAAACATATGTGAAAGAAAACAGATGATAAAAATGAACCCGACAGAACAAGAACAGATATACCAAAAAAATCCGGAAAGAATCAAAGCCTTCCGCCTGTGGAAAATATGCTGAACCGGTCTCTGGACATCCTCGCGGCGGACAGCACCGGGGCAAGGTTCAACGTTGAAATCCAGCGTTCCGATGCAGGCGCATGGCAAAGGCGGGCACGTTTCCACAGCAGTATGCTGGACACCCATCTGTTGCAAAAGGGCAAAAAGTTTAAAGAATTACAGACGTCAGAAGCCCAACATATCAGTTAAATCTCTCAGAAAGGACAAAAAGCCATGGAACAACAAACAATCTTAAACCAATGGGGCGACCTGGGCAACGGATATTACCGCAACCCTGTCCTGAACGCCGACTACTCCGACCCCGATGTCGTCCGGGTGGGCAGGGACTTTTATATGGTCTGTTCGGAATTCCACTATATGGGAATTCCCGTCCTCCACTCCCAGGACCTGGTCAACTGGAAAATCATCGGCAGAGCCTATGACCGTCTGGACATCGCCCCCCAGTACAGCGAGATGGAGGCCTACGGCCGGGGAAGCTGGGCGCCTTCCATTACCTATCACGGCGGCTGGTTTTACCTCTACTTCTGCACCCCCACCGAGGGGCTGTTCATGACCAAAACCCAAAACCCCGCAGGGCCCTGGGAGCCCCTCCACTGCGTTCACAGAACCGAAGGCTGGGAGGACCCCTGCCCCTTCTGGGATGAGGACGGAACCGCCTACCTGGGCCACAGCGTCCTGGGGGCGGGTCCGATCATTGTACACAAGATGTCCGCCGACGGCAAAACCCTCCTGGACGACGGAAGGGTGGTCTATGTGGGCAAAACCGCCGAGGGGACAAAATTCTATAAGAGCCACGGCTATTATATGCTGGTCATTCCCGAAGGAGGTGTCGGAAAGGGCTGGCAGACGGTCCTCCGCTCCAAGGAGAGCGTTTACGGCCCCTTTGAGAAAAGGGTTGTCCTGCAAACAGGAAAAACCAATGTCAACGGACCTCACCAGGGCTCCCTGATTGAGCTGGACAACGGCGAAAGCTGGTTCATCCATTTCCAGGACACTGGGGCACTGGGCAGGGTCTGCCACCTTCAGCCTGTCACCTGGGAGGACGGCTGGCCTGTCATGGGCTGTCACGGGGAACCGGTTTCCATCTGCCAAAAGCCGAATACCGGCATTGTCTGCCCTCCTTCCCGCCCCCAGTCCTCCGATACGTTTGAAGAACCCTCCCTTGGGCTGCAATGGGCCGTCAACCACAACCCGGTAGATGGAAAGCTTTCCCTCACCGAAGCTCCCGGCGCGCTGCGGATGTATTCTATGGAGGCTGGCCACCTCCTCCACGCCCGCAACACCGTCACCCAAAAGCTGATGGGCCGCAAAGGGCAGATCACCGTCCGGCTTTCCGCATCCGGTATGGCGGAGGGGCAACGGGCAGGTCTGGCAGTCTTGGGCGGCAGGGCCGAAAACTGGATTGAGGCGCAGAAGCGGGACGGCAAACTCTTTGTGGAGGCCGCCGCCGGAGGAATCGCCGCCTACGGCCCACAGGCTGGCAATATCCTGTTTTTCCGTTGTAACGTTGATTTAGACGGCGTCACCAGCTTTTGCTTCTCCCTGGATGGAAGTGTGTTCATGCCTCTGGGCGGGGCCTGTGAGATAGTCAACGGCTTCTGGAAGGGGGCGCGGCCCGCGCTGTACACCTTCCACACCCCCGGTTCCACCGGCGGGTATGTCGATTGGCACAACTTCACCTACGAAATGTTTGACTAAAAAACGGCCTGTCCCGCTGACACGCGGGGCAGGCCGTTCCTGATTCAGGGGTTTTCCACAGGCCACAGGTTGTCTGTATTGACGGGAAGAAGGACGATCTCCCTCCGCTCCAGACGGCCCAGGGCTTCCCACAAAAACCTTTGGGCTAGGCTGGGGGTGACAACCTCTCTTTTAGCCTCCTCCAGGGAAAACCACTGGGCCTTATCCACCTCCGGGGTCCGCCCGCTCAGGTCCTCGCTGTCCACCACGGTGAGATAATGGAGCATCAGGGTGTTGGACGGCTCAAAATAGGTACTCTTTACAAAGGCCATCTGTGTCACCCGCATCCCCATCTCCTCCTGAATCTCCCGGACTACGGCGTGTTCGGCATTCTCCCCCTTGGAGATGTATCCCGCCACCAGAACGTTCCGCGCCCTGCCGTACTGCTGGATGAGAAGGGCCTTTTTTCGGTCCGGGGACAGCAGCGTGGTGCTCATGGCCGCGCTGAAAATGGCAAAACGATAAGCCCCGCATTTGGGACAGTAGGGGACAATCCCCTCCCCTTCCAGCTCCTTTGGAATCAGCCTGGTCCCGCATTCATAACAATGTGTCATTTTTTCTTCCTTTCCGATGCTTTTCAGAATTGTCGCTTTTAAAAATGGCCTTAGCAGCTTTCCGCCAACGGCACAATCCCCCCAATGTCCCACAGACTTCCGTCGGGGGTTGGTATGGTGAGAATCCGCGCGCCGTGGGCTCTCACAAAATCCGCCATGCGCCCCCCGTCAGGATGCGTCTCCAGAGAGCCGCAAATCCCCAGCATCCCCGGCCCCAGCAGTCCGGTACATCCGCCGATAAACCCGTACTCATACCCCGGCAGGCTGATATGTCCCGGCTGAATCTCCAGGACATCCAGCCCTACCCTTTCCGCCGCCATACCGATGGAGGGGTCCGCTGTAATCACAGCGTTTTCACTTACGACGCACACCGAGCATCTCGTATACCCCTGTCTCACCGAATGGACGGACATTCCCCTCTCCTCCGCAAACCGGAGGATTTCCTCCGCCGCTCCCGGTCCTTTTGGACTGCCTGTCCTGCAAAAGAGTTTCTTTCCCAGCAGCAGCACATTTAACACCGCATCCCCCGGATAGACGCCCTGGGGACGCCTTCCCGGTACGGACGCGCCCAGCCCCCTTTCCCTCAGCAGCCGGGCGAGTTCATCCCCGTCTGCCAGAATCCGTCCCTCCCCCAAATAACACATTCTCATATCCGGGTGGGAGGCGCAGGGCGCGTGAAGAATGGGGCTGGACGATATCTTCAGGACCTCAATTCCCCGTTCCCGCAGAAACCGAACGGCAAATTCCCCTTGGCCCGAAACCGCGCAGAGCGCCGCCGTCCCTTCCGGAAGGTTCGGACGTGTCAGCCACTTCATTTTTGCCATACAAAAATTCCCACCTTGTCCGCCGCCCTGTGGAGCGCGCATATTTTTTCCCTTTCATCCAAACAATAATTCACAGCCGGCATATGGCGCTGCCGCCTATCCCGTGCCGGAGAAAGGGAAGAGCATACCATGAATCTTATCCACTGTCAAAAGGACTGCGTCTATCAGTCCGACGGCTACTGCGGCCTTGACCGGGCTGCCGCTGTCACCTGCGCCCAGCTCAACCAGTGCAGCTTTTACCAGAATAAACCCCCACTGCCCTCCATAAGGCCGGACATTCCTCCGGAACACCAGGCAGCCCCCAGCGAAGCCTCCCCCACCCTCAGTCCCGCCCACGACGGCGCGCAGTTCATGCAGGGAGACGACGCTCTGCAATAACTCCACAGGGCGGAAATTTCCGCCCTGGCTTTTTTATGGGAGCGAGCTCATCAATTCTTCTATCAGTGCGTTCACCTGTTCCGGCTGGTCGGTGTTGGAGTTGTGTCCCGCGTTTTCAATCCACTCCAGGCGAAGTCCAGAGCCCTTCTGCCAGGCCCGGTTATACCGTTTGGTGGAGCCCGCCCGATCCTGTTTCCCGCATATCAGCAGCGCCGGACAATCCACCTGATAGGGGAGATTCTTTTCCATGGCCTCTGCCAGCATCCGAAAACCGTGTCCGGAAAGCGCCGCGTAGCGCTTCTGGTCTCCGTCGTATCCCATCATCATATCCAGCATCAGCTTTCTCCCGTATTCGGAGACCGCACAGCCCCCAGAACCGGATTTTAAAAGGGACTTCCAGGGATACCGGCGGTACACCGGCTCCATCCGCTTGAGCAGCCATATCTCCGCCCCGGTGACATAGCGCCTTTGCAGCGGCGCGGAATCAATAGAAACAAAACCCTTCAGCCTGCCGGGAAAACGCTCCATAAAGGCCTGTCCCACATATCCCCCCATGGACTGCCCGATGATGACCGGCTTATCTATCCCATCCCTTTCCAGTATTTCCCCCAGCCATTCCGCCTTGTCCATCAGGGTAAAATCCAGCCTGAAGGGCCAGGAGGCGGCGTGGCCCGGCGCGTCCCAGACCAGGAGCGGATACCTTTGGCTAAAATATTCGATCTGCCTGTCAAACAGCCTGTGGTCCGCCGTCAGGCCGGGGAGGAATATCAGCGTGTGTTCGCCCTCCTGCGCACTGCGGTTGGTCCAGTAGTGAATCTCTCCGCTGGGCACTGCGTAAATTTTCTCTGTCATTTTCTTATTTCCCCATTTCACGATTCCTTCGGGCGCAGCAGACGCAGCAGGTCCCCCAAGTTGGCCACCCCATATAACTGCAAATGGATATCCGTCTCCTTCTCCAGCTTCTTCTTCTCAGTCATGGGCAGGATGCACCTGGAAAACCCCAGCCTCTGGGCCTCCAGCACCCGGCTCCTGCCGTGAGTGACGCTGCGGAATTCCCCCGCAAGGCCAATCTCTCCAAAGGCAAACAGGTCCTCCGGTATGGGCCGGTTGATGTACGCCGAAATCACCGCCGCCCCAATGGGCAGGTCTGCGGCGGGCTCGTCCATCTCCAGGCCGCCCACTACATTGATATACGCGTCGATGTTCCCGAAAAACAACCCGCCCCGCTTTTCCAGCACCGCCAGAATCAGGTTCAGCCGGTTGGAATCAAATCCGGTGGACATCCTCCGGGGGTTTCCAAAGCCGGTCTTGCACACCAGCGCCTGTACCTCCGCCAGAATCGGCCTTGTCCCCTCCATCATGCAGAAGACGCAGGTCCCGGACACGTTGGCGGGCCGCTCCGCCAGCAGCATCTTCGAGGGGTTGTCCACCTCCTCCAGACCCTCCTCCCCCATCTCAAAGACGCCTATCTCGTTGGTGGAGCCGTAACGGTTCTTCACCGCCCGCAGAATGCGGAAGGAGAGCTGCTTGTCCCCCTCAAAGTACAGCACCGCGTCCACCATGTGCTCCAGCACCTTGGGCCCCGCAATGGCGCCGTCCTTGTTGACGTGGCCGATGAGGAAAATGGGAATGTCGGAGGTCTTGGCAGTGTGAATCAGCATCTGGGTACACTCCCGCACCTGGGTGATGCTCCCCGCCCCGGAGGAAAAGGCGCTGCTGGTCATGGTCTGGATGGAATCCACAATGACAATCTGGGGGGCGGTGGATTCAATCAGCGCCGTCACCGCCTCCATGTCGGTGAGGGAGACTAGGGAGAGGCTGTCGGTATCCACCTTCAGCCGGTTGGCCCGGAGCTTGATCTGCCGCTCGCTTTCCTCCCCGGATACATAGAGAATGGAGTATTTCTGCCCCAGGTGCTGGCATATCTGGAGCATCAGGGTGGATTTCCCGATACCGGGGTCTCCCCCCACCAGAATCAGGGACCCCCGCACGATTCCGCCCCCCAGCACCCGGTCCAGCTCGCTCAGGCCGGTGTGATAGCGCTCCTTGTCGTCGGCGGTGATAGAGGAAAGCTTTTTGGGCTGGACAAAGCTGGCCCCATATACCGCCGCCGGGACATCCCCGGAGGCGGTCGGCCCCCCTCCCAGTCCCTTTTTAGACGACGGCGCAGTCTGGCGTATCTGCTCCTGAAGGGTGTTCCAGCTCCCGCACTGGGGGCACTTGCCGTACCATTTTCCGGATTCATAGCCGCACTGTTCACAGACATAGATGGTTTTAGATTTAACTGCCATGGCTTCCTCCTGAGAAAAGATTTTTATGAAAATCCTTTGTAATATACTTTTAGCATTTTATACTTCCCCTGAACCTGCCACCGGGGACAGATACCCGGATACCGCCGAAAGCACCGCCAGCGCAGCCTGTCTTTGATACTCCTGCTGTGTCAGCATCCGGCATTCCTGGGGGTTGGACAAAAAACCGCACTCCACCAGCACGGCGGGCTGCTTGGCATTGTAGAGGAGAAACAGCTCGCTCCCTGCCTTTTTGATCTCCCGCTTGTTTTCCGGCTGCAAAAGGGTCCTGAAGGAGTCCTGTATTCCCTGGGCCAAAATCTGGCTTCCGGGGTGGTTGGGGCTGTAGAAAACCTGCGCGCCGCTGTACTTGCTCTGCTGGAACTTGTTCTGATGGACGCTGATAAAAACGGCGTTGTTGTGGGACTGCATCAGCTTCAGACGGTTGTGCATATCGGAGACCTTTTTCTTCCGGGTGGTGTTCCCGGCGGAGGGGTCGGCTGTGGAGACATCCTCCTCACGGGTCAGGGCCACGCGGTAGCCGCAGACCCGCAGCATATCCCGCAGCTTCAGACTGATGCCCAGGTTGATGTCCTTTTCCACCACCTGATTGCAGACCGCGCCTCCGTCGAAGCCCCCATGTCCGGGGTCCAGGATGACGGCAGGGGTCATGTCCGGGGACATAGAGACGGCGGCATCCACGGCGGCGGAAAAGGCGATCCGGCGGAATGCCAGGAAAGCGGCAAATAGGATGAGTGGAAGAGAGAACAGGGCGAGTTTGCGCATCATACAGGCCTCCTAACGCCGGTAAATTTATTATACTCTAAAAATACAGAATTGGGAACACAAAAACCCAAAAAAGGACAGGTCAGGTCATCCGCCCCCCTACACACTATGAAATCCCGAAAAAAAATATGTGAAAACCCCGGCAAAAACAATTAACTTGATAGATAAAGGTTGACAATTCCTCCTAATCCGATTATTCTAAATATAGAGGCCGCGCATTGCATGAAAAAGCGCGGCAAAGCCAGCGTAAATTCATAGAAAATACACAGGAGGAAACACAAATGAACTATGTAATAGGGATTGATATCGGCACGTCCGGGACCAAATCAGTGCTGTTTGACGAAAAGGGCGGGGTTATCGCCTCCAGCATGGCGGAATACCCCATGTACCAGCCCCAGAACGGCTGGGCGGAGCAGAAGCCGGACGACTGGTGGAACGCGGTGGTGTACACCGTATACGATATTATCCGCTCCAGCGGAATCGACCCCTCGGACATCAAGGGGGTTGGCATGTCCGGGCAGATGCACGGCCTTGTCATGTTGGGGGAAAACAACGAGGTTTTGATGGACTCCATCATTTGGTGCGACCAGAGAACCGCTCGCGAATGCGAGGAAATGACACAGAAAATCGGGGCGGAGCGGCTGATTGAAATCACGGCCAATCCCGCTCTGACCGGCTTTACCGCCTCCAAAATCCTGTGGGTGCGCAACAACAAGCCGGAAATCTACGCCAAGTGCCACCACATTCTGCTCCCCAAGGACTACATCCGCTTTAAGCTGACCGGCGAATTCGCGACAGACGTTTCCGACGCCTCCGGAATGCAGCTGCTGGACATCCCCAACCGCTGCTGGTCCGATGAGGTTCTGGATAAGCTGAACATCTCCAAGTCCCTGCTGGCCAAGGTGTACGAGTCGCCGGAGGTGACAGGCCGGGTGACCGCGGAGGCCGCGGCCAAGACCGGGCTGAAGGAGGGCACCATCGTTGTGGCCGGGGCCGGGGACAACGCGGCGGCGGCCATCGGCACCGGTATTGTCCGGGACGGCCGGGCCTTTACCACCATCGGCACCTCCGGCGTGGTGTTCGCCCACACGGACAAGATTTCCATCGACCCCAAGGGCCGGGTACATACCTTCTGCTGTGCGGTTCCGGGCTGTTGGCACGTCATGGGCGTGACCCAGGCGGCGGGCTTATCCCTGAAATGGATTCGGGACAACTTCTGCCAGGCGGAAACCGAGACCGCCCGCTCCATGGAGGCAAGCCCCTACTACCTGATGGACATGGAGGCCGCCAAGTCCCCCATCGGCTCCAACCGGCTGCTGTACCTCCCCTACCTCATGGGCGAGCGCACCCCTCACCTGGACCCGGACTGCCGGGGCGTGTTCTTCGGCCTGTCCGCCATGCACGAAAAGCGGGACATGATCCGCGCCGTCATGGAGGGGGTAGCCTTCTCCCTCAACGACTGCATGAACATCCTGCGGGAGATGAATATTGAAATTCAGGACATGATGGCCTGCGGCGGCGGCGGAACCAGCGCGGTTTGGCGCCAGATGCTGGCCGACCTGTACGGCTGCCAGGTGAGCACCGTCAACTCCAAGGAGGGCCCGGCGCTGGGGGCGGCGATTCTGGCCTTTGTGGGCGCGGGGATTTATCCGGACGTTGTGACCGCCTGCGACGCCCTTGTGAAGAAGAACAAAACCCAGGAGCCCAGCAAGGAGAACGCGGAGAAATACGCGCCGTTCTACCGGCTTTACACCCAGCTTTACAAGGACCTGAAGGAGGACTTTAAGGAGCTGGCGGCGATTCAATAGGATTTTTTATGTGCCGTTTCGGGAGAAGCGGCACATGTTTATTTATGTGCATCTCTTTTTGACGCTTTATCGATGTTATATTAGTAAAACACACAATTAATCCAATTGATATATGTTAATTTTATTAATTGACATTTAAAAAAATGTTATATAATAAATTATGATAAGTAATATAAAATCTTGTTTTACATAATTTAAAGATATTGTTCCCTTTTTGTAAGACATTTATGTTACTTTCAAATATTCGGCTGAAAGCGGGGGACGGATAAATGTAAATTAATTACGTACATAAAAAGAAACGGTAAAAAAGAAAGTTGAGGTAGAAAATGAGTAAGAAAGTTTTAGCGCTTTTGCTGGCAGTTATTGGCTCAATTTATATGAGCTTTTCATCTGTTTTTGCATATAACAGTAGTGAAGAGCCTGTTACCTTCCTAAAAGGAAGCGAGATTTCTACAGATTTTCAACATGAATTAACTGAACTGGGTATCAGGGTCAATGGAATGACAACAATTGAACTCGTTTCTGCTTTAAATCAGACACGTTCGACAAATATAAATGCTCTTGTGGTCACTAATACTGACAAAGCAATGGTGTATAAAGATGTCCTTCTTTTCGTAGATAAGGAGGGAACCTCTGGCATTGATGATCTCCGCGCAATTACTCCTAGGGCTAGTTCTACAGTTCCATACTCGTATAAAAACTTTGTAATTAAGGGAACAGCAAAATATAAGAGATACGCTAAAGGTACTAATGCTAGTTACGTTCAACCTCAAGGGGTTAGCTTTGTTCTCAATGTAAATGGAGATACTTATCCCAGTTATGTTGAAGTGGAGTACTCAGCTGTTGGTCATAAGTTCTCACTTCCAGATTTTACACTTATTGGAAGTAATGATCTTGAGGATATGGATGAATACTATATTTCTGCATATGAATATGATCCAGAAGAAAATACCACTTATGGGAAAAGCAGACAATACGATACTGGTGCTGTTATTTATGTAGATGGATTACTTGAATATCATTGTTTAACCTTCACATATACATATTATAATAGTAATAACACACCAAAGACGGAGTCATATAGTATTAGACTTTCTTAATTGAACTGATAATGAAAAAAAATATTTTATTCCTACTGTTTATCTTTACTTTAGGTCTCTCCACAGGTTGCAATCCCCAAAAAAGTCCTGAAAATGGAACCGGCCTTTTAACCGGTGATGAACTGGAGCAGTACACCTCTCAATTCGGCCTTCCTTTAGACCAGGTAAAAGAAAACCTTGCCTTTTCCGACTTAACTCTGACAGACGATGCCATCGGTATCTGGCAGACCTCTGAAAAAAGAGCGGTAAACGGCCTTGAATTTTCTCTGCTTCTATATGAAAATCCATATGACGGCAGTCTTTACCGCTACAGCTATGGATTTGGAGCGCCGGACGAAACCGTTCTGGAAACCGGCTTTTCCATTGCCTCCCAGGCCATGGAAGCCTACGGCTCCCCCTCAACCTATCCGGGCATCTCCACCGGCATTTTCAACGAGGAGGGCAAGCCCAAAGAACCGGACCCGTCTGAGGAATTCTTCTGTGAGACCTGGCAGATTTCAGAGGAAGTTCAGTTTAAACTATCCATTTTCCTGACAGAGGAGCAGAACATTATCAATTTGGAATATTCCAATGAGCCCGCGGAGTGGCAGCCGAGGCCAAGAAAAAAATAAATACAGCAGAGTGGGCTTCCAACATCTCTAAATGTTGGAAGCCCATTTCTATTTCGGCGTTGTCAGTGCCGGCGGAAAAGCCCATCCGCGTCTCCCCGGCAGCGTCCCCTCCGCGGCTTGGCGCGTCGTCGAGAGTGCCCCCGGTTCGGCGAAATCAGCAGTACACTATTTTAATGTGATAGCTGTCAAACAACCTCTTCCATTTGACGTCGGGTATCCTGTCCGTGATAATGGCGGAGATTTTCTCCAGCGTACCCAATTTCACATGACCGATTCTCCCGAATTTGGTGCTGTCGCAGAGCATGATCCTCTCTGCCGCGCACTGGATCATCGTGCGCTTGACAGCGGTGTCCGCCTCATCGCTTTCAAACATCTCCCCCGCCTCGGAAAGCCCCCGGCAGGAAAAGAATATCTTACTTGCGAAGTAGTTGTCCCGTATCAGTTGGTTGGCCGCCTCCCCCACCAGGGATTGATTGGTCCGGGAAAGCTGCCCCCCTACCGCCACCAGCTTGATATCCGGCTGATGGCTCAGCTCGTTGATGATGGGCAGGGAGTTGGTAATCACCCGTATCTCGCTGAACTTCCGAATGGAGCGGGCAAGGTACAGCGCCGTTGTGCTGGCGTCCAGAAACAGGGTATCCCCCGCTTTGACAAGCCCGGCCGCGGAAGCGGCGATCTTTGTCTTAAGCGGCAGATTCATATTCTGCCGTATCTCGGCGGAAATGTCCCCCAAGCTGCCTTCGTTTGGGACAGCGCCCCCATGGGTCTTTATGATGTGTCCCTCCTGCTCCAGCAGCATCAGGTCGCGCCGGACAGTTTCCTCCGTCACGCCGCCCATCTGGGCCAGGCCGGAAACGGTGGCGATTCCGTTCTGATTGATGGTGTCCAAAAAGAGCTTTCTCCGCTCAATCGCCAGCACATCGTTCACCTCCCCTCTGTTCCTTCATCAAACGCCGGGACAAGCTTTTTTGGGGCATGGGTTACAGGTACTTCCAGAGCTCCTCATGGGGGGCGGCGATCACCGAGGTCCCCACCAGAAGCCCCTGCTCCTTGGCATAGCGGCTGCCCGCCTCCACCGAAGCGGTGACGTCGCCCACATGGCCGGTGAGCATGACAAAGCCCTTTCCTCCCATACCCCTGGAAATGCGCAGGTCCAGTATCTCCACGCTTGCGGCCTTGATGGCCGCGTCGGCGGCCTGGATGGCGCTGGCGCCGGAAAAGGTCTCGATGATGCCCAGCGCCCCCTGGGGAGCCTGAGCGGGGGCGCCCATCAAGGCCTTGACCACCCTCTGGTCCACCCGGCCCAGCCGGACAGCGTCGATGACATACTTGTCATAGTTGGCCTTAATGCGGTCCAGGGCCACCTGAACGCTGGCAATTTCCCCGGTGAGGATAATCTCATACTTTCCGGGGCAGGAGGGCTGTGCGGCAACAATGTTTACCCCCGCTGATTTCAGCGCCTCATCGCAGGCCTCCACACCTTTTGCGATGCTTTTCAGCTCCGCGATTCCGATTGAATACAACATTCTGCTACCTCACTCCTTCCGTGCATCGGATTGTAATCTTCCCGCCGGGTCCCTCGTCAACGCTCTCCACCACCCCGTCCCAGGAGGCGTGGATGGCCGCGGAGGGACCGCCTTCGGCGGCTTTGGCCACTATATCGCCCTTGGACACCCGGTCTCCCGGCTTCACCACAGGCTCCGCCGGTTTTCCGATGTGCTGGGACAGGGCGAGTACCAGCCGCGACGGGGCCTTATCCAGCTCTCCCATGTCCTCCGGGACCTGATCAAAGGGCAGAACCCCCACCCGGGATTTGAACCGCTCCGCCGGTACCATCCGGTATTCCCGCTGGGAAAGGGCTTTCACATTCGGGCCCGTATGGCTGTAGCGGATATGGTTTGCGCCCAGGGTCTTCTTAATCTCGGTCATCAGGGTGACGGGACTGATTCCCTGGCAGCAGGCCATCAGCTCGCACACCCCGCAGCCGCTGCAAAGCTGGGCGCTCAGGTAGTCCTGGGGATTGTCCACCGCAAAGGCGGCCACTGCCCGGACTGTGCGGCTCGGACTGATGGGATATCCCAGCAGTGCGCGGGTACACAGGTCGGAGCACATGCTGCACTGGCAGCACACTGAGGAGGCCTTCTTGAGGATATGGGCGGTGGACGCGGTCTTGCTGATAACCGCGGGAGTGTCCTCCGGCAGAATCAAGATAGATTTAGTGGTCTTGCGGATGAACGACGCGCTGGGGTCGATGAGCTTGCCCATGGCGGGCCCGCCGTCCAGCACCGCGCAGTCCTCCGGAACCTTTATCCCGAAGCGGCTGAGCAGCTCCCCCACGTTCATGCCGATGGGAACCTCCACAAAAATCTTTTTCGGAACCTTGCCGGAGATGGTCACCCATTTGCTGGTCACCGGTTTATCCTCCGCCGCCCGCTTGACGTTGTACACCGTCTCCACATTGGAGACAATCACCCCCGCGGTAAAGGGAAGACATCCCGGCTGCACCACCCGCCCGGTGGTCTCATAGATGAGGATGATTTCGTCGCCCACCGGGTAAACGTTGGGCAGCTCATGCACCGTGACCCCCTCCCCCAGGGTCTGGCCCTGGGTCAGGCGGAGGCTGCTGGCAGTGTGCTCCTTGACCGAGAGAAAGCACCGTTTGATGTTGGTGGCTTTCATGATAATCTGCGCGCCCCGCACAATGTCGTCCAGATACTTCTTCATGAGATAGTAGTCGGAATAGATGAGGGGCTCGCATTCCGCGCCGTTGATGATAAGGGTATCCACCAGGTCATCCCGCAGCTTAAAGGCCAGGGGAAAACCCGCGCCGCCCGCGCCGACAATGCCGGCGTCAGTGGCGATTTTCTTCAGCTCCTCCACAGTAAACTGCGGAGACTGGCTTGTCTTCAATCTTCCATCACTCCCCTCCTGGGAGAATAACTGCCTCCCGTAAAAACGCGGGAGAAAAGGGGAACCGCTGTCTACTCGTCCACAATACCGACGATGACCATATCCACGGGACAGTCCCTGCTGCCGGAGGCGACGCGTGCGCCGCTGCCGGAGACAATCAGGACCTTTTCACCGGTACCGGCCCCCACGCTGTCCACCGCCACGACATGCCGCTGGGTAGGCTGCCCGCGCTCGTAAACCTGCACCTCCAGGAACTTAAAGCCCACCAGGTGCTCGTTTTTACGGGTCGAAACGATGTTGCCCACTACTCGTCCCACTAACATAAGGCTATTTCTTCCCTCCGCACTTGCAGTCCTTGCCGCAGCGCCCGCAGGAGCCTTCGGGGACAATATGTACAACGGCCCCCTGGCCGATGCCCGCGGCGTTTGCGTCGTCGGTGTCGATATGCATCTCCAGACGGAATTTATCACCGACCCGGATTTGAACATCATAGAAGCGAGTGCGCCGCTCGCCGTCCGTCACTACGTCCACAAGGTCCCCGTCCTTCAGGCCGCGGGCCGCGGCGTCATCCGGGGTCATATGGATATGGCGGTTGGCGATGATGCAGCCCTCCCGGATAGAGAGCACCCCCTTGGGCCCCACCACTGTCAGCGGGGCGCTTCCGGCGATATCCCCGGAGGGGCGCACCGGCGGCTTGACTCCCAGAACATAGGTGTCGGTCCGGGAAACCTCAACCTGGGTATGCCTGCGCACCGGGCCGAGAACCCGTACACGCTCGATGGGCTTCAGGGACGGCCCGATGATAGTGACCGTTTCCTGGGCGGCAAAGTCGTCCCCCATCAGGGGCTTTGCCACGGTGAGCCGGTAGCCCGGCCCGAACAGGGTTTCCACATCCTCCTGGGTCAGGTGGATGTGGCGGTTGGACACCCCCACCGGAACAGCGTTCAGGTCAGGCTGTCCGATGCTCCCAGCCGGGGAGGCCGCCAGCACGTTTTTCACGATTTCTGAAATCAACTCTTGGCTGACTTCCATGGGAATCCCCTCCCTTCTGATTTCTCAAAGGGGGCGCAGCCCTCTGTCCTTTACGCCGCCCGGAAAGCTTCGCGCCCTTTCCGGAACGGCAGCGGCGTCAGGCCGCGCACCCCACTCTTTTCCTTTTTGGGAGAAAAATTACTTGAGGGAAGGAAGAATCTTTTCCACGTCGGTATGGGGACGGGGAATCACATGGGTCGCGATGATCTCGCCGAGGCGTGATCCGGCGGCTCCGCCCGCTTCCACAGCGGCCTTTACCGCGCCCACGTCCCCGCGGACCATTACGCTCACCAGTCCGGAACCGATCTTCTCGGTGCCGACCAGGGTCACGTTCGCAGCCTTCAGCATTGCGTCGGCGGCCTCGATTGCCGCCACAAGACCTCTTGTTTCAACCATGCCCAGAGCTTCCATTGTATGCTCCTCCTTACGTTTTATCGGATTGATATTTGTTGCGGCCTCCGCCGCAGGGGCGGCGGACTTGACCGCTTCCGCCTTGATTGCCGCCGCTTCGCTCCCGCCCGTCAGGGCGGAAGTCTCCGGGACAGGGTTCCCCTGACCGGGCTTCTGCCCCCCTGAGGAAGCCTCCTTCGGGCGGCGGCCCTTTGCTCCGCGCCGTTTGGACGGCGTTTGTTCGTCAGCCAACTGCCGCACCTCCAGTTTTCGTCCAAATGATGTGTGTTCGGTCAAGCGTTCGGTTCCTTCAGGCCGGAGGGCAGCTCTTCAGGGTCGTCCAGCGCCTGGATATCCTGGTACAGAAACCGCAGGATTTCCTTGTGGGGCCGGGCAATCACCTCACAGAGCTTGACCTTTCCCACCTGGGCCGCGGCCTCTCTGCCCGCCTTGGCGGCGGCCTCCACGGCGGAGACGGTACCGTCAACCACCACTGTCACCAGCCTGCCGCCCAGCTTCTTTTCCACATGGATAAAGCGGACGTCGGCGGCCTTTAACATTGCGTCCAGCCCGACAGCGGCGGCAACCATCGCCTGCACCTCCAGCAAAGCAATCGCTTTCTCCACCTGTCACACCCCTATCCGGATCATGCCAGGGAGGGCAGGATCTTTTCCACATCCGAGTGGGGTCTGGGGATGACATGGACGGCGACGATTTCGCCCAGGCGGGCTCCGGCGGCTCCGCCCGCCTCTACGGCGGCCTGGACCGCGCCCACGTCGCCTCTGACCATGACGCTCACCAAACCGGAGCCGATCTTCTCGGTGCCGATCAGGGTCACGTTCGCGGCCTTGACCATGGCGTCCGCCGCCTCAATGGCGGCGACAAGTCCTCTGGTTTCAACCATTCCTAATGCTTCCAACATAATTGCAAATCTCCTTTCAGGCGGCTTTTGCAAAAGCGCCGCAGGGGGGTTAATAAAGGGGTTCTCGGAATATCTCCGGGAGGAACTCCGGGAGTATCTCCGGAAATTTTTTCAGGAATTCTTTTGGAGAACCTTTAACCGGTCCTTTCCCGCCTTGCTTAGGCTGGCGAGGACCTGGGTGGAGGGCTCCTCCCTGGCAATGATGTGAGATGTGATGTACAGTCCCCGCTTTTCCGCCTGGGCCACCCCGGCGGCCACGGCGGTCTGCACGTCGGCGACGTCGCCCTGCATTTTTACAATCATCACCAGCGGCACCTCGGCGGCGTCCCCGGCGGCGGGCTTGTTATTGTCGATGTTGACAATCCGCACATTGCCCGCCTTGGCGGCCGCGTCCGCCACCACGATGGCGGTGGTATAGCCGAATACCTCGATGAGTCCAAGGGCCATGGGGCATTAACACCTCCCAATGGGTTAATCGGCAACGTAGGCTATCTTGATGCCCTTGTGGGCCACATTGGTTTCCATAGCCTCGTTGAGCTGGTCCAGCGGGAAGCGGTGGGTGATCAGGTCCTCCACTGGGAGCCCGATCTCCTTGGCCTGCCGCAGGAAGGCGATAACCAGCGGATATTCATGAGGCCCGTAGGTCCAGGAGCCCACCAGGGTGATCTCCTTGTTGCACAGGTCGAAATGGGGGTTGATGGTGCAGTCTCCGCCGTTGACAAAGAAGCCCATCTCGCACAGTCCGCCGCCCCGGCGGATGTACTTGTAAACGTCGGCGGCCGCGGCGGGCGCGCCGGTACACTGGAAGGCGAAATCCGCGCCCATGCCGGTGGTGACGGCCTTGACCGCTTCCACCCGGTCCTGAAGCTGGGGAATCTCCTTGAAGTTGATAGTGGTGTGAGCACCCAGGCGCTTGGCCATCGCCAGCCTCTGGGCATCGCCGTCCAGGGCGATAAGGTGGTTGATGCCGAAGGCCTTGGCCACCGCGATGGTCATCAGGCCCACGGGGCCGCAGCCCTGGATGAGCACCTTGGAGTTAAAGTTGAGCAGGCGGGTGGTGTTGGCCCGCTCCACCGCGTGGACCGAAACGGCGGCCAGCTCCAGCAGCATTCTCTGGTCCAGGCTCAGGTCGTTGACTACAAAGAAGGTGGAGCCGCCCTTGATAAGGATGTGGGTGGAGAACCAGCCGTTGAGCCGGTGCTCCGGCTTATCCCCCAGCAGTCCGTAAACCCCTGCGTTTTCGCACATTTCCGGCTGATCCGGGTGGAGCTTGCAGATGTTGCATTCTCCGCAGGGGATGATGGAGGTAACCAGCTTGTCTCCCAGCTTAATGGGATTGCCGGCAGTGTCCTTTTTGACGTTTTTACCCAGAGCGACTACCTCGCCGGTGCCCTCGTGCCCAAGGACCACGGGAATCAGTCCGAAGGGATCGCCCTTCCACTCATGGACGTCGGTGCCGCAGACGCCGCAGCCCTCCACCTTGACCAAAATCTCGTCGTCCCCCACCTGTGGGATGGGGACCTCCTTGACCTCGATCTTCCGCTCGCCGGTGAGCATGGCAATCCGCGCGGTGGCGGGAACCGCGGACGCGGCGGGCATGGCGGACATCTGGGCAATTACCTGCTTGACCAGGGATTCAATTTGATCAGGATTCATAGGTTAAACATCTCCTTTTCTCAAAAGGATGCGCGGACCCCCAAAGGGATCACACGATGTGGAACGAATCGGAGGCGACGCAGCGGCGCAGCCGGGTAAAGGACCGCGCGGAGGTCAGACCCTCTCCGGTGGGACCGGCGATGGTGAAGGTGCAGTGCCCCTCCCCTCCAAAGCCTATGCCCGCGTAGGACGGCGCATTCTTGACAAAGATGGTCGTCTCCACCGCCCTGGCAAAGGCGGTCAGGTTGTCGATGTTTTTGGAGTGCATGTGGGCGGTATGGCGGTTGCCGTGCTCCGCCCGGACCGCTTCTTCAATGGCCTCCTCGATGCAGTACACCCGCACGATGGGCAGGATGGGCATCATCAGCTCGGTCTGGACAAAGGGATGGTCCTTATCTGTCTCACAGATGACGCAGCGGACAGAATCGTCCACCTCCACCCCGATGGCGTGGAGTATCTTTTTCGCGTCCCGGCCCACCCACTTTTTGTTGATGACCAGTTTGGACTCGCCGGTGTTCTCGTTCTCCTGTTTGACCAGGACGGTTTTCACCAGCATATCCACCTCTTCGGGGGACGCCAGATAGGCTCCGTTCCGGGTCATGTTGTAGATGAGCTCATCGGTGATGGCGTCAAAGGCGAATACCTCCTTCTCCGCGATGCAGGGAAGGTTGTTGTCAAAGGAGCAGCCGTCGATGATGTCCTTGGCCGCCTTCGGCACGTCGGCGGTGTCGTCCACAATGACGGGGGGATTGCCCGCCCCTGCGCCGATGGCCTTTTTCCCGGAGGAGAGCATGGCCTTGACCACGCCGGGACCGCCGGTGCAGACCAGCATCCTCACCGCCGGGTCGTGGGTCATGATGTCAGCGGATTCCAGGGTAGGCTTTTTCACCGAAACGGCGATTTCCGGCCCACCCACCGCTTTGGAAGCCCGGTTGCAGAGGTCGATGGCATAGTTGGTGGTCTTGATGGCGTTGGGATGGGGGTTAAACACCACAGCGTTGCCCCCTGCCAGCATGCCGATGATGTTGCAGACGGCGGTTTCGCTGGGGTTGGTGCTGGGGGTGATGCTCCCGATAATCCCGAAGGGGGCCATTTCCACCAGGGTGAGGCCGCCGTCGCCGGTCATGGCGGCGGTGTGAAGGTCCTCGGTTCCGGGGGTCTTCCTGGCGACCAACTGGTGCTTGAGGAGCTTGTGCTCCACCCGGCCCATGCCGGTTTCCTCAACGCCGAGCTTGGCCATAATCTCCGCCTCCGCGTAGCAGAGCTTGCGGATTTCGGAGATGATGGTTTCGCGCTGTTCCACCGTCATGGCCCGGATGGCTTTATAGGAATCCTTGACAGCGGCGAGGGCTTCCTCCATGTTGTCGTAGATGCCGATATACCTCCGGCCAAAGTAAGATACCGAGTCGTAGGAGGCGGTTCCGGCGGGGGCGTTGGCTCCGCCCTGGGCCGAAAGCTGGGAAAGCACCTTGGCAACGATTGCGGAGACGGTTCCCTCCGAAACAGCTGTCTGGTTCATGAATGAAAACCTCCTTTGTAAAACTGGAGTGCAATGTCCGCCAAACGGGTGTCCTGCTCCTCCGTCCCGCCGCTGACCCCAAAGCCACCGACGACCGTTCCGCCCTGTTCCAGGGGAACGCCGCCGCCGAAGATTACAATCCGTCCCCCGTTGGTAAACTGGATGCCGTAGAGGGACGCGCCGGGCTGGGCGAGAGGCGCGAGCTGCTTGGTGGACATTTTCATGGAAACGCTGGTAAACGCTTTGTTGGCGGCAATGTCAACGCTGGCCAGCAGTGCGCCGTCGTCCCGAATGGAACAGACGGGAAAGCCGCCGCTGTCGCAGACCGCTGCCGAAGCCCGAAAGCCCATTTTCCTGGCCTGGGCCAGAACCTTGGAGCAGAGCTCCACAGCCTGGGCGGCAAAGCCGGGTCCGCCGGAGCCGTAGGGCAGCGGCGCGTCCCCGCCGGAAACCTCGTCAGAGGCATCGGACCGGGTGAACTGGACGGGCTGGATTCCGGGGACGGAAAGGGTCTGGGAAGCCGAAGCGGAGTTGGATGCCGCGGCCC
>Ga0073906_1002843_pt1 | contig 21437 bp, 20 predicted proteins | sample Inofromicrocosms_FD_65485 | JGI IMG/M metagenome (GOLD analysis project Ga0073906, IMG submission 65485) | Mouse cecum microbial communities from Vienna, Austria - Inoculum for glucosamine and mucus D2O microcosms | ecosystem: Host-associated > Mammals > Digestive system > Large intestine >...
AAAATAATCGGCACTACATAGCTGAAAATCGGATAGAAATCGCTAACTTTGCCACTGAATCGCAGTCATAATTTATTTTGATTGTGGATTTAGTGGTGAGGCAGCGGGAGGGATACCCGCTGCCTTTTTTAACATCCTTATCCACCCACCGCTAAATCCCACAAATAATTATGGAAGTATTACTAATTGAGAAGGATACTCTTGACTGTATTCTCGACGAGCATGAGCTTCTATGCAATATGGTCATAATAATGGCTAACCGCCTGCGCCGAAAGGAAACTGCCGATATGATGACCTCAGCCGAGGTCTGCGATTTTCTCCATATAGGCAAGACAACCCTGCAATCGCTCAGAAACAACGGAAAGATAGGCTATATCAGAATAGACGACGGAAGCGTAAGGTATCCTGTGATAGAAATTATCCGTTATATGGAGTGTAATGGCATTCATTCTAATAGTGCCGCCTATGGGGAATGAGATTATAACCAAATCGGATATGCGTATTATCGCAGCCCGTTCGCAATCACAAAAAGCGTTTGAGGCAGTCGGTATAATACGAGACAGCCATCACCCAGTGCTTGGTGGCATCTGTTTTCTTGATGACAAGGAAGTTGCAGAACACCTAAAAGTGACAAGGCGGACAGTACAGAACTATCGGGACCGGGGGATTCTGTCATATTATATGATATGTGGCAAATGCCTCTATCCTGAGCATGAAATACAACAGATGCTTGACGAGAATTTCCATCCGGCATATTACGATTAAGCAGCAAACAAATGATGAGCGGCAACCGAGAATTTAACTCGATTGCCGCTCTGTCATTTATGTGACATTACGATTTTTTGGGTCGTCCGCGCTTAGGCAGGGGAGGACGCTCGAACGTGGTTGGCTTCTCTGGCAACGGTTTGATGTCAACTTTCAGACTGTCGAATTTATCTCTCATGCGTCCCATATCTTCGGATACGGTCTGGTCAAGCATTGTGGCATAAATCTGAGTCGTGGCAATGTCTTTATGCCCCAGCATCTTCGACACTGTTTCGATAGGCACATGATTGTTGAGCGACATTGTAGCGAACGTATGGCGCGCGATATGGGTTGTCAGATGCTTCTTGATGTCCGCTTTTGATGCTATCTCATCAAGATACGAGTTCATGCGCTGGTTTGAGATGACCGGGATTACGGTATCCTTTTCCACAACACGGGGATGGCTCCTGTATTTCTCCATCAGTCTGCGCGGTATCTCCAGTATCGGGATAACGCTCATCTCGTCTGTTTTCTCACGGGCCTTGCGTATCCACATCTCTCCTTTGTCATCAGTGACGATATGTTCGCGTTTGAGGGTTGAGATGTCTGCGAACGCCAGTCCTGTGAAGCAGCAGAACACGAAAGTATCGCGCACGAGGTCGAGACGGGGAAGTTCGCTGAGGTCAAGCTCTATGATACGCTGGAGTTCGGTCTCAGTCAGTTTTTCCCTCTTCGGCTTTGTGCGTACATAGCGTTTGCCTACGAATGGATCATCGTCAATCCATTTGTTCGCGATGCCGGTGCGTACCACGCTTTTGAGATAGCGGATATAACGGACGGCGGCATTGTTGGCACAACCCTTCTTTATTCGCAGGAAATGCTCGAAGTCGTCAACCATTCCGGAAGTCAGTTTCTTCATCGGAATATCTTTCACATCCTGATTGTCGATGAGGAATTCCTCCAGATACTTTACGCATCGCTCCCAACGCAGGCGCGTACCCTCGCAGATGTCGCCGCGCTCGTTCCTGTCCTTGACCTTCTTGTTCAGCTCTCTGAACGCTTCACAGAGCATCGTCGGCTTTTGCAGCTTGCCGAGGAAGGCTTTTTTAAGGGTGTCGGGATTTACCATCTCATCACGCATCACGAGCTGATTGTGTATCTCGCAGATTTTGGTACGGATGGTGTCAAGATAACGGTTCAGTTCAAGGTCTTTCTTTGTTTTACCTTTCGACTGACCTTTGGACGCGTCCCAGTTGGCGGGGGCTACATACCTGTTGGTATATACCTCCGCACGTTGCCCATTCATTGTTATTCGTAACAGAATGGGAAATTCGCCCTCCTTGTTCGGGCGGCTTCTCCTGACCATGAAGTTCAGAGAGAAGTAACACTCATTGGATAATTTCATTTGTCATGTGGCTTTAATGGTTAAACTAAAGATACATAATTTTTCTCGGTTATACAAACTGTAAATCCGAAGGACAAATGAAATTTCCGGGTTTGCGAGGTGGCAAAACAACCAAATCCACGAATAATGTAGAATTGCCACCTCGAATTGCCACCTTTTCATAACTATTTTTAACTATGACGATAGCTAAAAATGCGTCAAGGAACAGCTGAGGACAATATGCCTAACAAACTCTGGCTGATGTTCAGGATTATTCTTTTGCCACCTGCAACCACCCTGCGAGGTGGCAGATATATAATGGTTTCTATCCTTGTAAGGCTTTGAAAAATAATGAAATATAGTCTTTCGAGGTGGCAAATTATGGTGGGAATTTTATTGCCACCTTTTTGCACACCCGCAGTTTCAATATTTTGCGCCGGACGGGGACAAGGGTAAAAAGAAAAACCTCTGAAAATCAACGATTTTCAGAGGAATTCGTCGGTCTGATAGACCCTTCTGTGACCTCGGAGGGGCTCGAACCCTCGACCCACTGATTAAGAGTCAGTTGCTCTACCAACTGAGCTACGAAGTCGATTGCTTAGGGTTGTTTCCCAATTGCGGTGCAAAGTTAGGCACTTTTTATTAATTGTGCAAATTTTTTGGCAACTTTTTTTGTAAAAATTTTTATTCTTCTCTATGCCAGTACTCGATATTGCCGGTTTCGAGCGAGTCTTTTACCTTGATTAGACGCTGGTTATCGCTGCCACGGAATAAAAGTTCGGTGTTTCGGCGTGACTCGATGTACGGACCGTCTACAAGCACGTCGATATAGTCAAGCAGCGCACGCATGTCCTCATTCTGTATCACCTGCTCGTACGAAAAGCCTGTATAGCACCATATGTTGCGGCCACTTTCTTTAATGCGTCTTGCCAGTGGCAGCAGGGATTTTGCATTATACATCGGGTCGCCGCCGGAAAAGGTGACATCAAAATTATTATAATCTATAATTCCGACAATCTCGTCGATATCCATTTGCCGGCCGGCGTCGAATGACCACGTGCCCGGATTGTGACATCCGGGGCAGTGGTGTTCGCATCCTGCAAAGTAGATCGAAGTGCGAAGTCCGGGGCCGTCTACGCTTGTGCCTTCTACTATGTCTACAACCTGCAGCATATTTTTATTCATGTACGATACGGTCGTTGAGTTCGGCGAGTTTTGCGTTGTTCCAGCGGTCAGTAGTGCCTACGAGGTAGCCTGTGATGCGCTGCAGTTTGTCGATTGCCTTGCTACCGCATACCGGGCATACTTCCAGGTTGCTTGTCGCGTCTTCATAGCCGCAGTCCATACAGCGGTTACGGTTGTGGTTAACCGAGCTGTAGCCGATGTTGTACTGGTCCATAAGGTCTACGATAGCTGCAATTGCTTCGGGGTTGTGTGTGGCATCTCCGTCAATCTCTACATAGAAGATATGGCCGCCGCCGGTCAGTGCATGGTAGGGCGCTTCCACTTCTGCTTTATGTCTTGGTGAGCAGTGGTAATACACCGGTACATGGTTTGAGTTGGTGTAATATATTTTATCGGTAATACCGGGTATGATACCGTAAGACTTACGGTCTTTGGCGGTAAATTTACCCGAAAGGCCTTCGGCAGGCGTTGCAAGCACCGAGTAGTTGTGCTTGTACTGCTCGCAGAAGTCGTTGACACGGCTTCGCATGTGGCTGACGATTTTGATGCCGAGTGCCTGTGCCTCTTCGCTTTCGCCATGGTGTTTGCCGGTAAGTGCGATAAGGCATTCTGCAAGGCCGATAAAACCGATGCCGAGAGTGCCCTGATTGATAACGGATTCTATAGAGTCGTTGGCTTTGAGGTTTTCTCCGCCGATCCATAGCTTCGACATCAGCAGGGGAAATTGCTTGGCAAATGCTGTTTTCTGGAAGTTGAAGCGGTCGTCGAGCTGTCGCGCTGTAATCTCGAGGATGTCGTCGAGTTTGTGGAAGAATGTGTCGATACGTTCCTGTCGGTCCTGAATGGCCATGCATTCAATACCGAGGCGCGGCAGGTTGATAGTCGAGAATGACAGGTTGCCTCGGCCTATTGATGTTTTTTCACCGTAGCGATTTTCAAATACCCTTGTGCGGCAGCCCATAGTGGCAACCTCGTACATGTATCGTTTCGGGTCGTCGGCACGCCATTTTTCGTGTTGGTTGAATGTGGCGTCGAGGTTTACGAAATTGGGGAAGAATCGGCGGGCTGTTACCTTGCAGGCGAGTTTGTATAGGTCGTAGTTGCGGTCTTCGGGCAGATAGCTTACGCCGCGTTTTTTCTTCCATATCTGTATCGGGAAGATTGCGGTGGCGCCATTGCCGACGCCCTCATATGTAGAGTTGAGGAGCTCGCGGATAATGCATCGTCCTTCGGCTGAGGTGTCTGTTCCGTAGTTGATTGAGCTGAATACTACCTGGTTGCCGCCTCGGCTATGGATAGTGTTCATGTTGTGGATAAAGGCTTCCATGGCCTGGTGTACTCGGCTGACGGTACGGTTCACGGCATGTTGTATCAGGCGCTCATCGCCTTCGAGCCCTTCGAGGCTGCGCGATATATAATCGTTGAAGACCGCATTTCGAAGTGCGGGAAGTTCGTGACCTGTGAGTTTTTCGAGGTTTTCAACTTCTTCGATATACGATGACCGCACAAACGGTGCAAGATAGAAATCAAATGCCGGTATGGCCTGGCCTCCGTGCATTTCGTTCTGGGCTGTCTCGAGCGATATGCAGGCAATGATGCTTGCTGTCTCGATGCGTTTGGCCGGGCGCGATTCGCCATGTCCGGCTACGAAGCCGCGCTCAAGTATGTTGTCGAGCGGGTGCTGCACGCAGGTAAGACTCTTGGTGGGGTAGTAATCTTTGTCGTGTATATGGAGGTAGTTGTGACGTACTGCTTCGCGAACTTCGGCGGTGAGCAGATAGTCATCGACAAAGGGCTTTGTGGTTTCGCTTGCGAACTTCATCATCATACCGGCTGGTGAGTCGGTATTCATATTGGCGTTCTCGCGTGTGATGTCGTTGTTCTTTGCTTCAATGATTTCATGGAAGATGTCGCGGGTCTTGGCTTTGCGGGCGATGCTGCGCTGGTCGCGGTAGGCGATATATCGCTTGGCTACTTCCTTGCGCGGGCTGTTCATCAGCTCGAGTTCAACCATGTCCTGGATTTCTTCGACAGTCATACGCTCGGTGCCGTGTGCCCCTATGCGGTCCGATATTTTTTGAATAAGCGGTTCGTCCTCGCCAAGCTCGGTGGTGAGCATGGCTTTGCGGATTGCGGCTTTGATTTTTTCTTCGTTGTAGCCGACTATTCGGCCATCGCGTTTAACGACTGTCTGTATCATTGGTGATTGAGTTTTTTCGTATGTTTTTCGGCTTGCAAAACTAATACAAATATCTCAATCCGGCAAGTTTTTGAGGCCTAAAGCGTGGATAAAATTTTTGAATTGGAAAACTTTTCGAGTCTGTGAAAAATATAGTTGTTTGATTATTAGTGTTTTGTAAAAATTTTTGGAAAACTTTGGTCAGATTTGCGAATTTTTAGTTATATTTATGGTGTGCGCGGCTAAAATTTAATTCCGGCAAATCCCATAAATGCCATTGCGAGAATTCCTGCCGTAATCAGTGCTACAGGAACACCCCTCATCGGCTGTGGCACATCGGTAATTGAGAGCTGTGTGCGTATGCCGGCCATTATCATGAGTGCGAGGGCAAATCCAAGTGCTGTTGCCACTGCATATACTATCGAATATACAAAATCATAGTCTTTCTGTGCAATGATGATAGCCACGCCGAGAACTGCGCAGTTTGTGGTAATCAATGGCAGAAAAACACCAAGGGCGGCATAAAGCCCCGGAGATGTTTTTTTCATTATAATCTCGAGCATCTGCACCAGTACTGCGATTACGAGTATAAAAGCTATTGTCTGTACATATGCAAGCCCGAGAGGCAATAGCACGTAATGCTGCAAGAGCCAGGTTACGGCGCTTGATACAGCCATTACAAACGTTACCGCCGCGCCCATGCCTAAGGCCGACGACAAATTCTTGGACACGCCGATAAACGGGCATATTCCTAAAAATTGGGCGAAAACTATGTTGTTGACAAGTATTGCCGAGAATATTATTGCGAGATATTCGAGCATCAGCTGTTGGTGATTCGGTTAAACAATGCGATTAATAAACCCAATACAATGAAGGCTCCTGGTGCAAGGATAAAAAGCAGGGCGGCATAAGAGGAGTCGTAGACTTGAAAATCAAATACGGATCCGGCTCCTAACAATTCACGTACAAGCCCGATAAGTGTCAAGGCGATAGTAAATCCGGCTCCGGTGCCAAGACCGTCGCATATTGATAGCCATATACTGTTTTTTGATGCGAATGCTTCGGCTCTGCCCAATAGTATGCAGTTCACTACAATCAAGGGTATGAAAATGCCAAGGTTAGAGTATAGCCCCGGAGTCCATGCCTGCATCACCATTTGGAGTATTGTCACAAATGATGCGATAACGACGATGAATGCCGGAATACGCACCATTGCAGGTACAAGGTTCTTGATCGACGATATTGCCGCGTTGGAGCAGGTGAGTACCGCCATTGTGGCGAGGCCCATCGACATGCCTGTCAATGCCGATGATGTTGTGCCCAGGGTGGGGCACATTCCTAATAATAACACAAATGTTGGGTTGCGTTTGATTATTCCGTCGAGTAGTACTTTACTTGCTGTCATGGCTGTAATTTTCATATGCCTCTCGGGCTCGGTTTATAGCGTCGGTAAAAGCTCTCGAAGTTATTGTTGCGCCGGTTATGGCATCCACATCACCACCGTCGGCCTTGACTGCGATTGTGGCTGTAGTGCCTATTACATTGTCGTTTTGAAACCATTCGCCCATTTTTGCCCCGAGTCCTGCAGTTTCGGCATGGTTTAATACACGGTAGCCGTAAAGAGCCCCTTCGGAGTCAAATCCGGCCATTATGTCGATTCGTCCGCTGAAACCGTTGTCGGAGTATGTCTCAACCGCAATTCCAATGGTGTTGCCGTTCAGACTTGCCTCATATAGTTTAAGGCTACGGTACTCTATGTCTTCGAGGTTGTCGAATTCAGGCAATACTGCGGCGATTGCTTCACGCCGCGAAGCCTCGCGGGCTTTGGCTATCGGTTCAGTAGTAAAATAGTTTACAGCGCCGAGTGCAAGCCCGGCCACAACTGTGAGCCCGGTGAGCGAAAGCAGCATGTTGCGAAGTGATGATTTCATACGGCAAGCTCCTTTCTGCGTGTCGAAAAACGCTTCGGTTTCATATATTGGTTGATAAGCGGCGTGAATCCATTCATAATCAGTATGGCAAATGACATGCCTTCGGGATAAATGCCCCAACGACGTATCACTGCCGTGATAATGCCTATCGCAAGGCCGTATACAATCATACCTTTTGTAGTTACCGGCGATGACACGTAATCGGTAGCCATGAAGATTGCCCCAAGCAGAAGACCGCCACTCAGTATATCGGCTACCGGTGGCCAGCCACAGCATATATCGACCAGTGCGAGACCGGCTACGACACATACAGGGATGTGCCATTTGATTACCTTGGTTATCAGAAGGTACACAAACCCGATAATCAGAGCTATGGCACTCACTTCGCCCATTGAACCTCCGATATCTCCGCGCAACATACGGGTCATGTCGAGCGTCGCCGGGTCTAATTGCCCTAATTTTTCCAATCCGAGTATTGTTGGTCCTGTGATACCGTCGGTGTCAAACGGGACCGGCCACGAGGTCATGGCCACAGGGAAGGATATTAGCAAAAATACGCGTCCTACCAATGCCGGATTGAATATGTTGCATCCTAATCCGCCAAAAGCCATTTTTGCAATGCCGATAGCGACTATAGCACCCGAAACGACCATCCATAACGGAAGATTCGACGGCAGGTTGAGGGCAAGTAGCACGCCGGTCAGAATCGCAGAGCCGTCAAACACTGTTGTTGGCCTTCCGAGCATAAAGCGGGTGATTGCCCACTCGGTTGCAACACATGCTGCAACTGATGTTGCAAGCACGCCTACAGCCGGGAATCCAAAGAAATATATCGCACAACATATCGCCGGGAGCAATGCTATAAGCACATGATACATCGCTCCGGTCGTGGTTCGCCCGGAGTGTACGTGCGGTGCCGATTCAAATATGAGCTTGGCTTGGTTCATGATAGTTTTTTGATTCGTTTTTTTGCGATACTGATGTATTCGAGTATTGGCCTTGATGACGGACACGACCAGCTGCACGAGCCACATTCAATGCAATCGGCAACGCCTGCTGCGCGAGCTTCGTCCCACATGCGCAGTCTGCCGTATGTCGAAATCAAATAAGGCTCGAGCCCCATGGGGCAGGCTTCTATGCATGCTCCGCAGCGTACACAAGCCATTGCCGGACGCTTCGCCTTGTCCTCCAGTACCACCATACCCGACATGCCTTTTACTATTGGGGCTTCAAGAGTCACTGCCGACCTGCCCATCATCGGTCCGCCAATTACCACGCGCGATCTGGCGGGAAGCGTTGCCGGAATGGCGGACAGTCGCGTGCCTATGGCTGCAATGTAATTGCGCCGTTCGGTTTCCGGTATATTGCCGCTTACTGTAATAAGCCTTTCGATAAGAGGTTGGCCACAAGCCACAGCCTGCCATATGGCAAATGCAGTTGCCACGTTATTAACGGTGGCTCCTACTGCAAGGGGTAATTCGCCTGAAGGGATACGACGGCCTGTAACAGCTTCTATAAGTTGTTTTTCGCCGCCTTGCGGATACTTTGTCTTTACGACTTGCAAAGATATGTTTGTGTTTGAACCGAGGTTTGCCCTTATGGCGGCTATTGCTTCGGGCTTGTTATCCTCAATAGCGATGACGGCTCGGGCTATACCTCCGGCTTTGAGCATCAGCTCGGCTCCTGCAATGACCTGCGAGGGATAGTTTGTCATAAGTACATCGTCGGCCATGAGGTATGGCTCGCATTCGCAACCGTTTATAATCAATACTTCGGGCCTTTCTCCTTCTTTGATTGTAAGTTTTACGTGCGATGGAAAAGTGGCGCCGCCAAGGCCTACGATACCGGCTTCGATAATAGATTTGCGAATGTCTTCTGCACCGGCCGATGCACAGGTTTCTGTTTTATTGGATAGAGCTTGCCAATATTCTGAGCGTGATGTGGAATCTGCAAGATGCTCTTGTTCGGTCGACTCGATTACTATGGCTGTCGACGGTCTGCCGTCGGGCATGACTACAGCTTCTATTGCCTTCACTGTACCGGTAATTGGTGAGTGTATACCGGCCGAGACAAATGACGCATTCTTTGCAATTATTTGTCCCCGGTCTACGTGCTCGCCTCGGCTTACAACAGCTTGTGCAGGTGCTCCCTTGTGTTGCAAGAGCGGCACATAGGCAATTATCGGCAGTGGAAGTAATTCTATCTCCCGGCTTGCTGTCTTGTTCGGAGCGGGGTGTACGCCTCCTATTCTAAATGTCTTTGTCATAGCTGCCGATGTTTAGTTTTTTGCAATTGGTGTAAAGTTGGCCTGAATTGCAGTGGTAGGGCATACCTGCAGGCACTTGCCACAAGTCTTGCACTTATCCGGAGAAATATATGCAAGATTCTCCGCGACATCGATTGCTTCAAACGGACATGCCGATTTGCATTTACCACAACCGATGCATGCATTCGCGCATGATTTGCGGGCAATGGCACCTCGGTCGTGGCTCGAACATGCAATCCATACACGACGCGCACGCTTTCCTTCGGGTCTTAACTCGATAAGATTGCGCGGACACTCGGCAACGCATGCCCCACATGCTGTGCATTTCTCCGTGTCGATTACCGGTAAGGCGGTTTCATTGTCGATATATATAGCCCCGAATGAGCATACCTCTGTGCAGTCGCCACAACCGAGGCATCCGAATGAGCAGCCACGAGTGCCGACTGCAACAGAGTCCATGATTTTGCACGACTTGACGCCGTCGTATTCAAATAGAACTTCGCGAGCCTTGCAGTTGCCGTTACACTTCAGTACGGCAATATTGCGTTCGTGTACGTCTGCTTCTACGCCGAGAATCTCGGCAATCCTACCCATTCCGTCAGCTCCGGAGACAGGGCAATACAGGCCGTTGAGACTGCCTTTTGAAACAGAAGCCCCGGCGAAATCGCGGCAGCCATTGTAGCCGCATCCGCCGCAGTTTGCACCGGGAAGAAGCGCGACTATCTGCTCGATGCGCGGGTCTTCATCTACTCGAAATTTTTGCGAGGTAACATACAATACCACAGCTCCCAAAAGGCCGAGTATTCCAAGAAGCAATAGTGTCAAGAGAATAAGTTGCATAATGCCTCAGTTTAAAATATCGACAATTGTCCAAACCGGTTTCTGCCGTTTGCAGAATAAGTGGACTAATATATATGATGCACCTCCGGCAAGCAACGATGATAGTCCGGTTACGAGATCGCTGAAATTGGCGGCACTCATTATTATCATTGTTGCTATCATTATAGTAAGCGGCAATACAAATAGCAGTATTGTAGCGAGTTCGGTACTTCGTTGGTCGGGAATCAGACTAACCTTATCGCCAACCGACGGAAATAAATTCTTGTCCGACAAAGCATCGACTGTAATGCTGCTGTCGCTTCCACCACCGCAAACACCGGCCATGCGGCAACCGGCACAGTCATGAGAACCGGTCGATGACATGTCAACCGAATATACTGTGCCATAGATATACTTTACCCGGCCTGTGTGAATGTTGTGATGATGACTGCTTACCATAATAATCCGTCGCAAAATTAAGGAAATATTTCCGTAATTAAATATTTTTGTTTGCAAATATTTGTTAATAAAACTCGTTATTCCAATTTATTCATCCTTTGCATCTCCCCAGTTGATATTATGGGCAAGGAGTTGGTTGAAATCTGATTCGCGCATACCGCTTGTTGAAAGGGGTGTAGCTTCGTTGTAGTCATCCAGAAATACACGGGTAGGGGCGGTATATGCAAGCGAGGACAAATCGGCTGAGGCATCATAGTAAGGGGTGGTGATATCGGCAAGTGAAACCATTGTGTGGAAAGCGCTACGGCTCGACGATACATCGCTGTCGGCGTTGGTTGTCATATAGGTCAATGCGTCCGGATTTTCGGATTTATAGCTTTCGCTTACCCATGCCAGCATCGGCACATGTAATTGCCAATAAGTTGGTGTCGGCGATGCGTGCAGGAAGCGCTCGCGCTCATCGTCGAAAATATCCTCACCATGGTCGGCGAGGTATATCATTGCCGATGGCCGGTTACTTGATGAAAGAATTTCAATCACGTTATCAATGAATGTGTCGGTGTAGAGTATCGCATTGTCATAGGCGTTGATTAGTCCTTGGCGGTTTGATGCTTTGGCTTCGGCACTGTTGTCGGGGCTGAATCGGTTGAATTCAGCCGGATAGCGTTCGTGATAGTTGAAATGGCTGCCGTAAGTATGTAGCACTATAAGCAAAGGTTTGCCGGGATTTTGGGCGATAAATTCACCAAGCAATGGACATAGGTCTGCATCGTAGTGCAGAGCGCCGTCGTCGGTAATGAACTTAACGGTATCGGCTTGCTCGCCGAAGAAGTCGATAAGCGCACCGTTGCGCTGCTGATTTGAAAGCCATGCTGTAGTAAAGCCAGCTTCTCGAAAAGCGTCGATTATCCCTTTGCTGTAATAGATAGAATCGGCGAAGGTGCAAGATTCGAGGTGCGACATCAGCAAAGGCACACTTTTGTGTGTCGTGTTGCTTTCGCTCATGGCCTTTGTAAAATACACCAAATTCTTGCGTTTCGATAATTCCGGATTGGTGGGTCGTTTATAGCCGCCGAGCTGCCAATTGACGGCACGTGACGTTTCTCCAATTATCATTACATATATTCCGGCAGTATCGTTGTCACATCGTGCAGAGTGAAATCTAAAACTGTCGGATGTCTCAAAATAGCTGTCGGACATTTCAGTACGTTTGAAGGCATCAACCATATTGGATATAACATTGACCGGGAATAATCGTCGTGAGGCATTGTAATCATCGGCACAAAGCCAGCATGCCGCCCCGGCGACTATCAGTGCTGTTCCACAGAGTCGTGCCATACGCCTTGGCCGCTCTGTCGTGTCGACTTTGTTGATAATCAGTATTATGGCGATAATAATCGGCGGCAGATAAACGAGGCATACCACTACAATCGCCACCGATAGGTTGCTAAGCAACTCGGAAGCTTCGTGAACGTTGGTAGTAGCCACGTTCAGAAACATATCGATTGCTATTATAGACTCTCCGTAGAGAAAGAGCAGCACAATTTGAAAAGCACAAAGAATCATTATCGGCAACAAGCATAAAGTAGCTATGCCGATACGGCGTATGAATGAGCATACAAGTAGATACACGCCCAATGGGAGCAGAATGTTGATAGCCCGCTCAAGACCGGTGTAATGTAGTTCAGTTACATCCAGACAGACATTTGGAATCAGCAGTAGTAACGGAACAATACACAGCATACTATTTGCCGCGGTTGTCCAATATGAAGATATGTTGTCAGAATGCTTCATTGATACTGAAAATAAAACCGGTTTGTTTTCGCCCGAATCCGAGGTCGAGTCGAACGTTTACTCTACGTTTGAATTCCCAGCGATAACCAATGCCGTAGTTTGGTAGAATGCGGTTGAATCGCAAGGCCGAGAATTTAGGGAATACAGTGCCGGCCCCAACCCATACCACAATGCCGTTGCGCCGCCATACATGCTGCCGGAGTTCGATACACATATCAATTTCCGATTTGTCGCGGTAACGCCCCTCGAAATAACCGCGCATATTGTCGCTGCCACCAAGGGTCGACAGCAAGCCCCACGGTGTGTTGCCATAAGTAAGGCGCGAGTGCAACTGCATAGCTATAGTGGCTGATTTCCAAAGAGGATGGTAATAAGATATATAGAACTCAGTGAGCGAAAATGCACGTTTGTTGGCAAGGAAACGCGGACTGAAACGCTGGTCGAGTCTAAGGTAAAGACCTCGCGAGGCATTGGTGAGGAAGTCGCGGTTATCGAACTGAACGGTAAAACCGACACCGATGTTAAAAGACTTGTCGCTTTGTCCTTCCCACAGTTCGGGTTTTTCCATATCTCTGGCGTTGATGTAGTCTACATTGAGCATTGGTCCGAGATAGAAATTACGGGCAAGCCTCCATACGTAGTTGACCTCGGCCTGAGAGGTGAAATATTTATACTTGGACTCGTTGTCGTTGTTTCGAGCCATTTCGTAGCCTATGCCCCAGAATTTAGTCGCAATCTGGGCAACATTGAGGTCGTAGTTCAGCCTGGCTCTGTCGAAGGGGAATATATGAGTTCCGCGGACACCGAGCTTGAAAAACATGCTTGTGGTGGCATCGGCATAAACAGCCACATTTGACAAAGGCGAAACGGTGTCTTTTTTCGACGGACGGTACAATCCGGATCCGACAAGGCCGATGCCGAATTTAGTATCCGACGAATAATGCGGTCCGCCGATAATGCTGAAATCAAATTTCTTGTTTCTGCGTATTTTGTTTGAATCGTCGAAATATGCAATAATCTTATTTATTAGCCCTTTTGGCTTTTTTACGACAGCCGACGAGTCAGATAAAGTGCTATCTACAACAGACTCAATCGCCGACGCAGGTATGCTATTATCGTCGTTGTATGCGTAACACCCTGTAATGACGATAAATATGGAGCAAGTGATGAATGTTATAAATCTCTTCATAGTAGAAACGCTTTGCAATATTAACAAATAAGTGCTAATTTTGTTAGCTGAAAAATCACAGACTTTGATTTTAGCAAATCACGGTCGGATTGATTTAGATGACAAAACTTAAATCATCATACATCGTTAATGTCGATAAAAGCAAAGCCCACCGCAACGCAGCTGTCCGTACTCTTGTATGAGTATGGAGTTCGTCATGTCGTATTGTCGCCCGGTTCGCGCAACGCACCTATCATTATAGCGCTTGCAGCTTCGGATCGCTATATACTGCATTATGTTGTAGATGAGCGTGTGGCGGCTTTCGTCGCACTTGGAATCGCGGTATCTACCGGGCAGGCAGTTGCCATGGTCTGCACATCGGGGTCGGCGATACTCGATTATGCCCCGGCGATTGCAGAGGCTTACTATAGCAGTATTCCGCTTATCGCGATAAGTGCAGACCGTCCTTATTACGATATAGATCAAAACAAGCCTCAGACTTTACGCCAGTATGGAATTCTCGATAATATCGTAAGAAAAAGCGTAGATATAAGAGACGGGGAAAAACCGGACTATTCCAATCGCCTTCTCAACGAGGCATTGCAGGCAGCAGTTGGTTTGATGCCGGGTCCAGTGCATATCAATATGCAGTTTGAGATGCCTCTTACGCCAATAGGAGAGACAGATCCGGTAGTAGCATATAAGTCGCAAGTTGTAAGAGCGCGAGAGTTACCGGTCTTCAAACTTGAAGCGGCACTTAAATACCTGATTTATATCGGCGGATTACCCCCGGGTGAAGATGTGGAGAAGTGCAGGAGATTGCTCAATACACTTCCGTGTAATGTAGCTGTCGTCGCAGAGGCACAGTCGAATTTATCGAGCTGTTCGACGGTTACGGCTGCTGATTTCGACAATGGCATAGAATACATAGAGAAGCCGGATATTGTTGTTATGGCGGGTTCGTCGCCTGTGTCTGCGAGAATCGGAGCATGGATAGGCGAGTCTTCTCTGACAAGTATTCATATCGACCCGATGTCGCGCTGTTACAGTGGAAAGACTATAGCTGCAAACTTGTCGGATTTTCTTGAAAGCATTGCTTTTGATAACGAAGCGCAGCCTTCTGTTTATCATATTGACGCAGCCCCGGCGCAGCCCAGCCAGGTGTCAAGGCTTATTGAGAAACTATCCGGACAGGATATTATGTTGCATCTAAGTAACGGAATGACAGTACGCGAGGCTCAAAAAGTAAAGATTTTACGCCCGACTGATGTATGGTCTAATCGAGGAGTAAGCGGCATCGACGGAGCGACCTCGACAGCAATAGGGTCGGCACTCGTGAGCGAGAAACCGGTAGTCCTTGTTACCGGCGATATGTCGGCTGCATATGATGTTGGCGCTCTTGCCGTAGAGGGAGTTGGTGGAAATTTTACAATGGTTGTGGTCAATAATCACGGTGGCGAGATATTCCGCCGCGTGGCTACGACAAGAGATTTGCCCAAGCGAGAATTGTACTTTACTGCAATGCCCAAATTCCCGCTTGCCAAGCTTGCCGATGCATACGGATTTGATTATTCGCTTATAACTACTCCTGAAGAATTCGAGCCAGCCACGGGTGACAAACCTAAAATAGTAGAACTAATAATACAATAATAAATATGCGCAACTGGAAAACAATCAAGGAATATACCGATATCCTTTTCGATTTTTATGAAGGAATCGCAAAGATAACAATCAACCGCCCCGAAGTATATAATGCGTTCAGGCCCCAGACCAATCACGAGATTCTCGACGCGCTGAACTATTGTCGCGATACCCCCGAGGTGCGCGTGGTAGTGCTCACCGGAGCCGGAGACAAAGCTTTCTGTAGCGGTGGTGACCAGCATTACAAATCGAGAGGCGGATATCGCGACTCGGACGGTACTCCGCGACTGAATGTTCTTGAGATTCACAAGGCCATACGTTCGCTTGTCAAACCTGTAATTGCCATGGTCAATGGATATGCAATCGGTGGCGGTAACGTACTGCAGGTTGTGTGTGACCTGTCGATAGCGTCGGAAAACGCCCGCTTCGGACAGACAGGCCCCAAGGTCGGCAGCTTCGACGCCGGATTCGGCTCAAGCTATCTGGCTCGTTGCGTTGGTCAGAAAAAGGCACGTGAGATATGGTTCCTGTGCCGTCAGTACACAGCAGCGGAGGCTCTTGAAATGGGAATGGTAAATAAAGTCGTGCCATTCGATAAGCTCGAAGACGAAGTTGTGGACTGGTGCAAAACTATCATTAAGCGAAGCCCATTTGCGATTCGCATGATCAAACGCGCCCTCAATGCAGAGCTCGACGGTCAGCATGGTCTTATGGAGTTTGCCGGAGACGCAACATTGATGTACTATCTAATGGATGAGGCTCAGGAAGGTGCGCAGGCATTCCTCGAGAAGCGTGATCCGGATTTTGACCAGTACCCCCAGTTCCCCGGCTGATGACATTTGTCGGATATAAGGCAGAGTGGTGCAAATATACACTCGATTTTATATTTGATGCCCGCACCTCACGCGGGTCGATGCGTAGTAAAGATACGTATTTGTTGCGTATTACTGCTCCGGATGGACGTCGCGGTATAGGCGAAGTGCCATTATTCAGAGGACTTTCGGCTGAGGACACGCCCGAATTCGAGACAATACTGTCGGAAAGATGCCGTAATTTGGCTGAGGCTTTTGATGCACCCGGTGCAAGTTCGATAGCATTTGGCCTGTATAGCGCCCTTGAAACCCTTGGCGGAGAGACACCTTCGGCATGGGAACAAGGGCAATGCGGCATACCTATCAACGGATTGATATGGATGGGCGACAAGCAATTGATGCAAGCTCGTATCCGAGAAAAACTCGATGCCGGATTCCGTGTAATCAAAATCAAGATTGGCGGTATCAATTTCGAAGACGAACTCGATTTGATATCGAATATTCGCAGACACTTCGATGCCTCCGATCTGGAGTTGCGTCTTGATGCCAATGGCTCATTCACGCCTGATAATGCACTCGGTTATCTCGCCAGGCTTTCGAAGTATGGAATACATTCGATAGAGCAACCTATAAAGGCCGGTCAGATAGATGAAATGGCGGCATTATGTAGTAAATCACCAATTCCGATAGCCCTTGACGAAGAGCTGATCGGTATGCGAAATTTTGCGGAAAAGAAGGCGTTGTTAGAGGCCATACAGCCCCATTATATCATATTGAAACCTGCGCTTTGCGGTGGCTTTAAAGATGCCGACGAGTATATCAGTCTTGTCGGTCCGAGCCGATGGTGGGCAACCTCTGCGTTGGAGTCAAATGTGGGACTTTATGCTATAGCCTCGTGGCTGACAAGGCATCACCAAATCGATATACCTCAAGGACTTGGGACCGGTATGCTATATTCGAATAATTTTGCCTCACCATTGTCGATGCACGATGCACGGTTGTGGTATGACCCGGCAAAGAAATGGCAGAATCTTGATTCTTTGGCATGGCGACAGTAGAAGATTTCACGCAAGAGTGGCTTTCGGACAGCACGGTCATAAAGGCACATACTTCGGGGTCGACCGGGAAGCCTAAGGATATTTTGCTGAACAAGGCAGATATGCGGGCATCGGCTCGGGCTACAAATTCTTATTTCGGAATTGAAGCCTCATCGGTGCTTGCATCGCCTCTATCGGTAGATTATATTGCCGGAAAGATGATGGTAGTGCGTGCCTGTGAGGCCGGGTGCAGGCTGATAGAATTGCCGGTGAGTAATGAGATTAAGATTCCTTGCGGCATAGACCGAATAGACTTGCTGCCAATTGTACCAAGCCAGATAAATTCATTGCTTGAGCAAGCACACTTGTCGGGCGTTATCCGCAACGTACTTATCGGCGGGGCTCCGCCGTCGGCAGAAGATTGCCACCGGTTGACATTGGCCGGATATAAGGCATTTATCAGTTATGGCATGACAGAAACGTGTAGTCATGTGGCACTTGCACGAGCAGATGAACCACGGCGTATATTTCATGCCATGCCCGGTGTCAGTTTTGATGTAGACCCGGACAATCGTCTTATAATCAATGCTTCCGGTTTTACATTCAAGAGCCTTTTGACTAACGATGTTGTGACCCTACTGTCTCCGACTGCTATGGAATGGAGAGGTAGGGCAGACGGTATCATAAATACCGGCGGCTTGAAATTGCTGCCTGAAGAACTCGAAACACTATATTCTGAAGTATTGAGCGGACGAGAATATTATGTGAAGGGTGTAGACGATCGACAGTGGGGTACAGCTGTAGCGTTGGTGATTGTGGCTCGGGAAAGCGAAACAGAGGAACTGAAGATGAGGCTCCGCTCATCAATAGCAGAGCACCGCTTGCTGCCTAAATATATAATTGCAGTCGACAATTTGCCTCGGACCTCGAATGGTAAAATTAAACGGCACTGAACCGGCCGATTGTATATTGTGGAAGTATAATATAATAGCTATCTTTGCCGGTAGTATTAACCCTGAATTATGAAAATGAAAAGAGTATTTATATTGCTTTCGTCATTGGCACTTGCATTCGGTTCGTTTGCGCAAACGAAATCGTGGAGTGCCGATAATGGCAATGGGACTTACACCAACCCTCTGACCTATGATGAGTTTTCCGATCCTGATGTAATACGAGTAGGAGACGATTACTACCTTGCAGGCACCACGATGCATACAGTTCCCGGCCTTGTGATTCTACATTCAAAAGACCTTGTGAACTGGGAGAATGTATCGTACTGTTTCGATCGTTTTGATTTTGACGATGATGCCTTTTCACTCAAAAACGGCAAGGAAATCTACGGACAAGGAATCTGGGCACCGTGTATCAGATATAATGACGGTAAGTTTTATCTATATAGCAACGTGAACGGCAAGGGCCTGCAATGTTTTGTAAGCGACAAAATCGAAGGCCAGTGGAAGCATATCAATATGAAAGGCCGCATTTACGACCTGAGTGTACTATTTGATGATGACGGAAAAGTATATGCTATTCATGGTTATGGCGAGGTGAAATGTACCGAACTTAAGCCTGATATGAGTGGCCCGATTGAAGGAACGGAAAGAGTGATAATTCCCGAAGGTAGTGCAGTTGGCGAAGGCCACCATATGTATAAAATCGGTGATATGTATTATCTGATTTCTACCGATTATATCCCCAACGGACGAACTCTCTGTTCGCGCTCCAAGAGTATTTGGGGCCCATATGAGACCTGTGTGATAACAGCGGACGAAACATTTGGCTACCATGCCGCGCCTATGACCAAGATCAAGGGGCGTATCATGCCCGACGGTCATCCGGTGAGCATTACACCTGCCGACCCCGACAAGGTAGTTGCTTCCAATATTCACCAAGGCGGTATAGTTTCTACGCCCGACGGCCAATGGTGGGCATTGCTGATGATGGATTTTCATTCTCTTGGCCGCACGGTAACACTGGCTCCAATAACCTGGCACGACGGCTGGCCTATGATCGGCCTCGAAGGGAATCTTGGTCGAGCTCCCCGAACCTGGACCAAGCCTAATACCCCGGCCCGCGATACCGAACCCATTCATGCTCCGTACGAACGTAATGAAAGTTTCGATGGAAAGACCCTTGGACGTGTGTGGCAGTGGAACCACAATCCCGACGACAGAATGTGGAGCCTGTCTAAAGGTAAACTGAGACTTAAAACCATGCCGGCCGAGCAATTGATGTGGGCCCGCAACACCCTTACCCAGCGAGCTATTGGCCCGGAATCGGTAGTGACTGTAGAGCTTGATGCATCGCATCTTAAAGACGGTGATGTGTGCGGACTCGGCAATATCAATGTGCCATGTTCATGGGCCGGAATCGTAAAGCAGGACGGCAAGTTGATACTGCGTCGTTTCGAGCAGCTTGACAATGATACTCTTGATGTGCCGGTTACACTCGATAAAGGCAGGATTTGGCTTCGTTTTATCGGCGATTTCGACAATGATAAAGGACGCTACGCATATTCTACCGACGGAAAAACATTTACCGACCTTGGCGGCGAGATGATACTGAGCTATCAGCTTATAACATTCCAAGGAGCGCGAATGTCGTTGTTTGCATTCAACACCCTTGGGAAAAACGGCGGTTACGCCGAGTTTGATAACTTTACGGTTGACGAACCCAAGGCTGACCGTACGGGTTATATACCGTTCGATAAAACCTTCCGTATAATAAACCTTGCGACAGGTCTGCCAATGGATGCGACCAAGCACGGATTGATGTACGATACCAAAGCAGACGCCGATACTCCGCATACACGTTTCCGCGTGTTAGACCGCGGCAATGGCAAGGTGATATTGCAGTGCGCCGACGGCCGCTATGTATTTGTTTCGGGCTTAGGCCTACCCGGCGATGTCCGTCTGACCGATGATATCAACCTTGCTGAAGAGTTTATGTGGCAGGATTATCTTGACCGCGAGTTTATGCTCATGTCGACCCGAACACACAAATATATCGGCAAGAGCCCGACAACAGGCAGCCCATATTCAATGGATTTTCCCGGAGCCGACCCGGCCCGCCGCAACGGTGCAGTATTCCGCTGGGAAGAATGAAAAGAACAAGTATAATATAAATAGAAAGCGCTTGACCATGGTCAAGCGCTTTCTTATAAGAGCCACATCAAAGGATGCGATGAAACTCCGAAAAGACAGGATTTGAGTGCTCGCCGCCCTTTGTAATCCTCCGGCACAAAGGCATCGGCACCGAAGTGCCGCTGAGGCCCGCCATCGGTCAGCTAAGCTTGTTCTCGGTATTTCATGAAAAATTTGAAGAGTTTCCCAATCTACTTTGATGTGGTATTTCATTAACAACTCTTGCGGCTCTCTTGCCTTTGATTTTATAACACAAAATTAGTACATAGAGTTTAATCGTGCAAATTTTTTCCTCAAAAAAATATACATAAAAAGAGGGCGTGAAATATCGCTGTAAAAGTTTTGGAGGGAATGGGATTTTTTGATTATATTTGCATTCTGCATACTTGAATAAACGATCGGTTAAACGGATAAATTGAATAGTGAATAGGTCTTGTAGGTGTATGTTTACTGCACGAGTGTATGCGGAATCTCAATCTTGTATTGTTTAGACTCGCAGGCTATCTCAACTGTCTTTGTTAGCGCAATGAATAAGGTTGAGGTTGATGAACTGGATCGTTTACAAGCTTATAATGACAAGCTTTGGTTTTTGTTGCGCTAATGGTATTTCGTTGCGCAAACCGGAGTTGCTCGTAGAAAATGTTGCGCTTTTTCGTATTCTTTTTTGTGGTAGAGAGGATTCCTTTTAATATATGATAGGAAGTGTCTTCGACTTTAATTGCCACTCTTCGGCCTATATATTAAGATTGTTTTGTCTAATTGGTGTAAGTAACTCTTAAAAATTAGTTTTTATTATTTAGATTCACTGTATCTCGATGTGGCAGCGGCGCTTTTTGTTTTCATACTCAGTCGTGTAGCTCGCTACACTCCTTCGT
>Ga0073906_1002844_pt1 | contig 21432 bp, 15 predicted proteins | sample Inofromicrocosms_FD_65485 | JGI IMG/M metagenome (GOLD analysis project Ga0073906, IMG submission 65485) | Mouse cecum microbial communities from Vienna, Austria - Inoculum for glucosamine and mucus D2O microcosms | ecosystem: Host-associated > Mammals > Digestive system > Large intestine >...
GAGCATCTGCCCAACAAACTGGAAGCTACCAACGAGCAACAATACTAATACTGGTTCTTTTGGCGCATTAATGGGTGCCTATGGCTTGCGTACTGATAACGGTCCCGAGTCGAATGTTGACAAAGTGCGTCTAACACCAATGTACTTCATTCCGGCCGGGGGCGTGAGCCCCCGTGGGCTGTACCTCGCAGGTCTCGACGGTTACTATTGGTCCTCTACTCCCTACTCTAGTACGTCCAGCGCGCACGACCTCTACTTCAACTCCGGTAACCTCAACCCGTCCGACGGCAACAATCGCTACGGCGGTTTCTCTGTGCGGTGTCTCGCAAGATAAATTACTGTTCACAATTACTCAGAAACCTAAGCCCAGAGCTTAGGTTTTCTAATTTTCTACCCCTGTGAGCATAGGCAGAAACCTAAGCTCGGAGCTTAGGTTTTGCCAAGAATTCTCCAAATTCTTGTAAACCCAGAAACGGAAACTCTACCCAGTGGGTAGAGTTTGGAGTCTTGCGAAATTTGACGAAATCGCTAACTATTTGACCTTGATGAGAGGTTTTTGCCAGGTGGCAGGGTAATCCGGCAAGCCAAGCAGGGTCGTGATAGTAGCGGCGACGTTGGCAAGGCCAGGATGGCTGAGATTGGCGCTTTTGTAAAGCTTGGCATTCTTGGTATTATCGTAGAAAATACAAGGAACAGGATTGGTGGTGTGAGCGGTCTTGGCGACGCCATGCTTGTCGAGGAGCTCTTCGGCGTTACCATGGTCGGCAGTAATTAGCATCATACCATCAAGTTCGTCGACTTTGGCGGCGAGGCGGGCGAGTTGTAGATCGATGGCTTCCATAGCCGCAATGGTAGGCTCAAGCTCGCCGAAATGTCCGACCATGTCACCACCCGGATAGTTGAGGCGGATAAACTTAATCTTCCCCATTGCCGTGAGCGCGGCGTCGGTGATTTCGGCGGATTTCATCCAGGGGCGAGTGTTGAAGGGCTGGGTGTCGGAGAGAATTTCGACTTGTCCTTCGCGGGGAGCTTTTTTGTAACTATTGCCGTTAAAATAGTAGGTGATGTGCCCGAACTTGACAGTCTCGGAAATGGCGAGCTGAGGGATTTTGTTCTGCCCGAGAAAAATATTGAGCGGATCGGAAATCTTAACTGGCGGGACGAGGATATTTTTGGGGATATGCTTGTCAGAGTTGTATTCAGTGAGACCAGCAAAGTAGATACGGGGGAGCCAGTTGGAAGCTTTGGTGCTGGGTTGAGTAGTGGCGGAAGTAGATGACGAGGTGGAGGTTTTGGCATGATTTGGGGCGCTAGATTTGGCGCCACCGAGCTTCATGCCAGATTTGGCTTTGATAGAAAGCTTGCCATTCTCGACCTTGGCGGCAGTAGATGAAGCTTTAGTAATTTTGGCTCGGGGATTGCCGCGATCGAATTTGTCGAAATCAACTTCAGTGAAAGCTTGGGCTATCTCGACGGCGCGGTCGGCACGAAAATCGTAATAGATAAAAGCATCTCCATCTTGAACTTTACCAATAGGCACGGGCTTGCGACCAGTTTTACCGCTACTAGTGGCACGCGCCATGATGGCACGAGCAGCCAGTGCAGAACGTGCGGCGAGGTCTTCGACAATTACGAAGGCGGGTAGATATTGATCTTGGATGGCAGGATTTTCTTGGCGAAAAGTGCGAATGGCTTCGGAAGCATTTTTGAACTGGCGAGGAGCCTGACCGTGTACCATCATATCCCAGCCGCGTTTGACCATGCCCCAATCACTCTCGTAGCGATCGGCGGTAGCGACCATGCGACCAGCACCAGAGGCAATCCGAAAGTCGGCGTCTTTGAACTGCTTACAGAAGTGTTCGAGGCGCTCGATATATTTTGGTTCAGATTGAGGAGAAACGTCACGACCGTCAAAAACGCAGTGGATGCGGATCTTTCTGATACCTTCGGAGTAAGCCTCAGCGATCATTTGTTCAAGGTGTTTGATATCACTATGGACGCCGCCATCCGAAAAAATGCCAGCAAAATGCAGCGCGTGATTTGTGACTGGCTGACTGGAGTTAGCGCCGAGGAATTTCATGGCACCAGTCCAAGCTTTAGAGCGCCAGATGTCGCCAGTGCTGAAGGCTTCTTCGATGCCGGCGACGCCTTGCTTGATGATTTGCCCGGAGCCAAGCGCGTTGTGCCCAACTTCAGAATTACCCATTTGCCCAGGCATGATACCGACAGCTTCGCCGGAAGCAGCAAGCGGGATATTCAAATAATTCAGCATGGCATTGTCGAGAAATTCGGTGTGAGCCTGACGAACGGCATTACCACTGCGCTTTGGTGATAGTCCAACTCCGTCCATTACTACTAAAACAATTGGCCCGTCATAGTGTAGCTTCTGCATTTATGCACCTCGTGATATATTGATTTTTTGTATTATTCGTCCTGTGATATATTGTTTATGCGAGATTATGGTTTAGGGACTTGTTGGGTAATACAGTGGATATTGCCACCGCCAAGCAAAATCTCGCGAGCGTAAATAGGCTCAATTTTCTTGTAGGGGAAGAGCTCTTTGAGAGTGTCAATGGCAGCTTGGTCATGCTCATCATTAAAGACTGGCAAAATAATGGCGCCATTGCAATTATAATAATTGACATAGCTGGCAGGCAAGCGATCACCTTCGTTGCGCGGGAAAGTACCTTCGACGATATCAACGCCTTCGGATTCTTCTTTCGTAATGGTAATGGGGTTCGGAACGTGGATTTTGACGACTTCAAGCTTGCGACCTTTGGCGTCGGTTTGGCTTTCGAGGTAGTCGAGAGCAGCTTTGGAACGCTCGTATTGAGGATCTTGCTCGTTGTCTTCCCAGGCGAGGACGACTTTGCCCGGTGCGACGAATTGGCAGATATTGTCAACGTGGCCATTGGTGTCTTCGTCCATGTAGATTCCCTTCGGGATCCAGAGAACTTTTTCGGCACCAAGATAATCCTTAAGCTTGGCTTCGATTTCTTCTTTCGTCATGTTAGGATTGCGACCTGGGTCGAGCAAACATTCTTCGGTAGTGAGGATGGTTCCCTCACCGTCGCTATGGATGGAACCACCTTCGAGCACGAAATCGCTCAAACGATAGCGGTTAACTGCTTCAATGGCACACATCTTGGCAGCGACAAGATCGTCTTGATCCCATGGGAAGTAAAGACCATTAACTAAGCCGCCCCAGGCGTTGAACGACCAATCCACCGCACGCATGTTGCCTTTACCATTAACGACAAAAGTAGCACCACAATCACGAATCCAAGAATCATTATTGGAAATCTCAACGACTTGGACATTAGGTATGTTCATTTCTAAAACATGGGGATATTGACCTGGGTTAACCCCGACAATAACTGGCTCGTACTTAGCGATGGTCTCGATGACTTCACGGAAGACATTTTGGGCGTTTTCGGCGTTGTTGCGCCAGTTGTCGCCGCGTTCAGGCCATAGAACGTAGGTGCAGCGATGCTCGGCCAATTCAGATGGCATATAGAAGCCATCGGCTTTGGGTGTAGTATCTGTAATTCGCATTAATTTCCTTTCTTTGTATGGCGAGACCCACTGGGACCTCGCCAGATTATTTGTTTAATTTAACGTGTACTACGTGCGCGGACGCGTTTGGTTTTGGAAGTTTTGGTTTGTTTGCGGCTCATATTCCAGACCATGATCTCGCCGATAATGATAGCGATGGCGGCGCCTGTAATTAATGGCCAATTATAGCTAAACATTTCGAGATTGAACTCTGGGAAGAGGGTAAAGAAGAGCGCTATCAAGATAAGTAGGAATGGTATGATACCAAAGAGCGTAACTTTGATTTTACCACCGCTGATCCAGTATCCTTTCTTGGTGGCAGGGCCCTTTTTGTGAAGTTTGAGGAAAGCCATGAACATTGGTAAGTATGAAAGCAACAGCGTAACCAAGCTGAGCGAGAAGAATGTCCAGAAGAGGTCGGCAGCTTCGGGGAAGAATTGTCCAACGATAATACCGCCAACAGCGATGATAGCACCAACAATACCAGTCCAGATGGAGACGACATATGGCACACCGTTTTTATTACGCTTAGCCCAGGACTTTGGGAAAGTTCCGTCTTCAGCAGCATAGGCGATAACGGAATTGACACCGAAATTCCAAGAAGAAATGTTAGCAACCAGAGTATAGATAAACATGCCGCCCACGACAACCGTAATAGCTTTAATGACGCCGGCGCTAGCACCAATAGTGACAAGCATGCTATTGTAACTATCAATGAGACCAGAACTGGCCTGAATTTCGTCGAGTGGAATAGCTACACTGATACCAAATGAAGCGAGCAGGTAGAAAACGGCAATCAAGATACCGCCAACAATAACAGCTTTGGGGATTTCTTTTTTAGGGTTGTCCATATCGTCGCTGAAGGTAGAAACTACTTCAAAACCTAAGAAGTTGAAGATAATCAAAGCCACGAAGCCAAGCCCAGTAAAATCAAAGCCGCCATTTTCACCAACCATTGGCAAAAGGTCAGTGAAGGATGTGATTGGGTTGGCACTACCTTGAGTAACTAATACATAGATACCAAGCGCACCAATACCAGCCATGAAGATAAACTTACAAATAGCGCCGAGGTTAGAGAGCCAAGCGCTTTGGGAAATGCGTAGCACACCAAGCACGCTGACGAGCAAAATGTAACCCATCTGAATAGCAAGGATTACCGGCCAGGTCATCTCAAAGCCGATCATTTGCATGAGATAAGTCGTAACGAGATTAGCAAGGGAGGCGACCCAGAGCGGATAATTAACCCAGTAATACCAGGCAACGCGACCAGCCCATTTTTCACCGAAGGCTTTTTTGACCCAAGTATACATACCACCTTCGGACGGATATTGCGTACCAAGTTCGGCAGAAATTAAGCCATACGGCACAAAGAAGCCGAGAAGCATAATAGCCCACCAGATGTACTGTGAATTACCGATCGAGGCAGTTGGTGCGACGGCATCACCCACCAAGATAATACAAACTGTCGCGAGTACGGCGCTAAACAGCCTGAACTTATGTTTTTTATTTTTGGGCATCTTTGTCCTCCTTATGCCTCTTAATCGTATCGAGCGCTTCTTGCGCTACGCCACCAAAATACAGAACCAGACCGCGTTGTGCTGTGAGGCGATTCTCGGCTTGATCCCAACAAATGGAAGCAGCCCCATCCATAACGCTATCAGTAACTTCTTCGCCACGCATGGCCGGTAAACAATGCATAAATTTGACTTCAGGATTGCGGGTAGCGGCGAGCATTTCGTCATTGACTTGATACTTAGGATAAAACTCGCGCATGTAGACTTCTTTAGGAGTTTCCTTATCATAGAGACCATACCAAACATCGGTATAGATAAAGTCGGCACCTTCGAGGACTTCAGGATTGTCCGAAACATGAACACTACCACCATACTGCTGAACATTGGCACGACCCAATTTGAGATAATCGTCATTGAGCCACTTGGCAGGGGGAGCATATTGAATGAAATTCATGCCCATCTTAGTAGTAATCATCATGAGCGAAGCGCAGACTTGCGTACAATCGCCGACGAAGATGACTTTGATCTGATCGAGAGGTTTATCTTTCGGTAAATGATCAAAAATAGTGATAATATCACCGAGCTCTTGGGTGGGGTGATTATAATCTGACATACCATTAATAACTGGTACGGTAGCCTGCTGAGCCAGCTCAACGACGTCTTGATGGCGATTAACACGCGCCATAATCATCTCGACCATGCGGCTGAGGACTTTGGCTGTATCACCAATGGTCTCGTGAGCACCAAGCTGAATGGCGCCCGGTGCGAGGTTGAGTGCGTGACCGCCGAGCTGTTCCATCGCGACTTCAAAAGATACGCGAGTGCGAGTGGACTTCTGCTCGAAGATCATAGCGAGGTTTTTGTGGAAGAGTGTTTCTAGAGTGCCGCCGGACTTGATATAGCTGCGGACAGCCGTAGAAATTTTGACCATATCAAGCATCTCAACTTGGTCAAAATCAGTTGTATCGAGATAATCTTTTTTGGTCGGAGTTTTGTGTTCTAGTTCGTAAGGATTATACATAAGCTTATTATACACGAGGAATGCCCCAAAAACAAGTTGTTATGAGTGTTTCATGCTATAATGGCTGTATGGGAATAGAGAGGAGCATTGATGCAGAAAAACCCCGGCGCGTTCTAGATACCTCGCTGGACGAAAGCGACCTCTCGGAGCAGGCAGAAGAAGTGACATTACGGCCGTTGACCTTTGCAGATTATATCGGTCAAGATCACCTAAAGAAAAATCTCAGGCTTGCAATTGATGCCGTCAAGAAACGTGATGATGGGACGACGCTTGATCATGTATTACTTTACGGGCCGCCAGGGTTGGGCAAGACGACGATGGCGAATATCATTGCGCATGAGTTAGGCGCAAACTTACGAGTGACAAGTGGACCGGCGATTGAGCGGGCGGGAGATTTAGCTTCAATTTTGACGAATTTACAGAGTGGTGATGTGCTATTCATTGACGAGATCCACCGCCTGAAACGTGCGGTGGAAGAAGTACTCTACTCAGCAATGGAGGACTATAAGTTAGATATAGTGATCGGTAAAGGTCCGGCGGCACGATCAGTGCGGTTGGATTTACCAAATTTTACAGTGGTGGGAGCAACCACCAAGACTGGCTCCCTGGCTGGTCCGCTCAGGGATCGTTTTGGGCTCGTGCACCGGTTAGAATATTATAAAACTCCTGAGATTGAGAGAATTATCACCCGTACAGCAACGATTCTAGGTACAAAAATTGACAGTGAGGCGACAAAACTACTTTCTACACGGTCACGCTTGACACCACGTATTGCAAACCGATTGACAAAACGTGTACGCGACTACGCTGAAGTAAACGGTGATGGATATATCAGTACGGAGTTAGCACAAGGAGCACTAGATTTGATGGAGATTGACGAACTAGGACTCGATCCAGCAGATCGCAATATGCTAGAGTTGATGTTGGAAAATTATGGTGATAGGCCGGTGGGGCTTACGACGATTGCGGCACTTACTGGGGATGAACCCTCAACAATTGAGGATTATTATGAGCCATATATGCTGCAACTAGGGCTGATTGAACGGACGCCACGAGGGCGCTCGGTGACACTAAAAGCTAAGGAACACTTAAATAAAGTTCATATGGCGCGGGCCTGACCTCTGTTGGAGTGTGATCGAACTTGTACGCGATGTACAAGTTCAAATATTTTTGGCTTAAAATACCGTTTGGAATATATTGCAGCCTATGTGGCAAGATGAGTTGAGATATCTGTGTGGTTTGTGCTATAATTGGTAATGATATAGAGAGGAGTTATCAATGAAACAATTAGAAAAAGATAGTAAAACTTGGAAGAACCTTGAGATGGCTTTTGCAGGCGAGTCACAAGCTGCGATGAAATACCAGTATTTCGCTTCCAAGGCTAAAAAAGAAGGCTACGAACAGATTAGCGCGATTTTTCGCGAGACTTCTGATAACGAAAAAGAGCATGCAAAGGTTTGGTTTAAGTTCTTGCATGGTGGCGAAATTGCTTCAACTAGCGAAAATCTAGAAGCAGCTGCAGAGGGCGAGAATTATGAGTGGACTGACATGTACAATAACTTTGCGAAGGAAGCTCGTGAGGAAGGCTACGATGAAATCGCTGCGAAGTTCGAGCTTGTGGCCGGAGTTGAAAAAGCTCACGAAGCACGCTATTTGAAGCTAAAAGAAAATGTCGATTCTGATATGGTGTTCAAGAGCGACAAAGTGACCGTGTGGAAATGCCGTAATTGTGGTTATATCCACACAGGAGAGCAAGCCCCTGAAGTTTGCCCAGCTTGTAATCATCCACAAGCCTTCTTTGAGATTCGGGCGGAGAATTATTAGAGATTACAGGTTTTAGAAAAAAGTCGCCCTGCGGGGCGGCTTTTTGGTGGGAAGTTAGCGCACAGGCTAATAATTATTGTTATTTTTACAGGCTCCGCCGTCAAAATTGTCGTTGAATTTACGGGCGTACCAGCAATTGGCGGTAATCCAGAAATCTTTGGTAAGTGCGCCATCTCCACCGTTGCCCAAATCCAAAGCGTATTGCGGGAAAGGGAAGTACATGTCAGATGGATCCAGTCTGGTCTCAACACGGCGGAAGAGTTGATCAGTGCGTCCAGTGGAATCCACGCTAATCTGTACACCTTTGAAATTAATTGGTTGAGCATTGACGTCTTCACTCTCATATAAGGCCACGGCAAAATCAGTGATGAGCTCGCGGTATGGCAATGAAACTACTAGGAAGGCACTGTCGTTATTACCAAAACTAAGCCCTGTTAAATCCACTGAGCAGGCAAATTCTGTAGCTAAAGAACACTGTACGGTAAAAGATTCGTGTTTGTCTGCTATGGCGTTGCCAGCTGTTTCTAGTTGAGTATGGCTAATTGTATTAGTATTGGTTGGGCCTATGGCACCAGGTACTAGTACTACCGTACTATAATCCGCACCATTATTAGCTTTATGGAAGAAATCGGCAGATGTAGAGTCTCCAATCTTAATAATGGTAAGTGAAATTGTGGGTGGTAATGTTGCACGACTACTATTCATAAATTTTCCATCTGGATTAACCCTAAGCTGCGAGGCGTCACCTTCGTTAAGCTGTGAATACCAGCTAAATTTAACTCTTCTTACTCTACCCAGACCACTACTGCCCCCATCGACCGACTTAACGCCGAGTGGAACAACCTTTGTATTAGTATCAGAAGTAAGCGTGCCGCGATAGTCTGGGGTTTCGTCGCTAACTATCACACAGGTGTAAGCTTGGTTGGAATTATTGTCGTTGCTATTCGTGCCATCGCTTCCCTCCTGAAGCATGACTTCGGGTTTTTCAGTGCCACTATTATAGCTATTGCCATAGAGATACTTAGCCACGCCGATGGACGTATCGCAGTTTTCTGCAAAAAGGTTCTTGCGAGCATCCGCGTTACAATACTCTGGCTTACCGGCACCGCCAAGACAATCGTAATATCGGTTCACGGCAGTTTTAGCATCCTCTACTCCAGCCATGGCCGCATCGTAAGCGGAACGAGAGAGGTCGTCGTCGCTACTTTGGCCAAACTCTGAGAGCATAATGCGCATACAGCTCAAAGTAATAACTCCAAATAGTATCGTTGCAAAAATTACAATATATAGAGATGCGACACCTTTTTTAGTATTAGATGATAGATTCTTCAAACATAACCTCTTCATAGTATATATTATATAGCATTTCCTGCTGTGCGAGCGGCAAAATTAAACTTATTGATAGCACAATAGTTAAACTCAGACCCGAGATCTAGGACAGTACCAGTACCAAGTGGATTATTAGTGTTACAATATTCCCCGCTGCGCAAAATATTGACATCACCACGATTAGTAGCTAAGATGAAGGTGCCAGAGAAGAAAGCGCGCAGAGTTACAATATCTTGCGAAACTGGGAAGATAGTAAGTTCGTATAGATAAAGATCTACATCAGTACTATCAAGGAAGCCGTCTTCGGGCTTTTCTATGAAATATGCTGCATGGTTTGGGAGTTCCGTGATGTCAACTTTACCATAATTATCGAAATCCGATGGCTCCTCAGCGATGGCGGAACAGGCACGATAATTACGGTCTTTGAAGCGAATCATTTTAAAGTCTTCAAGAGGTTCTTCCTTATTGCTAGACGCATCAAGATAAGTAAGTTTGAGCTTGTGCCCGGTATCAAAAGCCCGCCAGGTATTCCACATATAGGTATAGTTTCCCGTGCAGAGTACGCCATAATACTGGACTGGTTGGTCGCGGTCTTGATATTCGTCGGAGGAGGCGGCATGCTCTGCGATACCCTCGTGAGATTGAAAAATAAACTGAAAAGCACCATTCTTAAGGCATTCTGCGGGGTTTGATGCTAAAGTGTTGCACAGGCTAGTGCTATCAATGGATGGAGCAGCATTGATACCGGTGGTAAGCTCACTGACCAGTCCACGCCCAACGCTATTGACCGATTTAACAACTAGCCCTTTTTGGTAAAGTGATAGAATGTTGGTCAAAATCATAGCGATGGCTAGTAAAAGTGCGCCGATAAACGCCATCGCAAGAGTAACTTCAACGATAGTAAAGCCAGCTTTAGTTTTATTATTGATAGTAAGATTATATAGGTTCTTCATTATGATTTCTCCGGATTATATAGACGTACGACCGTATCAATGGAGGTAGGAGAGAGGGAGTTCGAGCCGTACCAGCAACTGCCGATGTAAAAATCGTAATATTGCGGATTATCACCAGATTTGGATTTTACGGCAACCACCCAGAGCCCTTCGATACGAGAGACATTTGTATACTGGATGAGTCGATCGGACATAGTAGTAGTGGAGTTATTAGGATTACCGTCTTCGGTATTATCGCCAGTGGTATTGGAGTAGATAATGCGAGCGCTGATGGAGGGGGCATAGAAAAGTTGTTTGGTGGTTGGGGTTGGTTTTTGTGCGGGAATATAGGCATTGGCGATGCCATCTTGCGCGGCTAGGCGGCGCGTGTTAATCACGAAAGCATTGTTTTTGACAAGAATATCAGCATCGTTAGCATAAAAGCCACCTTTGTCTGCATCAGCAGTGCAGTTAGTGATGGGTAACTCTATGGAGTATCTTTTGTCTTCGTCCGTGGAATTGGCAGGATCGCGCGCGTTACTAATGATAGTTTCCCAAAGCCCTTTGAATTGTTGGCATTTAGGTGCGTCTGTGTCATTACATGTCTCTGGTAGGTTTAGCTCCGCTATATACGAACTATGGATAAAACGCAGAGCTTCAGCCTGGGCGTTGATTTCGTTGCGCACAGTGGTAACTTCAAGTGAGCGCTCACTAGCGGCAAGACCGAGGTTCATCATGGTGACACTCATAATAGCAACCAACGCGAATATAGCGAAGGCAAACATCACTTCAATCAACGTGTCGCCGCGCTTAGCGGCTAAGACTAGTTCTTGCGACATCGGTTCTCCTCTCCTTCTGGGTCTTCATCAATGATATGGATAGCAGAGGCATTACGCCCGTCAGCGGCAATACGGACTTCGCGAGCGATAGCACTTTCGTCGGATTTAACACAGATGCTAGTGTCATGCTCCAGGCTAGCGGCATATTCAGTGGCGTACTGCGTGAGACCATCTTTGAAGGCAACGCTAGCGGTGCTGTTTTCCGGGGTGCATTGCTCTTGCAAGTTATACGTGATATCTGGTAAAAATATAGTGTGTACAGTGGCGGAAGTTAAGGAACGTGAGATGATTAGTGTACCCTTGAACTTATTACCAAAAGTAGTACCTAGCTTGGAGTCGTTAGCTTGGACAAGCTCAGACTGCCAAAGCGGCGTATAGCTTGTAACCGTGCTAGGTTGCTCCTCTACAGTGTTACCACAAATAAGCTGCAGGTTTTCTGCTTCCTGTAGCTCAACAAGAAAATCTTTACCACTAGTAGGCGGGATAGTAGCATCGCCGACGATGGTAGCGGAATATATAGTATTACCAATATCGCCGCTGCCCTCGTTGCTACCGAAGACGAGAACTTTGCCGAGTATGGCATACTTACTGGAGTTGCCAAGACTAAGCGATTGCGGGCTGATCACTTCGCTATAGACAGTACGGAGATACTCGGCAAAATCGCGCACGGAATCATTATAGCGCTGGCGGTTGATGGAGGCAAAAGTACCGCCAATTAATCCTACTAGGAGTAGCCCGCTGATGGCTAAGACTAGCATAACTTCGATGATAGTGAAGCCCTCAGCAGTCTTGGCGGATAAATTTTGCTTTTTAGTTTTGTCAGGTCGCATAGGTTAGTACCTCGGCGGGAGCTCACGAGAGTAAGCTTCGGAATAGCTAGAGCCGTAGCGGCCAGATTGTGCATAAGCCCAGAGATAGGCATCTGCACTGAGGTTAAAGACTTCAGCGGTAGCGGCGCGAGTGTCGCTACCATCAGCTAGGTCGTAATCATCATTAGAAATACCGTCAGCGCCGTAGGAACGGTTAAGCTTGACGCTGCCGGCAATTATTGGCCCATTAAAGGTTAAGCTCTTAGAGCATTCATCGGTTGGGCGTTCGCTAATATTGGCTTCAGTGTCGCCACTGCGGAAGTTGCTGCAAGTATTTAGCTCTCCTTTGGTGACCAACCAGGCATCAATTTGATTAACACTCTTAGCGACCTTTATCCCATTACTTGCGAAAATAATAACCTGCGGTAATGCATAGATAGACGAGCCGTTTGGAACATTAACTTTGATATCTTGATCTATTTCGAGAGTACCATTAATGTTAATAATCGTTGTGCCAGACATATTATCGTTGAGTCCAAGAGATGAAGAGCTGAAATTACCGGTCATGACTGGCACTTTACTAAACAGATAGTCCTGCAAGCGTGAATACAAAATCGAGTCATTGTTAATCCCGGAGAACCCTATGTCACTAGTTTCTTCATTTGCAATAGTCAGTGGAGAGTTACCAACAATATTAAAGTCCTTGCTATCGAGACCGTTAGAGAGTACCGTACCAGATGTCATACCAGTGACCCTGCCGCCGATTACTTCTAGGTATTCAGTCCATGAACCGAACATCTTGACAGTGTTGTCTACGCTATTGAGTGGCACGTTAAGAGCATTCCTCCCGATGTCATAGCGCTTAGCGATAGATGTATTGACATTGCCAGAAGTGAACAATCCACCGTTCCAAATAGCTACAGAGGGGCGCTTAAGAACCGTACGTGCAGCCGTATTATAGATAGACCAATAATCAGGTCCAACATGTTTCCAGGTGCATCCTCCCCGTGGAGGTCCGTTGGGTACACATCTCCATTTCTCGTAGAAATACCCAGCGGAGTTACCATGCTTCCTGCCTACTTCATTGGGCGAAACAATTGCTTGCGAATCATTTCTTTCGTCCCAAAAAATGCTTTGGGTACCGCCCGAAAAGCTACTAAGGGCAGTGCATAACCCAGTGCTACCCCAGAGTGGACGATAAAAGCTGCACGGATCAACGTAGCTCTTGTATGTGCCTTGCAAGATGTCTGAATATCCTGTATTAGCGGAAGCGACATAGTTGATGGCTTGATAGCTAGTGAGTCTATCAGTCATGCTACCCTGCGCCCAAACGTTCCACCCTATAGTCGTTGCCTCACCAGCGAAGAGAGGGTTACTTTCGGCATCACCATTGTTGCCAGACCATGGAGTGCCTTCAGGCTCGGTAGGACGATAGATTTTGATACACGATTGAGATGCACCTCCGCCAGTCTGTTTGTCCACCTCGTAATCATAATATAAGTGATCCGTGCTGTGGCCGCCTTTCCCGTCGTGGTCGCCATTCTCCTTGACCTTAAATGTAATGTATTTTGGCGCATACTCGATAGTGCTACATACTAGGGCCGTTTGGCCTTTTTCTAGTGATATGGTAATTGGACTGCGATTTTCACTTGGGAGCTGTTTTGATGTGTCTGATTTTTTAGTATCTTTTGGGCTAAATTTACCAGATGCAGTGGCAATCGTCTTCCAAGCGCTATCAGCTGGGTGCTTATTCTCCATGGTTCTTTTTCCAGATGTTTTTACCTGGATCTTGCTCTCCCATTTGGTCTCAACTCCCGGAGCTGTATCTTTCTCCTTGAAGACAGAATCGGGCTTATAGTACAATAAATGCCAAAAATCCAAATCTATGCTTTCTTGATCTATATCAATGCTGAAGCTTGCAAAACCAGCCTTACCCGCATAATCTTCGGCTGTTTCTATGGGTGGCTCTTGACTGTCCATCATACCATCAATAGCGCTGGTTGGAGTCATAGTCTCCCCATCGACTGTTACTTTGCCGAAGGACTGCGAGGTGAATTCACTACCACTACCGGTACTAACACCACGCTTAATGATGACACAGGCCGTCGAGCTAGCTTCGCCCTCAGAATTAGCATCATCCACAATATAGTTACCAGATTGACCTGAAACTTCTTGCCAAGCAATGTATTTCTTTCGGTAGTAGATGGTAGAACAAATTTTTTTACTTTCACCAGCGTTTATCGGGACATTTACATTGACGCGACCAAGATCATTAGTGGAATAGTCATCGTTTGGCGCGGGACCACTAGTGTTGGGTGTATAGTAACCGTTTGAAGTATGCTCAGTTGGAGAGCCGTCAATGGTAACCTGCGTATTCCAATATGTTGACGCTTGTGCGTAATTACCGTTGATTGTGGGGTGGACATAACTGAGCTGATGATCAAAGTTAACTTGTATGCTTTCTTTGTCGGTAGTAATGCTGCGTTCTTGTGTGCTATCTGGACCACTGTCAAATGTGTTAAAGGCGTCGAGCCCGTCAGCACTTGCATACGACCAGCTATTGAACATACTGGTAGTTTTTCTTGGGGCAAACTCTATTATGATGGTACTGTCTTCGCCATAGCAAGCGCCGTTGGTACTCGGTTTAAGATAGCCACCGTTAACATTACTAAAGCAGCGGTTCACAGAAACATTGACTTTGCAAGTTTCAATGCCGGTGCGCATATCTGTAGTACAAGTTTTATCTGGGTAATTGCGGAAAGTGTTAAGGTTTAGTTTCAGAGTTGTATAATTGTTACTTGGGCTATACCAAGTATAAGCTTTCCCTGTACCGACACCACGAGATAGAGTTAAGCCAGCGTTGTTATTGACTATAAAATCAACGCCCTTGATGTTACCGGTGATACTATTACCGTCATCATGCCCGCTAGGTCCAATCCAAATATACTGTGCGGTATTTGCAGAGGTACTTTTCTTGCTACATGAATACACTTGTCCCCACAGATAGATAGTGACTTCGCTAGCATTAGGGTCATCGACCTTTACTACATTAGAATTCTTATTGGTATTAGAACTATTAAACCACAAGGTACCACGGGCTGCGTTTGGACTCTCAGAGCATAGCCGGCAAGCCCTTTGTATGGAAGCTACTTGATCCGCTCCACTTGTAGAAACACAGCTATCATAAACGTCTGCAGCGCTAGCGATTCCAGTATTGTTATGGCTAAGCGAATAGGCAATGCATGACGCAAGCACAGTTATGAAAGAAATTGTGACTAGTAAACGGGCTTTCGTTGCTTGGTTGATGCTTATCTGGTTAAACCTTAATTTCATTTACTCTTCCCCATTAATTACGATATTTTCGGATTCAAGACTATTGAGCAGACCTAGGTACTTGTTGGCTGATTCGGTGTCATTAATATTGAAATACGCATTGACTAGCATACCCCAATACATGCCTTTTTGCATATCCGTCATCGTGTCAGAATTAGCCTTTTGAGCTGAATCAATTACTTGTTGTGGTTGCGCATTATTGTTAAATAACTCCATTTCTAGCAGTACAAGATCGTTTTTTTGATCTTGGCTAGTGGCTTGATTGAATTTTCGATCGTAGAATTTTTTGGCTGCGTCAATAGCTTCTTGTGTGGCATCTTCGGTGGTCTTATTGTCTGTGTTTTGTATCTTATCGAAACGTTCGGTAAAAATCTTTTGCGACTGGTCAAGCACCATGCCGGCACCTTCGCTGCCGATCGTGATATCATCGGGCAATGGATCTGAGTTGATCAGAGTAAAGACTAGCACTGCCAACCCCCCAACCGCGGCGATGACCGCGGCGATACCAAGAATAATTGCGACTATAGGAGTAGCTTTTTTAGCTTGCTCGTGTTCGCGTTGCTTCTTAGCAGCGGCTTTGCGGTTTTGCTCGGCAAATGGATTTTCTTGTTTAGAAGCCCAGTGGCCAATTTTGTCGGCGGTGAACTGCACTTCTGGTTTATCGTTAGATCTTTTTGACAGTGGAGAATCACTCATGGTTATATTTTAACATAAGTTTTGTAAAGTTGGCAGGTTTTGTTGACTTTAGAATTGGCGCACCTAGATATCACAAAGACGACACCCGGCGCAGATATTTAAGCGCCAAACAGGAATGCTAGCCATTGCTCAAGGTTACTCATAGTAGCAGTGGCGATGTTTGTATCAGTGTCAGTATTGGTGGTTTTGTGCTTACTGAGAGCAGCTTCGGAATTATCTGGTAAATAAATCATGGTTTCGCCAGAGAGCATTTTGCCTTGATATTTGCGGGCTGCAAGCTCTTGGTATTCGTGGGATTGGTAATACTCATTTTCAAGCTCGAGAGTTTCTACCTCTAGCTCAAGGATGGCTTTTTCGCGCTGACGGCTCATTAGCTCCTGTGCAAGGGTCCAGTTGCGCGACATGGCATCGATCGACCCCCAGGTCCAAGCCAAGCAACAACCTGCCGCTACAAACAAAACCACCCGTTCAAAAGTGAAAAGGTCGTTTTTGAGCCAATACTGGGCTTTGCGAAGTTTGGTTTTGAACTCGCTCATGGTTTTATTATAACATAAAAACCAGACTGCGCTGTCTGGGCTTAGGCATACTTTGGTGCGGGCGGTTGGGTTCGAACCAACGACCAAGCGGTTATGAGCCGCCTGCTCTAACCCCTGAGCTACGCCCGCGGGATACAGACTTATTATAGCACACTCCCTATTCATTCTGTTATAATTGAAATAATCGTAAAATTAAAAGTTAGTCTGGAGTAACGGTTTGGAACAAATTACTTTCACCGAATTAGAGAAATTCAATCGGACATACAATGATAATCCTAATAACAAAATCGTCGAGAACGCTATTAAACATATTGGGATTGATAAATTTTGTTTGGATCAAAATGTGATTAATAAAACTTATAATGTTTTTAACATAGAATTACCCAAGTCAAAAATTTATGATCAGGTTGAATCAGAGCGTTGTTGGATTCATGCGGGTGTAAATCTGATTAAAAATAACGTTGCACAGAATCTTAGCGTCGAAGAAAGTGAATATGCTTTGTCGGTGAATTATCTAGCGTTTTTGGATAAGTTAGAGAAGTCTAATTCGCTATACAACGAGATCATCAACAACGACAATTTTGACCTGGCGAAAGAGCTACCGAAGAAATATCTAGACGAACCGGTTTATGAAGGCGGCTATTTTGCATATTTTAGGGCACTGGTGAATAAATATGGTTTAGTGCCTGAGCATGTGATGCCGGATGTCGCGATGAGCAAGAGGTCTAGCCAATTGACGCGGCTGTTTCGTGATAAGGTGAAGAAAGATTTATACAAATTGCTAGAAGCGAAAGCCAAGGGGACTTCAAAGGAAAGCTTACATACCGTAAAAGAAAATATGCTGTCAGATAACTATGGTATCTTAGCGAAATGTTTAGGCGAGCTGCCGATGAAATTCGATTATGAATATAGAAATAGGGACGGCAAATGTATAAAATTGACCGGGTTGACGCCGAAAACTTTTGCACAAAAATATTTAACAATAGATTTGAATAATCTGGTAACAATTGCCAACGTGCCGATGTACAACAAGGAATACGGTAGACTTTACTGGAAGAAGCATACTGAGAATATTTATAAACATAGTGCTGTTAAATTTCTCAATATGCCGATTGACGTGCTGAAAAATCTCGCAATAAAGCATCTGAAAGACGGTACACCGGTGTATTTTGGTTGCGAGATGAAGAAAATGCGTGACAATGATTTGGGGATTATGGATAGTAACTTATATAATTACCGTGACGTTTTTGGAATTGATCTGCTAACAAAAGAGGAGGCCTTGTCAATGCGCGATATAGCTTTCCAGCACGTGATGCTGATTACGGGTGTACATATTGAGAACGACAAGCCGATACGATGGAAGGTCGAGGATAGCTATGGCGATAAGGTGCATAGAGAGGGCTACTATATCATGAACGATAACTTCTTCGACGACTTTGTCATTGAGGTGATCATTGATAAGAAATATTTGTTATCAGAACAGTTACGACTATTAGATCAGGAACCGATTCGGTTTGAAGCAGACGAACCGGTTTAGATATTCATCACGCCGTTGGGCAAAAGTTTGTTTTGTTTTAACATAAATAAAGTTCTTATGTTATAATAAGCTTATATTTATGGATGACAATACAGAAAATAAAAATACCGACAATTCTGCGCAGCAGGGGATTTTTAGTACGCCGGAACTAACGGTAGACGCTGAGAAGATTGCACAAAATTCTGAAGCAACTAATGAGGCAAGTCGCGCCAAAATTGCTTCGATTTTTGCCAGTACAGAAACTGGGCAACAAGCACAAAGGCTAAATGACGCAATGGAAGCAAACAGCGAGCCGGTGACGGAAGATATTGTGATTGATGCAGGCAGCAAGAAGAAAAGTAAAGCGCCAATCATTGTGGCGGTTGTAGCGCTAGTATTGGTTGCTGTGGGGGTAGGTGCGTGGTTCTTGATGCAAAATCTTGGCAACCAGCCAAAGGAGACACCTTTGGGGGCGTTTAATAATTATCTTAAGCTTGCCCAGGATGGTCCAGAGAATGTACCAGTAGTTGATGCGGAGGCTAGCACTAACAATACCACAACTAAGTGGTTTTTACTAAGGATTGCCAATGCTGGTTTACAGAAGAGTGAAACCAAAGAATATTTAGACAAAGTAAAGCAAGCCTATGAGACATTCTATAAGTTATATAGCGTGGTACCCAATGCACAAACTAACCTTGCAAATACTTATAGATCTGTTTTATTGCTTTATATAAATTTAAATAACTTAATGATCCTTACAGATACGCTTGCCGCTAAATATTTAGACGATAGTCCAAATGCGGCATATAACTATATTCAATCTTTCTCTCGCACAGATGAAATGACATCACTTGAAGAAGATGGTATGGAACAGCTTAAGTTATACTTGGAAGCAGAGTTGTCTATGCTGTCTATCGCTGACACTAACGACTGTATTATTGGTGGGACTTTTGATGACTTTTGTCGAACAAATTTAGCTGAAACCTCGACTGCATATCAAGAGGCACTTTCTAAGCAGCAGGCTGCAGGTAATCGTATGGCTGGTATTTCTACCGCTCTTGGCAAGCTATTGCAGGACCAAGCGTCGATATTACAGGAGAGGATTAGTAATGGTGAGTAACAACCAGAAGTCTAGGAGAATATTGGCAATTTTCGGCGTAACGTCGGTGATGGTGTTTGGCGTAATAGCTAACCTATTTGCGGTAACTACACCTGCGTCAGCTGGATCCGATGTGAACACTGTCTTCAAGAAGATTATGTTACAGGGTCTCCAGACTTGTTATAGCAAGAATAATGGTTTTATGGTTAGGTCGGTATCAGAACTTGATTATATCCAATCCGGAATATCGGCTTTAATTACCTCTGCTGGGGCTAAGGATGGCACGATAAAGCTCCCAAATTTGATAGGCAATACTCTATCGGATGCGGATATTTCTTGCACTCAATTATTTAACGGGTACTCTGGTTTTGGCGGTTCTGTTTCTGGTTTGTTTAAACTTTTTGGTAAAAATCAATCTAGTACTACTTTAGCTAATCTTGGTTACAATAGCAAGATCACCGGTGAAACAAGTAGCGATGAGAGGGGCTGCGTCTCTTTCACTTACAATTATCGAGGCGGTGACGGCACTGGCGATGTAAGGACTGATGGTAAATCCAATACCATCTGCTTTAACATTGATGGGAACGGTAAGGTTAACTCTGATGCGGGTGGTTCTTACACTGACGATTATAACTATGACAATGGGCCAATTTATATGCAGTATAGGGATGGGTATATTTATCTTTATAGCTCACAATACCCGTATGCAGAAATGAACACCGTAACAGTGAGTTACGGTTCAAGAACGTGGTCGGAATTCGCCCAAGAATTTCGCGACAAAGTTACCTCTTTGGCTAATATTTCGTGGGTAGATGGAGGTGGTAACACTATTAATCCAGGTTACTCCATCAAAAATATTTCCATTGACACTGACGGCGGAGATGCTTATGTTGAATACGGCCCCAGCTTGGTTGCGGCAACAGAAGCATTAAGATATTTTACAGGTAAAAGCGATAATACCTTCTATGCAGAGAAGTTAGATGATGGTGATAAATATATTTTATATTCAAACTATTTGAATCAGGCCTTAAAAGCGCATAAAGGAACATTGTACTTAGATAGTACTTGTTATACATCGAAAGATTCTGCTTTGGCTGCTGCAGGTTCGCCTGGCACCGAACGCTATATTGTATTGTCTGGCGACAAGTGGTGCCCGATAAGGGGAGTCGATACCGTATACGAGGGCTTTAACGTTCTAGATGCTAATGGGTATAGTTTAAAGTCAGGTAGTTTTAAAGATGTGATTAACGGGCTCATGTCTTTAAGTAAGGAGGGTATAGAGGAGTCTGGTACAACTATAGGCACGATCACTGATGGAACTGTTTCTGGAGTGGACGGTTCTAATCAGGGTGGAAACACAACTACACCCGGCGATACAACCGCGGAACTGGCAGCATGTTATCGTGGGTCTGGGGTTCTGGGTTGGATTGCTTGTCCTGTAACTGAATTATTAGGTAATGCTACGACGACTATTTATCATAATTTCATTGAGCCAGCTCTGCAAATTCGGTCTGATACTATCATGAACCGTGATACCGGTGTCTACACGTCTTGGTCGACATTCCGTAATTTTGCAAATATACTTTTTGCGATCGCTTTTGCGGCGATTATTTTTGCCCAAGTAACCGGTTTTGGTGTCTCTAATTATAATATTAAGAAGATTTTACCACGTTTGATAATGGTGGCGATATTAGTAAATATTTCTTTTATTCTTTGTCAGCTGGCGGTGGATCTATCGAACTTATTAGGGGTAGGGTTAAAAGATGCTTTTGATAATTTAAGTATTACATATACCAATAACGGTCAGGTTCTTCGGGCTGACCAGATTGATATTGTGGGCGGTATGCTGGGCGGTCTAGGCTTAACTGCCATTGCGGTTGGGGGGGTGGTTACAGCTATTTCTCTGCCAGTAGTCGGAGCGAGCTTAATGTCGCTAATCCTGCCTATTTTATTAGCATTGCTAGGGGCTTTGATTAGCGTAATATTCTTCTTCATCGTGTTGGGGGTTCGCCAAGCCGGGATTATTATCCTGGTGGCGATTGCGCCGGTTGCGGTTGTTTGTTATGCATTGCCAAATACAAAATCTTTCTTTGATAGATGGAAGAAGATGCTTATGGCGCTATTGATGGTTTATCCAATTTGTGGGTTACTAATGGGCGGTGGGCAATATGCTAGTGCGTTATTACTCTCTGTTGGTACAAGTAGCGGTGGTGAAATGCAGTGGTTTTACGCAATCACGGCAATGCTCGTAAAAGTAGTGCCATTCTTCCTTGTGCCGTCTTTACTTAGAGGTTCATTATCGCTGATGGGGAATTTAGGTGCGAAAGTTTCTGCGTTTGGCAACGGTTTACGGGGCGGGATTATTCGGGGTGTTCGTGGGTCGCGTGCTTATCAAGAGCACCAAGCTGAGGAACAACGTCGTGTTAATC
>Ga0073906_1002852_pt1 | contig 21360 bp, 8 predicted proteins | sample Inofromicrocosms_FD_65485 | JGI IMG/M metagenome (GOLD analysis project Ga0073906, IMG submission 65485) | Mouse cecum microbial communities from Vienna, Austria - Inoculum for glucosamine and mucus D2O microcosms | ecosystem: Host-associated > Mammals > Digestive system > Large intestine > Cecum...
TCGCAGTGATCACAACGACGGGGTCGGCGGGCGTCGGCACGTTAGGGTCGCCGTTTGCAGGCGGATTATCGTCGCCGTTACAGCCCGCCAAAATCAGCGAGCCGAGAACGCATAAAACCGCAACCGCCTTATACTGTATTTTCATGGATTGATTTCTCCCATACCGCGCCGTTCCGCCTTTCGAAAAGCAAGACGCGTTACGCCTTCAAAGCGTTATAGTCGCTCGTTCTGTAAATATAGATCCAGAAATTCCTCGTGAAATTATTTTCGATGACGACGGTGATCTGCGCGTTGTTGTAAACCAAATAACGGTTCCCGCGTCCGCTTGCGCCACCGCTGACGTCCGTTAACGCCATATTCTTTTGAAGCCCGCACTCTGCAAACGCAGCGTCCGCCGCCGCAACGATTTCGTCGAAATTCGTGATCTGGCTGTTCTCGTCATACTCCGTGCTTCTTGCCGTAATGCTCATCCAACGGTAGAACACGTCGTCGCCGTTCGCGTCTTTTTTGGTATCGTCGTCGCAGAAGGGTCCGCTGATATTATCGCCGAAGATCTTTTGGAACGCCGTAGGCGCGGGTACGTTCGATGCGCTGTTGCCGAAAATGGAGTTGATCGCAACCTGCGCGTTCTCGTCGCGCGAGGTTTCGTTGGCAGACGTACGGAAATACTTCATGGTGTAGAGATTCCACGTAGCCATTGCGCCGCGCTCCTCGTAATTTGCGAACAGCGTAGCCATGTTGATCGTGGTATCGTTCACGTCCATGTAGTTCGTCGTGCAGTAGCCGGCGTACGTACCCTGCGTAAGAGAATAGGGGAATCTCGTAGAAATGAGATGCCCTTCGTCGTCTACGACGATTTCAAAAGAAGAGCTTGCGCCCGCACTTGCCGATTCCGCGTACGAATAATTGGAAACCGACAAAGCGATATCTCTCGTGATCGCCGTTTCCTTCAAACGGAAGGTATAGCGGGTTTTCCCGTTCACGATTCTCGAACCTACGAGTTCGAACACGTTCGCGGAGAAATCGAAATCGGGCAAAACGTTCATCATGCTGCCCTCTACGCGCTTCGTGCCCTTTAATCCGCCCACTTTGTTCCCGCTTGCGTCCTTTACGTCGCGGTTGTATTCGAATTCTTCATAGTAACCGTCGAACTGGCGGTAGCCCGAATACGTGGTACGATAGGTCTTATCGTCCATAGCGTACTGATATTTGCTCGTCTTGGCTATGAGAACCGCGTCCTCCGTCACCCAACCGCGCGCACCGACCGTACCGCTTGCCGAAGTGTTGTCCGCCACCGTGTCGGGCGCTTTGCTCGCACGGGGAGTTGCAACTCTCGCCGCAAGGCTTGCCGCCCCGCCCGCGGACTGATAGGAATAATCGTCGTCGTCCCCGCTGGGAGCGCGCGTCGTAACGTCTTCGAGCTGATAGGTATAGCTCTTCGCCGCTTTCATGTTGTTGAGCGCAGCCGTGAGCTTATCCGCGTTTTCGGGCGCTTCGTAGGGCGCGGGCTCTTTCACCGTAGTGGAGCCGATCTCCGTAAATTTCAGCGAAACGACCGTATAACTGATGGCGTCATAGGTAACGACGTTGCCCTGCTGATCGGTCGTCACGCCGTAATAGGTCGCCGTCGTCTGCATATCGATGCCCGTAACTTCCCCGTCCTCCACGGTGAGAACGAGCGTTTTGATCGTTTCTTCGAGCATAGGGGTAAGGGAGTAGGCGAGGTAGGTCATGAGATAGAGCGAATCTACGCTGTTCTCGTCCACCTCGTAGGTGTACTTGGTGAGGTCGTCGGGATCATATGTAAACGCCGAAAGCGGAAGATTTCCGAGATGGTTGAACAGATGCCGTTCTTCCCAAAGCACGGGAATGCTGACGTAGTTCTTCACCGTCGATCTCGAGATCTCGTTATTCTTGTTAACGTAAAGGCGTTCCATTGCATGACCGATCCTGCCTTCTTCGTCCTTCACGTCGTCGGCTTCCCCTCTCACGTAAACGTCGGACATGAGTTCGGTGGAGGGAGTGTTCGCATCGGGCCTATTGCCCCAAGTTCCGCTCCACTTGCCGTCCTCCATCGTCACGACGGAATCGTAATAATTGGTATAGCTGTTGTAGGACTGCTTGGTGTCGATATAATAGTCGGTAACGAGCCCCGTAGCGGTAATGCTCGCATTGCCGATCTTTTCAAGCATCTCCGCCGTAAGATTTCCGTTCGCTCCGCTTTGCTTGGGCGCTTTCACGCGCAACACTTTGGAAGCGGTCACGCTACTGTCTTCAACGGAGGTCGCCGTAACGGTAACGTTCTTGTCGACGAATTCAGGCGCTTTCAAAATGGTAACGACGCCGCCGTCGGTGATGCGCACCACTTCGGGATCGGAAACCGACCAAGTAACGCCCTTATCGGAATTCACGACGGTAGCGGTAAACGTAACGCTCTCGTTTTCCTTGATTTCTTCCGCGCTCGCCTCAACGGTAAGCTGTACCTTCTTAACGGGGTCTTGCGGAATGTTAACGTTGGGATCGTCTTCCGAGGGCTTTTTGGGGTCTTCCCCGCAACCTACTGCACCGAGAAGCAATGCACACGCCAAAGCGGTGACTGCTCCTCCCTTAAAAAACTGCTTGATTTTTCTCATTTTATATACCTCTAAAAATATTTATTCCCGATAAGAGTTTTCGCATGCGGTACTTGTACCGTATACAAGGGGCGCGCCCCTTGCCGATTGCAGATATCCGTTTTTTTAAACGGTTTTTTCGCAACTTATATTTTCCAAACGTAGATCGTGAAGTCCAAGTCCGCGTCGACGACGTTGATCGCGATAGAACCCTTCGTGAAAATCCCGTCTTTATCTTTTTGGAAGCCTTCCTTGATCAGCAATGCGTGAAGCGATCTGATGGACGATTCGATGGAATAATCTACGTCAAGCGGAACGTCGTAATAGAATGCGACCGTATGGCGGTTAACGCCGTTTACGACGCGGAAGGTTTCCATTCCGAAGCCGTAGGTGTCGCCGAGCGCATCCCCGAAGAAGGGAAGCTTTTCCGCGATCGCTTCGTCGGAGAAGAACTCTTTTAAGAAATCGAGCGCATTCATTTCGATCTCTTGTTCCGACGCCGTCGTCGCCTGAACGGTCAAGTCCGCCCAGCTTGCGGGAATCGCACGGGGAGGCATTTCGGCAAGCGCCGCTTGGACCTCGGCGGGCGTTTTCGTTTTATCGAAATCACCGTAGGCAATTTCAACGACGCCGTACAGATAACCGAGATAATAGTAGAAGCCCGATTCTACAATGTAGCCGTCCTTTACGACTACATAAGGCGTGAAGGAGGAAGTCGCAGAAGTCTGTCCCTCCGCCGCAAACAGTCCGTAAAGCGCGATGTCGTTTCCCAAACCGTAGTAGAACGTGGAAGCGACCGCCATCATGGGCGTATCGACGTAGTAGGTCGTCGTGCCGTTGTCGGGATCTTCGTAAATCTTGTTGAAGATTTCCGCCGCAAACGCAAACGAAGGTTTTGCCGTTTTGAAATCGCCCGTGAACGCGCGGCTCGCGCTGTACTCGGGAGCGGAAGCGTCGTAGGAATTATACAAATTCTCGCCGACCTTCACGTATCCGTAGTCCTGACCGGTAAAGTCGCGGTTGCCCTGTCCCACGCCCGCCGTTTCCCCCGTCACCCTGAAAGGGCGGAAGTGACAGACGTCGTTTGTGACCGTTTCTTCGAAACCGTTTAACGTATATCCCTGCGTCATGGAGCTCGCGCCGATGTTCAGGAAATCGACGGTATAGCTTTCGAGCGAATGCATATTTTCGATCGCCTCGGCAAGCTTATCGTGCTTTTCGTTGTGTTGATATTTCGAAACGGTGGGGACTTCTACGTCCTCCCCCGCGTTGACGACCACCGTAAGCTCTTGGCGGGCAACGTACTGTTGAACGATGGTATAATCGTCCTCCGCCTCCGAATAGATGCCTGCGATCTCGTCCTCTTCCACGATGAGCGCCAAATTCTTCGGAACGAAATCATAAGGATTGGCGGAAGCGATCATGCGCTGTACGAGCGTGGGATCGCTCCCCTTGTACTCGTAACGCCAAGTCGTTTCGTTAAACGGGAAGTCGGAAACTTTCAAGCCTATAAAGTTATTGTACAGTCCCGATTTTTCCCAGCTCACTTCGTTACCGTCGTCATCGAGCATGGGCGCGTACTCCTCGTCGTTCATAAAGCTCACGCTCACTTGGCTCGCAACGCCGTTGTTGTTCTTGTAATAGAGCCCCGAAGAAATGCCCGTGCTCACGTTCTCGTAGCGGGTGTACCAATTCGTACCGTCCATCGCCGTTAAAACGTCGGAGCTGAAACTGCGGTAAAAATCGTTTGTAATGCCGAAGTTGTACAAATTGATGGTCAGATAACCTTCAAAAGAAATTTTGTTTGTTTGAAGTTTATCAAGCATTGCCTGCGTGAGAACGGGCTTTGCTGTAACCGTGAGCTGTTTGGATGCGGAAACAGTTCCGTCGGCGACGCTCGTCGCCGTAACGGTGATGATCTTATCGCCCGTCACCTCTTTTGCGGTGACAAGCCCGTTCTCGTCGACCGTAGCGAACTCGCCGCCCTTGGTAATTTCCCAGCGAACCTTTTTGTCTTCCGAGCCCGTCACCTTCGCCGTAAGTTGAAGGGTTTTTCCGCTACGGACGTCGGTGCCGCCCTCGATGCCGATGGTTACGACGTGCTTGTTAAAGACGACGGTTTGAGAGGGAGCGGAATCGTTATAGTTCTCGGCGCGAGCCACGACGAAAACTTGGTAGTCCACCGTGAGCGAATCCAAATAGATGTATGTATTTCTCGTCGTCTGCTCCACGCCGTTTACGGAAACGACGTATTCCGTCGCGTTCGCCACGGCGTCCCAGCGAACGATACCCGTACTGCCCGCCTCGGTAATATTCACGTTCGTAGGCGCGGTAAGCGTTTCTACGACCGCGGACGGGTCGTCGACGTCGGGCGGTGCGGGATTGTTTTTTTCATCGTTGCACGCCGCGAGCGTAAAAATCATTCCGCAGGCAAGCACAAGGCTTATAAACTTTTTCATTCTTTATCTCCTCCTTTACGTTTGCCAAGAGCGACGATCACGCCGACCGTAAAGATGATCGCGACCGTGACTGCAATACCGACGCTGCCCGCAATCCCGATAGAGCTATTGCAACCGCAACCTGTTTTCGCGGGTTCTTCGCCGGAAGGCGCTTTGTAACCGCATACCGAACAGGAGCCGTCTTTGCCGTTCGTGTCGTGCGCGCCCGCGTCTTTCTTTTCGTCCGCATGCCCGCAGGTGGAAGCATGATAGTGCTCTGTTTCCGTAATCGTCCACTCGCTCGAATAGGTGTGCTCGTGCGCGGGAGGCTCGGGCGTTACGTTGACCTCGCCTTTCAGATCGTCAAGCGTCTTTTTCGCAGAGGTGACGGTATCCACCATCGCCTGCCATTCCTCTTGCGTATAGCCGTATTCAGTCGCGTCCTGCTTGATTGCGTTGAGCGCGACAATCGCGTTATTGATGAGCTTTTCGTCCGCAAGCGTAACTCTCTCGATCTTCGCGATCTCCTCGGCGTAATTGAGGAACGCGGATAGGTTCGCGTCCTTTGCAACGTAGTCGCTTCGGATCGCATCCTCCACTTTTCCGAAATATCCCTGATATACGATGGAATCGTAACCGACGATATCTTCGTTCGCGGGAAGTATCATCGTAACGGGCTTCTTCTTGCCGAGCATATCGATAAAGTTAAAATAGTGCAATTCGTTGCCGAACAAACCGAACTGATTGTGAAGCAGATCGTAACCGGGGTCGGTCGGCGACAGCGTCGCGTCTTTTTCGTAAGTCGTTTCCATTGCAGGAGCCGTAAACGAATTGAACTGCACCGATTTAAGATTCTTGTAGCCGTAGAACGCATACCCGCCGATAAGCTTCAAGGAATCGGGAAGAACGATTGCCGTCACGTTGGTGTTCGCGTTGCCGGCGTAGAAAGCGATCGCAACAGTTCCCTCCGCGACGGTGAGCGTCTGCTCGTTCATGCCCGCAGGCACGGAATGAAGCTGCCATTTCCCGTTGGGAAGCTTGGTGTAAAGCAGTCCGCCCTCCACGCGAGCATTGTTGCCGATTTCGCCGTCCGCCGTTTTTCCTCCGTCTTTCGTCGTATAGAAAGAGGTCAGATTGTTACAGCCGTTGAACGCGGTGATGCCGACCGATTTGAGCACGTCCGCAAAGACAAATTCGCTCAAATTACGATTGTTTTGAAACGCCGCGATGCCGATTTCCTGCAACGCGTTCGCTTCGAAGCCGAGAAGGTTCGCGCCTTGGAACGCGTAATCTCCCGCCTTAACGAGATTGTTCGCCGTAAGCTTGCCCGTGACCGCGGAGCTTGCAAACGCCCCGAAGCCCACTTCTTTCAGGGAAGAAATATCGACGTTTTGAAGCGACTCCGCCGAGGTGAACGCATAATCGCCGATGAACTCGACGTTGCCGAGGTTGACCGCGCTGAGCGACTCGCAACCGTAGAACCAATATCCGCCCACCTTCGTCAAGTTGTCGGGCAAGACCGCCGACTGCAAATTGACGCAATAAGCGAAGAGATAATCACCGATCTTTTCGAGGGAAGCGGGCAGGGTTACGGAGGTCAACTGCTCGCAACCCAAAAATACGCCGTCGCCCATCTCTTTGAGCGTTTCGGGCAAGATGATCGTTTGGATCGCGGGAGCCGAACCGCCCGTTTGCGCATAGCGCGCGAACGCGCCTTCGCCTAATTTTACGATCTTGGGAAGAAGCACGGCTTCGATCGCTCCGCAATCCGCAAACGCGTAATCGCCGACCTCCGTTACCTCAGCCAAGTTGATTTTCGTGTCGAAGCCCTTCAAGGAAGTGCAACCGTAGAAGGCTTCCCGCTCGATCGAGCCGTCCACCTTCGTAAAGTCGAGCGTGACGAGCGCGCTGTCGCCCGAGAAGCAGGCTTCGCCGAAATGCACTCCGCCCGCGCCCGGCATCGTTACCTCGGTGAGCGCCTTGCAGTTTTGGAACGCGCCCAACCCGAAGGAGGAATTTGCGCCGACCGTGACCGTGACTAACTTCGATTGGAAGAACGCGCCTTCGCCGAATTCGGCGTTGTCGCTCAGCACGGCGTTTTTCAACCCGCTGTTGGCGAACGCGTAATCCCCTACCGATTTCAAAGCGCTAAGGTCTGCCGTTTCGAGCTTGACCGCGCCGTTGAACGCGTGAATACCGATTCTCTTCACTCCGCTTTCGGGGAAATTTACAACCGTCAGCTCTTCGCAGTTTGCAAAAGCATAGTCGCCGATTTCCGTTTCCGCGCTCTCGATCGTGAGCGATTTGATCTTCGCTCCGCCGAACGCGCTCGCGCCGACTTTCTTGTATGCAGAGCCGATCGTAAGATTTTCGGGCAGATCCGCGATAGCCGCAAAGACGATCGTTTCCCCGCTCGCGTCGAGCAGGAATTTTCCGTCCGCGCCCGTCTTGTAATCCTTATTGCCTGCCGCCACTTCGAAGGCGGAAACCGCCGTACCGCGGAACACCGAACCCGTAATGCCGTTCAATACGGTGTTTGCGCCGAGTTTGACGGTTGCAAGCTGGTTGCAGTCCATAAACGCGTAGTTGCCGATATCCACCTCGCTGTCGGGCAGCGTGATTTCGGTGAGCGCGCCGCAAGCGTAAAACGCCTGTTCGCCGAGGTTGCCGACGCCTTTCATCGTAACGGACGCAAGCTTTCCGCTCTCGCAGAACGCGCCGTAACCGACGGTAACGACGTCGTTATGAAGCGTCACCCGCGTGAGTTCGGTACACTGCGCGAAGCAGAAACGCGGAATTTCGATTCTCTCGTACAGATCGACCGTCTTGATACCCGAACGAGCGAACATACTCCGAGAAAGTTTAGTGTTTTCGGTAAACGTAACGTTTGCAAGCGAGGTGCAACCCTCGAATGCCGCTTCGCCCGTGTTACGCAGGGCGGTCAAGTCCACCGCCGAGAGCGAAATACAGCCCTTGAAGCCGTTCCGCCCGATCGAATAAGTCTTGGCGAGATCGATATTGTCGAGCGCCTTGCAACCGTTAAACGCATTCGCGCCGATCGCTTGAACTTTATCGAGGTTGATGTTTGCAAGCTTTTCGTCCTGATAAAAGGCGAACTCGCGGATAAACTTTACGGAAGAGGGAAGCACCGCCTCTTCGAGCCCGTGGCAGTTGTAGAAGGCATACTTTTGTACCTCTTCCACGCCTTCGGGAATGATGATCTTCGTCACCGTAGTGTTGCTTTGGGGGATCTTGTTCGCATCCAAATCGTCCTCGGGAACGTCGATCGTCCTGTCGATTTCGTAAAGGCAGAACGCATAGGGCCCTACGTACAAGATGCCCTCGTCGTCTGGAATTTCCACCACGCCGCCCAAGCCCTTGTATGCTACAAGCATGCGGTTCTCGATAATAAATTCACTGTTTACCGTTAAGGTGAGCCTCGCCATGATGTTGGAGCCGTCCACGCGAAGGGTGATCGTCGCAGCGCCCTTCTTCATGGCGTTTACGACGCCGTCCTCGCTGACGGTCGCCACGTTGGGGTCGGAGGAAACATAGTGAAGCTTACCTTTATAGTTCCCCTCCGCATACCAAGGCTGTAAATCGTAGTGAAGCTTGATGCTCTCGCCGGGGTACATGCTTACGCGCGAACCAAGACTGGAAAGGAATATTCTCGAGCCCGCCGAGCCGATGTCGCTCGTCTGCCCCGCACGGGCGAAGGCGGCGATCGTTTCGAAATAATCAAACCGCAACGATTCGAGCTTTGCGTCCGAAACGTCGTCTTGATGGTTGGCGGAAAGCGTTGTTGCCGTCCTCCCCCCTTCCGTTTGTTGCGAAGCGGTTTCTTCGCGTTTTACTACGTTGATGAGAAGAGATGCTTTGCGCAGATTCATCTGTTCCAACACGCTGATCGTGGAACGTCCTGCCGAAACACCGCGCACCTGTCCCTGCTCTACGAGAGCAACCTTTTCGTTGGAAGACTGCCAAACGAGATGTTTAAGATAGTCTTTGTTACTGTCTACCGTCTGATCGCTCGTGGCGAGATATGCGGTCAAGTCCACCACCTCGTCCTCGTAAATGGTGAGAATGGTGAGCGTGCTGCCGTCCGTTTCTCCGTTGCGGGTGAACTTAAATTCGCCGCGCGTGCCGGGAAGCTGGCAAAGATACAAATTGGAGTTGAGCGCGTAGTCTTCGACCATGAACGCAAGCGAGCTCGTAATAAGCGCGTCGCTCTTGATATCGTCCAAGAAATCGGTAATCTCGATGCGCACCTTGTTGTCCTTGCCCATATCGCTGTACACGGGTATGGGATGATTGGTCAGAGTCGTGTATTCGGAGGACGAATTGAACATGACGGGCGTGATCGCCTGTACATAATGATTGTCGTACACCGTAAGGTTGATATAGTACCGATCCTTTTTCAGGGTGCGGTCGTAAACCTTTTCGTAGGTTGCCTCTTTGATGACGGGCGCCTCGTTATCGAAGCGGAAATCGAACGCAAACGTGTTTCTCACGTTGGTGTATTTCCCGCCGTCCTCGCCGTAATCAAGCGTAGCGGCGAGCTTAAACTCGTAAGAACGGTTGTTGACGAAATCGAAATCTCGCGCTCTCCAATTGATATATTCGTAATAGGGAATGGGAGTTCCGCCCAAGGAATACGCCTTGTTGCCGTTATAATCGACGAATTCCTTCACCACTTCGCCCGTTACCTTGTCGGTGATCGTGTAGGTAACGGTCTTGGCGCAGCGGAGAAGTCCGCCGTAGATCGCCGCGAAACCATCGATTGCCGCAAACTGGTCGGAAACGGCAATGTGTTCTTCCGTTGCGGGAATGGGATCGTAACCGTCGTCCATATCGTAAAGATAACTACCGAGCGGAATAATGTAGTTGTAGAAATAAGAACCGTAGGGCGTCGTCGCGAAATAGTCCGCTTTCAGCTTATCCTCGTCGTCGATCGAGCCGTCGTGCGCTTCCGACTCTACCTCGTAAAAGGTCTTGTCGAACATGGGCGCCTGCGTCCAATCGCCGTAAAAAGCAAGGAACGGGATATTCAAATCGATATCGCTTTCTTCGACCGCTTGCAATTTCACGAAACCCTCCACGTACATACCGTAAGGGAAGAGCGAATCGATCAGCTTTTTGTCCGCGTCCGTTAAGGTGTAAGTGACTTTCACCTTCGCGGTAGCGTTAGCGTTTACGGTAACGGTGTCGCCCGAGAGCGTGCCTCCCTCCGTAACGACCGCCTGCATTTTACCGCCGAGGAGCTGTCCTTTTTCCGCAACGTACTCTTTGTCGGAAGAGGATACCGTTTCGGTCATGCCGACGACGGAGAGCTTATAGCTAAGCTCGCTTCCCGTCACGTTCACCACGTTGAACTCCATTTCGTACACGCCGTTGCGTTCGGGATCGTCGCCGAGCTCGATCTTGGTGCGGTCCTTCCCGTCTACCGACAGGTACGCCTTGGTATTCACTACGTTGTAAAGGCTTGCAAGTCCCGCGCCCTGCTTACGGGGAGAATAGGGGTTGCCCTCTTCGTTGAGTACGATCGTCGCCGTGGACATCAGCATCTGATTGCACAGCTTTACGATTTTCTGAGGGGCATAGTCGGGATATTTTTCTTTTAAGAACTGACGGATAAGCACCACGACGCCGCAGAGGTTGGGGGTAGCCATGGAAGTACCGCTCAGCTCGTCGTATTCACCGCCGGGAACGGACGACTTGATCGTACCGCCGTGCGCCGTAATCTCTGGTTTGAGCTCCAAGTTGGGGGAAGGTCCCCAGCTCGAAAAGTCGGACATGAAAGGCCCCGCCTTGCTCTTGACGTCCACCATCAACGTGCCCGTGTCGTGCGCGGCAAGCAATGTGCCCTTTTCCTTGGTAATGGAAACGCAGGGAATGTGGTCGGTTTTTCCCATAGACATGGAGATATCGCCTTCCACGTTGTTATAGATGATGCACGCGACCGCGCCGTTGAGCTTCGCCTGCAACGCTTTATCTTCGAACGTGTTGTCGCCGCGCTTTACAAGCGCGATCTTGCCGTGCACGTCAACGCCCGAATAGTTGATTTGTTTTCCGTAACCGGGAATCGTAACGTACTCGAATTCCTTACTGCCGTCTTCGAGCTTACCCGCCGCTTCGAGCTCGGCAACGAAATCGTTCGGCTTGCCCGTAATGGAACTCGATTCCGTGAAGAAGATAACGTCCTTCCCGTTCGCAACGAGGTAACTGCTCTTTACACCGCTGATGGAAGCGACGGAGAGCGAAGCCGCATAGGTGGAGGGTGAGCCTACCGTGCCCGAATCGGGATTGGTCACTTTGTTGGTGTTGCCCTGTTCTCCGCCGAACGCGGAGCTGTAACTGTTGCTCGCCGCCGTTAAAAGGCTCACGCCGCTCTCGCCCAGCTTGTCGTACACTTCGTTGATTTTGTTGCCGTCCTCTTCGCGCGCGAATCCGCAGGAAGAGCCGAGCGACATATTGATCGCGTCTACGCCGAGCGTGACCGAATCTTCGAGCGCCGCCAAAATGCATTCCGTTCTCGCACCGTCGTCGAGGTCGGGGAACACCTTCATAAGCACGAGCTGCGTATCGATCGCAACGCCCGTGATCACGTCGTCCTTCCCGCCGATGATGCCCGCCACGTGAGTGCCGTGCTCGGAATCGTAAGGGAACACGTCGTCGTCTTTATCCGCATAATCGTAAGCGTAAGGAATTTTTCTGCTGTACCAAACGTCCGTCATTTCCAGCCCCTGCGTCGTCGTAGAGGCGTTCATGCGGGGCAGGGTTTCCGAAACGCTCTGCTGAGTGACAAGCAGCTCGCCTTCTGGTTGACGGGCAAACACGGAGTGCGAGCAATCGAAGCCCGAGTCGAGCACGGCGACCGCCGTTCTCTTCCCCGTGAAGCTGACGCTGCCCGAATTGAAAATACCCGTGTCGTACACGTCAACGTCGTTGACGATACTTGACGCGCCTTCGCGCTCCGCCGTTTTTACGCGGTTGAACGTATCGGAAAGGGACACGCTCTTAACGCCCGCGATTTTCTTAATATCGTCGAGCTTGCCGTATTGCGTGGAAACGGCGATACCGTTCATAACGGTGGTAAAACGGTTCTCCACGCCCGTGATGAGATCGTTTCTCGTGAGCTCCGAAATGAGCGCGTTTTGCAACATCTGCTGGCGCTTCGCCTGCGCCGCGCCCTCGCCCAACGCATAGTCGCGAAGGGTAACGCTGACGTCCTCTTTTTCGAGATAGTCGTCGATTACGGCGTTCTCCTGCAAGGTGACGATCGCGACGACCGCGTCGCTGTCCTTGTACCCTCCGTTTTCTTTGAGATACTCCGCCTTAATGCGCGCGAGCTGTTGCTCCTGCGTAAATTTAGCGTCGCTCTGTATAAGCTCGATTTGTTGCGACTCCGCGCCTTGATTTTTTTCCAGCGTTTCGTCCTCGGGCGCTACTGCGCAAGCAACGCAGCTTGCCGTCATTGCAAGCGCCATACAAACGGAAATAACTGTCTTTCGCATGATAACTCCTTAATTCCTAAATTCCTATGAATGTTCTTTCTGAAATAGTCTTACCTTTAATTTTTGCCTTTTGACCGTTTTTATTTCAGCCATAGGTATATCAATAATGCGGCGACGGTAAAACAGAGCAATACGCCGAGAAAAATTGGGAAATAGCAGGCAAAAGCCGCTTTGATCGCCGCGCGCCGTTCCTTGCGCGTAAGACCCACCTTTTCGCCCTTGGGCGGACGGTTTCCCACGTTCTCCATATTATAAACGGTATGCCCGTCGTCTACATATTTAATCTTTTTTTTCTTCCGCTTCCGCGCTTTGGGCTTCGGCGGTTCCGCCGTCGCCTGCTCCGCCATCTGCGGCTCCGCTTGCTCCTGCGGATTTTTTAACTTTTCTTCTTCTTCCATTCTTGGTATCAAGCGCCTCCAACTCCGCGGCTATCCGTCTTTCCTCTTCCATTCTGTCGTACTCCTCGTCGTAAACGGCGAGATTGTCCATGACTTCTTTATTATACAGGTGACAGGCGACGAAATGCCCTTCTTTCGCTTCGACGTATTCGGGCTGTTTGAACTTGCAGACCTTCATACAATGCGCGCAACGGGTATGGAATTTGCACCCTGCGGGCGGGTTGGCGGGCGACGGAATATCTCCCTCCAAAATAATGCGGTTCATCTTGACCGTGGGATTTGGAACGGGCACGGCGGAGAAAAGCGCTTTCGTGTAAGGGTGCAGAGGATTGTTGAACAGATCCTCCGTTTCGCTTTGCTCCATGGCGTTGCCGAGATACATGACGAGAATTTGATCCGTGATGTACTTAACGACGGATAAATCGTGCGAGATGAAAACGTAAGTGAGCCCGATACTCCGTTGCAGATCCTTTAAAAGGTTGATGATCTGCGCCTGAATGGAAACGTCGAGCGCGCTCACGGGCTCGTCGCAAATGACGAGCTTGGGCTTTACGGCAAGCGCGCGCGCAATGCAGATACGCTGACGCTGTCCGCCCGAGAATTCGTGGGGATAGCGGTCGTAATACTGCGGTTGCAAACCGCACTGCTTCATGATGTCGATAACGTAATTATAGACCTCGTTCTTGGGTACGATCTTGTGAACGCGCACAGGCTCGGCGATGATGCTTCCCACCGTCATTCTCGGCGGAAGGCTGGAATACGGGTCTTGAAAAATGAGCTGAATGTCCGTGCGGTACTTCATCATCTGCTTCTTTTTAAGATGCGTGATGTCCTCGCCCATAAAGACGATTTTTCCGCCGTCCGACTCGTGAAGCCGAAGCACGGTACGCCCGAGGGTGGTTTTGCCGCAGCCCGATTCCCCCACGACGCCGATCGTCGTTCCCTTTTTCACGGAAAAGCTCACGTCGTCCACCGCTTTGAGGTAGGTCGTCGTGCTCCACTTGATTTTCTCCGTTTCAACGGGTTTATCCTTGTTGAACAGGTGAACGATCCGCTCCTTGATCGCCTTCGCAGGCGCGACGATATGAAGTTTTTTCGAGATAGGGAAGTACTTTTTCAAGCCCTCCACTCTGAGAAGCGCGTCCTCCTCCGCGGGAGTCGCATTCTCTTCATTGATAATCATTTCTTCCATAAATCGGCTCACTCTTTTGCGTAAAGGTAGCACGCCACCGAATGGGTGGGGCTGACCTGTACCGTTTGGGGATACTCGCCCGCGCACGCTTTGGTGCAGCGGTTACAGCGGTTTTTGAAATAACAGGCGTTGGGCAAGTTGATGGGATTGGGCACCTGCCCGGGAATGGAATAGAGCGGTTCGTTCGCGTCCGAATCGAGGAGCGGTTTGCTCTTTTGCAAGCCCACCGTATAGGGATGCAGGGGATTTAAGAAAATATCCTGCACCGTGCCCCGCTCGATGACCCGCCCTGCGTACATGACGACTACTTCGTCCGCCATTTCCGCGATCACGCCCAAATCGTGCGTGATAAGCATGACCGAACAGCCCTCTTGCTTTTGCAGTTCGCGCAGAAGCTCCAAAATCTGCGCCTGAATGGTAACGTCGAGCGCGGTCGTCGGCTCGTCGGCAATAATGAGCTTGGGCTTGCCCGCGATCGCCATAGCGATCATGACGCGCTGGCGCATTCCTCCCGATAGTTCGTGCGGATAACTCTTATACACGTGCTCGGGCATGGAAATGCCCACCTTTTTCAAGAGCTCGATACTGTACGCCTTCGCCGCCTCCTTGCTCATGTCGGGCGAGTGGACGAAGGACACTTCGTCGAGCTGGAATCCGATCGTAAACACGGGATTTAAGCTCGTCATGGGCTCTTGGAAAATCATGGTAATGTCTTTCCCGCGGATCTTGTACATTTCGCGGGTGGGCATCTTCACGATATCGTAGGCAAGTTTTTTGCCTTCCTCGTTGGTACCCAAATCGTCGGAATTAAAGCGGATTTCCCCCGCCACGGTCTGTCCTTGGGGCGCCTGCACGAGTTGCATGATAGAAAGCGAAGTAACGCTCTTACCGCAACCTGATTCCCCCACGACGCCGACGATCTTATTTTTGGGGATATCGAAGGAAACGCCGTTGACCGACATGACCGTGCCCGTGTCCGTAAAGAAACAGGTCTTTAAGCCGTCGATTTCAATGATGTTGTTCTCGTCGCGCATGACGCCGGTAAACTCCTCTTGGGTGAGTTTGCGCCGTTTTTGCGCCTCATAGTAGCGCATTTGCTTGACGTTATATTTGATGATCTTGCGCGATTCTTTCAGCGAGATATAATTTGTATTTTTCTTGGGTTTCATACGCTATTTCCTCGCCTTGGGATCCATTGCGTCCCGCAATCCGTCGCCGACGAAGTTGAACCCGAGCACGGCGATGACGATGAGGAAGCCCGCGGGCAACCAAACGTTGGGGTGATATTGCATGATCATGGGGTCGTTCACGAGCGCGATCATCGACCCCCACGCCGCCTTGGGGAACTTTACGCCGAGCCCCAAATAGGACAGGGTGGATTCGTACAAAATAACGCTGCCTAAGCCAAGAGTCATGGAAACGATAAGCTGGGGCATTACGTTGGGAATGAGGTGTTTGAAAATCTTCCGCCAAGTGGGAAGCCCCATGACCTCCGTCGCCGTGATGTATTCCTGTTCTCTGAGGGACAAAATCTGTCCGCGCACCATTCGCGCGACGCCGCTCCAACTGAATATCGTGATGATGACCATGAGCACGTATATTTGCTGGTCGGCGCTGAGCTCCCATGAGTCGATCACCGAAGAGGCGATGAGCAATATGGGCAGCGTCGGAATACAGCTGAATATATCGACGATACGCATGATGATCTGATCGACCCAGCCGCCGAAATAGCCCGCCAAGCCCCCCAAAATAATGCCGATGACCGTTTCCAAAATGACGACGATAAAGCCGATCATGAGCGAGATACGCCCGCCGTACATAAGACGGACGAACACGTCCATCGCCTTGTCGTCAGTCCCCAAAAGATGCTTTGAGGAAGGATTTGCGTAAGTGTTGGTACTGCTCTGGTGTTCGAGCACCTCGACAACGGTAATCTCCTCGCCGTTCTCGTCGCGGTAGGAGTAGCTCTCCTGCACGATGCTCGTCGTAGGGGTCAGATCCTGCTCTTCCTCCCCCCACGCCCGATACACGACGGGACCGAAAAAGGAAAAGATGAACAAAAACGCGATCATGACAAGCCCGACGATGGAGAGCTTGGAGCGGAAGAACCTGCGCATGACGAGGCGGAGCGGGCTCATTTCCTTATAGGTAGCCTCTTCTTCCCCCGCTTCCGCCGTTTCGGCAACTACTGCTTCAACGGCTTGGGTAACTTCCGTTTTGACGGCTTCCGCTTTGGAGATATCCGTTTCGACGGTTTCCGCCTTGTTCTCTTCGGAGGCGGTATGGAGTTTTTCGTCTAATTCATGACCTTCGTTCATACCTGCCACCTCATCTCCCGAGCTTGACGCGCGGATCTACCACTGCGTACATCAAATCGGAAAAAAGCGTTCCGATTACCGTTAAAATTGCCAAAAACATATTGTAACCCATGACGAAAGGAATGTCGCCTACGAGCAACGCCTGATACGCCATGTTCCCGATCCCCGGAATGCCGAACACCTGCTCGGTGATCATCATACCGCCGAAAAGTCCGGGGATGATGCCCGCCAAGAGGGTCGCCAAAGGAATGAGGGTATTGCGGAAAGCGTGCTTGTAGATGACCGTTTTTTCCGAAAGCCCCTTTGCGCGCGCCGTACGGATATAGTCGGCGTTGAGCACTTCGAGGGTGTTCGTACGGGTGTAACGCATGAGCCCGCCGAGGGAGAGAATGACCGTTACCGTAATGGGGAGGATCATGTGGTGAATGATGTCCCCGAGTTTTGCCATCTGCCCCACGAAGGTGTTCGCATAAGTCGTGCTCGTATCCACCAATCCGCTTACGGGAAGCCAACCCAAATCGACCGCAAACAGCTTGATGACGATCGCGCCGAAGAAATAAGTCGGCAGGGACAACCCGATCATGGTAAACACGGTTACTGTGTAGTCCCTTGCGGAATATTGGTGCGTCGCGCTCGAAATGCCGAGCGGGATCGCGATCAGGAACTGCAAAACGGTGGCGACCAACGCGATCGCGAAGGATACCCACATATTCTTTGCAATCACTTCCGTAACGGGAAGCTGATATTTGAAGGAATTTCCGAGTTCGCCTTTGAGCATATTGCCGAGCCAGCCGAAATATCCCGAAATGATACTGCCGTCAAGCCCGTACAGTTTTAAAAGGTTATCGTAGTCCTCTTGCTTAATTTCACCGAGATTGATCTTTTCCTGATAGGTCTGCTGAATATAGTTCATCGGCATAAGACGCACCAGAGTATATATGATCAATGAAACGCCGAGAAGAACTATGATAGAAATTCCCAACCGTTTTAAGATATACTTTACCATAAGTTATCCTGCGCGTTAATTATTTTTCCGTAATAAGGGAAAGGAGGTGCATATCGCTCGTAAGTCCCTTGTAGGACGAAGTGTCTTGGTTGAACGTCGTTTCGTCGATTCTCGTCTTGTCGTAAGCAAACAAGTCGTCGCGCTGGTAGGTGGGAAGCTCCACCGCAAGCTGCATCACGAGATCGAGCGCCTTGGAGTACATTTCGGCGCGGTCTTTCTGATCGTTGGTGGTACGCGCTCTCTCGATCCAATCGGAAAGCTCGTCTACGATCGCGACTTCCGTGTCGTAACGTCCGCCCGCGTTGAGAATGATTTGAGGATAGCCCCAGTTGTTAACCGAAGAAGCCTTGGATTCCTTATGGTAAACCTGATACATGTCGGGGTCGATCGTCGAGCCCCAAGCCGCCGCCCATACCGTCAAATCGCCGGTGGAAAGCTTTCTCAAAGCGTTGGAATCGGGCGTAACGTTGATTTGGAATCCCACTTCGTTGAGGAAGTTACCCGCCTGGAAGAGCGCCGTCCATGCGGGGTGGTCGTTGCCCTCGCCCGCGATCGTGAAGGTGTATTTACAGGTATTGGAACCCTTCGCGTAGATCCCGCTCGCATTGGGCGTGTATCCCGCGACGTCCTCTACAAGGTGCTTGATGAATTCCTGCTGTTCTTCTTTGGTGAACGTGTCGCCCGCCTTCTTACCCTTTTTGTTTACAAATTCCTTATATTGAGGATCGACTACGTTGAGGTTTGCGGGTACGGGACCGCCGATAAACGGATAGTAAGCGGTGCAGCCGTCGGGGTACGCCCAGCTTGCCGTAGACATGGAGCGGTGGATCTGCGTCGCGCCCGTCTTGTAATACTCTACGCAAAGCTGCGTGTTGATGCTGTACATGATTGCCTGACGAACGGCGAGCGCGGGTACTTTACCTGCGTTGATCCCGATATAGCCGTAACCGGAAGTGGTGATCGACTTATGCGCCAAATTGGAATATCCTTCGATCTGCTGAATGGTTTCGGGCTTAGCGTTGGGCTCCGCAAAGTCCACGTCGCCCGCATAGAGGTTGTTGAGCATGGAGGTGGAGGTAACGACGACGAAATTCACCTTCTTGATCTTAGCGGGCCCCATCAAATAATTAGGGTTGCGCTCGAAGTAGATGACGCGGTTGCTGTAAAAGTCGGTGGGCTTTACGTTATCCGTACCGCCGCTCGACTTTGACGCCATGTAAGGCCCTGCGCCGACGGGCACGCCCAGCTTATCGCGGTTCTTTACGACGTTCGTCATGAAGGACTGCGTTCCCCACTCCACGCCGAAGTGCTCCACGTAGTCGAACGCGTCGATGTGCGCCTTGTCCGAATAGTAGCTCATCGGGGCTACGGGAATGGCGAAGTTCCAAATCGCCTTAGGGTCGATGTTGTTGATGGTGATGCTGAGCACCTCGTTGCCCGCGGTAACTGTGCCGTCCGCCGCGTATTCGGGCTTGTCGTAGGTGACGCCGTTCACCTTTACGCTGTTGTCGCCGCCGCGCTCCGTACCGCCGTTTGCGAACTTGATGCCCGTAATGTTCTTATAGGTCTTATCGGGATTCGCCTGATTGTACGCTTCGAGCTCCGCTTTGGCAAGGAAATCGCTCAGCGTGACCGCCGTGTTCCAATACTGCACGACCTCTGCGATATCGTAAGGGATCTTATCCGTGATGATGGCGTTGATCGCCTTATCCTTGTCCCACTTCGAAGGATCTTTGAAATCGCCGAGATTGTTGGTGAGCGCGGATTCGAGCTTGCCGTCCCGCTTGTTCCAAGTGATATAGCCTTCGTTGTAGAGGAAGGATTCCACGTCGGTCGTGAAAAGCCCCTCGTACACCTTGCCGTCCCTGTCCGTAAATTTGGTGTCCTCGTAGGTGTTGAGGTTCGCCGAGTAGTCCGCTTCGAGCTCCTCCTTGAAGAGCTGCAACGCCTTATCGAAGTCGGCGACTAAATGCGGGTAAGTGCCCGCGTCCTGCTTGGCTTGCAAATATTCTTTGAAATCCGCCGTATTCATCAGCTCGTCGGCGTGCTCGTCGAAGATCTCGTCCGCCATCGACACGAGCGCGTTGATCCTCGCCTCCGCCGCGATTTCGAACTTCTGCATGAAGGCTTCCTGCTCCTTCTCGTCGGCGGCCTGCGTGCGGTATTCTTTGAGTCCCACGATGTCGGTGGAATATATGGTGCTCGAACCCATATAGGCAATGTCGAGATAGACGTAGAAGTTGAAGAGCACGTCCTTCATGGTGAGGGGGGTGCCGTCGGAGAACTTCACGTTATTTTTGAGCACGAAGCGATATTCCGTCTTCAAGTCGACGTCCTCGACGCCCGTCTGAATGATCTCCATATCCTTCACGACGCACGCCTCGTCGTCGCCGTAAGCGGGATTGCCCGCCGCGTCGTTCGCGAGCATGGAAAGCTGCGTCATGCCGACGATGTTGCTATCCGTCGCCGAGGTCGAGAAGAAGGGATTGAACACTCCGTCTACGTCCAAGGTCGTGAACCGAAGGGGATCGGTTTCGTTGTTGTAATACTTCTTGTTGCCGTCCTCGTCGGGCTTGCAGGCAACCGCACTCAGCGCCATGCTCCCCGCAAGAACTCCTACCGTAATTGCTTTCGCGAATTTTTTCATCTCTGAATTTCTCCTTCCTATTTTTCGGTATTAAATATTTCTTTTTTTGTTTCGAAGCGTTATTCCGCGTCCGTCCTGTCGTCCACCGTAACGGTCACGTTCTCAAACGTGCTCTCCCGCTCGAAGTAGTACGCCTTGTCGTTCACCAAAACGAGCCTGTCGGGATCGTTCTTGATGGTTGCGGGCAGCTGCGACACCGTATAAACGGGTTTTACCGTCACCCCGCTCACACTGCTGTTTTCCGCCTTCACGCACAGCGGAGCAACGATGATCTTTCTCGTCTGCCGTAAAGAGGTCTTTACGTCGATCGTGAAGTTTTCGAAAACAACGTCCTGCACGGTCGCGTTCTCCATGATTCCGAAAAGGGAGATGCAAAGGATTCCGCCCTCGTCGCCCAAATCATCGTCGGAGATGAGAGAGCCTCTATCTGCCGAGTAAGCAAGCACGAAGTTGGAAACTGTGTGTCCGTTCCCGCGGAAGATCTTCTTATAATCGCCGAAGCCGTAGAACTCTCTGCCCTCCAAGTCGATGTCCGCCATGAGCATAATGTCCTTATTTCGGTTTCTGATGAGATCGTCCGCCGTATAGACCTGCACGAATTCGCCCTTCTCGTATTTCACGAATACGTCGATCGCCGTGCTCTCGTCCCCGCCGGGATGAACGAAGTTCTCATCCCAAGGATCGCCGTTCTCGTCGTAGAAGCCGTTCAGCGCGGTGTATCCGTTCCGCTTGTCCTTGTAGTCGAACTTGTCCTCAAACGGATCGCCCGCGTTTACGTTGTAGCTTCCCAAAACGACCTTTGATCCGTCCTCGTCGATATAGCACACGTTGTAGGTATAGCGCACGACGGGAACCCACTTCGCGTACAGCTCCACGCCGTCCGCCGTGACCTTGTCGGTCGCGAAGTTCCACTTGTCCGAATATACGGCGTCTTCGCCTTCCCCCGTCTTCACGCGGTACCAGCCATCGAGCTTGTACTCGTCGCGCTTCACCTGCGCGTTGGCGTCGTCGGTTTTGGGTCTGTCCTTCTTGTCCTCCGCGCCGGGATCCTTAATTTTGTTCTCCGTCCCTTCCTGGAAGCCGTAATACATGACGACGGGCTCCGTGCAATTCCGGTAAACCCCGCCTTCCAGATGGTAAGTGACCTTTACCATTCCCGTCACGTCTTTTTTGTTGCCCCCGTTACTGCACCCGACCGCCGTGCATAACGACATAATTAAAACAAGAAATATAAT
>Ga0073906_1002857_pt1 | contig 21342 bp, 18 predicted proteins | sample Inofromicrocosms_FD_65485 | JGI IMG/M metagenome (GOLD analysis project Ga0073906, IMG submission 65485) | Mouse cecum microbial communities from Vienna, Austria - Inoculum for glucosamine and mucus D2O microcosms | ecosystem: Host-associated > Mammals > Digestive system > Large intestine >...
TATTATTTGCTTCATTTAATGAATCCACATTTTCTACTATTTTTGTGTATACTTCTGTTTGTTCTTGAATTTGATTAAGATCATTTTTCATGTTGTTTAAACTATTTTCTGTTAAAACAATTTTTTCTTTTGTACTTGCTATTTGAGAATTTATTCTTTTCATAACACTTCCACTTAAAGTAGAAAAACATATTATTGCAATTACAAATACAGCAATTCCTCTTACTAAAACTTTTTCATTTATATTTAAAGGACCTTCAAGCATTTCCTTCCAATTTTTCACATCAAATTCTTCTATTGCATCAAAATCTATATTATCAAACTTTGATGATGGAGCAAAATTTAAATATTTGTTTACAAATCCTAGTCCATCTAATGCTAATGAAATGGCTGAATTTACTTCTATATATTCTTTAATTGGTAATCTCAAAGAAGTACTATCCACAAAAAATGGTTTTAAAACTTCACATGATATTCCTATAAAAAAATTTTGGAAATATAAATCTATATTATTTATATTGGCTCCCATTCCTGTTATATATATTTTATCTATTCTATCTTTAAAATTTTTAAATAATTTTTTTGCTTCACTTGCAATCTTATATATAACTGGCATTACAAATTCAATATATTCATTTTCATCTTCATTTACATTTTGAATTTCACTATCATATATAGTTATATTTTTAAATATATTATAAGATTTCTTCCAAGACATTTCTCTTTTATTTACTTGAGAAACAACCTCTTCAAGATTTGAATTTAAAATATCTACTCTATTAATTTGACCATTTACAATTGTTGTAATTTGTGTTTCATTTTCAATATTTATTATTGCTATATTATCAGTTTCGTTTTGATCTATAAGATTTGTTATACTTGTTGAAACTGGTGAAATTGATGCTAATTTATAATTTTTCAAATTAGCAATTTTTTGTTCTAAATCTTTTTTATTAACTGATATATATATTGATTTAAATTTATCTGGATCTTCTCTATTATCCATAAGAATATATCTTGATTCTAATAATTTTTTATCATATCCTTTTTGATCACATAACATCTCAAATTCTATATCTAATGATTTAGTAATATCTTTTTTTTCAAGCAAAGAATATACATCAAAATAGTTATAAAGTTCATTTGAAATATTTATACTTATTGGAGTTTTTGTGCTATCTGTTTCTACAATAATTTTCTCTATTGTTTTTTCTAAATCTTCAAAAACTTCTACATTAGAAGACTCTATTTTGTATGTATTTTTAACTCTTTTTACTTTTGCATATTTAACTAAGTTTTTATCTACATATATTCCCAAACAGCTTAGCATAATTGTCTCCTTTTGGCACTTTTTCTATTTATATTTATACCTTTAAATTAGCAAAAAGTCAATATATATAGGGATTATTATACATAAATGTAACAAAAGAAAGTGCGTTTATACACTTTCTTTTATAACACCTTCTTTATATGAAATTAATAGTTGTTTTAAATCATTAATTTCTTCTTTCAACCTCTCTCCAATATCTGTATCTGCAACTCTTTTTCTTGTTAAAATATTCTCTTTTAATATTGTTTGTGATTTTATATCTAGTCCTTCTTCAATAGCTTTATTTTTAGACTCAAATGGTTCATTCATTGCAAGAACAAGACCATTTGAATTATATGTTAAAGTATATCCTGCAATTCCAGTAGTAGCTTGGTAAGCTTTTGCAAAACCACCATCTATTACAATAAGTTTTCCACCTGCTTTTACTGGACTTTCTCCATCTTTTGCTTTTACTGGAACATGGCCATTAATTATATGGCCTTCTTCAATATCTGTTTCAAAATTTTCTAAAACTTTATTACAAATTTCTTCTTTGTTTATCAATGTATAATATGGATTTTTATTTTCTTTATGAGTTTCTTTATCATCTATAAAATATCTTTCAAAAGTTGCTGCTTTTTCTTTTCCAAATAATGGTGATTTAGCTCCGCACCATAAATACCACATAAAATCCACTGCCTCTTCATTTTCTTCTGTTTTCTCTCCAAAATATGCTTTATGAGCAACATTTTCTAAATGTTCCAAAAGTTCTTTTCCTTTTAAAGATTTTCCCATCACTTCTATTTTTTCAAATTCACCATTTTCCTTCATCGGAATACATCCATGAAATAATATATTAGAATTAAATTTTTTATACATATGTCCTTTAGCATATAGAAAATTCACGTGTCTATTTAATTTCTCACTATGCATAAATGAACTTTTTAATCTTTCTATAATTTCAGCTTCTTCTTTTGTTAATTTATATGGATTTTTAGGATCAATAGTTGGAAAGTATTTATCATTTAATACATATTCTTTTCCACCAATTTTAATTGTTCCCTTTTCAAAATCTATTTTATCAAGTAATAATCTATCTTTCATCTTATATTCTGGATGTTTTTTTACCAATTCTCCCTCAATTTTAAATTGAATAATAGAAATAGCCTTTTGAATTTTAGATAAAATAATTTTATCTGTATTGCTATATTTTGAAACATCTTTATTTCTAGGCATAAACTTTTCACAAGAATCATTTTTATAAATTTCTGTTGCAAATATTGATAGTGGCCTAATATTAATGCCATATCCTTCTTCTAAAGTTGATAAATTATCATATCTACTACAAATTCTAATAACATTTGCTATACAAGCTTCATTTCCACTTGCAGCCCCCATCCACAATATATCATGATTTCCCCATTCTATGTCCAAACTGTGGAAAACCATTAATTTATCAACAATTATTGGAGCTCCTGGTCCTCTATCATAAATATCTCCTACAATATGCAAATGATCAATTGCCATTCTTTTTATTAAGTCTGAAATAGCTACAATAAACGAATCAGCTCTATTCAAATCAATAATACTATCAATAATTTGATTATAATATAATTCCTTATTATTATCATCTCCTTGTAAATGTAATAATTCATCAATTATATAATCAAATCCTTTAGGCATAGCTTTTCTTACTTTGGAACGAGTATATTTAGAACTTACAGCTCTAGTAACTTCTATTAATCTGTATAAAGATATTCTATACCATTCATTTAGATCATCTGATTTTGATTTTATTAAATTCATTTTTTCCTCAGGATAATAAATTAAAGTTGCAAGTTCCTTCATTTCTGCTTTAGTTAAAACTTTATCATATATACTTTCAATTTTACTTTTTATTATTCCTGAACCATTATTTAATATGTGAATAAAAGCTTCATATTCACCATGTATATCACTCATAAATAATTCAGTTCCCTTTGGCAAGTTTAAAATCGCTTGCAAATTTATTATTTCTTCACTAACTTCCTGAATATTTTTATATGTTTTACTTAATTGTTTTAAATATTTATCCATAAAAACTCCTTAATATAAATAAATTTCATTAATTTTTTTATTTTTTAAAGTAATTAAAAATTTACCGTTCCTTGCTGGTCGTCTCCACTACGTTTCGCTCCCAAACTGCGCATCACTCAAAATTTTTAATTACTTTAAAAGAATATAGATTTTATATGAAAGTTTTATGAATAATTAATGTATTTTATGGAAAATATAAGTATGAATAAAAAAATTATAGGGAGATGATTATTATTAAACCAATTGAAAGTAAAGAAGATTATCAAGAATATGTTGATTATAAAACTCCAAATTCACCTATATTAAAAAATTGCTTTAATGCATTTTGGGTTGGAGGATTAATTTGTGCTATTGGACAAATTATTTTTGAAATATGTATATCAAGAGGTCTTGATGAGACAAATTCATATACTGTTGTATCAATGCTTTTAGTATTTGCTAGTGCATTTTTAACAGCATTAAATGTTTTTAATAAAATAGGAAAATTAGCAGGTGCAGGTTCGCTTGTGCCTATAACAGGTTTTGCAAATTCAATTGTATCACCTGCTATGGAATATAAATCAGAAGGTTATGTAATGGGCGTTGGTGCAAAAATGTTTACAGTTGCAGGTCCAGTACTTGTTTATGGAATTTCAACAAGTATACTTGTTGGGTTAATTTATTTTATTTTTAATTTAGGATAGGATGGTGATTTTTATAAAAAAGGTTGGAAAACAAAGTTATATTTTATCAAATCCAGTTAATATAGCATCAACGGCTAGTATAGTAGGTCCAAAAGAAAAAGCAGGTCCTTTGCATCAATATTTTGATCAATGTTTAGAAGATGAATTTTGGGGTGAAAAAAGTTGGGAAGCTGCTGAAAGTAAAATTATAAAAGAAACAACAAATCTTGCCGTTGCAAAATCTGAGCTTGCATCACAAGAAATAGATTTTTGTTTAGCTGGAGATTTATTAAATCAATGTATAGCATCTTCTTTTGGATTAAGAGAAATAAATATTCCATTTTTAGGAATGTTTGGTGCTTGTTCTACTTTTGTAGAAAGTTTGCTTGTTGGCTCTACATTTATTGATGGAGATTTTGCAGAAAATGTATTATGTGGTGCATCTAGTCATTTCTGTAGTGCAGAAAAGCAATTTAGATTTCCATTAGAACTTGGAAATCAAAGACCTCCTTCAAGCCAATGGACTGTAACAGGAGCTGGTTCTGCTGTTCTTACAAAAAATGGTACTGGTCCATATATAACAGGATATACACCTGGAAAAATCGTAGATATGGGAATTAAAGATGCTAATAATATGGGTGCTGCAATGGCTGGAGCTGCACTAGACACTTTAGTTAGACATTTTCAAGATACTGGCCGTTCTCCAAATTATTATGATGCGATTTTTACAGGAGATTTAGGACATATCGGTAAAGATATTTTAATAGATTTAGCTTCAAGTAAAGGTTATAACATAAAAGCAAATTATAACGATTGTGGTGTATTAATTTTTGATAAGGAATCTCAAGATACACACTCTGGAGGTTCAGGATGTGGTTGTATTGCAAGTGTTTTCTCAGGATATATTTATAAACAACTTCAAGAAAAAAAATACAAGAAAATTTTATTAATGGCAACAGGTGCTTTGATGAATTCAACATCATCTCAACAAGGTGAATCAATTCCAGGTATAGCACATGCTGTAAGTATTGAAATATAAGATAAAGAAAGGAAAATTTATATGAACATTGATTGGATAATGATTCTAAAAGCATTTTGTATTGGTGGCTTGATTTGTGTAATAGGTCAAATACTAATAGATAAAACCAAACTTACTCCTGCTCGTATATTAGTAACATATGTTACCTTAGGTGCAATTTTAGGTGGTCTTGGAATATATAAATATTTAATAGATTTTGCAGGTTGCGGTGCAACTGTTCCTCTTACTGGTTTTGGAAATCTCTTATCAAAAGGTGTTGTATCTGAAGTATCTTCAAATGGTATAATTGGTGCTTTCACAGGTGGTATTAAGGCAGCTAGTGGTGGTATTGCTGCTGCAATTTTCTTTGGATACATTGCATCACTTGTCTCTAAACCTAAGATAAAGAAACAATAATTGCTATTATTAACATAATGTGCTATAATTCAATTATGGGATTTGATGTTCAACATTTTTTGGTTAGCCTGCTAACTATTTTGTTGAACAACAAGATGGATTGGAAAATCACACTTCTAAGAAAGGACAATTCTTATGAAAAACACTTCTATCTTTTCCAAGCTTGTCACACTTCTGTTGACTGCATGCCTTATCTTTGGCATCTGCCAAACTGCATTCGCAGCCGACATGACAAACGACCCTTATGGGTACACGTACGATGATGCTGCCAATGGGCACACCATGTACAAGTACTATAGCTACAACAGCCAAAGCGGAAGCTACTCTGCTACCCGCGTGTTTTACAGCGAAGGTACTTCAGTGTACATCGAAAGTGGGAACCTTTTGGTAAGTTCTACTTCTGCTGGTTCTGGTTCACGGTACAATGGTTTCGGAATAACTGGAATCTTTTATATGATCACCAGTAATGGAGGACTCATCAGCATTGATAGCAACAATATGGTTAATACCATTCTTGCTTCTGGCGCAATGAACCTCAATTACAATTATGATGATCTGGCAGAAACTGTTACCACAACATCTGGAACGCTGAATCTTTCGACTCTGAGTCCTACCACTCCCACCACTCCGACTGTTCCTACAGTACCGAATCAGCCTGGAACTATCAAAACGAACAATCGTGTTGAAATCTACACTAATTCGGCTGGAGAAATGGTGTACACTGCGTACAGTGCAAGCACAGTGAAAGTATCCATTACCGTTAGTAGCGATGGTCTGAAAATTCTTAACACCACAAACGATGTAAGACTTTCTGACACTCTCAAAGGCGTTAAATTCATGGGCATTGATTCTTCGTATAATGTCTACATGTACGAAACAAATGGTACTTTGTATCGTTTCATTTTCGGAAATTGGTATTCTGCAGAGAAAATTGTTCTTGATGGCAAGTTCAAAACAATGCGCACTGATGAAAACGGCTTTTTGAGCACCATCATTACTGATAAGACTACGTACACTCTCAAACAGCTTACTCCTTCTACTAAATGGGAGGCAAGCTATACGTACGCTGTCACCAAGGATGTATATGCAACACTTTATACAAAGGGATCTGCCAAGAGCACCACTTTGATGCTCACAGATGGCATTCTCACCTTGAACGGTAAGGAAGTTGATGACAAAGTGACAGCTTTCGGTTTCATTTCCGAGTCCAAGTTCTGCTACATCAGAAATGGAAAAGCATACACTGCTCCTATTTCTGATCCTACAGATTATCACAGACTCTGTTCTGATGCAGTAAGCTTCAAAATGAACGATATTGGTCTCGTAACAAAAGTCGTCCTGTCCACTGGAAAAACAGTCAAAGCAGTATAACTTTTCATAACCAAATCCCATAACATCAAAGTCAAATCCAATCCATCTAACGGGGGCACCTTCGCCCCCGTTTCTTTTATTTTTTTTATCTTTCACCCTAAAAATTTGTTATAATTGGAATTTTATGGTATAATTATATTATGGGATTTGATGTTCAGCGTTTTTTAGTCGGTCTTCCGATTATTTGTTGAACTACATTATGGGTTTTGGAGATTTAATCAGGCATAGAAAGGTATAAGGTATAGAGAATGAGAAAAAATCTTCAAAGAATTATTTTTGCAATTGTAGCAATGGCAATCCTGTTTTCGGGAAAAAGCGTTTACGCAGCAAACAACAATACAGCACCATATGGTTACACATACGAAGATTCTGCATCAAACCGCACGATGTACAAATACTATGAATATGGTAAAACATCATATGCATGCACTCGTGAATTTTATAGTATGCTGAATAGAGTATGTACCAAAAACGGTACTGTTGTAACTGCATTATCTGCTGGTTCTGGTTCACGGTATAATGGTTTTGGTTTAACTGGAATCTTCTATTCTGTAACCAGTAAAGGTGAATTGATTAGCGTTGACAAGAATAATAAGGTAACTACCTTAATTCCTTCAGGCGTAATCTCCCTTGCTTACACAGCAGATGAGCTTGCAGACATTGTTGTTACATCATCTGGAAACAAATACTTGGAAACATTAAAGGAAGCTCCTGTAAAGGATAATCCTGTAGATGCTCCATCACCTGCTCCATCCAAACCAGTAAATACAGCAAAAAATCGGGTTGAAATATACCAAAATTCTGCTTCAGAAATGGTTTATGATGCATACAAAGCAGGCAAAATCAATTTTTCTATTGTTACCAGCAAAAATGGTCAAAAGGTTCTAAATGTATCAGAAAGAGTTCGGCTTTCTGATTTCGCAAAGGGCACAAAATTTATGGGGATTGATCCTTCATATAATGTGTATATGTACGAAGTCAACAATAGTGGTACATTGTATCGCTTCAAACCCAATAATTGGTATTCTGCTGAAAAGATTGTTCTTAGCGGTGCCTTTAAATCATTTGAAACAAATAAAAATGGCTTTATTGAAAAAGTGGTTACAAGCAAATCTTCATATACTATCAAACAGCTTACTACTTCGGGTAAATGGAAAGCAAAAAAGACATATGCTGTTGATAAAGGAAGTTATGTGACACTTTATATCAAGAATTCAAGTAAAAGCCACACTCTGTCCATCGACAAAGGTGTTCTGTATTTGAATGGAAAAGCCATAGCAATTGGTGTTTCAAGAAAATTTGGGTTTGTCTCAGCAAAGAAATTCGCCTATATAAAAGGCGGAAAAGTTCGCACAGCAACAATTACGAGCCCAATGAAACAAAAGGTCTTTGTATCAAAGGTGAAGGACTTTAAAAAGTCAAATGGACTAATTAAAAAAGTCGTTTTGACAAATGGCAAAACGAAAAAACTTTCCTAATAACCACGTGACATGCATCGAAAATAAATAGGAAACTAAGCAAGGTTATTATAGTAACTTGTTAATTATATTAAAATCCCAATAGACACTTAAAATCTTCAAAATTCATCCAAAAGAGGGCGCAATGCGCCTCTTCTTTTTTTATTCTTTTTATGCAAAAATTTTTTTCTATTGTCTTTTCCTAGATATAATTGTGTTTGATAAATCGCTTTCAAAAAAGCGAACATTTTTTCGAAAAATGTATTGACATTTTATATTCATAATTGTAAAATAAAACAAACAAATATTTGCGAACATTTATTTTGTAGGAGGAAGTAAAAATGAATATTTTAAAATTAGTAAAAGTTAGTAATACAAAGGAAAAAGTAGAATTAAATAATGATAATTTCTTGTTCGGAAAAGATGAAACCTTACAACCAAAATTTGCAAAAATATTTGGTTTAAATTACTCTGTAAATATTTATTATTTAAAAATAACTTCTCCAGAATTAAACTTAGAAAAAAATTGTATAAATATTCATCTACCTATCTCTTATAGAAAAAAAAATAATCAAGAATTAATAAATATAATATTATTAAAAATGTATACAAAAATTGCAGAAAGTGAAATTGAAAATATAATGGAAAAAGCAAGACATGAATTTGATTTTGCACCAGAAGATTATGAAATTAAAAAGATTTCAGGAAGCCTTGCTACATGTAATAAAGATTTACAAACATTCACTATAAATCCTTATATTGTTAGATATTCAAAAGAAATTGTCGAATATATTATATTTCATGAATTCTGTCATTTAAAATATAAAAATCATACAAAAAGCTTTTATGATATGTTAAAAAAGTATAAACCAAATTATGAAGCATTAGCAAAACAAATTTCAAATCTAAAATATTAAAAATTATTATTTGTGTTAGTAATTTTGATTAATATTATATTATGCTTTGTTAGAATAATTCTAAAAATTTATCGTTCCTTACTGGTCGACTTCACTTCGTTTCGCTCCCAGCTCTGCATTAACTAACAGTAATCACTTTGTTCAACTGTTAGTAAAAAACTGCGCATCACTTTAAATTTTTAAATTATTCTACAAAGCTTCAATAAAAATGTGCAAAAAAATTACTTACAAAATAACAATTTCAAAATAGCCTAAGACATAATTTTCTGCTTGATATCAATTTTACAGCAGTTCCTTAAACCCTAGACTACTAGAAACTTTATTTATTATAGTAATTTTAAATTTGGCACTTAATATTTTTTATAATAATTTTCTGAAAGAAAAGTTCGAATGTAAACAAAGTATTTTATTAGTAGAATATTTTTAAAGAAAATAGGGAATCTCAAACTTGTTTTTGAGGGCGCTGTTTTCTTTAAAATTTAATTCTACTTTAAAATACAGCGGAATACCAAGAACTTTGAAAGAAGAAAATGTATTATAAAAAATATAAGCTTTACAATTAAAATTACTCACACAAATAACAATTTACTTAACTTAAAAGAGAGCGCTAATTCTAGCGCCCTCTCTCCATATTCAGTTTTATCTTGCTTTTACCAGCCACGACGTCTTACATTCTCAAATGCACGTCTAATATCATTATTTGATGCTGGAACTTTTCCTCCACAACCACCAGAATCAACAGAAATTCTGGTTTCGCTTCCGCCACATCCACTTCTGCTTTCAGAAACATACAGATATTTGGTTGGGCTTCCACAACCACCATAGCTAATAGGAATTCTCATTTCAGAAGAACCACCACAACCTCCAAAACTACCACCACCACATGACATAATGTTTACCTCCTTACTGTTTTTGGGTGTTTATCATACTCAAAAATTTCGATATATTCTCGTTCTTGCCATCCCAGTCGTAACATATATCTCCATTTTGAAGTATAATCAAGTCATTAATTTCCACAACATTTGCAAATTGAACAGCGGTCGTCATAACACCTCTATGGTAATTAATTACCAGCTCATCATCGTGCTTTTCATTAAATTTAATGAAAGTACACGTATCACAAACATTGCAGAAAGTATGAGATTGATAATAGTAAGCTGTTGCCAAATCATTTATTACTTTACTATCTGTCATCTCATGTAAATCACTCTTGCTTTGTGTAACATAGTTACTACGTAGGTTTAAAAGTAACGAATATGGCCCACCTTTCATCTTGGCAATTCTTGTCCATCTACTAACATATTTTTCTATGCTTTCAATAGAAAAAGAACCTTCATTTTGCTCAACAATATTAATTCTTACAGGCTTTTGAATTGTTGCAATTACCTCATCTTCTGCTATTTGATGCAGAATTTCTGAATCTTCTTCATAAGAATGAGTGTGTCTGGAAATGCTAATACTTTTTATGCACTCAGTGGAATTCACGAGTTCTATAAATTCTTTGCTATTTCTCTTAGGTAAGCTGGTGTTGATATAAACAACTTTATTATCAACAATTTTGAGTAATTCTCTCAGTTTGTCTACATCAGCACTTGGCTCACCACCAGTAAAAACAACAATTGGTAACATAGAATCTCTTATCAATCGCAAACTTTGTCTTACTTTTTCATAATCACCTTTTATCCGCTCATAGTCTTTTTTAGAAGAGCAGAATTTGCAATTGTTTGTACAATTCCACGGTACATATACTGTAACAGAAAAATCGCTTCTTCCAATTGTAAAGTCATTAATCATAATGTCCCCCTTATTTTTTAATGAATGATTTTATAGTTACATATAGATAAAACCTTAAAGTTATCCATGAATTTCTTCTATTGGATATAGATAAAATTAAACTTTAAATATTATATCACAAATCGAAAGTTATGTAAACATAAGAGAATCTATTTCTTAAAATGAAATAGATTCTCTCATTAACTATTTTACTACAATATTATAAATTTTTCCTTTTACATAAATTTCTTTTACAACATTTTTTCCTGAAATAGCATTTTGAATTGCTTCAGTATTATCAACTATTGCTTTTAATTCTTCTTGAGAAGCTTCTTTAGGAACAACAACTACTGCTTTTACTTTTCCATTAACTTGTACTGGAATTTCAATCTCATCATCAATAGTTTTTGCTTCATCATATATTGGCCATGGTGTTTCATTTATTGTTTTACTTTCCCCTAATATACTAAACAATTCTTCAGTCATATGTGGTGCAAAAGGATTTAATAATTGTAAAAATGTTTTATATTCTGCTTTATTAATTTTCTTATCTTTATAGAATTCATTTGTCATTTTCATAAATTCAGCAACAGATGTATTAAACTTCATCTCTTCTATATCAGAAGTTACTTTTTTAATTGCTTTATGCATCATTTTTTCATGTTCAGGAGAATATTCATCACCATCTACTAAAATATCTTGCATATTCCAAACTCTATCTAAGAATTTTCCACATCCACGAATTGATTCCATAGACCATGGAGCTGTTTGATCAAAAGGTCCCATAAACATTTCATATACTCTAAATGTATCTGCACCAAATTCTGCAACTATATCATCAGGATTTATAACATTTCCTTTTGATTTAGACATTTTTTCTCCATTACCACCTAAAATCATACCATGAGAAGTTCTCTTTTGATATGGCTCTTTTGTAGGTACAACTCCTATATCATATAAGAATTTATGCCAGAATCTTGAATATAATAAGTGAAGTGTTGTATGTTCCATTCCACCATTATACCAATCTATTGGAGACCAATATTCTAAAGCTTCTTTTGAAGCTAGTGCTTCTTTATTATGTGGATCCATATATCTTAAGAAATACCAAGATGATCCTGCCCATTGTGGCATTGTATCTGTTTCACGTCTAGCATCTTTACCACAACATGGACATTTTGTTTTTATCCATTCTTCTTGTTTTGCCAAAGGTGATTCACCATTTTCTCCTGGTTCATAGTCTTCTATATCAGGAAGTACCAAAGGTAATTCTGATTCTGGAATTGGATTCCATCCACAATCTTCACAATATACCATTGGTATAGGTTCTCCCCAATATCTTTGACGAGAAAATACCCAATCACGTAATTTGTAATTTACTTTTCTCTCACCTAATTTATTTTCTTCTATATACTCTATTGCTTTTTGAATTGCTTCTTTTGATGATAAACCATCTAAAAATTGCGAATTTATAGCAACACCATTATCTACATCAGTGAATGGTTCTTTCATAAATCTATCAGTAGAATTACTATCATAAAACCAATAATCAAACTTAGCCATTAATTCATTTTGTACTTCATCACCTTTATTATCAGCTTTTGGCATAATAACTGGTTGAACTGGTAAATTGAATTTTTTAGCAAATTCGAAATCTCTTTCATCATGTGCAGGAACAGCCATAATCGCACCAGTTCCATAAGTACTTAAAACATAATCTGAAACCCAAATTGGAATTTGCGATAAATTATCTAACGGATTTATTGCTTTAATTCCTTTTATTTCCACTCCTGTTTTTTCTTTATTAAGCTCAGCTCTTTCAAAATCAGATTTTAATGCTGCTTTTTCTTTATATTCATTTACTTCGTCTAAATTTGTAATTCTATCTGCATATTTTTTAATTAATTCATGTTCTGGAGCAATAACCATATATGTTACACCAAAAATTGTATCTGGTCTTGTTGTATATACTTTCAAATATTGTCTTTCTAAATTTTCATTTTCAACCTCTTTATCATAAAGAGTTATTGGACTATTTAATCCCAACTCTTCTTTTGACATTTTAGAATATACTTTTAATGTTCTAAAATCAGGCATTACTTCAAAGTTAACTTCAGCCCCTTCACTTCTACCGATCCAATTTTTTTGTTGTGCTTTTATTTTATCTAAGAAATCAATATCATCTAAATCATCAATTAGTCTTTGTGCATATTCTGTTATTTTTAGCATCCATTGTGATTTTTCTTTTTGAACAACTGAACTTCCACATCTTTCACAAACCCCATTTACAACTTCTTCGTTTGCCAAACCAACTTTACATCCTGTACAGAAATTAATTGGCATTGTAGCTTTATAAGCTAAACCATGTTTGTATAGTTGAATAAATATCCATTGTGTCCATTTATAATAGTCAGGATCTGTTGTATTAACTTCTCTTGACCAATCAAAAGAAAATCCTAATGATTTTAATTGTTCTCTAAAATGATTTATATTATTTTCTGTTGTTATTTTTGGATGAACATGATTTTTAATAGCATAATTTTCAGCAGGGAGTCCGAAAGCATCAAAACCAATTGGATATAAAACATTATATCCTTCCATTCTTTTCTTTCTTGCAATAATATCTAATGCAGTGTAAGATCTTGGATGACCTACATGTAATCCTTGACCTGATGGATATGGAAATTCTATTAAACCATACCATTTCTTCTTATTTGAAAAATCTTGTTTTGCATTAAATGTACCTTCTTTGTACCATTTTGATTGCCATTTTTGTTCTACTTCTTTAAAATTATACCCCATAGCTTTCTCTCCCTTTTTTACTCTATTTTCAATGTTAATTATTATATACCAATAGTTCAGTTTTTTCAAGTTTTATAAAGTTTTTTAGAATTAAAAAAAGGAATATGATAAGCATATTCCTTTTTATATATTTAAAATTAAGCTTTTTTTGCAATTTCAGCTAATTCAGCAAATGCTTTGCTATCTGAAACAGCGATTTCAGCTAACATTTTTCTATTGATTGTAACATTAGCTTTCTTTAGTCCTGCGATCATTCTGCTATATGTTAAACCATTCATTCTAGCTGCTGCATTAATTCTTGCAATCCATAATTTTCTAAAATCAGATTTTTTATCTTTTCTTCCTACATATGCATACATTCCAGATTTCATAACTGCTTGTTTAGCATTTCTGTATCTGTAGTGTTTTGCTCCATAGTATCCTTTTGCTTGTTTTAATACTTTTTTATGTCTTGCTCTTGTTGTTCTTGCTGTTTTTACTCTTGCCATTTATTTTCAACTCCTTCTATACTAAATTTAATTCTAGTTACCATATGGTAATAATTTTTTGATTCCTGCTACTACAGTTTTATCTGCGTATGCATCTTGAATTTTTCCTGATTTCTTTTGTCTTGTTGTTTTTGTTGCTAAACGATGTCTTCTATTAGCTTTTGTTCTTTTAACTTTGTCTGTAGCTGTATAAGAATATCTTTTCTTTGCAGCTTTATTTGTTTTTAATTTTGGCATTTTGAAATCTCCCTTCATTATTTAATTTATATTTTTTTTGTTAAAATTACAAACATTGTTTTACCTTCTAAGAATGGCTTTTTCTCAACTGTTGATATATCAGATAAGTCTTCTATGAATTTGTTTAAAACAATTTCTCCAGCCTTAGTATTATTCAATTCTCTTCCTCTGAATCTTACTGTAAATTTAACTTTATTTCCAGATTCTAAAAATGTTCTAGCATTTTTACTTTTAAAAGAAAAATCATGATCACCAATATTTGGTGTAACTCTAATTTCCTTTAATTCAACAGTTTTTTGATTTTTTCTAGACTCTTTTTCTTTTTTTGCTTGTTCAAATTTGTATTTTCCATAATTCATTAATTTACAAACTACTGGTTTGCTATTTGGAGAAACTAAAACTAAATCTAGGTTCTTCTCTTCAGCATATTTTAACGCTTCATCAATAGAAATAACTCCTATTTTTTCTCCTTCTGCACCAATTAATTGAACTTCTTTTTCTTTAATTTGTCCATTTATAGGCAATTCTTGTTTAATAGTAAAACACCTCCAAAAAAAAATTTGACTTATTTTAAAAAGCCAAATCCACATACTAAATTCCATATAAAACGTTGAAATTTAACCTTATGCTCACACTTAAGATAAGGTGAGAAGTGGATACTTCTTCTTAAAACACTAAAATGATAACACTTTTTAATTATTTTGTCAAGAAAAAATTTAAAAGTCTCTTAAAATTTAAGAGACCTTATCAGTTATTTTCTAAATATTGACATAAATTTATTTTTTATCTTTTTGAAAAATCCAATTTTTTCTGAATTTTCATTTAATGGTAAGTTATCAGTAGACGCATGAATATCACTTGAAATTTCCTCATCAACCATATCTGTATAATCTTGAATATCTGGATTATTTTCTGTATATTTTTCATATCTTTGCACTTGACGTGGTTTAGAAAAATCTTCTAAGTCTTCTTCTCCAGTTACAACAGTTGCAGAGGCATTATCAAATAACTTTTCAATGCTGTATTTTTCACGCATTTGCTCTTCAAGCTTATGCTGGTTATTAAGCATTATATCATATAATTCTTGTTTTCTTTTCTCATCTTCACACCAATATTTTAAATGTAGTAAGGCTATAATTTCTAATGTATATCTTTTTAATCCTTGCTTCTCTAATGGAACATATGGATTTATATGTATCTCATGATTTGGATCTTTGTATGTTCCGAAGAACTCCAACATTTTGGGTGGAATTTTATCTATATATCTTTGATTCATATGATGTATAATATAATCTACTTCTGCATATGCTCGTATATCTTCTAACGTAATTACAACACTCATTTGTAATCCTCCAATTCTTTCTTTTGTAACTTTCTATCTTTCTACATTATCTTTATTTACTTCTTGTCCTATTTCTGTTTTTCCATTTTCTAAAATATCATTTACAATTTGCTCTGCCGTTCTAGTATCTTTGGCTAAAGCCTTTTGTTGTTCAGAAACCTTTTGACCTGCTTCTATTGTTGCGTTCAAATTTGTATTTTCTGCATTCGCTAGTGAAGCCTGCAACATAGCATTTTCATCTTTTGTTGCTGAAAGCATTTCTGCTGAATATTTAGCTACTAATACTAATTTTTCTTGAACAGCTTCCATCTTTTCTTCGCCAATCCAACCAATAAATGTATATGAAATTCCATTTGTTGCTTCTTTTTCTGGTGGATTTCCTTTGTATTTAACTGTTGCTCCAGCATTTACTAGTTGATGATCTAAAATTGTTTTTCTGTCATCATCTAAAAATATGACTTCAAATTCTTCCACTTGCAGTACCTCCTATTATCTTTAGTATTCCTTTAAATTATATTCTTAATAAAAAAATTTTTCAAACTTATTTATATTACATTTTTAATACAAATATAATACAAAAAGTAAAAAAAAGACACGAACTAAATCGTGCCTCTCTATAATTTCAATAAGATACAAATCTTATTAGTTGTTAACTAAATCTTTTAATGCTTTTCCAGCTTTGAATACTGGAGCTTTTGATGCTGGTATTTTGATTTCTTCTTTAGTTTGTGGGTTTCTTCCTTTTCTAGCTGCTCTTTTTCTTACTTCAAAAGATCCAAATCCAACTAATTGAACTTTATCACCTTTTGTTAAAGATTCTGTAACAACATCAACAAATGCGTTTACAGCTTCTTCAGCAGATTTTTTTGTTTCTCCTGTTTTTGCAGCTACTGCTGCTACTAATTCAGCTTTGTTCATTTAAAATTACCTCCTAATAGATTTAAGTATTATGTAGAATATCTATTATTTTGTTCTACAATATCTTTATTCGCCAAAATAAGCTAAAATCCTTCTTTTTTTCAAAAAAATTCTCAAAAATCATTTATTTTTCAAGGGTTTCAGAACTATATTGTTCAAAAGCCTTTATTTTTCAGCACTTACAAGTTTTTTCATTTTTATATAAAAAATCAAAATATTTACCATATATACTATTATTGCAATTAATATTGAGAAAATTATGGTAATTATCTCCGAAAAATTTATCTGTAAAAACCAATAATATAATTTATTTGAAATTATAATCATAATTATACTAAATACAATTGGCTTACATATTTCTTTAAATAAACTAAACTTTATATATATACATTTTTTTAATGAAAAATACAATATTATAAATGATATAGCATTTGAAAAAATATTTCCTAATATTGCTCCTTTTTCAAAAATTCCTTCTATTGGTATTAAAACTATATTAAAAATTATTTTAGAAATTAATCCAACAACCGATGAAATTAATAATATTTTTGTTTTTCCAAGTCCTTGAAGAATTCCGCTTATAGTTTGTATCAATAACGCAAAAAATATACCAAAAGATGCTAAAGATAATAATTCATATCCTTCTATTGCATTTGGAAATAGTAATTTAAATATTCTTTCTGAATAAAAAAACATCCCAAATATACAAGGAATACCTATAATACATGTACTTCTTAAAGAAAATTTTATTTTTTCTACTATTCCATCTAAATCATTCTTTGCTCTTTTTTCCGAGATTTCAGGCACTAGTGCTGTTGAAAGAGCAATATTAAATGATAATGGTAATGCTACTAAAATATCAACTTTAGAACTTAAAATTCCATATTTTCTTTTTGAACATTCTTCTCCTACTATATTTTTAAGTAATCTAACAATTGTAATAGAATCAACATTTTTTCCTAAATTTCCAAGCAATGAACTTATTGTTATTGGAATTGAAATAAAAATAATTTTTCTTATTATATTTATAATTCTTTCCTTATAAAATTCATTTCCAAATTTTATTAAATTATTACTTTTATATTTAATACATATATACATTAAACTAAATAAAGTTGCTAAAGTAGTTGCTAAATTTGCTGTTGATGCCATTGCCTCAGTATTATAATTAGAGACCTTTGATACTATTTCAACTAAAATAATTGTAAGAATTGACTTTACAACCTGCTCATAAAACTGGGATTTAGCTGTAATATATATCATACCTTTACCATTAAAATAGCCTCTCATTACAGAAATTATTGAAACAAAAAAAATTGCTGGTGATAAAACTTTTAAACTTAATTTAGCTTCTGGAATTTGAATAATATTATTTGATATATATTCTGAAAATGCAAATATAACAATACTTCCACAAAATCCTACTATTGAAAATATTAATATAGAAATTTTTAATATTCTTTCTTCATTTTTATAATCACCTATAGAATTTTTTTCAGAAATTAATTTAGAAATTGCATTTGGTACACCAATTGAAGATAAAGTAAGTAATAATGCATAAATTTGATACCCACTCATGTATATTGCATTTCCCTCATCTCCAAAACCAACTTTATTAGTTAAATATAAGCTATATAATACACCAAATATTTTTACTAAAACTTGTGAAATTAATAGCGAAAATATTCCTGCAAAAAAATTATTTATTTTCATTTTACCAATCCTAATTTAAAGTTTTTTATAAATTGTATTATTTTAATTAGCTTTATATGCTTAGGTCTTAATTTTTTTGCCAAAATTACAAGGTTTTTTCGTTAAAACGCTTGATTTTTTTCACATTTTGTAAGATAATAAAGATGTATAATTTTGTTATAAAAAGGATAGATTTTTATGAAATATATAGATATGTTTTTAAAGAAATTAAAAACTGATAGAAATACATTTGCAACATATGTATTAACATTAATTTCAGTTTATATAACAATTGATAGACTATCAGAAATTTTATTCATCATGTTTTCTGGAATTTCTGTGTCATATTGGGGACCTATCAAATACACTTTTGCTATGGCATGTGTAATTTTTGCATTTTATTTTTCACCATCTTCAAAATTTGTTGAAGATAAAAATACAAAACTGCAATTTTTCTATACATATACAGTTATTCTCTATATAGTTGTTGTATCTATGGTTATCCAATGGATTAATCAACTTGGTTGGTTAATGCTATTTTCTGTACCTAACTATCCTTACATAATAACAACTTTTATGGATTTAATAAAACCAGCATTCTCAGCATTTGCTTGGTATATTCCAATATGTAGTTTCTTCCCATTCTTTAAATGGTTATATACAACAATTGATGATACATTATTTATTAAAGAATCAATTTGGGATTATGGTGGAATAGATTTATCAGATAAATCTATTGGTATGGGACCTTATACTTGTGAAATGTTCTTATGTAAAGATAGAGAAACTGGTAAAGCTATAAAAACACCTGAAGCTAGACGATTTGAATCAACATTAATTGTTGGGGTATCTGGTTCAGGAAAAACATCTATGATGTTTGAGCCAATGATAGCTAGAGATATAGAGAAAAAATATTTCTTTAAAGAATCAGCAAAAGAATTAGGATTTACAGCATTAAAAACAAATATTGCAACATTAAATTCTCCTTATTCTAATGAATATATAAATGAGAACTTCTCATTAAATATGATTACACCAGTTAGTGGTAGAGAAAAAGTATTTAAAACATTTTTCTCAAAACTACTTTACCAATATAATGGTGATAAATCGGTATATAAAAATCTAGGTCTTACTTACCTAGCACCAGATTATGAATCAATAACACATGTTATTGATGTAGCAGAAAATTTTGGAATAAAATATCATATCGTTGATCCTAGTAATAATACATCAAGTGGTTTAAATCCATTTACATTTGAGGATCCAATAAAAACATCAATTGCAATATCATCTATCTTAAAAAGAATGTATTTTTCAGAATATTCATCTCACGATGAAGCATTTATGAGAAATATAGTAACCCAAGCAATTGAAAACTTAGTATTATTATTAAAAGAAACTTATCCAAGACTTCATGAAGGTCTACTTCCTAACTTAGAAGATTTATTAGACTTATTAAACGATTTCAGCTTAATTGAAGAAATGGCTGAACAAATGAAGACCTTCCCTGATCTTGTAGAAAAATATAGAATTCAATTAGGATATTTCAAGAAAACATTTTATAAAGGAGCATTAAATATTGCTGAAACAGAAAAATACTTACAAGCATCTGCAGCACAACTTGAAAATTTACTTAGATTCCCAGGAGTTAGAAATATCTTATGTAACAGAACAAATAATATTAATTATGATAAAGCATTACAAGATGGTGAAGTTACATTTGTGTGTACTCGCCGTGGAGACTTAGGAGCTGGTGTTCATAAAGCATTTGGTCTATTCTTCCTATTGCTAATGCAACAATCAGTTTTATCAAGACCTGGAAATGAAAACAATAGAATACCACACTTCTTATATGTAGATGAGTTCCCTCCTTTCGTTTGTAAAGCAACAGAAGATATATTCACTTTATATAGAAAATATAGAGTTGGTACAATCATTTCATCACAAAACTTAGCACAATTTGGTACAGTTAATGGTGAAAATTTCAGACAAACTATTTTAGCAAACTGTACAACAAAAGTCGTATTTGGTAATAATACACCAGAAGATAATGATTGGTGGGAAAAAGAACTTGGTGAAAAGAGACGTTGGACATTCACTCATGATTATCATACAGATCAAGGAAAATATGATGATAATTATAAAGGTATTAAATGGGCATGGATTCCTTACTATAAAGCTGGTAAAGTTCAATCTTTAAAATTCAAATATGTTATTTATAAGACTAAAGATTTATCAGGAAAGAGCTTAATTGGTCAAGCAAAAATAGACTTCTTAGAAGCTCGATATAAAGAAAAACAAAAAATCAAAACATATAACTTTAGTAAATTTGCAAAAGGTTCATCTGCTTCACATGAAAGTTCAGATTATGAATCTACTGATAACAAATTTGATTTAAAACATATAAACTTTAATGGAAAATCAGACAATCCAAATGATATGGATCCCATTCAAATGAACAATTCAGATATGAATTATAGATTTGATAATGAAAACGCAATTACGTCTTATAATTCAAATAATAACAATAATAGTTAATAAAAAGTGAAATTTAAGAAGCATTTTCTTAAATTTCACTTTTTTAATATCAAAAAAAGACCTTAACTATAAGTTAAAGTCTTTTTACATCCAATTATTCTAATATTTTAAATTCTATATTTTTAGCTTCAAATTTTCCTGTTGTTTCATTCTTTGTAAATTCAGTTAATGATTTATCTAATGAGCCAGCATTTTGTTTTAAATCTGTAGTATAGTAAACTTTTATTTTATCGAATTGTAATCCTTTTTTTACTACTTCTTTAAATGTTTCTACCATATGCTTATCATCTTCACAAACTAATATTAATTGTGGTCTTGCCTCAAA
>Ga0073906_1002861_pt1 | contig 21328 bp, 16 predicted proteins | sample Inofromicrocosms_FD_65485 | JGI IMG/M metagenome (GOLD analysis project Ga0073906, IMG submission 65485) | Mouse cecum microbial communities from Vienna, Austria - Inoculum for glucosamine and mucus D2O microcosms | ecosystem: Host-associated > Mammals > Digestive system > Large intestine >...
AAGCATCAAAAAGCCCTTAAAAGACATCTATACGAGTCTGTTTCATGCTGTATGAGATAAAAATAGTCCATTTCCTATCATGTCAAAGTTTTACCGGACAGCAATAATAAAATTTCTTACTAAAGCATCACCTTTCCTGAAGCATATCCTCCAAAAACCGGTGGTCAATGTTCGCCGGCCTCATGGCACAGCCACGCAGGAGATGCGCCGCTACGCTTCATTCATCGGAACGAGCAACCACAAGGACCTGCTGACGGACACTTCCGGCAGCCGACGCTACATCGTCATCAACGTAACCGCCCCATCGACTGCTCCCCGATTGACTACGAGCAGCTTCTCGCCATCGAGATACTGGAACAGGTGCAGCATGACAGCAGGATTCATGTATCAAATTGCAATATTATTCAGTTCGGCAGAATATTACAGAGGAATCAAGTGCCTTCCGTGCATACCAAACGGGGGAATGTCTACAAAGTGGTTCGGATTAAGCCGAAAAGAGAATAAATATACAGTCCTCAGGACGGTGATAGGTGATAGATGAGGTGATAGGTCAGAGACAACCTATCACCGTTCTGTAAGCACGATGAACAGGGAGTTTCAGAAGGGTGGTGATAGGTTGAAAGAGGAATTGGTGAAATCACTATGGAGTGATTCGTATTTAAAGTTACTATTCCTCAGCAATTATCCAATCTCCGATAGTTCTTGTCGTACTGTCGAAGTTTACTCCTATCTTTATAACTTTCCGATGATCGGGTTGATAAGGTATAGCATATCCTCTACTATTTATCTGCGCCAACGCTTCTTCCGGGGTGCCATCCATCTTGAATTCAAAGACATAGATGGCATCATGCAGTTTTACGACTACATCTGCACGCCCAATCGCACTTTTTACTTCCACATCTACATACTGTCCCATCAGCCGGAACAATAGATAGAAGATAGTCTGATAATGCTTCTCTTGTTTATTCTCCAAATCATTGGGGATAGAAGCAAAGAAAGACCTTATCCGTTCCAAACACTCAGTCAGTTTTCCGGCTCGCAAATCCTTAATAAAAGAAACTACATAGAATGTGTTTTCCCGGGCAGGCAAATGCACGTAAGCAGGCATAAGAGATTCGATGAATCCTTTCCGCACCTCTTTGTTGGGATAAGCAAGTGTATAAAGCTGAAATTCAGGGTCATATCCTTTGATAGTGAGATAACCGCTTTGATAAAGTACGGGAAGAGGGTCAGTAATAGCACTCGTCGGGGCATCAAACTGCTCGGCAGTAGCCGTAGCACCGTCCAATTCACGAATATCGAAATTACTTTGCTGCAATATGTTTATCAAGAAAGTAGGCGTTCCGGTAGAAAACCAGAAATTTTCATAACTCTTTTGAGCAAATGCATTAAACAAACTGAACGGATTATAAACATCTTCACATTTCTTACTGAAATGATAACCGTCATACTGTTGTTTCAGATGCATGCAAGCCTCCTCATAGGTTTCATCATTGGCCTGTGCCATCATCTCAATATCAATTTTCAGTTGCGTACGCAATTCCTGCTCGGTAATACCACAGATAGCGCTATAATCATCCCGCATACTGATATTCTGCAAATTATTCAATTCACTGAAAATACTCATCTGACTGAATTTGCTGATACCTGTCAGGAAAAGAAAGCGTAGATATTCCCCTTGTGCTTTCAAAGGACTGAAGAATTTCCGCATTTCTTCACGAAGATCATTTTGCAGTTCCGGCAAATGATTACTGTCTAATAAAGGAGCGTCATATTCGTCGATAAGTACTACTACCTGCAAACCTGTCTGCTGATATGCCCTTTTTATTATTCCGGAAAAACGAGCCGCATAACCTTCTTCTTCCGGATCATTACCATAAATTCGTTCCCATTCACGAAGTTGAAGATTTAAACGTTCTTCTAAATCAGACATAGCAGTGTACTTTGTCATACTGAAATCTATGTGCAACACCGGATAGACATTCCACTCTTTCTCCAAACGTTCCATCGCCAATCCTTGGAACAAATCTTTCTTCCCTCGAAAATAAGCATCAAGAGTAGATACCAGCAAACTTTTCCCAAAACGGCGAGGACGACTCAAAAAATATACCTTATTGGTATTTGCCAGACGATATATCAACTCCGTCTTATCTACATATACGTTGTTGTTATTACGTAAATCTTCAAAATTCTGTATCCCTATCGGGTATATTCTGAAAGTGCTATCCATAACGCTTATCTTTATTAAAATGAAATGTAGACAAATATAGGGATTAAAAAAGATACCACAAACAGTACATACTGTTTTCTACACCTCATTCTGTTAAAAGCAATCATCTTATACTTTTCTCTTTCTAAAAACAATGAAGTAGTTGGAAATTTACTACCTTTGTGTAATTGAGTTATAAAACCGGAGTATATGAGTAGTAAAATTTACCCTATTGGCATACAGAATTTCGAAAAGATTCGTAATGACGGTTATTTCTATATTGATAAAACGGCATTGATGTATCAAATGGTAAAAACCGGTAGTTACTATTTCTTAAGCCGCCCGCGCCGCTTCGGAAAGAGTCTGCTCATCTCTACTCTGGAAGCTTATTTTCAAGGGAAAAAGGAACTGTTTGCAGGACTGGCTGTAGAAAGGCTGGAAAAAGACTGGATTAAATATCCGATATTACACCTAGACCTTAATATCGAAAAATATGATGCACCGGAAAGTCTGGATAATATACTCGAAAAATCGTTGACTGCATGGGAAAAGCTCTATGGTGCCGAGCCATCCGAACGCTCATTTTCCCTGCGTTTTGCCGGAATCATAGAACGCGCCTGCAAGCAGGCAGGACAACGCGTAGTTATTTTGGTAGATGAATATGATAAGCCCATGTTGCAAGCCATCGGCAACGAGAAATTGCAAAAACAATTCCGGGACACTTTAAAACCTTTCTATGGAGCACTCAAAACAATGGATGGCTATATAAAGTTTGCGTTCTTGACCGGCGTTACAAAGTTTGGCAAAGTCAGTGTGTTTAGCGACTTGAATAATTTGGATGACATCTCAATGCGAAAAGATTATGTTGAAATCTGCGGTGTCAGCGATCAGGAGCTTCATGAAAACCTAGATATCGAACTTCATGAGTTTGCAGAGACGCAAGGTTTGTCGTATGACAAGCTCTGTACAAAACTAAAAGAATATTATGATGGCTATCATTTTACACATAATTCTATCGGTATATATAATCCGTTTAGTCTGCTCAACGCTTTCAAATATAAAGAATTTGGCAGTTATTGGTTTGAGACGGGGACACCTACCTATCTGGTTAGGTTACTAAAAAAGCATCATTATGATCTGGAACGGATGGCACACGAAGAAACTGATGCACAAGTACTGAATAGCATCGACTCCGAATCAACCAACCCGATTCCAGTGATTTACCAAAGCGGATACCTCACCATTAAAGGATATGACGAACGTTTTGGCATATACCGTTTAGGTTTTCCCAACCGTGAAGTGGAAGAAGGTTTCATCCGTTTCTTACTTCCTTTTTATGCGAATGTGAATAAGGTGGAATATCCGTTTGAAATTCAAAAGTTCGTTCGTGAAGTAGAGGCCGGAGACTATAGCTCTTTCTTCCGCCGCCTGCAGAGTTTCTTCGCTGATACGACTTACGAAGTAATCCGGGAGCAGGAATTACATTATGAAAATGTGCTTTTCATCGTTTTCAAACTGGTTGGTTTCTATACCAAAGTGGAATACCACACCAATAACGGACGCATAGACCTCATCCTGCAGACAGACAAATTCATTTATATAATGGAATTTAAGCTGAATGGTACAGCGGAAGAGGCGTTGCAGCAGATTAACGACAAACGATATGCATTGCCTTTCGAAGCAGATAGGCGAAAACTGTTCAAGATAGGGATTAACTTCAGTGAGAAAACCCGTAATATCGAGAAATGGGTGGTGGAATCCTGAATGAGATATTCCCGCACATTGAAAAAATGCATAGATTCAAACAACATCAAGTTATTCAAATCTATGCATTTACAATATAATAAGAATACTATTAACGTATTTCTTTCACAAAATAAATCAAGGCCGGGAAGTGGTCACTATATCCATTTATAAAAGTATTACTGGAGAAAGTATTTATTATCTACGGTAATATTTATTCTAACCCAGGCCAGGCTTTGGTTGAGTAAGTGGCTTCAAGTGCATTTTCCAAGTTATCATTAAGATTGGGAAAGAAATCGATTCCTGTTTTTTCTTCCAGTTCATCTATAGATAATACATAGTCGGCTAGCTTTATTGTTTTTGATGGTTTGCTGTCGGTATGTTCCATCCAAAAGGCTATCGCTTTAAAAGAACCTCCCTTCTTAAACAACAAAGCCATATAATAGTATTTTGGAACGGGCTTGCTACGGTCACCGCCGATATATTCCTTAATATGTTCTTCCTTATCAATCGTTCCGCCTTTCACTACGTACAAGGTGTCGGAAGCGGTACAGCTACGTCCCCACGACTGTACTTGCCCTTCCAACGCTAACCAAACACCTGTATTGAAATTGTTTCGTTGCGGACTCATGTTGGTATAATAGAAAGTCTGGTCGTTGGCTTCTTGGTCGTAGAGTCGGTCGGCTGAAGCACAGAGGTGCCCTCTATCATAACCTCTTCTCCCGAAGTCTGCTTGTACGCGCTGGTATTCTGTGCCAAGCAAAGGGTCTGGGATAAATTCATTGCCACGGGTTGCTGTCTGTAACCGGGTCTGATTGTCGAACCGGAATGCAATCCAACGGGAGTGTTTCTTACTTTTATCATATTCCATACTAAAAGAGGTTATTTTCTGCCCGTTGAAAGTAGTAGAGTGAGTTATGAATACATCGTTTACGCCATTGCGAAGAGCCGGAAGTTCTACGATGCCGGTGGCAAAATTATTGGAATCGTAATTGTCATCTTTATCACAAGCGATAATTCCAACACACAAAACTCCCAATAAAACATATTTTAATTGACATTTCATTGTATTTCTTTTTGAATTAAATATAGACTACAATATCAAATTATCAGTTGTCTAAAGAAATAGAAAGCTGCCCTCAACAATAAGGACAGCCTTCATTATCAAATTATAATCAGAGAAGTATTATATCTCTGTAATGGTTACAGGCCCCTTAAGTCCCGGAACCGAGAAATATTTCTCCAGATTAGCTTGTATCAATACTAATTTTCCTTTATTTGTTGGATTTGTTTTTAATCCCCATGTAGTACGCCAAGTCGCTGGACTCTTTGGTAATTCGACAGGAATTAACTTTTCCGGTGCTGTCTCAGTTGGAGAGTCAGCCAATAATAGATTAGTATCACCTGCAAAATTCTCAAACTGAAGATTTTTTTCTGTCATAGACCCATTATTGGCAAAACCTACAATATAACCTTTCACATAATATGGACCTTTTTTTGTGCTATTGAGCGTTATTACATCTTCCACAGAGTATGGATGTGCTTCTGAACCATCAGCTTCCTCAGGTTTAGGCTCTTCACCACTCTTTTCAGTAGCATATAATCTTATATTATAAAGACGAATACCAAAAGCATTGTCAGTTCCATTAGTAGAAAATTTCAAAGTGGAATTATCTGTTCCAACCACCGAGATTTCAACTTGCATTTCATGAAATATTCCACTAACTTTACCATTACCCACAACTTCTTTACTAACAGGAGTGACTTCCTGATCATTAAATGTGAGTTTCAAATGATTCAGATCATCAATTTCTGTCGTCTTATAGACATTAGATGCAATCTCATAAACTACAATAAACTTGGTATATCCTGTTGCATTAATGTTACTAATTAAAAACTCACCAGCTTTATTCGCAGGGAACCAAATATTATTTATTTTCCGAGATTCTTCCGTATTCTCCGGTGTTCTATGAGCAATTGCACGAATATCAGCAGTAGTAGCTGAATATGAATAATTATTATCCCAATGAGTAAAATTTGCAATAGCCGTAGTACTTCCCAATATATTTGCTTCCACATCCGACCCAAACTTCTCTGTGAATATTAATTCACCTTCAATCGGTGTCGGACTTGGTTCAACAGTACCACCTCCTTCACCTTCTCCTGTTACTTTCACATTTCTCACTTCCCATGTACCTACATCAGAAGTAGTACTCATATATTTGAAAGCAAATTGAATATTTTTACCTACATAGCTAGAAAGGTTAATATTACCAGATGAAACAAATTTCCAATCAGAATTAGTTCCGTATGTTGGAATTGTAACTTGGATCCAATCAGAAGCTGTACTTTCCTTCACCCATACAGTTAACTCTTTTGTTGGATCGCCACAGAATTTATGAGCATGCTCAAATGTTAATGAAGCACTTGTTGCTTTTGTCAAATCTACAGCAGGAGATATCAACCAACTTTCTGAAGCTTCCTTTTCTGTTGCAGAAATAAAAGCACTAGCTTTCATATATGTACTAGTAGTACCACCTGCTTCCGGTGTATAAGATTCCCACTTCCAGATTTCTTCAACCTTAGCAGGACGTGTTTTATCTTCGATAGTAAAAGAGCCTTTGTCTGAAGCAAATGTCTCCTCAAAGAATGTGACATTGCCAACCGGTGGTTCAGGTTCTTCACCACCTTGCTCCTCACCAATTGGTTGATTATTAAACACCGCAGCTGTTGTATTAATCAACGCAGCCTTTCCAAAGCCCTTGCTCAACTCACCTTGAATCAACAACAGACCACCTTTATTATCCGGATGATCTTTCAGATTTAAAGCATTTGCCAAATCACTTCCGTTCTTTATTTTAACCGGCAAACATTTGCTTTCATTAGTTTCGTCAGGACTTTCTGCTATCAAAACATTAGATGTAATATTGAAAGGAGCAGTAAAACTAGCCTTATTACCAGCAAATTCACCTTTATCATCATATACATTCTCAATTGCTCCTACAATATACCCTTGCACCCAAGCGATAGAGCCATCTTGTTTCTGCTGAGCAGCTTCAATATTATATGGTTTTTCCTTAGTACCATCTCCTACGACTCCCGGAGCATCACCTTCTCCCAATATATCATAAGGAGCAGGAACATCACTACATGAACTAAATGTAAACACCGCAAGCAGTGTTAAGAATAAAGCATTTAGAATCTTTTTCATAATTATATGTGTTAATTGAATTAATTATTTCGTTTGATATCGCTTAAAGTACGAACAATAACCTCCCATTGGTTATTGTAACGTAACAAAATACCTGTAATATTCACACTACCTTGCGGCATTACCTCCTTTGAGAAGTTTGCGTAAGCACTAGTATAAAGGAACAAGTTACTTCCACTCTCTGTACCATCAGCATAAGTGAAATAACGCTTTACGGAACCTTCATCGCCAGGAGCGTAGGTTGCCGTTCCGTCTGCTTCGGAAAGCTTTACGTTTTTAAAAGTAACCAATACCGGCGCTGCCTTCAAATCAATAGCAGCAAGCTCGGCAGGCGTACTAACCTCAATCGGTTTCAATTCCTCATAATACAACTTCGGTTCATTAATCAGACGAACATGCTGCTTCCATACATACTCGGGCATACGTCCAACTGAATTATTATAAACAGTACCAATTTGCGCTTGCTTACGGTAGCTACCGATCTGCAAACCCTTACAATCGATTACCACTTTCTGGCCTACCGGACAAAATGCATACAAACCGGTTGCATTAACGCCAATAACAATAGCACCTGTTTCGTCTGCCACGACCAACTTCTTGTACAGATTACCACTCTCGTCATCACAGGTAATTACACCTTCAATACGGGTTTCACCTTCAATAGTAGTATAAGTATCTTTACTCGTATCTATAAAGTCATTATATTTTTCTTTCAATGCAGCGATTGAAATCGTGCGCCCTTCCGGAATAGAATTATTGCCATAGGCATTACCTGTTACCGGGTCATCATAGTTCTCGCAAGAAGTAAGAACTGTACCACATAACAGCAATCCGGTACATAATATAGATAGTAATTTCTTCATAATCGTTTCTTCCTTTCTTTTTGTTTTGGATTGATAACTACACATTCTTAAAATCTATAACCAATATTCAAGAAAGCATTGAACGGGAATGCATAGAAATACTTGGAGTTCTTAGAGAACTTGTAAATACGCGCGTCACCGTCTTTGTAATTATCATCACGGTTTTGTTCAAAGCCACCTGTACGGAGATCTGTATTATTCAAGATATTAGTCAGACTCAGATTAAGGCTAATACTCTTGCCATTACGCAAACGGATAAATTTCCCGATAGAAGCATCAAGCATAAATCCTCCGTCCAGTTTTTCCTGTCCCGGAACATTAAGAACCGGATTACCGTTAGCATCTACACCTGCACCGTTCTTATCCAATACACTTCCAAGGCGACGATAGCTTGAGAAGTCAATGTATACACGATCATAGTAATTACCTGTCAGGTTGAAGAACCAACCATTTATGTTATAATCCAGGGCAAGGCTATAAGCAGACAACGGTGTTCCATTAGCATGCAGACCTTTTGCATAAACACGATCAAGATTTGACTCATTTTCACTCTCGTATGTCAACACAGCATCAGGATTGTTTGCATATTTAGCATCACTCCAAGTACCAATAGCGGTTAATGAAAGTTCACTTGTCAGCTTAAATGTAGCTGCCGCTTCTATCCCCCAATGCTCCTTTTCAATACCGTTCATAGAAAGATAAGTGAAACGTGCTTCACTGTCATTATAGAATGCATCCATTTCCACCTGATTCTGGAAGCGTGTATAATAACCGGTCAAACGTCCCATTACCCATGAAGTATTGAAATTGTAAGTCAGATCACCACCGAAAATACGTTCTGTTTTCAAATCTTTCACAAAATCATTCTTAATACGCGGAGCAATGAAAGAGTTATAGGCAAGCGGTGCACGATCTTCATATCCTGCATTCAATGTAAACGAATGGTTGCCATTGATAGCCCAGCTTAATCCGGCTTTCACTCCCCCTTCCAAGAACTTGGCAGTACCGCTGCTACCCAATGACTTCAATGGAGCACGTCCGTTTCTCATTTGTCCGTCACGGAACATTTGTGTAGACCCAATCTTACCGGATACAAAATAATTGAGCGAACCGGCATTGTTTCCTTGATAGCGTATCCAAGCACTCTGTTTATTTACATAAATATTATAATTGTAACCAAACTTATCGCCTTCACCGATACGACGGTTCGGATTATCGAGGTCATTCTGTACCATAGTAGAACTTGCACCATGATCGCGCACTGCAAACTTATCAACATCAGTATAGAGTTGCGCACCCAACAAATCTTTCATTTTTTTATAGTGCATACCTTTCGTTGTATTCACCGCGATTCCTGCAACATAACTGTTACGTTCGTTCCATTGATGGTTGAATACTGAGTTGAAGTTGAATGCTAACTGGTCGTCATGACGTTCTTCTACATAATAGAGCGCTTCCTTACCCAATGAATTGGCTTGTTTATTGGCAAAATAAAGAGCATCCCAATCCAATTGACGATAAGCCTTATTATTCTTCCAGTTATCAGTTACTTCATTAAATTGCTGCAACTCGTCAGGGGTAGGAACTGACTCCCATACGTCAAAAATAGAACTAGGCAACTTCTTATAATAATCCGGACGTGGATCCGCCGCATTACCATTCCAACCCAAAGCACTCTTACCATAATTAGAATACTTGAATCCGGCACTTGTCACCAACTTCTTATTATCATCAATATTGAAGTTCCAAGAAGCAATAGCCGATGGTTCAAACTGACGCACAATACGTGCATTTCGTTTCTCACCATTTTGATATCCCCAGTTCGGATTGTAATAATGGCTATTGGCTAAATAATAAGCTTCTTCAGTAGCTGCCATCTGTTGACCTCTCTCTGTAGGTGTTCCCCATGTAGCTAAAGAAAGGCTGTGACGTTCATTAAATACTTTCTCTGCACCAAGGAAATAAGAGAAAGAGTTATACTTAATACCTTCAATATTACCTTCATTACCCCAACGATATCCCAATGAACCGGTAAATGCCCAGCCATTGTTCATCAAACCTGTGGAATAAGTGTACATTCCACGCAAAATGTAATTACGGTTACTACCAGACAATGTGAGTTTTGAACCGGCGGCATATTGACTGGCACGTAAATTAATATTAGTAGCTCCCCCTATCGCTCCAAAAGTAAAATTATTGACTTCAAAAGGACCGATACCTTCTTTATTACGGGTCGCGTCATTTAATCCCCCGATTAATCCGTAGCTGAAACGTCCTGTTTCTACATCATTGAATTGTACCCCATTGATGTACATATCGCTATACTGGGAATCATATCCCCTTACGCGAAATCTCATCGGGCTAAACAGATAACCTACATTTGACAGATAAACATCATTGTTGGAAGTGACTAACGCAGAGGTACTCTGAGCTGTATCATCTTCTTCATTCAATTGTGATTCTGTAAACATGAAAGAAGCATTGTCTTCACGGGCATTTTGCTTTGCCTTTTGCTGAGCCAAAAGTGCTGGTGTCAAGCAAAATAACACGATCGCTAACCCTAGTCGTTGTTTCATAATTTAATTTATATTAATGTTAATTGGTCTTTCATTTTGCAATACAAATGAAATAAACTATCATGCAAAATAACAAAGAAATTTATGAATAACAATGTTTTTTTCGAAAAAAGTCGCTGCAATAGGCGGTTTTTCCGTTTTCTTTTTAGATATTTGTCATACGAATGTCAAATTACCCACTTTTAAAATGAATTTTAAAGATGAAAAAAAAACTAATGACTCTCGGCCTACTTGTCTTTTTTGTCCTAATGGCTTATGGACAAGAAAAGAAATACGCCCTCTACAGTGTAGCTTTCTACAACATGGAGAATTTATTCGACACAATCCATGATGAAGGTAAAAACGACTACGAGTATTTGCCCAATGGAACGAACCAATGGAATTCGATGAAATATAAGGCAAAGCTGAAGAATATGTCGGAAATTTTAAGTAAACTTTCAACTGACAAGTTGCCAATGGGACCTGCCATTATCGGTGTATCTGAAATCGAGAACTACAGAGTTCTGGAAGATATTCTGAAACAACCAGCTTTAGCTGACAGAGATTATAAGTATATTCATTATGAAGGCGAAGACAGGCGCGGCGTAGATTGCGCATTCTTCTACAATCCGAAATTATTTGAACTCTCAAACAGCAAGCTTGTTCCATATGTATATATAAATGATACAGTGCATAAAACACGCGGCTTCCTTATTGCCAGCGGCTATATAGCTGGAGAGAAAATGCACTTTATTGTCAACCATTGGCCTTCACGCGCCGCTGCATCTGCTGCTCGCGAACGTGCGGGTGAGCAAGTCAGAGCAATAAAAGATTCTTTACTAAGGGAGGACTCTGCTGCAAAAGTGGTTATCATGGGAGACATGAATGACGACCCGATGGACAAAAGTATGGCTGTGGCACTTGGCGCCAAGAGAAAACCGGCAGATGTTGGTCCGGAAGATTTATACAATCCATGGTGGGATACACTGAAAAAAGGCTACGGTACATTAATGTATAGAGGCAAATGGAACTTATTTGACCAAATTGTATTTACTGGAAACCTGTTAGGTAACGACCGTAGTTCATTGAAATACTATAAACATGAAATTTTCCGTCGGGATTTCATGTTCCAAAAAGAAGGGAAATATAAAGGATATCCAAAACGAACGCAAGCAGGTGGTGTATGGCTAAACGGATATAGCGATCACCTACCTACCATAATTTATTTAATTAAAGAAGTAAAATGATAAAAGGATTATTTAAACTATTTATTCTGTTCATAGTTTATAGCACAGTTGTATCTTGTAGTGAACAGAATATTCCGGACCTATCAGAAAATCCGGGCAATACTAATCAAGGAATTGCCTCTATTGACCAAACGCAAATCAATGCCAATGGAGGCGGATTTATCATTCGTGTAAAAGCTGACGGCACATGGCAGGCTTCAAGCAGTGAGACTTGGTGTACATTGAGTAGAGCATCGGGCAATGGAAATGGCTCTATCAGTGGATATATGAAAGCAAATACCGAAGCTGAACGAAGTGTCATTATTACAATCATAGCAGGGAAAGAAAAAGCAGAGTTTACACTCAAACAATTAGCAGGCAATGGCTCCAATCCTGATCCTGACCCAAGCCCAGACCCAGACCCAAATCCGGATCCAGATCCGGAAAAACCTTCGGGATATGCAGGAAGAATTGAGATTCCTGTATTAAAGGGAGGAAGTATGAATATATTTCATACATGGACTACCAAAGAAAATGGCAAAGAAACTGTCACATACAGCTATGAATATGACTGTACGAAAAAGCATGTACGCTGGGTAGCATTTACCTTCGACAATTATACATGTCAATCAAATGTAAAACGCTCTGATGCATGGAAAGAGGACACCAATATCCCTGCGCAATACAGAACATCAAAAAGCGACTATAACCCAGAGTATACAAGAGGACATATGGTTGGTTCCGGTGACAGAGTATATAGCAGAGCTGCAAATGAACAAACATTTTATTATTCTAATATGAGTCCGCAACAACAAGCCGGTTTCAATACTGGTGGCGGTGTTTGGAATAATGTAGAAGACCAAGTACAAGCATGGGGACAAATCAACAATCCTGCAGACACTCTATATGTTGTCAAAGGTGGTACTATTGATAAAGAAGAAGATATACGCACTCGGACTAGCACAGGAGTAGCTGTTCCTAAATATTATTTTATAGCAGTCCTGTCGTATAAGAACAAACAATATAAAGGTATTGCATTCTATGTAGAACATACAAATAATAAGACCAATCTTATTAAACGCTACTCTATGTCTATTAGAGAATTAGAGCAGAAAACCGGAATTAATTTCTTCCACAACCTTGAAGATGCAATTGAAAACAACGTAGAAATTAACTATAATCCCAGTGATTGGAGTTGGAAAGAAGGTTAACCCCAACATACTGAAATATAATAAAAGCCAGCGGAATGCTGGCTTTTATTATATTTCAATTGTAACTTCAATCTGTCAGAACCGATAAGCCCCCGAGACTTAAAAGGCATAATAGAAGAATAACAACAAAACAAGGTTACAAGCAATCACCACACCGAATCCTCCCAAAATCCAAGGGCGGAGTTTGCTCCCCTTTCCGGCAAAAAACAGCGCATAGAGCATATTGACTAGTATATTACTGATGATAGCCTGCATGCTACAAGCCGTAATAACCAGCACAGCAACACTGCCTGTATTTTGCAACAGGTTTAATATGAAAGGCGTGATATCACTAAAGCCTGATACAAAAGAAAGAAGATTCAGTCCGCCTGTACCTGCATAAACCAAAGTATAGTGTGTCAGAATAGTAAAGACTACAAAAAGTACGGCAAAAATCAATGCTACTTTGAACTCCAACGGGTTGCTGCTATCATCGTCTTCTTCGGTAGCAGGCTGACCTTTCGGGCGTTTTTGCCGGGAATGGATAAACCATCCCACAACGGCTGCTACGACTGACATAATCAGCAGATACGGATAAATAGAAAGGAAGATTTCCCTGCTAAAGATAAGTATCAGTATCATAAAACGCAAGAACATCATGCTAACAGCCAGCAACATGGCAGCAACATAATCAGTCGCTTCCTGCTCTGATGCTTTCCGGCTCTTACGGGCCAGCACCGAGATAGTAGCCGTACTGCTATACAATCCACCAATAATGCCGGAAACTAAAGTTCCCGATTCATGGAATACATACCTCTTTAATAAATAAGAGAGATAGGAAATACCGGAGACGACAACCGTCGCCAGCCAAATAGAATAAGGAGTGAGATTAATATCCGGAATCAGGTTCTTATGCGGAAGCATCGGTAATATGATACCACTGATAGCCAAGAATTTCGCCAACGTTATCATTTCGTCATTCTTCATGCGTTGGGCAAACTCGGTGAAGGTGTGTTTGAGTTCAGTCAATAAAAGTACAGTCACTATCACCATGACGTAGAACCAGGAAGGCTGCGTAGCCACAATGGGAGCCATACAATACGTAATCAAGGCAATGATAATAGTTGTAACGCCAAAGACATGGAACTGGGATTGCTTCACATAATAGTTTAATCCCAACAATAAGCCCAGCACTGCGCCACCACCCATAAACAAACGCATATCGGTAGGATCCAGTATATAGAGCAGGTATCCCAATATACCTATGAAAGTAAAGGTACGGTCGGTTCCGAAAAGAGTCGTTTCTCCCTCACGTTTCAAACTGATCCGGCGTTGCGAGAGTCCGATTAATAAAGAAAACAAAGTTACCAATACAAAAGTAACCAATTCCCGCGGCACATAATTGTACAACTGTTCTATATCCATACATTACTCTTTTTAGATAAGAACAAATATACAGTTTATTTGTTAACGTTCACCACGTTTTATACGGTTTTTTCATTAGTTGGGAATTGTAGTAACGTATATCTCCTGTCACCTCTTCGCCTATAAAGTCAGGTTTCACAAAAGCTTCATCCTCCGATTCAAGCTCTACTTCCGCCACAACGAGCCCTTCGTTCTCACCATAGAATTCGTCAACTTCGAATACATGTTTGCCACTGCGCACCAAATAACGAGTTTTATCAATAATACCCGGTTCGCAAAGTTTCATCAACTCTTCTGCTTCTGACAAGGGCAGCTCCTTTTCCCACTCATAGCGACTGGTGCCGGAAGCATTAGACGCTCCCTTAATAGTCAGATACCCTCTATTGTCACGAATACGGACCCGGACAGTTCTCCCGCGAGCACTGCTGATATACCCTTGCACAATACGGCTCTGCGCAAATGCAAAAGGTTTGAATTCTCCGGAAACTAAAAATTTACGTTCTATTTCTTGTGCCATGACGCAAAGATAAATTAAAAATTGAGAATTAAAAAATGATTGTTTAGTACCCCTCACACTACCCACAAAAGAACCGCAACAGCTTAATTCTCATTTTTTAATTCTCAAATTATTTCAGAATCTCGTCATAAATTCAATTATGATCTTATCCTGTTCGGATTCTTTAGGTACACCGGACTTCTTATAGAAATATTTTTCGAAATTCAGCCGCAAGTCAGCGATAAAGGCTTTAGAAAGACTTAGTGTGATTCCGCCTGTCACACGATGGCGGGCATAATCATTGATTATCAAAGCCTTGGTTATTTCATCTTTCCTGCCGTCACTATGATCCGTCATCATGTCATAACGGGCAAGAAATGAAATCTTGTTGAATACCTTTTTCAATGGTAAATCGTAATTAATGAAACTATTCACAGCATGCACATCCTTGAACGCTTCATGCCCATACATCTTATATAAGTATTCTGCTTCAATATGGAAACGGTTATTCTGATAATAAATACCGACATCATACACATTGATTCGTACATCTTCCGGTTTTATCATTTGGGTGCTGAGTGTTACATTCCAATTCTTATCAGGCAACAGTTGCGCTTTCACCGAATAATTCAACGTCTTATGCCATTCTTTCTGATTCGTCAAGCCGGAACCGTTGAATAATCCTCCTTCAAGGATAAATGGGACGCTTCCTTTATTTATATAAGCCGTAGTAAAACCAACATCGCGTACATTCCCGACTTGTTTGGCAATGAACGAACGGTTTGCGAAATATTGCTGATGGGGAGAGCGATGTGCGTCTATCGTGAAAGGAACACGCATTTGTCCAATCGTAAAATTCAAGTCTTGCAGCGGAAAGACACGCGCATAGGCATCAAGCATTTTAATAGATCCTTCGTCCGAAAGGTCGATTTCCGCTTTATAAGCCACCAACGGATGCACATTTCCTGAAACGCTGAAACGCGCATTACGTACCTCGAAACGGCTTTCCTGCGTTTCCGTCTGGTATTCATATTTTCCTCGGATGGTTCCATGAATTTCAGGCAGATAATCTTTAAATTCCATTGTTTTCATCTCCAGCTTTTTGCCATCCCCGGCATCTTCCTTGGCCTGTCCGAAGACCGATGTCGCTAGCAAAAGCGTAACGACTGTTGTTGTGATTCTACTCATTTCAGTTGTTTGCTACTTAATTCGTAGCAAAAGTACAACTGCGAGGATACACAAAAATGACAATTTGAATACGGATAAATTACAGAAAAGTTACATTCCTATTACATGGGTTACGGATGTGTTACAAATTAAAAGAGTTCACTACAGATTACACGGATTACACAGATTTTCTCCTATAATCTGTGTAATCTGTGGTGAACTTATCAGCCGAAAAAGGAATATGCGATCAGCATAATCAGCGCCAAAATAATCAATGAGACAAACACTATTTTGACAATTCTTTGGGCTTGCTCTTCTTCCTTCTTACTTATCGCTGCTTTTTTCTTACTCTTACCCATAATAGTTAGCTTTAAAGTTCAACGCTAACAAAGTAAGAACAAATCTTTTAACTTTCCAAAAATAACTCTTGCTAATTTTATTTTTTATGATTCTTGTGAAGAAAACTCCATCAGATAGGCTTTGATAAAGCCATCTATCTTACCGTCCATCACACCATTCACATCCGAAGTCTGATAGTTGGTACGATGATCCTTCACGCGACGGTCATCAAATACGTAGCTACGGATCTGGGAACCCCACTCGATCTTCTTCTTACCGGCTTCCACCTTTGCCTGTTCTGCCATGCGGTGCTGCAATTCCTTATCATACAAGATGGAACGTAGTTGACGCATTGCATTCTCACGGTTCTTCGGTTGGTCGCGGGTTTCGGTATTTTCAATCAGGATTTCTTCTTCCTCGCCAGTATAAGGATCTTTGTATTGATAACGCAAACGGACACCGGATTCCACCTTATTTACATTCTGTCCACCGGCACCACCGCTTCGGAAGGTGTCCCAAGAGATACGTGCAGGTTCAATGTTCACTTCAATACTGTCATCTACCAGCGGAGTAACGAACACGGAAGCAAAGGAAGTCATCCGTTTACCTTGTGCATTGTATGGAGAAACACGAACCAAGCGGTGCACACCGTTCTCGCCCTTCAAATAACCGTATGCAAAACCACCTTCAATATTGATAGTACAGGTTTTTATTCCGGCTTCGTCACCTTCCTGAAGGTTGGCAATGGTAGCTTTATAACCGTTCGTCTCGGCATAACGCAGATACATACGCATCAGCATGGAAGCCCAGTCCTGACTTTCCGTACCACCGGCACCTGAATTGATTTTCAACACACAATCCATCTGGTCGGCTTCGTCACGAAGCATATTTTTGAGTTCGAGCGCTTCTACAGCTTCGTAAGCTTTCGCATAAGCTACGTCCACATCTTCCTCAGTCACCAACTCTTCCTTATAGAAATCAAAAGACAGTTCGAGTTCGTCTGCCAGCGTCTTGACTTCATTATAGCCGTCAATCCACTTTTGCAGGTCTTTCACCAATTTCATTTGAGCTTCGGCCTTCTTCTGGTCATCCCAAAATCCCGGAGCTTGTGTTCTCAGTTGTTCTTCTTCGACTTGAATTTTCTTCCCGTCGACGTCAAAGATACCTCCTCAGCGCATCAGTGCGCTCTTTCACGTCTTTAAGTTGTTCAATAGTAATCATTTGATTTACAATTTTATTATTTACAGATTTCAGATATCGGGTACAAAGATACGCAAAATTCCGCTACTAAAAAGAAACAACAGACTATGCGTTTTCTTCATACATCTTTTCTATCAAATCTTTATAGTTTTCCGAAACGACCGAACGTTTCAATTTCAACGTATTAGTCAGTTCCCCACGCTCCATACTGAACGGTTCAGGAAGTAAAGTGAAACGCTTGATCTGCTCGTAATGCGCAAACTGCTGTTGCAAGGTCTCTATCCGTGCACGGAACAGACCGACAATCTTAGGATGCCGCAACAATTCAGCCATATCTTTATATTCGATGCCTTTTTCCTTTGCGTACTCTTTCACATATCCGTATACAGGAACAATCAGAGCAGAGACAAACTTACGCCGATCGGCAATAATGGCAATCTGGTCGATATACCGGTCAATGACCAGTTTCGTTTCCAAAGCCTGCGGAGCAATATACTTGCCATTCGATGTCTTGAACAAATCCTTGATACGTTCCGTCAGGAAAAGCTGGCCATTCTCGAAATAGCCCGCATCCCCCGTATGAAACCATCCATCGGCATCAATGGCAGCAGCCGTAGCTTCCGCTTTCTTATAATATCCTTTTGTGATAGTCTTACCGCGAAGCAGGATTTCATTATCCTCACCTATCTTCACTTCAATTCCGGGTAATACGACACCTACCGAACCGATGTCATAGCCTACGGGCAACGTACAGGATACAGTAGCCGTAGATTCTGTCAACCCATATCCAACCACCATATTGATGCCTACCGAATGGACGAATTCATTGATTTCATCGGGCACAGCAGCACCGGCAGTAGGGAAAAAGTTACCATTCTCAATGCCAATAGTCTTCTTCAGTAAAGAATAGATGGTCTTTTCGTAAAACTTATATTTCAACTGATTCATCATCGGCGGAGTCTTGCCCTGACGCAGATAATCCAGATTATGGATTTTACCTACCCGGATAGCATCCAGCATCAGTGCTTTCTTCAACCCTGTTGTTTCGTTTATTTTCTCCTGTACGCCTGCATACACTTTCTCCCAGAAACGGGGAACACTACACATCAGTGTCGGACGGATTTCCTTAATAGTCGTCTGAATATCCGCCGGACGGAGATTGATACAAATCTGCACCCCCTTATGGATACAAAAATAACACCATGCTTTCTCAAACACGTGTGTCAAGGGGAGGAAATTCATAGACACATCCTTATCCGACATCGTTGTCAAACGGTCATCGTGTGTTTGAAACTGTTCCAGATAACAGGAATGATGAAGCATGACGCCCTTCGGTTCACCCGTTGTGCCGGATGTATAGAGAATGTTTGCCAAATCATCGTATGAAGCCCGTTCGGTACGGTCTTCTACCGTATCATTGTGAGGCAGTCCCTCTCCCATCGCCATAAATTCGTCAAAATAGATAGAGGATACGTCACGAGGATCCTTCACTACCGAACGGTCAAAAATAATCAGTTGTTGCAGGGAAGTACAGAAACCGAAGATACTGAAAGCAGCATCATACTGGAATTGCTCACCTACAAAAAGATAACGTATTTGTGCATCATTGATAATATATTGCGCTTGTGCCGGAGAGCTGGTTGCATAGAACGGAATTGTAACAACCCGATTGGCAAACGCACCAAAGTCTACATAAAACCATTCAGGTTTATTCTGCGAAAAGATTCCGATATTTTCTTGTTCCTCTACTCCCAGTGCCACAAGTGCGTTGGCCGCTTGCCTCACTGTCCCGGAGAATTGATTCCAGGTAATCGGAATCCATTGTGCCGTCTCATAGTCGCGATATCTCAGAGCTACCTTGTTGCCATATTTTTCAGCCTGACGATGGACTAAGACAGATAAATGATGATAAGTCATACTCTTTGTATTAGTAAATATGGCGCAAAGGTATTGGTTTTATTTGAAACTATTGCTCAAAATTAGTCAGAAGTTTTAGTTTCATGGTTTGAATAAAAGGGAAATAGAAACGGAAGAATTGCGTTTAAAGATTCATTCAGAATGCATATCTCAAACGACCTTAGACAGATTCTATTTCAGTACAAGTCACTACAGGATGCTCCTTGCTTTTGAAGTCCACACGAAGTCTGCGCATATAGTCCGGTCGAGCCTCTTCGCCGGCAGGCTTCAACGCCTCAATGAAAGGGGTGATTTCGAGCTTTCGATATGCCTTGCAGTGATATACTGCCGTTGTGTCCGAGGGATGTATCTCCACATCAAACTTCTCTTTAGCCACCAACACGACTTCCAACTGTTCTCTTCGGCGCCAAGCATTTATAATAGGATGGAATTCGGATATATGCCGTTCAATTAAATATTGTTTTCCTTTTTCTGTGAGCCATACGGTGGCACTGACTGAGGCACTGTCTCTACGAATGACATTATATGTTATCAGACCGGCGTCCCGATAGCGAATCATGCACGAGTCGCATCCGTGACATTCGTATGTCTCGCCCATATAATTACCGTTTACAATCCACACATTACTGATGGGAGTTTCCGTACCTCCCGGAAGAGGATGGGTGACATGCGGATATTTGCCCCCGAGAGGCAAGGTAACTTTACCTGTCTGCAAAACAAGAGCATACAACTCCTTATAAGGCTCGAGATGATTGCGGACTACGCGTTCCACATCAGCGTAGTTGCCACCACTACAGGCCGTGCAAAAGTATATCACAGTCATAGCAAACACTCCAACAGTGACAATACTTCGTGAAATAATATTAGATAGCATGTTAAGCATATAGTCAAGCATATAGTCAGGAATAAACAAGTAATCAATAATAAAAAGGAAAGAACACAAACTGCACAAGTTATATTAGAAAATAGGGGAATTCTCAGAATACCTGACCTATGCAATTTGTGTTCTTTCTATCACTCTACACTACTTGATAAAGGTAATCTCGTAGATATCCGGTCCTGTACCACCGCTGGTTGTCAACATTTCATCAAACTTGAGGGCATGCATATTAACGGGCTCCTTGAACTTCATATATATAACGCCATTGTTATTTCTGACAAATTTACCATACGAAATGAATCCGCTGCCTTCATCCACATACACGTTCATACTTCCAAGCTTGTAGCTATTAGTAACAACATCGATTCTGACTCCCAGTATTCTGGTAGGCTCTGAGAAAGTCATTGTCAGGTAATCACTTTTTTTACCGGGATACCACGTAGTCCCCGAACGGTTTCCATCATACAGACATTCCAGCCTATTGGTTTTGCTTGACTCAAAAAGAACATTGTTGTTGAAATACTCTCCTTCAATCTCATCATTAGACGGATCAATATTATCCTTTTCCAACCTGAGACTCATCTCTATCAACACGTTATAGTACTGCCCCGATATTTTCACTCCACTGACAGCATCTACAAAATCCAAACAAAGTGGAAGAACATATCCCGGCAATTTGTTCAATACATCCGGATTAGTGATATTCAAAGTAATTGTCCCTTCTCTGCTTCCGGCGGTTATGATGGCATCAGCCAGTTCGAATGCTTCGTCCGGCAACTCTGCCAAAGTATGTCCTTCCAACAAATCGAGATCCTTTCTAAGACGTACCTTGACATCTTGATCCAAAGCCTTTTTCAATTTTACATTAAAGGTGAACTCAGTCCCTTCGGTTATCGTAGTCTGTGTC
>Ga0073906_1002865_pt1 | contig 21278 bp, 14 predicted proteins | sample Inofromicrocosms_FD_65485 | JGI IMG/M metagenome (GOLD analysis project Ga0073906, IMG submission 65485) | Mouse cecum microbial communities from Vienna, Austria - Inoculum for glucosamine and mucus D2O microcosms | ecosystem: Host-associated > Mammals > Digestive system > Large intestine >...
GTGGTATATCCGTAACTGGAATGTTTTCCTTGATCTGAAGATTATTTTCCTTACTGTTTTCAACAGCATCAGAGGCGAGAAAAACGCTTATTGATGCACCGGTGAACCTTAATACTTAAGGTCGCTTCAGAATGAGACCTTGTCAGTGTGTGGTTTCTGAAAACCGCATTGCCTGTGCCATTGTTGTAAGTGTATGAAAAGACTATTGTTTACACTTGCAGTCGTTCCGGTCGCCTTCTGCGTTTTTGGGCAGGCCGATTCCTTGGCCTATGCCGTTCCGCAGAATGTGGTGATAAGGGCGCAGGATTTCTCTGATTGCCACAATGCCGCGCTTATGGGCGACGGCGAGGCTATGCGTCGTGTCGCGGTATGCTACCAGACCGGTGTAGGGGTAGGAAAAGACCTTGAACAGGCCATAATCTGGTATGGCAAAGCCGCGCGAGCCGGAAACGTGGAGGCGGATTTCGACATAGGCACTTTGTATCGCGACGGAATCGGTTTCCCTAAGGACGATTCCGAGGCGGCATATTGGTTTCGCAAAGCCGCGCGAAACGGGAATGTGAAGGCTATGGTGGAGATTGCCCGTCAGTTCCTTGATGGCAAAGGCGTGCAGCAGGACGACAGGATTGCCGCCGAATATTTTTGGCGTGCAGGGTCCCGCGGAAGCGCAGAAGGCCAATACGGCTATGCCTGTATGCTGCGCGACGGACGCGGGGTTGCCAAAGACAAGGAGAAAGCTTTGGAATGGTTCGCGAAGGCGGCAGGACAGGGCTATAAGGATGCATCCGTTCAGATTGACAATATAAAGAATCCGAAACCTGTCAGGAAAACTCGGAAACGGAAATAGAAATAGTTATGCGTGGATTATTGTTGCTTTTGTTGAGTTTCTTTGTTGTTGCCATCACATTTGCCGAAACTCAGGATTCCCGTGAGTATGATAAGCGTGAGTCCGTGGGACTTGTCCTCAGCGGAGGCGGAGCCAAGGGCATAGCCCACGTAGGTGTGATAAAGGCTCTGGAAGACAATGATATACCGATTGACTATATCACCGGCACCTCTATGGGTGCCATTGTAGGAAGCCTCTACAGTTGCGGATGGACTCCCGACAGCATGCTTCGCTTCTTCGAGTCGCCCGATTTCGGCTACTGGAGCACAGGGACGATAAATCCTGCCGACAAGTATTATTTCGATATGCCGGAGAAGACTCCGCAGTGGGCAGGGATAAACCTGAGCCTAAGGGATTCGGCGGTGTTTTCAATCAAGATGCTTCCTGCCAATCTTATCTCTCCGATTCCTATGAACATCGAGTTCATGCGCTTGTATGCCAAATATTCCAAGCAATGCGGTGAGGACTTCAACCGTCTTTTTGTTCCATTCCGCTGCGTATGTTCCGATGTCTACCACAAGCGAAAGATAGTGTGTTCTTCCGGTTCGCTCGGAGATGCTGTGCGTGCCTCCATGAGTTTCCCACTCGTTTTCAAACCCATAAAGCTTGACGGCGTGCTTGTCTACGATGGCGGAATCTACGACAATTTTCCGGTTGACGTAATGAGGAAGGACTTCAAGCCGGATTTCATCATCGGCGTTTCGGTTTCTTCGCCCGACTCGAAACCCGAAGCGGGCGACATATACAGTCAGCTTGAAGATATGATAATTCAGAACAACGATTATTCCCTTCCGGCTGATGAAGGCGTGAAGATTCAGGTTCCGGTGCTTGATTTCGGAGTCCTCGACTTCGGAAAGGCTCAGGAGATATATTCCATCGGCTATAAGACCGGGCTTTCTATGGTGGACTCCATCAAGAGCCGCGTTTCGGCCCGGAGGAAGCCCGGAGAAGTGAATGCGCGCAGGGAGGTTTTTGCTGCGGATACGCCTGTGGTGGAATTCGACTCGGTAGAGGTCTCAGGAGCCTCGCCTTCACAGTCGCGCTACATAAAGTTCCTTTTCGACCGGGGGCGCAACCGTCCTTTCGGTATGCAGCAGGCTCAGGATGCGTATTACCAGGCTGTTGCGGGAGGAAAGCTCTCGGACTTGGTGCCTAATGCCGTCTTTGACGGAGATTCTGCCCGGCTTATGCTTAAGGCCACGGTTAAGGACAGCTGGAATGTGGGGTTGGGCGGTTGGATTTCCTCTTCCACCAACAGTTTCCTTTTCCTCAACTTCGGCTACAACACATTGCGTTTCAATTCATTTGACGCCAATCTGAATGTCTGGCTTGGTCAGACGTATTTTGCCGGAATGCTAAGTGCGAAGTTCTCGCTCCGTTCGTCTGTGCCTTCGTGGCTTAAGCTTACAGCGGTGGTCAGCCGCCAGAAGTTCTATTCCACCGAACTCCTTTTCTATCAGAACAAGACACCGTCGTTCATATCCGACTATCAGGCTTACGTGCGTATGCAGTATGCACGTTCTCTCGGACGCACCGCAAGGCTTTACGCCGATGTCGGGTATGCTTACCTTTGGGACAAGTATTATCCTGATGGAATCACGGATTTTGCTGATGCGCAGCGCGCCAAGAGCCAGTACAGGGTCGGGGCGTTTAGGGTAGGTTATGAGCTTAATACGCTTGATGATGCCACTTATCCTTCATCAGGCTCGTTGTGGGATGCGAAAGCGGTAGGACTTCTCGAGCATGCGAAACACGTCCCGGCAGGCGGGGATGCCTCGCGCATCGGTTATGAGGACTGTCCCAAAGCGCGTCTGCAATTGGAATGGAAGCGGTTTTTCCCTCTTCACCGACGCTTCACTGTCGGGGTTGCGGCCAGCGGGATGGCGACTTTAGAACATCGCCGCCAGAACTACACGGCGGCTTTGATAAGCGCGCCCGCATTCGCTCCCACGCCATCCACGCGCAATTATTTCAATCCCGGTTTCCGTTCCGACAATTATCTTGCAGCCGGAGTCATGCCGATATGGAAGCCTTTCCGCAATATGCAGTTGCGCGGCGACTTCTATGTGTTTGCACCGGTTCGGAACGCAGTCAGGCTTGCCGACGGCAGACTGGGGTACGATGGCTGGTTCCGTTCAGCCGAATTCATAGGCGAAGTGGCGGCAGTATACAACTTCCCGTTCGCCTCACTGTCCGTATATTGCAACTATCTTTCGTCTCCTGCCCGCAACTGGAACTTCGGCATTAATTTCGGAGTCTACCTGCAGGCACCCCGCTTTGACCGCTGATGCCTGCGTATCAAGCCTCCGGCCGCTATTTCCGGAATTTACGCTGTAGCTTCGCCGGATTCTTACGTTTCGCTGCCTTAGTCTTCTTCCGCACAGGCGAAGCGGTTTTTGTATCGGTAACGCATCTTACGTAGCATGCGTCGCTGCCGCCCACAGATTGACCATCGGGTACACCGACAGCTCCGCCATCGTATGAGTTGGTCGTGAATCCGTTGAAGTTGAATGAGTCATAGTTCATATCCCATGAATATGTTGCAGTGCCATCAACATCTCCTTTTTCATTGACCCAATAGATGGCACCGGGACTCAAATAAAGCCTGTAGAAGAGAGGACGGCATTTAATCTCATCTGCCGGGCTATTGTAGAGTTCGAACCTGTTGGCATAGCGTAGCTTTCCGACACTTGTGTTTTCTCCTTTAATGGCTTTTCCTCTGCGTCTTCCGTAACCGGATGCGCTGATAGGGAAGAATATTTGGTCGCCGGTCGTTTTGTTGTAGACGAACACTCCACGCATGCCTTTGCCGTTTGTCCCTTTCCCGGTTTTCGTTTCCGGATCATCGTAATAATAGCCGTAAGCGTCTTTGACTGCCATCTGCACTCTGTCCGATGTGCCTCCATAAAGGACACCATAGCCGTAAAAAACATTTTCGTTATTGCGAAGAGCAAGATAATCATCGACAGTAGCGATTTGAACGCTTTTGCCGTCAATGGTTGCATTGTCCCACGTACCGCCTTGGGCGGCGTCTCTGCCTATTTCCCTCCACTTGGCCTTGGCCCCCTTGTCGTCTTGGTTTGTCGGATAGATCCAAAGAGGGCTTGACCACAGGTTCTGATTGAATCCGTAGACCCCGCCGCGTTTGTTGTTGGTGGCGTTTATAGGAATATTCCAGCTTCTCCATTTGAACATCGAACCTTCTTCAAGAGGGCTTTGGGTTCTTTCTGTCTGTGTGCGCATATTGTAGCTGTACCATCTCTTTTGACCGCTGGCAACTGCCAAAGGAGCATATCCCTGACGCACGAAAATGGTATGTTCGCAAGAAAAATTGTGATAACGGATCCTTATCATCGCGCAGCGTGGTTCTGCGTCAGCTGACGAAAGCTTATCCGTTGGCTCATAATAGAATTCAATTTCAGAACCGGTGTCCCCGTAGATTTTACCCCCGACCTCTCGGGATTTGGCTCCTTTTGTAAGTCTTACCCAGCCTGTATTTGAACCTACGACTTCCGCCGACCAAGGTCCTTGTGAAACGAACGTTACGAACTGGTCGGCCGAATTCTGAATGTCTGTGCCTACGGACTGAAGCAGGTGTGTGAGCTGGACATAGAATTTCCCTGTTTCGTTCCAATCGCGCCATACGCCTTTCGGATTTACTATGCGTCGCACCTGATATACTGTTATTGTATCGTAAAACGGCCTGTAATCATGCTTGTTAGGGTCGTATAATATGGCTTTTATCTCTACCGTGGCTTTGCGTTGGTATGCCGGATATGGATTGTTGCCGGTATATCCGGTGTCCGCATAAAGGTTCTTGGCTCGTGTGTAAAGAGGCATGATTATGGTGATGCCTATTCGTCCGTCCTCGTTCTTTATGACCCTATACTGTCCTTCGGAAGGTGTTCCTTGAGGGGCGTCGCTTATTGTTGTGTTGTATTGTCTGATTCCGCGTTCGTTATCCTCATAGAATTTCTTGTTGATGTTATATGCATAGCCGTCGCCTGGTTTGCCTACATTCACACGTCCTTCTGTATTTTTCAGCGAGAGAAAACCGTTCCAAGGAGTGTTGTTTTTCGCTTCTGGCGTGTAATACATATTTGATGGAGCGTCATAAGGATACCAGTCGTTGGTTAGGATTCTTGCAGTAACGAGTGAGTCTTTGTGCAGCTCGCCGTTTATCTGCACAGGCATCTCCATATCCTTGTCATAAAGATAGGAGATGTAGCAGGGGTTCGGCGCGTCGATTGACGGCGTGGGCTTGTCGTAGTCGATGTGCCAGTCCACGTCGTTGGCATATTTGTTGAAGTGGAGCGTAACCTTATAGTGGCAGTTGCGCATCGCGTCGTAATTCGTTTTTTCGTCCTGTCCGAGCATGAACCTGTATTTGATCGGGCCGTTGCCCATATGTCCGGGGATGTTGCTCACATACCAGGCATCGACTTCTATGTATGTTCCGTTTGGCTTTTTGTCGCGCCAGTCGGGATCGTTGGGGTCATTGCTGCCGGGACTGTCTATTTCGCCGTTGTGGTCGGCATCCTGCAATTTTGATTCGCCATCGCCCTGCATGTTCTCGAAGAAGAAAAGTGCGTTGCTTTTGTCAGAATGGTCGCTTCCGTGGAGAAATCCTCCTTTGGTTACAGTTGTTTTCCATCCCGGGCCGAAGGCGGATTGAGGCGGGCCGGCGGGATATTGTGCGCGGTCGTAGTAGTATTCTGTCTCGCCTGATCCATAGACGTCGGCAGATGAGTTCGCTTTCGATTCTTTGCCGAGATATGCTGTCTTATTGACGTTGTGGACAGTTACGCTCTTGAGGTAGATGTATACGTTGTCGAGCAGGTCGCGGCCGTCGTATGCCACGGTAACCTTGGAGGCGGCACGGCGTACCCATGCATAAAGCGTGGTGTTGGGCGCTTTCACCGCGATTGTCGGTGCTGCGAAGCTGTCGTAGTTCACGCTTTCGTTGCGGTCGTCTGAACTGAAGAAGCCGAGCATCTGGTTGTTGGCCAATATGTCGTCGGGGTTCCACGTGAGCTGGATGCCGAGGAGGTCGTCGATGGTCTCCACGCCCTGGAGCTTGTCCGCCTCCACGTTGGCCACGGCATACATTTTGTATCTGCCGTAATGCAGCGGCGCGGGAAGCGTGAACTTGACGCGCATCGTCGGGTCTTCGGTCGTCACCTTGTCGTCAGGACGGCCTGTGTTCTCTTCTGTCGATGTCCAGTTGCCTTTCGGGATGGGATAATGCCCTATCAGTTCGCCGTTGGGCCTGAAGATGAAGACGTCGAGCTTGTCGATGTTGCCGAGCGTATTGCCGGGCGTACGAGTTCCCAGCCCGGTTGACGTGAAATTCTGGAATACGGCCTCTGCGCTGATTACGGCCTCGCCGTCGCCGAATTCGTTGTCGGGGTTGAGAAGCTCGTCCACGCATCCGGTTAGTCCGGTGGCGATGGCTATAAGCGCGGATATTATCATCAATCTTGTTTTCATAGAAGTCATGAATTATTTACAGTCCGAATACAGGATCAAGTTTTACGGAAAGGTATGGCAGTACGGTAACCTGCATATCGACGGATTGCGGTTTCGTTACGGTTATCACCACCTTTACGTGGGTGTTTCTCGGAAGCGAGGGGAGGTTGGGAAGCTTGGCCACGCCGGTGAATTCCGGGTGGGATGAATCTCCCCCTCTGAAATCTACGGAGACGGCATATGCCGAAGTGTCGGCCGATTCAGGCAGATAGACATAGGGCGTGTAAGCTGCTGTCTGTCCGGCTTTAAGGGGGAGCGTGGCGGCTCCTGGCGTGCTGAACGTGTACACGTTCAATGACGTGTCGGCCGGGACTTCATAGTCGGTGATGAAACGTCCGTTGAGCGTATGGTCGCTCGGTTCGTATTTCGTCGGCTTGTAGACGGTGTTGCGCGGAAGCAGATATTCCTTGTCCGACATTCCCGACACGCTGACTGAATTCACGTAGAGCGGCGAAAAGCCGAGATCAGGCACGCCTTTCACCTCGAAAGAGAATTTCACGGCGGCACGGGTAACGAACATGTCAGCTCTTTGGTGGAAGTCGGCATTCGTCTCCGGGGTCTTTATGGTTATGTCGAAGGTTTCGCTCATCGGCACGTAGGTCTTTTCCGTGCCGGAATTGTCTATCAACCGCCCTTTTTCGTCTGTGGTGAGCTTTATGTCTTCCACTTCGGCTGTGGGGAAACGCGTCTCAGGCCGGATCTGGCTGAAATCATACGGGACTGCGGCCTCGTTGGCGAAGAGGTAGACTTTCTTTGACTCGCCGGCCTTGACGATGAAGGTCATGTCGTCAGGTTCCTGGGGCAGGCCGGCGCCGGTGATTCTCAGAAAGCGGTTGTACTCCACTTCACCGTCCGGGCGCACTATGATAACGCGTAGCGTGTGCATCTTCTCATAGTCAGTGGCCGGGTTCTCAAAGCCTGTGGTGTCGTTTTCCTCGAATGCCGGGGCTTGCGCGGCATCAGGGCAGGAGGGCGGCGTGTCGTCGAGCGCACGCACTTGCAGCGTCAGATAGACGGAGCCTTCCGGCAATGCAGGATCCGGCGCGTCTGGGTCGTGGTGGGCGCAGCTGCCAGCCAGCAGGCCTCCGATGGTCAAGACCGCTCCATATATCAGTTGCTTGGGGTTCATATTGTGTCTTGTCAGGATTAGAACTCTATGTCGTTGATTCTTACTACGTAGTCGTTTATGATTATGCTCACCTGCACCCAACGGTTGTCTGAATCGAGGAAGAAGATCATGTTCCATGTGTTTTCTCGATCGAGATATTCCTGCGGGCGCATCTGTTCCTGGTATTGGTTGCGGAAAGCGAGCAGATAGCGAGTGAGCGGTATGCTCATCACCGTCCGGCCTTCCTTTGCGGTCTTGATGGTGAGCGTGGTCTTGTCATTCTCGATGAACCGCGACAGTCCGAACTGGGCGAATGCCACGGTGCTTTCATCGCCCTGCTGGTTGAGGCCTACGTTTATCTCCCCGCGGTCGTAAGGATAGAATGTCGTGCTGCCTGCGGGAACCAGGTCGTTTTTGTAATTGAAGAGCGTGTTGTCGGCCTCGATGGTATAGACGAAATCCTTGTCTTCCACCGGCTCGCCGTTCACCTGCTGGAGGATTATGCGCACTTCGTTGGTGTCGCGCATCATTTCGACCGTGGCGTCGGTATAGTTGAGCGCGTCCTCTTCGATGGCGAGGTTCAGCCGGCCGTAGAACAGCTTGTGGAGCGGCTTGCCTTCGGGTGCGGTGATGGACGAGGCGTTCATCTGCACTTCGAGATTTTCGAGCTTTGAGGGTATGTCGGCCTTGGTGGACGCATCGGTGAAATGGAACGAGCTTTCCTGGCAGTCCATTCCGCCGTAGGCCACGAATGTGTATTCACCTGCCGGGAGATCGATGGTCATGCGGTAGTCCTCCGCGCTTATCTCCGGGGCCGATGCTGTGCGCGATGCCACGAAATTCCCCTCGTTGTCGTAGACGAGCAGCGTGAGGCAGTCCACCTGCGAGGGGAACGCGTTGGCGTATTCCATATTGTAGTCGTAGATGAATCTCAGGCGGGCCCCTTGGTTACATTCAGGAAGGTCTTCATTGATCATTCCGCATGAAGAGGTGATTCCGGCTGCCGGAATGAGAGCCAAAGCCGCCCAAAGGCCGCGCAGTATGTGATTTTTCTTCAGGTTCATAGAAGTCTTGTACAGTTTCATGAGGGTTTTGTACAGTTTTGTTTGGTACCCTGCGTCCGGGTCAAGGGACGCAGGGCTGTGATAAGGACAGAGTGCGGATTACAAAAATGCCGGACTCAGATTCCTGTTGATCAGAATTCGATGTTGTTGATGCGGACAACCCAAGGAATGACCTCGCAGGTAACTGTCATGTAAACGTTAGGCTCCTCGTCCGGGGTGTCGGGTGTCGGCTTGTCAGGATCGTTGGTCGGAATCAGCGGGTGGCCGAGCTGACCGAGTTTGGTTACGGCAAGCTTGTAGACGTTGTTGCGTACAACTGCAAACTCCATCGGGCCCATGATGCCGTTGGCGAGGTTGTCGTTGTGGCGGTTCCAGTAATAATAGTTGCAGTAGTAACCCCAGCCTTCTGAGCCGTTGGATGCTTCGTAGATGGTTGCCGCATTGGCTACGAGTGCAGCCTTGAAATTACCGGAATTTTTGTAGAGTCCCCATACACTGGTCGCCTCGACCGGAGTCGGGTCAGTATAAGTAACTGGATCTTTTCCTTCGCCGCCTTCAACAAGGGTTACGGTGTAGCCTGTGCCGCCATTGCCGAATACTGCACGGTAAAGTGCGCTGGACCGGTTCCATTCCACATTCTGTCCGTTGATTGTGATGGCAGAAGCAACGGCTGCGTCGTAAAGGTTTTCGATGCCTGCATAGAGGTTGCCGCGGAATTGGATGAGAAGCGGAGCGTTTGCGCCTTCAAGAATGCCGTTTACGTTGTTTATGGCCTCATAAAGAGCCTTGCGACCTTCGTCAGTAGTGGAATTGCAAGCCTCTGTGGCCTTCATCTTGCCAGTGAACACAACGCCGGTTGACTGTCCGTTCATCTGCTTGTCGGCATCCGGAATCGTATTCTCGATTGCATAACGCCAAACTTTGTATTGCTTTTCTTTGTAGTTGTCAGATACTCCTGCAAGTACGTCGGAAATCTTGGAAGAATACCACTGCGAAGAGGCGGGATTGCCTTCAGCATCGAAGAAAGGATAGAGGAAGTATGTGCCGAAGTTGGAGGTTATACCTGATTTTTTAGCATTGGCATAGGCATCCACAACGAAGTTGCCGCTATTGGGGGCGGGTGTTCCTTGATTGAATGTCCAGGGAAGCTCAGGGCCGCATAGGGTTGCGCCTGCATCCAGACCGTCGGCAGAAGTGCGCTCAAGGTAATAGAACTTATTGCCAAGGTTGACTAAAGCCATATCTGTAAGCGTTACGTTTACGAGGGCTTCACCGAGAGAACCGTCGGCATTCCGGTCGAAAACGACATTGTATGTGTTTGCTGCCGTTTCCTCAGGCGAACCGTCTTTGAAGTCGAAACGTGCGGCTGCGCGGTGTACGTAGACTACGCCACGGCCGGTGGCATTGTCCACCTCGTTTGCCGTGCCCTGGCTGTTCATGCCGGAAAGGTCAAACGGATTTGTTTCTACAGTGTAGGGGTTCCATGCGGAGAATGTTGCAGGGAGTTCACGCTCTGCGATTCTGTAGTTGGACATAAGGAAGCTGCCATTGTTGGCGGAAGACCAGATTGCTCCGTCGCCATTTGTCAGCTCGTAAGCCTCATTGGTCCATGTAGTATTGCCTGCTGTCAGCCCTTCGACCATGTCGCGCAGTGAGTTTGTCGGGTTGCAGAAGACAAACACGCATACTTTTTTGGAGAAATTGGGTGAACTGTAGTATGCTTCTATTTCGGCTTTTGTGAATTTACCGGTGGTGGCATAACCCTTGTTTGTGCCGGAAGTGATAGGTTGCAGTTTTTCGTTGCCTATTGTCGCATCGGCTATGAACTCATAGTTGTTTCCTACCTTGTTGGCGAGGACAAGGAGCACTTCGTTCACATTGTTCTCGATGTCAGAGCCGTTTTCTCCTCCGGCGTCTGAAGAGTCTTCGCCGTTTGTCGTGCTGCGGGTGCCGTTGCCGACATTGGGGATGATGTTGAGATGCATGTAGACGCCTTCTCCGTTGTCAACCGGATCGTTGTCATCGATGATTTCATCGTTGCTGCACGATGCCAACATTCCTATGGCCATAGCAGAGTATAGCCATTTGCTGTAATGTTTCATGAAATTTGAAGAATTTAATTATTGTTGTTTATGTGGTTTGATTGTATTTGCGATGCTCTGTCGTTCATTGGCTTATGAATGTAACCGGTGTTTTGCCGCGTTTTGCTTCCTTTACTGCGTCTATGGCGTTCCGGGCCTGAGACATGCCTTGCGCGCCGGCCTTTTCAAGCAGGGCTGCCGCGCCGTCGTAGTCGTTGCGCAGGGCTTTGCACAGTCCGCGTGCATAGTCTGCATCTGCGGAGTCGCCCGATTTGGCGAGGTATTTTTCCGCGCTGTCGAGGTGGCCTGAGGCCATTGCCGCGTTGGCGGCGTTGAGGTTGGCGACCGGATCGTTGGGGAACATACGCACTGCAATGTCAAACACTTCGTCAAACTCCTTGCTTCCCGCCGGATAGCTCTGTGCGAGAAGATAGAATTCCTCAAGGCTCAGCTCGTTGGGGCGTTCGGCCATGACGCGTTTTATTTCATTGACATCCGTGTATTTGCGCACGGAATAGGTGATGACATAGTTCGTGTGGCGAAGAGCCGGATAGATGTATTTCAGTATGTAGGCGTAGTCGGACGGGAAACGCTTCTTGATGAGCGCGTCCTTACGGTCAGGCTCGATGTCCTGCGCTATGAGGGCGAGGATTTCTTCGCGGGCCGGAAGCACGGACACTTTCAGCGAGTCCACGAGACCTTCCCAGTCCTCAGGCTCGAAGGAAGTCTTGTAGACCGACTGCGCGAAGTCGTATTGCTTTCCGACATACTCCTTTAGAGCCTGCGTACGTCCCTTGGCGAGGCGGACGTTGTTGTTGTAGGGGCCTTCTGGCGATGCGAAACCCTTGAGGCTTATCTGTTTCACAGTGGCGTCGGAATTGCCTTTCACCGCGTCAATCGTCTTGAGTATCTTCTGAAGCTCAAGCGGGTTCTTGCGGTAGTCGGGGTAAATCTCCGTGCGGTTTACCGGGAAGTCGATGTATGCCTGTCCTTCGAGGTTGATTATTTTTTCGCCTTGTGCTTTGGGGCGCGTGTAGACGAACTGCGGAGCGAAGACTTCCGGCGTATAGTCAATCTCGGCCACCGGGACGGTCTCTTCGCCTTTCGGAGACCCGCAGCATCCGCGTTCGCGGCGCAGGAATCCGAACGTTGACTTGTCCATCCAAGGCTCGTAATCGACGCTCTGGTTGTACTCCACGGTCTCGCCCTTCCCTGAGCGGTAGACGGCGTCGGAGGTGGAGGGCCGTCCGTTGCGGATGTCGTAATGGTACATGTTCTTGCCTGCGATTGTTATCGAGGGAAGCTCCAGCGACTGAGTGCTGTCCTCGCTCCAGATCACCGGGACGATTTCTATTTCACGGTTGAGCGAAAGGCGGTAGTCGCGCGGCGACACCTTCATGCTGACATTGAATCGGTCTCCATCTTTCCCGGCTTCGATTCCGGAAATGTGGAGCTTTTCGACGTTTTGGGCCTGCACGGAAAAGGCGGAAGCTACGAGGATGACGGCAGGGAATGTCTTTATGATGTTCATTGCAGGATTCGTGGGGTTGGGATTAGAATAGGTAAACGATGTTGAGGGCGGCCTTTGTGGGGCCTACGTAATTGTGCACTCTGTCAGAGTCGATTTTCTTTCCGCAGTCTTTGCATGGGAAGGAGTCGAAACGCGTGTATATCCAGCCTATGCCTATTTCGGCTTCCACGTTCCAATGCTTGTGGACAGGCCATGCGTAGCCGTATGCCACTCCTGCGCCCGCTCCCCAGCCCTGATAGCGTTGGTCGGTGAGTTTTGAGAGGTCGCTGCCGAGGAAGTTGGTGATTTTGTTGCCGAGGCGGCTGAAGTTGTATTGTCCGCCGAGGGCGTGGAACCCGAGGAAATGCCCCGCAAAGCGTTCGCAGAACCAATATCTGGCCTCAGGCTGCACGAGCCAGTGTTTCCAGCGGTGGCCGTCGCCGATTGTCCAGGCATTGAGCTGTCCGGTGACGTCGAGAGTCCATTTGGGCGCAAGGCCGATTTCGACTCCGATGTTGGGGTCGAGCAGCGCGTCCTGGACGATGTTGGTCTTCATAGCCACCTTTTGGGCGGAAGCTGAGAATGCTCCTGCCGCGAGGATGGCGCATACGAGTAGTTTCAGATACAGACTATTCATACTCATATAAGTTGATTGCTGTTTTTGTCAGGAAATCGTCGCATTCACGGTATAATTCCGCATAGTGGAGTAAGGTCATTTTCAGAAAAACGTGCATCAAAAGTCTTTGTCAGGGTACATGATGCCCCTTGCAGACGGATAGGATTACGTTTCGCTTGAGTGGCCAAGCATTATGGCATTGTCTGCTATCCTTATGCAGAAATGATGGAAAACTGCCAAGAATGACTGATTTCGTTTCTCGGTTTTGTTGTTATGTTTTGTTATGACTGCATTCTCTCGATGCAGGCTAAAGTGAAATTAAGGTGTGAGGGGATTTGGACACCTTTTTGCGGGACACGCTTGGGGAATATGCCAAAGTGTTCCATATTGAAATCCGGAAAAACGGGGATGTCTCCACATTCCCGATACCAAATTTCGATGCAAAGTTATGAATATATTTTGTAGTTTGCTAACATTTAAGTCTATTTAACGGAGTATCCCCCCCCATGCGCTTTTAACATATTGAATGTGAACAATATAGATATAGAGCGTTGAAATTCAGTGTTATGGTGTCTGTGCCTGATTCAAGCACTTTTACCAGCTCCCGAAGGCTTCCGAAGCGTCCGAATGCTCCTCCGACCCCGGTGTCGTTGAGGTGCCGCAAGGTTTCTTTCGCGCTGCCGAACTCGAGGCTTATGGTCTGCCGGAACGTTTCGACATGCCTGAAATGCTCCTTGGCGAACTGTTCCACTTCTTCCGCGTCGCGGTAGAGCATCGGCGACGGACGGAAGCTGTCGAGTATGCCGAGCGTGCCGGGAAGATAGGTGGAGCAGACGAGTCTGCCGCCGGGACGTAGGGAACGGGCGGCGTTGCGGAAAAACAGGTGCAGGTTGCGGAACCATTGGATGGTGGACGCGCTCAGTATAGTGTCGAACTGTTCATTGTTTTGTTCGAGCCATGTCTCCGCGTCGGCAACGGCATACGTTTCTTTCGGAGCGATGCCGAAATGCCGGGTGGGGTATATGTCCACGAACCATGCTTCGGCGGGGGAGAGCACAGGTGCGTACTTACGCGTGAAGAGTCCGGTCCCTTGTCCGAGTTCAAGAGTCTTGCCGTTTTCCGGAAGCCTTTTCGATGCGATCGTTTCCGTGAGCCTTTCGGCTATGGATGCTTGGGCCGATGCGTTGGAATCGTAGGTGGGGGTGGAGTCCTCGAAACGTTTTCCGACTTTCTTCAGGTCGGGTATGGTGGAATCCACGATTGCCTTCATCTCCACGTAATGCGGACTCTTCAGCCGGAATGTCTCTGCGCATCTTTTTTCGGAGGCTGCCGAATCCCATGCCCTTTGCTGGTTGTGGGAAGGGAAGATGCGGTCATCGTCCGTGATGTAGGCTCTTGTCCAGCAGATTGACGGCCGTGAAGGACGGTTTTGGCGTTCGATGATTGCGAGCAGTTCGGCCTTTAGGTCTTCGGTGGGCATGCTGCCTGCGGCTATGGCGTTCACGTCGGTCGGGCTTTTGGGGCCGAGCATTCGTTTCCTGAATTTAAGGAGGTTGCGTTCGTCGAGGTTTTCTGCGGTTCCACGGAAGACAGCTTCGGGTATGCCGAGGGTGTCGCTGACCGGATTTTCCGTTCCGGCCGCGGCGAATGCCATTGTGATGTCGCTGCCTGAAATGACCTGCGATGCCGCCCACACGCCGAGCGACCAGCAGTAAAGGTATACTGTGGAATATCGCTTTATCTCTTCCAATGGGAAAGCGGGGCTGGTGTAATCGTATGCCACGGCCGTGTCCCATCCCTCTTTTGTTATGTCGGCATACAAAGGCGTGCCGGTGGACCATCCCGCGAAAATCAGGATGAGGCGCGTGTTTTCCGGCTTGGTATGTGTGAATTTCAGTTTCATGTCTGTAGCAGGGTTTTCAGGGCATCAGCCAACGAGTCCACGTCGCGGATGCCGAGGGATGCGTTGAGGGAGAACCGTATCCGTTCCGTGCCGGGGGCTACGGTGGGACGGCGTATAGGGAGCGAGTCGAAACCGAGTGTCCGCAGTTCCGAGGCGAGGGCTACGGCTTTGGCCGCGTCGCCGGTTATGAGCGGTACGATCTGGGACTGTGAGACGCTTTCTTCACCTGTGATTGCCTTTAGGCTTTTTCTGAAACGCTCCGATATTGATGCGAGATGCCTGCGCTCCTCCGGCATGCAGATGGATTTCTCAAGCATAAGCAGCGAGCGGGCGGCGCATACCGGAGGCAGCGCAGTGGAGAAGATGAGCGGACGCGCGCAGTTTATGAGGAATCTGACCAGGTCGCCGGATGCCGCGACGAATGCTCCCGAAGAGGCCAGGGCCTTTCCGAACGTGCCCACGATTATGTCTATCTCGCCGATGAGTCCGCATTCCTCGGCGAGGCCGAGGCCTTTGTCGCCGCGCACGCCCACGCCATGGGCCTCGTCGAGATAGATCATTGCGTTGGGATAGCGGTGTCTGATTTCCACGAGCCTTTGGAGAGGCGCGGTGTCGCCGTCCATGCTGTAGACGGATTCAGCCGCGATTATCACGCGGCGGTAGTCCGAGGCGTGGCGGGAAAGGACGGTTTCCAGACGCTCCATGTCGTTGTGGGGGAAACGGCGGAAGTCGGCCTTGCCGACGGCCAGACCGTCGATGACCGATGCATGGATTGCCTTGTCGCAGACGAAAAGCGTGCCGGGGACGGCCAGCGCGGAGGTGATTCCCACGTTGGCATGGTATCCGGAATTGAAAAGCAGCGCAGGCTTCCCGTACAGTTCCTCGAGCCTGTCTTCAAGCATCTTGTGATGTTTCTGGCGGCGAGAGAGCAGGCGGGATGCCGATGAGGTGAACGATGCGTCCGGGAACCTGCGTAGCAGCTCGGCGTCGAATTCCGTTCCTCGCGCGCCGAGACCGAGATAGTCGTTGGAGGTGAGGTCGGTGCATATATGCTCGTTCTCCCCGGGAATCGAGCGCAGCCGCGCCTCTTCATCGAGGCGGCGCAGTATCGACGCGTATTCGTCCGTAGGTAGGCTCATTCGGGACAGTTTCAGCAGTAAAGGGTTCTGATTATCTTTAGGAAAGCAGTGCAAAGCCTGTCGAGCTGCGCATCGGATATGGCCATGTAAGGAGGCATTATGTATGCGTTCTTGCCGAACGGACGGATCCATACACCCTCCTCGACACACATCTTCTGGAACGGCGCCAGATCGGTGATGGGTCGTTTAAGCTCAATGACACCTATGCCGCCGAGCACGCGCACGTCGGCGGTGCAAGGCCATCCTTCGGCTACGGACAGACGTTCGCGGAGGGTTGTCTCAATCTCTTTTATGCGACTCTGCCAAGGGCTTTCGAGAAGCAGGCGTGTCGAGGCAAGTGCCACGGCGCATGCGAGCGGATTGCCCATGAACGTAGGCCCGTGCATCATTACGCCTGCGCTTGAGGATGAAACCATGTCGGCCACCCTCGCGCTCGCGGCCACGGCAGAGAAGGTCATGAAGCCGCCTGTGATGCATTTCCCCAGGAGCATTATGTCCGGCTCCACTCCGGCGTGTTCCCATGCGAAGAGCTTTCCTGTGCGTCCGAAGCCTGTGGCGATTTCATCGAAGACAAGAATCATGCCGAGCTCGTCGCACTGTCTGCGCAGTTCGCGGAGATACTGCGGGTGATAGAACCGCATGCCTCCCGCGCCCTGCACTATCGGCTCGAGAATCACGCCGGCTATTTCGTCTCGATGCTCGTCAAGCAGGCGGCGCATCGGCTCGTAGTCGGCAGGATTCCATTCGTCGTAGAACCCGCATCCAGGGGAAGGCGCGAAGAACCTGACGGGCAACGCTCCTCCGAAGGCTCCATGCATGCCCGTAACGGGGTCGCATACCGACATGGCATTCCATGTGTCGCCGTGGTAGCCTGAACGTATCGTGGCGAAATTTGTGCGTTCGGGGTCGTCTATCGCTTGGACGGCCATCTTCATGGCCACTTCCGTAGCCACGGAGCCGGAGTCGGCATAGAAGATGTGGTTCATCGACGGAGGCAGGATGCTGAGCAGTAGCTTGCCGAGGTCGATTGCCGGCTGGTGTGTCAGCCCTCCGAACATCACATGGCTCATCTTGTCGATCTGGTCTTTGGCGGCCTTGTTGAGCACGGGGTGGTTGTAGCCGTGTATTACGCACCACCATGACGACATGCCGTCGATCAGCTCCGTGCCGTCGGCAAGCGTTATCACCGCGCCTTGGGCATGGTCTGCCTTGAACGTAGGCAGTGGATCGTGGGTCGATGTGTAGGGATGCCAGAGATGGTTCCGGTCGAAATCGTCGAAAACGGCATTCGCCGGTTCACTGCGATTTGGTTTTGGGCCAATGTTTTCGGGGGTCATTGATGTCTGGTTTTTGGATTGCAAAATTACAAAATTCCGCAATCATCGCCAAACGCGTTAGGAAATAGGCTCCGTCGGTGGATTGTCAGACCGGATCCACGTCGTAATAGAGCATGGCCTGCTTCATTCGCGGGTCGGAGGCCATTCCTATGTAGATTTCGCGGAGCAGGGCTTTCACTTTTGTCATCGATGCCTCGCTCTCAACCTTTAGCATGACGGATTGAAGGTACCATGTCGAGACGCGGCTGACATATGGTTTTTCGGGGCCGAGTACGCGCTGGCCGAATGTGCGCCGCAGGGCCATCGTGTAGCTTACGGCCAGTGAATCGACAGTGGCCGCGTCCTTGTGTTTCAGATATATGTTGACCACGCGTGTGAAAGGCGGATATCTGTAGCGTTGGCGGTCGGCAATCTCGGCTTCGTAGAAGCCTTTGTAGTCGTGCCTTTTCACGAATCCGAGAACTTCGCTTTCCGGAGCGGTGGTCTGGATTATCACTTTCCCTTTTTCAGCGCGCCGTCCGGCACGTCCGGCCACCTGCTCGAGCATGTTGAAGGCACGTTCGGTGCTGCGGAAGTCCGGGAAATTCAGTAGCGTGTCGGCGTTCAGCACGCCTACCACTTTGACGCGTTCGAAGTCGAGCCCCTTGCTCACCATCTGGGTGCCTACGAGGATGTCGGTCTCTTTTTTGGAGAACTCCTCGATTATTTCCTGAAAAGCCTCCTTGTTGCGCGTAGTGTCGAGGTCCATTCGTGCCACACGGTAATCGGAGAATGCCTCATGCATCTCTTCGGCTATGCGTTCGGTTCCGTATCCGTAGATGTCGATGGAGTTCTGCCCGCAGGCGGGGCATACAGCGGGCAGAGGGGCTGAATGTCCGCAGTAGTGGCACCGTAATTGGGCTATGTTCTTGTGGTAGACAAGCGAGACGTCGCAGTTGACGCATTTCGGAGTCCAGCCGCATTCGCGGCATACGACCACAGGTGCGAATCCCCGGCGGTTCTGGAACATGATGGCCTGTCTGCCCTCTTTCAAGGCTTCTTCCGTGGCGAGTCGCAGAGGGCCGGAGAGTATGCCCCGGTTGATGCGTTGCTTTCGCTGAGCGCGCATGTCAACTATTTCCACATCGGGGAGCGTCGCGCCCTCGAAGCGTTCTTCGAGGCTGACGAGGGCGTATTTGCCGTTAAGGGCCTTGTAATAGGTCTCTACCGACGGTGTGGCCGATCCGAGCAGTGTCTTTGCCCCGTGCATTGATGCCAGTACTATGGCCGCGTCGCGGGCGTTGTAGCGCGGAGCGGGGTCGTATTGCTTGAACGATGGTTCGTGTTCCTCGTCGATGATGACGAGCCCGAGATGGTGGAACGGCAGAAATACTGACGAGCGCACGCCGAGCACAATCAGAGGCTGGCGGGAGTCAAGAAGCCGCTTCCATACGTCCACACGTTCGTTGTCTGAAAATTTGGAATGGTAGACAAGGAGACGGTCGCCGAAGACGCGGCGGAGGCGGTCTGTGAGCTGGGTGGTGAGCGAGATTTCAGGCACGAGATAAAGCACTTGGTTGCCGTCGGCAAGCACGCGGTCAATCAGATGCGTGTATATCTCGGTCTTGCCGCTTCCCGTTATCCCGTGGAGCAATACGGTCGCGTTGCTGCGGAAAGCAGAGTCGATTTCGCGGAAAGCCTTATTCTGTGCCGGAGATAGCACGGCAGGCGCGGTTACTGACGCGGTGCCGGTATTGAAACGGTTGACGGTCTTCTTGTATGTGCGCAGGATTCCTTTGTCGGTAAGTGCCTTGAAGATGGCCGGGGTAGAGCCGGTGGCTTCGATGAGCCTTTTTTTCTCCACGTCGCGCAGCGGTTCGTCGGCACGCATCCACCCGGACATTTCAAGGTATGCCACAAGAAGACGTTCCTGCCTTGCAGAACGGCCCACGAGGTCGAAGAAGCTGTGAAGCGTGTCGTTGTCGTTCCTTTCTGCACAGACCGCGACCATCGTTTCGGTATGCGGCCGGTAATGCTCCACGGCCCGTTCGTCGATTTCAATCGCGCCGATTTCGAGCAGCCTGTTTATGGCATGTCCGAGATTGGCTATGCCTGTGGCCTTTTCAAGTTCGGATACGCGCAGACGTTTCTTTTCCGTGAGAGCCATTATGATAATGGCTTGGGTCTCGGAGAATTTCATGTCGGCATCTCCTTTGTCGAAGTCTTCATTAAGGGAGACGAAAGTCTCGCTTTCGACTTTCAGTCCGGCCGGGAGGGCGGCCTTCATCACTTCACCTGTCGAGCAAAGATAATAGCCGGAAATCCATTCCCAGAACTTCAGTTGAGGGAAACGGATCACCGGCTGAGGGTCGAGCAAAGCCATCAAGGGCTTCACTTCATAGTCTTTTGGAGGATGCGGGTGTATGTCGGCTATGATGCCGGTATAATACTTCCTGCGTCCGAACTGCACAAGCACGCGGCAGCCCCGCTGCAACAATGGAGCCATCTCTGCCGGAATGCCGTATGTGAACGTGCCTGCAATAGGTAGCGGCAGAATCACTTCGGCATACTTTTCGGCAATCCGGGTTGATGAAGTCGGCACGATTTACTCGTTGTTGCGGTTGTTCCGTAGCTCAGAAAAACCAGGCCACGTTCACGCCCCAATGCTGGGAGCGTGCACTGAAGTTGTCGAGCTTTATGGTGCGTATCTCGTATGTAAGCCCCCAGGTGTAGCTCAGCGACACCTGCAGCCTTTGGAAAAGCTCCGCACCGAGTCCGACTTGTACGCCTACGCTTCCGGCCGGATACTCGAGGGGCGCGTTGCCGCCGTGTCCGAGCGTGAAGTTGAATTCCGGCCCGGCGTATGCGAACGGGGCGATTGTGCGTTCCAAGCCTCCGAAACGGGTGTATTTGAACCTCAGATGGAGCGGTACGGAGAGCTGATGGAGCCATACGGATTCGTTGCCGTAGCCATCGGTTGACCATACAGGCCGCTCACCGAAATCCACTTTCCCTCCGTGCATGTTGTAGAGCAGCCCGAAGTCGATGCCGAATCCTATGCCGGGAATCATGACCTCACCCACGAGTCCGGCCTGGAAACCGCTCGTGCCTTTGCTTGAAACGAGGTCTTGTTTCCAGTAGAAATCGGAGTAGTTGTAGCCCACCTGAGGCCCCCACCTGAATTCTGCGGATGCCGTTAAGGCACTGACCGCAAGCAGGATTATTGCCAATGCTTTTTTCAACATCTGTCAGCGGCGGTTAGAAAAGCCATGCGGCAGTTACGGTCCAGTAGTTGTTCTTGACCTTCAGTTTTTCTGTTGATACCAATTCTGTGTATTGGGCAACGTTGTTGATGCCGAAGCCGTAGCTCGCCTGCACTTGGAGGTGCTTTATCAGCTCGATGCCGAGACCGATGTTCCATGCCACTTGGCATGTGCGGGCTTTCATGTACTCAATCGTGTTCTTGTTGAGCTTGAAAGCGAACGTAGGCCCGGTGTACACGTATGGTTTGATGAGGCTTTCGATTGCTGGGAGCGATAGTTTGTATTTCACGTTTACGGGAATCTCAATGAAATCTTTGCCGAACTGCACTTCCTCCACGTTGTCATAGGAAGTGTTTACGTAATCACGGGAATTCATGCGTGTATACATCAGGGATGCGTCGAATCCGATGCCGACAACGGGAATCATTATTTCGGTCATCACGCCGCCTGTGAATCCGGCGCGGTTTTTTGCGTCGAATAAGTTGTAGTTGAAGTGGAGATTGTTGACGTTGAGACCGGCTTTTACACCGAAACGGATGCCTGCGTCGGCCGCGAAGCAGACGGTGAGGGCCATCAGCGCGAGGATGATTCTTTTGAGATTTTTCATTCGTCAATAAAGGATTTAGTGCCGCCGTTGCGCACCGTGTGTTTGAGGCGGCGTGGTTTAGTTTGGTGCAAAATTAGCGAAAAAATCCCAAAGCGCGCATATAACGAATGTTTTTTTGTTTTTGGGAGTTGTTGCGTTCACGGCTCTTTCATTTAAGATTTCGTCTCATTCTCGACAAATGTGTTGTTTTATAGCGAGAGCAGTACGGACGGAGAGAGACTTTAACCTTTGATTTTCAAGAGAATAAGTGCAATAA
>Ga0073906_1002870_pt1 | contig 21270 bp, 20 predicted proteins | sample Inofromicrocosms_FD_65485 | JGI IMG/M metagenome (GOLD analysis project Ga0073906, IMG submission 65485) | Mouse cecum microbial communities from Vienna, Austria - Inoculum for glucosamine and mucus D2O microcosms | ecosystem: Host-associated > Mammals > Digestive system > Large intestine >...
AGTTCGGGCAAGGTTTATACCAACGGCATGACGCTCGATACGGTCGGCGAAATAACTCTGACGGTAGAGTACGGCGGCAAAACGACCGCGCCGTTTACGATCACCGTTTCCGACGGGATTACCATGGAAGCGGAAACTTATCTTGCCGAAGGGGCGGAACGTCCTACCGACGCGAGCTATATGATATTTACCAAGGGCGACGCGCGAGAGGCGACCGGCAACGGCGAAAAATGTATCGAAAACATCACGCCCGCTTCCGCTAACAAAGCGGCGACCAAGTTTGAATTCTATATCTATTCCGATGTGGAGTATAAGGCGGCGGACATTGTTTTCGTTATGGCAAGCACCAATAACAACGGCTCGAACGTAATGGGCAATACGCCGTTCGATAAGGTGTTCAAGGTTTCGGTAGGCGACGGAGACGCCGAAAAGCAGCTCGAAATCGATAAAAAGCTTGTAATAGGCGGCAAAGAAGTACCGAGCGGTATGAGCAGATGGTTCTTGTGGACGGAAGTCAATGTCGGAAAGACGGACATTGTCAAGGGCTTTAACAAAATAACTCTCGAATGTATCGGACAATATAAATGCGGCGACAACGCAAACAGAACGGCTAACTTCGATAAGCTCATAATCCGCGCGAATTCCGACGTAAATACCGAGGGCAAAACGCTTAAATCTGTGTCCGTGGTAAAGGCGCGCACGTACTACGAAAAGAACGCCAAGCTTGACTATAAGAACATTCAAGTGCGCGCGGAATACACGGACGGCGCCGTAATAAGCAATGCCCATAACTTCATCGTCAAAGACTCGAGTGGAAAAGAGTATCATGACGGCGATTCGCTCGGCGCGGATAAGCGCGACATAGAGCTGTTTGCCGAGATCACGGACGGCACAAACGTAAAGCGCGACGCGTTTACGATACATGTGGCGACCGATCCCAAAATTCGCGTCGAAGCAGAAAACAGAACGATTTCCGAAAACTCGAGCTACACCGTGATAAACGGTACGGTTGGCGACAACAAGGATTGCAAGGTAAACACCAACGTCGCCAACGCGAGCGGTAAAGGTGTAATAGAGAGCATAAACAAAATCGGCTTGACGATCGACTTTATGGTGTACAGCGAATCGGCGGTGAATAATGCGGCGATCGTACTCAACGCAAGCACGCTCGACAGAGGAAGCGGCTTTAACTACGACGTCAGGTTCGACAAGCTGTTCGAGCTTTATATCGACGATGTAAAAGCAGACGTGGGCGACGCGATGATATTCGGCAGAGACGCAAACGGCGACAGCGGATGGTTCTTGTTCACCGACAGCGAGCTTTGCAATGTCAATCTCAAAGCGGGCTTTACCAAGATAACGCTTAAAGTTATCGGTAAAGTCAGAGACACAAACAGCGGAGTCGAGCGCGTTTCCAATATCGACAGCCTCGACATCAGATATTAAAGGAGAGAATATATGAACAGCAATAAGAAATTCGCATTGCGCACGGGTCAAATAGTTTTTATAGCTATAGCCGTGCTCGTATGCGCGATAATGATAACGATAGATTGCCTTTCCAATAAGTATTCCGCGATCATCTCCACATTCCTCGGCACTGCCGAGCGTTTGGAAGAGGGCGACAGCGAAAAAGTGGAGGAGAGTGCAAAGAGCGGCGACGAAGTCGTGCGCAACATCGCCAACGAAGGCGTAGTGCTCATGAAAAACGACGGTATACTGCCGCTTTCGGCAAACGAGCGCAACGTCAATATCTTCGGCTGGGGCGCGACGGACGCGGGATTTTTGCTCGTCGGCAACGGTTCGGGGCGTTCGTACGTTCACCCCGATAACCGTGTCGGATTTTTGAAAGCGTTCACCGATAACGGGTTCAAGTACAACGAGGAAGTTATCGGCATTTACGAAAAATGGCGCAAGTCCGAGGATAAAGACTGGGGCGAATCCGCCGATTGGGGCAACAGATACAGAACCAAACTCAAAGAGCCTGTGACCGCCGAGAAATTCACGACCGACGTTGTAGGTCGAGCAAAAGAGTTTTCGGACGTTGCTATAGTCGTGCTTTCGCGCTACAGCGGCGAATACATCGGCAGGCTTTCAGCAAAGCAAATGAAGTACAACCTTCCCGACGACGAAACGCGCGGATTCGGCGAAATATCCACCGAGGAAGAGTCGCTTATTAAAATGTGCACGGCTAACTTCGGCAAAGTGATAATCATATTCAATACCGGTTCGATAATGGATATGACGTTCCTCGACGACGAAGCTAACTTTGGCAAGATCGGCGCGGCGCTCAACGTCGGGTATATGGGGCAGTCGGGTACGACAGCTATTCCCAAGATATTGTCGGGCGAAGTGAATCCGTCGGCTAAGCTTGCGGACACTGTAGTATACAATCCCAAAGAGAACGAGATAGCGCGCATAAACGCGGACGGCAGCGATCTCGTTTACATAGAGGATATTTATCTCGGCTACAAGTTCTATGAAACGGCGGCGGTCGAAGGATACTTCGACGATAGATCGCTGTTCGGCAAGACGGGTTACGATGCGGTCGTTCAGTTCCCGTTCGGTCACGGTTTATCGTATACGACGTTCGATTGGGAAATAGAAAAGCTTTCGCTCGAAGACGGAGCTACGCTCGAGAAAGACAGCGAAATAGAAATCAGCGTCAAGGTCACCAATACGGGTAACGTTGCGGGCAAGGACGTAGTGGAGCTGTATTCCACGCCCGAGTATTTCGAGGGCGGAGTCGAAAAGGCGCACGTCAATCTCATAGACTTTGAAAAGACACCCATGCTCTATCCCGCGAACGAGGCGAACGACGAAAAGCCCAATTCGGCTATCGTCACGTTTAAGCTCACGCCGTACGAGCTTGCGAGCTACGACTGCTACGGGCTTAACAACAGCGAGACCGGCGCGACGGGCTGGATACTCGATATGGGCAAGGTCGAGCTTAAGCTCATGACCGATTCGCATAATCTCAAGGCGATGAAAGACGGTAATAAAAACACGATCACGTACCATGTGCGCGATCAGATAATCCGCTATCGCAAAGACCCGACGAGCAACGGACGCATACGCAACAGATTTACGGGCGAGTTCGCTTACGGCGATTGCGCGCTCGACGGCAGCACCCTCGGTCTCGGTTGGAAGTACATGTCGCGCAGCGATTTTGCGGGCACCGTTCCCACGACCAAATCGGGCGGAGTGACGGGCAAACTGCTCGCGCCGTACGCCGATTATCAGTACGAGATGTACGACTATTCGGAAATGCCGAAAATGGGCGTCGACGCCAAGCAGCGGCTCGTGACCAAGGATGACGGCAGTTTTGCGGAACTCGGCGATCTCGACGGCACGAAAAAAGGCGCGAAACTGAAGTATAACGACGAACTCATATTCAAGCTCGGCAATCCCGAAAATTATGATAACGACGAGATCTGGGCGCCTTTTCTCGATCAGCTCACCAAAGACGAGCTGCGCACTATGGTCGAGGACGGCGGCTACGGCTCGCGCGCGATCGCGAGCATAGGCAAAATAATTTGGTGGGACTACGACGGTCCGAGCGGATTCAACCGCACCAATCTTTCACCCAATGTCGAAGGCTCGAGAATGACCGCTTTCCCTGCGGAAAACCTCGTCGGTCAGTGCTGGAACAAGAAACTGCTTTATCAAGCGGGACAGATAATAGGCATGGACGGTCAAAACTTCGGTATTTCCGGAATTTACGCGCCGTGCATCAATCTTCACCGCGAGATAATCAACGGCAGAAACTACGAATGTTACAGCGAAGACCCCGTGCTCAGCGGCTATCTCGCCGCAAACTTCTCGCTCGGCGCAAAGAGCAACGGCGTGTACGTGTATCTCAAGCACCTTGCGCTGTACGACTCCTCGCCGTATACGAGCCAACGCGTTTGGTGCACCGAACAGAACTTCCGCGAAAACTATATGAAACCGTTTGAGATCGCCGTCAAAAAAGGCGGCGCGACGGGCGCAATGGCGTCGTTCAATAAGATCGGCGCGACTTGGGCGGGTTCAAACCAAGCGATGATCGACGGTATCATGCGCACGGAATGGGGCTTTAAGGGCACTATCGTCACCGACTACGACGACGGCGGCGACAGCAACATGAAACTCCGCGCGGGCATACGCGGCGGGCTTAATCTACAGCTTAACCCGCTTTACGGCGAAGCCAAAACGAACGGCAGACTCGACACGTCCGACATTACGGATATGAACCTTGCCCGCGAGAGCGCGAAGTCGATAGTTTATACGGAATGCAACGCGTATTGGTACGCGAAGAACGTCGCCGAAAAAGGCGAGTATTCGATCACTATCGAAGGTCCGAAGGTAAACCAACAGGAATTCCGTTGGTGGATATTGGTAGTCGTGTTCATCAATATAATTTCGTTCGGCTTGTTGATCTGGTGGGGGCTTATGTGCTTCTTGCCGCGCAAAAAGAAAGCGGCGCTCGCTGCGGCAGATGCGAACGGAGAAACGCCGTTGAACGATATAGCCGAGCTTGACGCATTTGCGTCTGAAGAAACGGCAATGCCTGTCGAGTCGACCGCCGCGCCCGATGATGCGTCAGGCGAAACTGATGCTCCGAGTGAAACGGAAACGCCCGACGAAAAAATCGAAACGTCTGACGAAAAAGCGGAGAGCGACGAGCCTGCCGCGCCAGAAAGCAAAAAGCGTAAGACCAAGAATAACAAGTAACCGAAATAATATAAACCTCGATATACGGATCGGCGAAGTCGTAAATGCGTCTTCGCCGATTTGTCATGTGCGGCTATAAAAACGCAAAAAATCGGTTATATAAAACAGTTGATTTACTAACGGTTTTGTTGTATAATATAACCGTGTACGAGTGCGACTTAAAGCGCAATATTTCGAGAGTGCTCGAGCGTGTGGATAAGGCGACGCCTGCGGGCGGACGCGTTACCGTGATCGCCGCTACCAAAACAGTACCGTCGGATATCGTGCTTATGTTGCACGGTTCGGGCATTTGCGATATAGGCGAAAACCGAGTACAGGAATACTTGAGCAAGCGCGATGCGTTTTCGGGCTTTACACGCCACTTTATAGGCACGTTACAGCGCAACAAGGCAAAGTACCTCGTCGGCGACGTTGCGCTCATTCAGTCGGTATCGAACGCCGCGTTAATGGATACTATCGATTCGTTGGCGGCAAAGCGCGCTCTTGTGCAAGATGTTCTCGTCGAAGTCAATATCGGCGGCGAACAGTCCAAAACGGGCGCGTGCGAGGCGGATGCGGAGCGGTTGATCGAGCATGCGCGCGGACTGTGCCACGTGCGGCTGCGCGGACTTATGGCAGTGCCGCCGCGAAACGCGGACGAGCGCATGTACGAGCGACTGTACGCAATATACCGCAAATACGAGGGCGGCAGTTTCGATACTTTGTCGGTCGGTATGAGCGGCGATTTTGAAAGAGCTATCGCGCACGGCGGAAACATGGTGCGGATAGGCACTGCGCTGTTCGGTAAACGCGCATGAGCAAGCGTCAGACAAACGATTAAGAAAATCAAAGGCGGTAACAAATGGACGACGATCGCGAGGCATTCTTCAGAAGAGCGAGCAATTGGCACGGCGGCGAGCCTGAGTCGTGGGAAAAGACCCACGACGAGTTCGGCAATTATATAGGTTCGGGACGTTCGGGCAACGTGCCGCCGCCGTTTAACGCGCCGCCCGCATCGCCGCAGCCGAACGCCGCGCCGCCGTTTCAACAAACGTACGGCGGAAACGCGACGTCGGTCGAGCGCGAGATAAACAGCAAAGTCAACTTCAACGGCTATACCGCGCCGCCCAAAGCGGAAAAAGAAAAAGCGCAGCCGATGGATCTGTCGGACATGGGCAAGTACATTCCGCCCGACGTTTACGACAACTTCATTATCTACCGTCCGCAAAACTCGGCGGACGTCGAAAAACTCATAGACTACTTGCGCAGTCGCAAGCCTGCGATAGTCGACCTCGATCCCATATGCGATTCGCCCGACGCTCAGCGGGTTTTGGACTTTACGTCCGGCGCGGTGTACGCGCTCGGCGGTAAGATCGCGGCGATCAAACCCAATCTTTTCTTGATAGTTTCGGACAAAGGAAAAATATCTCAATCGGATTAACAAGCGCCTGCTTTGCTCGTGTCGCTTGCTCGACAGACGCTGAAAAAAGGCAGGATATAAACACCAAAGACCCAATAGGACATTTTTTCGGAGCAACCATGTCATTCGAGAACGACCCCCAAAATCAACCTACGGCAGAAGGCGAGCGCGTCAAGGGCTTTTTCAAACGCTTATGGAACTACATCAAAGCCGCCAAAATGGAGCTTATCGTTTTGGCGAGCTTTTTTGCCGTAGATCTGATTTCCAAAGCGCTCGTTGCGGCGTTCATGGACGTCGGGCAAACGGTTGTGATCATTCCTTACGTATTGAGCTTTACTTACAGCCTCAATAAAAACGCCGCATTCGGGTCTACGTGGCTCACGGGCTGGATGAGCGCCATCGGCGCGCGCATTGCGTTCAGCATATTCGCGGTGGCGGCGTCGGCGGTATTTATGATCATACTCGTGCGAAACAAGGGGGGAAATCGCGTGTACAGAGCGGGGCTTGCCATGCTTATCGCGGGCGCGCTCGGCAATTGCGTAGACCGTATGTTCCTCGGGTTTGTCCGTGACTTTGTGGATATGCAACTTTTCACGCTCATGACGGGCGGTTGGTGGACTTACATATTCAATATCGCCGATTGCGCGCTAGTAGTCGGCGTAGTGTTGGTCATAGTGTATTTTATATTTTTGTACGACACGGAAGGCAGAAAGGCGCGCAAAGCGGCTAAGCTCGCCGCCAAAAACGGCGTTGTCGTCGACGATAGTGCGGTAACCGCAAATGTCGCAAATCCGGAAAATATCGGCATTGAAAATGCCGAGCCGAACGAATCCGAGGTAAATACCGAAACTTCGGAAACTCTCGAAAAAGACGAAAAATACGAAAAAGACAAAATCACGGAAAACGGCGCAGCCGACGAAATAGCGGAAACACCGAACATAACCGATGCGGAAAACGCCGCCGACGGTGACATAGAAAAAGATGATACGGAGGGCGGTGCGTGACGGCGATATACTGCACGGAAGGCGGCGCGCGGCTCGACGTATTTTTGACTGACGAGACCGAGCTTACGCGCTCGCACATAAAGCGTCTCATCGACGGCGGCAGAGTGACGGTAAACGGTTCGGCGGCGGTCAAGTCCGGGCAAAAGGTCATGCTCGGCGACGAGGTTCGTTTCGAGGACGAGTGTTCGGCGGACGACGTACAGCCGCAAAACATTGCGCTCGACGTCGTGTATGAAGACGACGATATTGCGGTTATAAACAAGCAGCGCGGGTTGGTAGTTCATCCGGGCGCCGGCAATCGCGACGGTACGCTCGTGAACGCGCTCAAGTACCGTTACGGCGAGAGTTTGTCGGTTACGGGCGGCGCGGCGCGCGCGGGGATCGTGCACAGGCTGGACAAAGATACTACGGGGTTGATAGTGATCGCGCGTAACGACGCGGCGCACGTTGCGCTGTGCAAGCAGTTTGCCGAGCGCACCGTAAAGAAGTTGTACCGCGCTATTGTAGACGGTAATTTCCGCGAGGACAAGTTCACGGTCGACGCGCCGATAGGCAGAGACAGACGCAACAGACTTAAAATGACGGTCACGCCCGACGGCAGACATGCCGTAACGAAAGCCGAAGTGCTCGAACGGTTCAAGAATAATTGCTACGCGCAGTTCGAGCTGTGTACGGGGCGCACGCATCAAATACGCGTGCATTGCGCGCACTTGCACCATCCGGTGAGTTGCGACGGAGTATACGGCGGAAGCATGCGGCTCAAGGCGAGCGGACAGCTGTTGCACTCGGCGCACCTCGAACTCGATCATCCGACGCGCGGTACGCGCATGAGTTTCGACGCGCCCGAGCCGGACGATTTTTTGCGGGCGAAGGATATTTTGTATAAAGAAAAGGAGAGTGTATGAAGCGAAAGGACATACTCGGCATAAAGGACTTGTCCAAGTCCGAAATTACCGAGATATTGCAAACTGCTAACGGATTTCGTTCTGTTATAGACGGCAAAGAACGCCGCACGCATCTATCGGGCAAAAATGTGGCGACGCTGTTTTACGAAAACTCGACGCGCACGCGCAATTCGTTCGATATAGCGGCAAAGACGCTCGGCGCGTCAACTACGGGCATAACGGCGTCAACGTCGTCGGTGCAAAAGGGCGAATCGCTCATAGACACGGGTAAAACGCTCGATTCGCTCGGCATCGACGCGATAGTGATACGTCATCCCGTCGGCGGCGCGCCGCGCTTGCTTGCGGACAACGTAAAAGCTTCGGTGATAAACGCGGGCGACGGCATGAACGAGCACCCGTCGCAGGCGTTGCTCGACGCGCTCACGGCGCAGCGGCATTTCGGCGATCTGTCGGGGCTTAAGCTCGTAATAGTCGGCGACATAAAACATTCGCGCGTGGCGCGCAGCGATGCGCTTGTGTTCACGCGGCTCGGCGCGTCGGTCACTGTCTGCGGACCGTATACGCTGATTCCCGACGGTATCGAGAGCTTCGGAGTGACGGTAGATACCGACCTCGAAAACGCGGTCGCCGGTGCGAATATAATCATGCCGCTGCGGTTGCAGACAGAGCGCATGAACCAAGCGTATATTCCGTCCGTCGAGGAGTTCCACATGTATTACGGGGTCGGTCTCAAGCATCTGGCTATGGCGGCGGACGACGCGGTAGTAATGCACCCCGCTCCAATAAACCGCGGCGCGGAAATCTCGGGCGACGTTGCCGATTGCGACAGATCGCTCATACAGGAACAAGTCAAGAACGGCGTTGCCGTGCGCATGGCGATGCTGTATTTACTCTTGCAAGGCGGTGCGAAATGATACTTCTCAAGAATGCGACCGTTGTCAATCACGACGGGATAAAAAAGTACGACGTGTTGATCGACGGCGATATAATATCCAAGCTCGGTGAAAATCTCGACGCGCTCGGCGCGGAAACGATAGATTGCGAAGGCAAGCTCCTTTTTCCGGGGTTTATAGACATGCACTGTCATCTGCGCGAACCGGGGCAAACGCATAAGGAGGATATAGCGTCGGGTACGGCAGCGGCTGTCAGCGGCGGATATACGGCGGTATGCTGTATGCCCAATACGACGCCGCCCATAGATAACGCCGCGCTCGTCAAGTACGTGCGCGAACGTTCGGCGGCTTGCGGTAATGCGGAGGCGTATCCCATAGGCGCGATAACGGTCGGGCAGGGCGGAAAAACGCTTTGCGAGTTCGGCGCAATGAAAGCGGCGGGCGCGGTGGCGGTGTCCGACGACGGCTTGCCCGTCGGCGACGGCGCAGTCATGCTCAACGCGTTGCGGTACGCCAAAACGTTCGATATGCTTGTGATCTCGCACAGCGAGGATAAAAGCCTGAGCGCGGGCGGCGTGGTCAACGAGGGAGAGAACGCCACTGCTGCGGGCTTGCGCGGCATACCGTCGGCGGCGGAAAGCGCGGCGGTCGCACGCGACGTTTTACTCGCGGAGCAAACGGGTGCGCGCATTCACATAGCGCACGTGTCTACCGCCAATTCTATAGATATTATCCGTGCGGCGAAAAAGCGCGGGGTAAAGGTCACTTGCGAAACGTGCCCGCATTATTTTTCGGCGACCGACGACGAAATACTCTCGTACAATACGAATGCGAAAATAAACCCGCCGTTGCGTTCGCAGAGCGACGTCGACGCAGTAATAGAAGGGCTTGCAGACGGAACGATCGACGTTATCGCGACCGATCACGCTCCGCACGGCGCGGACGAAAAGAACAAGGAGTTCGACTATGCGCCGTTCGGTACCGTCGGATTGGAAACGGCGTTTTCGCTCGCGTACACCGAGCTTGTGCGCAACGAAAAAATCGAACTTACGGAACTGTGCAAGCTCATGAGCTACAATCCCGCCAAAATATTAGGACTTGACGGCGGAGTGATACGTGCGGGCGTCCGCGCCGATATAACGCTCGTAAACCCCGACGACGAACTTACCGTGGACGCGTCGCTGTTCCGTTCCAAAGGCAAAAACAGTCTGTTCGACGGTTGGCGGCTCATGGGGCGCATAGAAAAAGTATTCGTCGGCGGCGAGGAAAAGATTATATAATTCGTGTGACGTAATTATAGCCGCGCCGCGGCATTAAAATCGAGATTTCTCGATACGTAAAAATGCTCGGAATGCCATATAGACCCAAGCAAGGCGGTTAAGCGACGGCGAGATCGGATGAGGCAAGCGAAGCGATTGCGCTTGCTCGTAATAATATAAAAAAATTCACCCAATCAATCAAAAATCAGCCTATGGCTGTAACTCGGAGATGAAATGAAAAATATAACGGATAAACTAATCGAAAAGATAGACAAAACGGGCAACCCTACGGTAGCGGGGCTTGATACGCGTATAGAGTATCTGCCCGAGGCTATGCGCGCGGTCGCAAAGACGGGCGAGGACGTTAGCAAAGCGCTCGTCGAATATAACTGCAAGCTCATAGACTCGCTCAAGGATATAGTGCCCGCAGTCAAGATACAGTCCGCGTACTACGAGATGTACGCGCATTACGGCATTTACGCGCTGTATACTACGGCTGCGTATGCCATGAGCCAAGGCATGATGGTTATGGCGGACGTGAAGCGCAACGATATAGGCTCGACCGCCGAGGCTTATGCGGCGGCGTATCTGGGTGCGACGGGGTTCGATTATGTGACTGTAAACCCGTACTTGGGCTACGACGGTATCAAGCCTTTCACGGATAAGTGCCGCGAAAACAACAAGGGCATATTCGTGCTCGCGCGCACGTCCAATCCGTCGTCTGCGCAGTTGCAGTTGTTAAAGACCGAGAGCGGCGAGTTGTTATACGAGCGCGTCGGCGATCTGATCGCCGAATGGGGCGCGGATCAGATAGGCGAGCATGGCTACAGCTCGGTAGGCGCGGTAGTCGGCGCGACTCATCCCGACGAGGCGCGCGCGCTTCGCAAGCGTTGCAAGTCGGTGTTTTTCCTCGTGCCCGGTTACGGCGCGCAAGGCGGCAAAGGCAAGGATGCGGCGGCGTCGTTCGACGAGAACGGCGGCGGCGCGATAGTAAATAATTCGCGCGGAATTATCGCGGCGCATATGAACGACAAATACAAGGGTATGAGCTATTTCGCCGCGGCGCGAGCCGCTGCCGAGGATATGCGCGACGATCTGCGCAAGGCGTTGAATAAATAAATCGAAAGAGAGAAACACGAATGAAAGCTATAAAAGCCAATCTTACCGTAACCAAGCTGACGCGCTTTGCGGGCGACGTTTACCGCGTAGAGTGCGCGTCCGACGACAGTCTGCCGCAAATTTCCGCAGGACAGTTCGCGCATATAAAAGTGCCGAACAAGGATCTGCGCCGACCTATATGCGTGTACGACAATACCGAAAACTCCGTCACGTTTATAATAGCGCAAAAGGGCGAAGGAACTCGATCGTTCGTCGAGCGCGGCGAAGGCGCGCGTTTCGACGCGCTGTTGCCGCTCGGCAACGGCTTTCCGATCATGCCGGATATAACCAACGTCGCGGTGATCGGCGGTTGGACCGGTTGCGCGCCGCTCTTGAAGATAGCCAAGGATAATCCGTGGATAAACTGTACGGCGTTGCTCGGCTTTCCCAATGCGGAAACAGCAAAGGTCTACGGCGACGACTTCGACAGATATTGCAAGCGCGTGTGCTATTGCACCGACGACGGGAGCTTGGGGTATCACGGATACCCGACGGATATTTTGACCGAGATCGCGCCCGAGGTGGTGTACGTGTGCGGCGCAATGGGCATGGTCAAAACGGTCAAGGAATTCTGCGCGGCGCGCGGCACGCTCGGGTTTGCGAGCATGGAGCAGCGTATGGGCTGCGGAGTGGGCGCATGCTTGGTGTGTTCGGTAAAGATAGAGCGCGACGGCAAGATAATAAACGCACGCGCGTGCGCCGACGGACCGGTGTTCCCGATTAAAGAAATAGTGGTATAGGGTGGCGAGCATGGTAAACTTAAAAACAACGGTTGCGGGTGTGGAATTCAAAAACCCGATAATAGCCGCATCTGGCACTTTCGGGTTCGGACGCGAGTACAATTCGTTTTACGACGTAGGGATGTTGGGCGGCATTTGCAGTAAAGGTCTTACGCTCGAGCCGAGACAGGGCAACGATCCCGTGCGTATAGCCGAAACCCCGTCGGGCATGCTCAACAGCGTGGGCTTGCAAAACCCCGGCGTCATGCACTTTATCGAAGAAGAACTGCCGTTTATGAAGTCTCTCGGCACGGTGGTAATAGCCAATGCCGCAGGTTCTACCGAAAGCGACTATGTAAAAATAGTCGGCATTTTGAGCGACAGCGACGTAGATATGATAGAACTGAATATCTCGTGCCCTAACGTCAAGTGCGGCGGCATGGCGTTCGGAGTACTTCCCGACGGAGTGTACGAGATAACGCACGCGGTACGCAAAGCATGCAAAAAACCGCTCATAATAAAACTGACGCCGAATGTGGCAAATATAGTCGATAACGCGCTCGCCGCGCAAAGGGGCGGCGCGGATGCGGTAAGTCTTATCAATACCGTAGTGGCTATGGCGGTGGATTTCAAGCGCAGAAAGCCCGTGCTTGCGGCAAAAAGCGGCGGGCTTTCCGGTCCGTGCGTAAAGCCCATAGCCCTGCGCATGGTGCACGAATGTTATAAAGCGCTCGATATTCCGATCATAGGCATGGGCGGGATCATGACGGGCACTGACGTAGGCGAGTTCATGCTTTGCGGCGCAGCCGCCGTCGAAGTGGGAACGGCAAATATTTTCGATCCGTATGCGGGCGAGAGAATAGTAAATGAGTTGACAAAACTCTGCGAATGTGATAATATAACCGATGTAAGCTCGATTATCGGAGGACTTAAAGTTGAATAAAGTAATGGAATTGTTTGAAAAGTCGGGCGCAGTGCTTCACGGACACTTCGTTTTGACTTCGGGACTTCACTCCGATACATATATGCAGTGCGCCAAGCTCTTCGAGCACGGCGATATTTCACAGGAGCTTTGCGCCATGGCAGCCGAAAAACTCAAGCGCTACAACGCCGACGTCGTTGTTTCGCCTGCGGTCGGCGCGATCATTTTCGGTTACGAACTCGGCAAAACGATGGGACTTCCCAATATGTTCGCCGAACGCGAAAAGGACGGCAAGTTCGCGTTGCGCCGCGGTTTCGAGCTTAAAGCCGGCAGCCGAGTTATAATTGCGGAAAACGTAGTCACCACTGGCGGATCGGTCAAGGAAGTTATCGACCTTGTGCGCGAACTCGGCTCGGATGTTGTGGCGGTCGCCGAGGTTGTGGATCGCAGCGGCGGCAAAGTCGATTTCGGCGTACCCAATGAGTCGCTCTTGCAGATAGAAGTCAAAACGTACGATCCCGCCGAATGCCCGTTGTGCAAAGCGGGAACGCCTGCGGTAAAACCCGGGTCGAAAGGACTTAAGTAAACATTTTCTGTTTGATGCGAATATAAAAAAACCGAGGAGGTAATAATCACTATGGCAAAGAGAGTAAGAAGAACTTATACTTATACGGCGCGCTCGTGGATGTTCGAGCTGTCGTTTTGGGTGGTCGTGTTCATCGGCGCGGCGTTGGCTGTAGCCGGTATCATAAACACTATCGCCACGTATACGTCGCTCGATATGGGCTGGGCGAAAACGGTGTGCAATTGGGTCAAGCAAGTGTGCGTCGCGCTCGGCATGATAGTGCCCGTCGTCATGTCGTATCAAGTGGCGCGTCAAAAGAGCAAGACATGGTTCATACTTTGGATAGTATTCGTAGTATTGGTAGTAGTCGGCGTTGTCCTTTCGGGACTCGGCATGTAAAATAATTTCGGGATCGGTTAAAATGGAACGTACTCGCAAAAAGAAAAGCAACATATTCGTAAGATATTTCACTCCGTTCGGACTTAAGCAGGTGTGCGATTTTACCATGGTGATAGGCTTTATATTGCTTATCGTCGGATTGTGCACCGTGGAAGGCGTGCTGCTCGCCGGTTTTATAACCTACGCGGTCGGCTCGGCTATGTCAATGGGGCTGTGCATTAAAACGCTTGTAAAAGTGACGAATAAGCGCGATCCCGAAAGAAAGTCGGCAATCGTAAACGTTTCGATAATGAGCGTGCTCTTTGCGCTCGCATTGTTCGGCATTATCTGGACGTGCGTAGCATAAGGTCGAACGACGTTTTGCGAGTTTGCCGCAACAGTGCGCTTGATTGCAAATTATCTATACGTAACATTTTCCGCGCATGATCTGCGCGGATTTTTTTAGAAAATCGGTTTAATATAATGGTAAAAAAATATAAAAAAGACGGAAATACATCGTACGCGCTCGGCGCGACCGTAACGATAGAATTGTTGAAACGCCGCCCCGAGCTTGCGCGAGCGGTATATATATCGCCGCGTTCAGATATTGCGGCGGCGACCGAGCTTGCTAATAAGCTCGGCGTGCGCACCGAAACGAGCGAAAAGCCGTTTAATATTCTAAGTCCCAAAGGCAATTGTTTCGTGATAGGCGAGTTCGATAAGTTCGCATCGCCGATAAATTCGGATAAGCATCATATCGTGCTCGTCAATCCGTCGGACAGCGGAAACCTCGGTACGATCATGCGCGACGTTGCGGCGTTCGATTGCGCGGAGCTTGCGATAATAAAACCCGCAGTCGACCCGTTCGATCCGAAAACTATAAGAGCGAGTATGGGCGCGCTGTTCAATATAAACTTCGAGTTGTTCGACAGCTTTGACGAGTATTTGAAAACGCGCGGCGCAGTGCATAACGTAATGCCGTTCATGCTCGCCCGAAACGGAAAAAAATTCGGCGATACGAGATTTGCCGCGAATGAAAAATACTCGCTCGTATTCGGTAACGAAGCAACGGGGCTTGATAAAATGTTTGAAAAATACGGCGCGGTAATGATAGAACAATCCGAAAAAGCGGACAGCCTGAATCTGTCCACAGCCGTCGCCGTGGCTATGTATAAATTGATGCAAACTGAAAACTAAGGATAATAGCGTCTATCGTGCATTAAGCAATTGTTCTTCATAGTTGTTCGTTTTCAAAATCTGCGTCACCAATCCTCTTTTATGTATCGCGACGGCTGTTTAACGTCGTCGTAAAACTCGTCGTACGCCTGTTTGCTCGACTTTTTGCGCGAGTCGAAATCCTCTTGTTCGTATGCGTCCTCGTCGGACAGCTCGGATAATCTCATAAGCTCGTAATCGGTCATATCGCAGTCTATTATAAAGCAAACGCGATGATTTGTCAAGTACTGCCGCCGCGATGTTTTGCGGCGCTACGGCGCAATTGCGGGCGTTAAATTAAATGACCGTCACATATTGACAAAATCGAGCGAATGTGGTAATATGTTTAATAGCGGACAGAGCCGCTGTTTATGCCAAAGGATACGAACAAAGAAAAAAACGATAAATTGCATGCGGATATGAGATTCGTATTGAAGATCGCTATATACGCCGTTGCGGCGGTCGTAGGCGCGGCGCTTTTGTCGTTGCTTTTTTATTCGTTCGTCGCAGTGGCGAACGCGCCGTTTTGTCCGTCGGCGGGAGGAAACGATAAGCTTGTGTTTGTGACGGACGACGCCATGTCGCCGAGTATTTCGCGCGGCGATGCGGTCACGGTTGCGCAGCCTGAAACCCCGTTCGACGTGCCGCTCGGCGCGATAGTCGCGTATAAAGACAAGGACAAAATATTTTGCAGACGCGTGCAGTTTATAATACATACAGACGCCGGCACTGAGTACGACGTGCGCGCCGATAACGACGCGATTGTCGTGCGAGTTGCGTTCCGCGATATAGTCGGAGTTTATACGGGCGACAGAACGGGCGGATTGGGCGCGTTCCTTCACGGCGTCGGATCGCCTATGGGCATGACGGTCATACTTTTCGTATGCGCGGCGTACTGCGGGCTTGTCGTGTGGTATATTGTAAGAATGCGAAACGCCGAGCGCAAACGCCTCGAAACGGCTGCGCTCGAGCGCAGTATAAAAGAACTTTCGGGCGTTTGTTTGCGTTACGATAATATTTGCGAAATAACGGCGGTTCTCGATGTTTTGGAAATGCTCGCGCAAAAACCGCAATCGGGCGCCGAACGCAAGGCGCAAGCCGAGCGGTTGAGCAGTTTTATAGACGCGCATACCATCGAATTGCCGCAGACCCCCGAAACGGCTACGGTGCTCGATTCGTTGCCCGCGCCCGATAATCCCGATACGCTTGCCGCCGCGCTCCGCGCAGGCGCTACACTGCGCCAAGCCGAGGACGGGCAAACGCTTGTGTTGACCGGACTTTCGGGCGGCAAGAGCATACTTTTAACGCCTATACAGACTCCCGACGGAGTAATGCTATGCAGACAAGGCGTGCGTATCCGCGCGGAGATAGCGCCCAACCTCGAGCAGATAGGAGTGACGAGCATGCCGAGTTTCCCCGAGTTTTTCGAGGGGCAGCCGCTCGAAAAACACGTCGCGTATCCCGAATTGCCGAGTCCGCACGAGCCGTTCGGTCCCGACACGCTGTTCTCGTACGGTTCCGACCGTCCCGTGTCAACCGATATAACCGATGCGGCGAATGCGCTGCCGGTGGCGCAGTCTTATTCGCATAAACGTGAAATAACGTCGCACAATGCGTACGACGATTATCTTGCGCTCGAAGCGCCCAAGGCTAAACAGCAGGCGGCGCGGCTCGAGTCGTTGCTTAAATCGGCGCAGCCGCTAACGCAAAGCGAGCGCGAGCTTGTGGCGCGGTATAAGAAAGAAAACGCGCCCGCGAAAAAACCGTCTTCTCCGTTGACCCCCGAGCAGAAAGCGGCGCGTAAAGCCAAAGCCGAGCAAAAAAAGAAGCAAAAAGCGGAGTTTATCAATTCGTTGAGCGCCGAGGACAAGGTGAAGTACGAAGCCGAGCAAAACCTCAAAAAAGTTCGCGCCGCAGCTATCCGCAAGCTTAAAAAAGCCGAGGCGGACAGAAAAATTCTCGAAAAGATCAAAGAATAAAGCATTATCGGCGGCTAACGCCGCATTAAGGTTGAGATTCTTCGGCTGCGCCTCGGAATAGCCTGCGGCTGCTGCGTAGGACAAAAACAATCCTAACGATTATCGGTGCTTTGGATAGAATACATAACGAACAAACAATCAAAAAATCGACTTTTGATTGTTTGCCATACGCAGCCGCATGGACCGAACGAGTGCATAAAAAATCAAGTGAGTTTTCTGTTTAATATCCGCGATTGATCCTATCTACATCAGCGGCGCGAAAAGACGCATAATACTGCGCGCGAGCACGGTCAACAGAGTAACGTCGCTTATTTCCTCGTCGGTCACGCGGTGGCTTGCGGCGATTATGCCGTCGAAGTCGGCGGTCATATCGGCGATCGAATCCGTGCCGTAGAGCAGCGCGCCGCATTCGTAGTGCAGATAGAACGAGCGATAGTCCATATTGCATGTTCCGATAAACGCGCGCTTGCCGTCGACTATCATCATTTTCGCATGAATGAACCCCGGCGTATACGTGTATATTTTAATTCCCGACTTGATCAATTGTTCGGCGAACGATTTGGTCGATTTGTATACGAGTTTTTTATCGGGCACGGCGGGTATTACTATTCGCACGTCCACGCCGGCTTTTGCGGCGTTGCGCAAAGCGGTCGCCGTCTCGTTGTCGAGTATCAGATACGGAGTGGTGATATACAGCGATTTTTCGGCGGTGGATATAAGGTTTATAAACGCGCTCTCTATCAGATTGTCGTTCCGTCCCGGACCGCACGACAGCGGCTGAACATAACCGTTTCTCGGGGGGGGGGCTGACATTTTGTATAAAATAGTTTTCGTAATAAATCGGTTCGTCGGATAGAATATGCCAGAACGTGAGAAACATTGCTGTAAAACTGCATACCGCGTCGCCATCGAAACGCATATGCGTGTCTTTCCAGTGCCCGAAGCGAACTTTTTTGTTCGCGTATTCGTCGGCTATGTTGTTCCCGCCTGTGTATGCTATTGAGCCGTCGATCACGGTTATTTTTCGGTGAGAACGATTGTTGAGCCGCACGTCGAACGATGCGGTCACGCGATTGAACGGCAATATCCGTATGCCGTGCGCGCGCAGGTTTTCGATCGTTTTTTTCGGCAGTGTGAACATACATCCCACATCGTCGTATATTATTTTAACGTCCACGCCGTGCTCGGCGCGCTCGATGAGCGCAGCCTCGAGTTCGTTCCAAACCGCGCCGCGCTCGATTATAAAATACTCCATCAATATAAATTTCCGCGCCGCGCGAATATCGTCGAGCATGCGCGGAAAAAAGTCGTCGCCGAGCGGAAAGTATTCCGTCGCCGTGTTTGAATATACGGGATACGATGCGGAGTTGAGCACAAGCTCGGCGCAAGTTGTTCCCGTGGGGTTAAGCTCGCCGCGTTCGGACGCAATGTGTGCATTGATGGTGTTGAGCAGTATTTGCGACGCGTCGGACGCTTCCCTCAGGCGTTTGCGCACGCGCCTCGGCGTGTGCTGCCGTCCGATAAACAGATACATCGATCCGCCGAAAACAGGCACGAGCAGAATGAGTATACACCAACTGAGTTTGTAGCTCGGGTTCATGTCGCGAGAAACGATGTACAGACAAACCGCGATGCTCAAAACGTATTGCACTAACCATATCCACTGCCAGCGCGTTGCGGCGAACGAGACCGCGACCACTACGATGGCGGCTTGCAACAACAGCGATATAAAAGCGATTAACGCCTTATGTGAAAACAGCTTGATCAGTTTACGGAACATTTCATCCTCGCTCGGTTGCCGATCGATTATATTTTGTGAGTATTATAGCACCGTAATGTGAAAAAGTCATTGAAATTTCGTGTTCGACAAAATTTTTAATCAAATTCTAATAGGCGGCGGAAAAACCGCCGAGCGGGGCGGATCGGCAAAACGCTTGACAAAGATACCGCAAAGTTTTATACTTGTTTAGTACGACCGATTAAGGCAGCGCGTGATTTCGCGTCGCGTGATCGGCGGTCTTACTTAATTAGAAATAAACCAATCGGGAGTGTATTATCATGAATAAAAAGTGCGTAAACGACATCGACGTTAAAGGCAAGCGCGTTCTCGTGCGTTGCGACTTCAACGTACCCATGAAAGACGGCGTTATAACCGACGAGAACAGGATCATCGGCGCGTTGCCCACGATAAAATATCTGCTCGAGCGCGGCGCGTATGTGACGCTTTGCTCGCATATGGGCAAGCCGCATTCGATTTTGTCGGCAGAGGTCAAGCTCAACAAGAAAGACAAGAAAAAGGTCGAGGCGGGCGAGACGACCGCCGACGAGATAATCGCAAAGGCGAAAAAAGACGAGCCGAAAAAGCTCACGCTCGCGCCCGTCGCCAAACGGCTCAACGAGCTGCTCGGCGGAAAAGTGACGTTTGCGACCGACGTTATCGGTCCCGACGCAACGGCGAAGCGCAAAGCTTGCAAAGCGGGCGAAGCGGTATTGCTCGAAAATCTCCGTTTCCATTGGGAAGAGGAAGGCAAGGAAGAAAGTTTCTGCAAAGCGCTCGCGGGCGACGCCGAAGTTTACGTAAACGACGCGTTCGGAACGGCGCACCGTTCGCATGCGTCTACGGCTGCCATTGTCGAATACGGCATCGTAAAGACCGCCGTTTGCGGATTCCTTATCGAAAAAGAGCTTTCGGTAATGGGCGCGACGATAGAGAACCCGCCGCACCCGTTCGTGGCGATACTCGGCGGCGCAAAGGTCGCGGATAAGCTCAACGTTATATCCAATCTCCTCGAAAAATGCGATACGCTCATTATCGGCGGCGGCATGGCATATACGTTCCTCAAAGCCAAAGGTTACGAGGTCGGCACGTCGCTCCTCGACGAGGAAAAGATCGGATATTGCAAAGACATGATCGAAAAAGCAAAAGCTATGGGCAAGGAACTCGTATTGCCCGTGGATACCGTCACCACCACGCATTTCCCCGAGCCTATCGACGAGGACATCGCGGTAGTAACCGTACCGTCGAACGAGATCCCCGCCGACAAGATGGGTATGGACATAGGCGAAAAGACGCGCGCGCTCTACGCCGAAAAGGTAAAGAGCGCAAAAGCGGTCGTTTGGAACGGACCTATGGGCGTTTTTGAAAACCCCGTACTCGCCAAAGGCACGATGGCTGTTGCGCAGGCGCTCGCCGACGTGTACGGCAAGTGCACCACCATTATCGGCGGCGGAGACAGTGCGGCTGCGGTCAAGCAGCTCGGCTTTGCGGACAAAATGAGCCACATAAGCACGGGCGGCGGCGCTTCGCTCGAATATCTCGAAGGCAAGGTCTTGCCCGGTATAGCATGCCTCAACGATAAATAAACGGCGATCGTGCGGCGCAACCGCCGCGATCGCAAAAAGATTTAATACGTTATAATATGAAAAACGGTCTTGCTCGCGCGCTCGCAATAATCGCGCTCGTATTCATGGTAATATTCATCGCCGCGCTTATAGCGACGGTGATCGACAAAACCTTGCTCAACGGTTCTGTCGGGTATATCGCGCTCGGCTGCGGAGTATTTGTGATGATGATATTCCTCGCATTGCGCGCCGACGGCAGAGGATTTTCCATTACCAAGATGAACAACGAGATCGAAATGAAAAAGATCGAGGAAGAGCTGAAAAAACAGCAAGAGCGCGAACAGGCGGAAAAAGCCGAAAAGGAGCGGGCTGCGAACGCCGAGAACGCGGACGGTCAAACGCCCGAATCGGTCCAAACAGCGGACGCTTGCGCCGAAAAAACGGCAGCGGACGACGCCGTTGTCGCGGAAAAAACAGAGACCGAACCACGCAAAAACAGCGGAACAAAAAAGAAATAGCCGAAAACGGCGACGGGTATCATACGGTATCGCGTCGCTGTTTTTTTACGTACTTGACTATGTTTACGACCGACGCAATAACGAACAGCAAAGCGCATACGCCCGCGCACACGAGCGTTATTATCGAGTAGTCCGTGAACGCGGCAACGGCAAACAGCGCGGCGGAAAGTACGAGATAGCGCGCGATCTTGTCCTTGTCGAACGCGCCCGAAAGCTTATACGGCTTGCCGCGTTTTTTCGCGGCGAACGCGCGCTTGGGCATACAGTCGAGCGAACGGAACAGCTTATACGTCGCGTCGCCGTC
>Ga0073906_1002875_pt1 | contig 21253 bp, 16 predicted proteins | sample Inofromicrocosms_FD_65485 | JGI IMG/M metagenome (GOLD analysis project Ga0073906, IMG submission 65485) | Mouse cecum microbial communities from Vienna, Austria - Inoculum for glucosamine and mucus D2O microcosms | ecosystem: Host-associated > Mammals > Digestive system > Large intestine >...
GCATCTAGTACTTTTAATGTAAATGTAGCTATTGCTGGGAAATTTTCTTCATTTATAAAATCTGATATTTTCTTTGAAACATTTTTTTCAATTTTCATTGTATCTAATTCTTGACCGTTAACTTCTACTTTTTCTGTTTCTACTGTTGTTAACTTTGTGATTTCATTAAATATAATATTATTTGAGTTTGCAAATTCTTCTGCATAACTTCCTTTTTCTCCAAAAATAACTAAATTTTCATTATGATTTTCAAAAGCGCTTACTGCAATTTTAGTAACTGTTTTTGGTATTGTTATTGATGTTATATTTGATAAATTTGCAAATGCATTATCAAAAATTGATGTTACTGGTAAATTATCATAGCTTTCTGGAATTACAATTGATGTCTCTGTTTCATCTTTTAAGCTTCCTAAAATAGTAACTTCTGAGGCATTTAATATTCTATAAGCACAATCTATCTGTGGTTCTATATAAAAATTCTTAATGCTAATTGTAGAAATTAATTTATCTATATTACTATTTTTATAAAAATATATATTTTCAAAAATATTTACACCATTTCTTATATCTATACAAAATAAACTAGAACTTGGATTTTCAATAGAAGTTGGCATATATATATTCATTTTTTCTTGAGTTAGTGTTGATAAACACCAAAATGGTAAACCATTTATAGTTGTTACACTTGCTGGAATTCTTAGTTCTTTTAAATTTCCAAGCCCATGGAAACAACTTTCATTTAATGTTGTAATATTATAAGGTATCTCTAAACTTTCTAGTGAACTGCAACCAGCAAATAAGCATTTGTTTAAAGACTCTACATTTTTTGATATTGTAAAATTTTTCATTGCACTACAACCTGCAAATCCACCATTTCCATAACTTACAATATCTTCTGTAACTTCATAAACAGGACATGTTTTTGAACTCCATGGTGTAAAAATATCCCCTAATTGATTATTAGTAAATGCTACGCTACAATAAAAATTTGACATTTTTCCATTTTTACCATATGTTAATGTTATTTTTTCTAAAGCTGTGCAATTGTTAAAAGCTGTACCATAAATCTTACTTGAAATTTGAGAATATTCTCCAGCATCTGGATTTACAGTAATAGGCATTGTAGCATTTTTTAATGAGGTACAACTTAAAAATGCATCTTTTTGAATTTCATCTAATTGTTCTGGTAACACAATACTTGTTAAACTTGTACAACCTTCAAAAGCATTCATTTCTATTCTTTTTATATTGTTTGAAAAATTAATTTCAGTTAAATTTGTACAATCTTTAAATGCACCTTTTTTTACATTTACAACTTTATATCCATTAACTTCATCAGGAATATTTAAAATCCCTGAAAAGTCTGAGGTATATCCTACAATATTTGCATTTTTATTTTGAGTAAGTTCATATCTTACATTACTTTCTACAATCTCATTTTCAATGTCAAGATTTACATACTTAAAATCATTACTTATTGCAAAATTCTCAGCTAGTGAATCTCCATGGACATATATTGTCAAATTTTCCATTTTTTGTATTGGGTCTGCTGGGTTTACTTGAATTTCAGTTAATGTTGATGGTAATGTAATTTCTGTAAGTGAATCATTAATCATTGACCACGCAATTTGCTTTGTTCCTTCTGGAATTATTAAACTTCTTATTGAAGTTCCTACAAATGCTTGTGTTTCAATAATTTCAAGGCTAGAGCTTAAACTTATACTTTCTAATGAACTACAGCCATAAAAGGCTTTTGAACTGATTTTATTTACGCTATTTGGTATTGATACATTGCTTAAATTTCCACAACCTTCAAACATACTTGAAGTTATTTCTTTAATATCTGCTTTTATATTTACACTTGTTAATAATGAGCAATTATAAAATGCTGTTCCTCCTATATTTTCAACACTAGCTGGTATTTCTATACTTTCTAGTACACTACATCCTGAAAATGCACTCATTCCAATATTTGTAACCCCTTCTTCTATAGTTACTTTTTTCAAATGTTTGCAATTTTCGAAACAAGAATAATCTATTTTTTTTACAGAACTTGGTATATATATTTCTGTTAAATTACTTTCATATCCAAATCTATAAAAAGCTTCTCCCCCTAATTCAACAACTGGTAGCCCTTCATATTCACTTGGTATTTCTAAAGCATTTTCTCTATAACTTCCAGTGTATACATTAGCACCTGTTACAATATATCCTGTTTTATCTTCATTTAATTCAAAAGTAAAATTTGAAGGGTCTGATGATGCATTTGAAACACCTGCAATTCCCAACATAGTAAAAAATAAAACAGTTATTAATAATACTTTATTTTTCATAAAATTCATCTCCTATTTTTAATACTTTTCTCCACCTATGTAAAATCCATGGATTAATATTCTATTTTTTCCTGAATTATCACATGTAGATAAAGTTATTAATTTATCTGATTTATCTGGAACAATGTTGTACATAATCGAACTTCTTTTTAAAATTTCTTGTAGATATTCTTTTTCAGTATCCTCATCTAAAAGCACTTTTGTGCTATATTCTTCAGGTTCTGTTAAATAGCTTGAATATACTTTATATTCTAGTTTTTCGGTTTCAGTATATATTTCAATTACAACTTCTGTTCCAAGTTCATTTTTGTAAATCTTTTGCAAATCTGAGAACATTAATCCTGATTTTATATTGTGTCCATAAAGTACAGTATTTCTATCTGAAAAATTGCTATTATTTTTATAGTTCATAAAAATCCAACCACATGTACTATAATTTTGATTTATATCTTTTTGCAAATAATATTCGTTATTATCTGTTTGAACAATTGGATAATTTATATTTGTATCTTTTACCCTAATCCATGCAATTGTATCTTTATTTATATTTTTTAATTCCTCAAAATTTACTGGATTCTTATTTTCTTCTTTTGCCTCTTCAAAATTTTCATTTATTATATCTTTAATTAAATTGGCAGATTTTTTATTGTAGATTGCCCATCTTGATAAATTTACAATTGAAAAAATAAATACAATTGCAAATACTATAAAAATAAGTATTCGTATAATATTCTTCTTTTGATTTTGTTTTACCTCATCTTCACTTTTTTTTAATCTTTTTGACATTTTTCTCTCCAATTAATAAGATAAAAAGAGGCATATAAAAGTATTTTAGACTATGCCTCTTTTGTAGTTATATTTCAAACATTATTATTTTTTCTTTATTGTTATTACCATTCCAGCTAAAGATATTACTGCCATAACTACTAAAGCAATTACATTCATATCTCCAGTATGTGGTGATGCTACAAGTCCGCTAACTGCTTGTTGTACAGCTTGAGCTGGTGCTGGAGCAGGTGCACCACCTGATGGTGCAGATTGATTATTAGTTGTTCCTTGTACTTCAGTTACTTTCTTAGCAACAACTGTTACCTCATAAACTCCTTCTACTCCATTTTCTGCTGTAACAATTATTTTTGTTGTTCCTGTGTTAATACCTTTTACATAAATATTTCCATCTTCACCTTTTACTACTTTTGCAATAGCTTCATTTTCAGATTTATAAGAAAATACTTGTTCATCTGTTGTATCTGTTGGATTTACTGTAACTTTTAATCCTGCGTATCCATCTTCTTCAACTGTATCTCCAAATATTGAAACATCTATTGAAGTTATTGGTTTTTCTTTTACTTCAACTTCAAATATATCTTTGTAATCACCAACTTGTACTGTTATTTCTGCTTTTCCCTCTTTAATACCTTTTACTTTATATTCTCCATTTTCAAAAATAACTTTTGCTACTGTTTCATCACTTGATGTCCATATAATTTCATCTGTAACTTCTTCTGGTTCATTTTCGTCTTTTGAAACATTAATTTCAAGAGCAGATTCTTCATTTTTTAATATTCTTTCAGGTTTTACTGTAATTGTTACACCTGTTGCTTTTACTTCTTTTACTTTAACAACTCTTGAAGCTGTTATTCCATTTCCAAAATCTACAGTAATTTTAGCTGTACCTTCTTTTAATCCTGTTACCACACCATTATTTACTGTTGCAACCGCTTCATTGCTTGATGTCCATGTTGCTGTTGGAATTTCTGTTGCATAACTTGGATTATAAATAACTTTCATTTCTCCAGTTTTGTTTTTGTATATTTCTAAGTTATCAGTACCATTTTCAATTGATACGCTTTTTAGTGTAGCAATTACTTCTACTTTACATTCAGCAACTTTTCCATCTAAAGTTGCTCTAATATATGTTGTTCCAGGAGCAACTGCTGTTACTTTTCCATTTACTACTGTCGCAATTGTTGGTGCTAAACTTTCCCATTTTACATCAGCAACATCTACTGTTGCATCTGTTGGATTTTTTGTAACTGCTAATACTGTTGTAGCATCTTCTCCAGCTTCAATTTTTAAACTTGTTTCATTTAATGAAATACTTTGAAGACTACATGTAACTGTAACTTCGCAAGTTGCTGTTAGACCATTACTTGCTGTTGCTGTTATTGTTACAGGTGTTTCTGTTGGAGCAATTGCTTTTACTACTCCATTTTCAACTTTAACTTTTGATTCATCACTTGATGTCCAAGTAATATTTAATTGATCTGTTGTATCTTCTGGCAAAATACTTGTTGTTAAAGTTTCTTCTGAACCTTTTTCTATTGATGTTTTATTTTTGTTTATTATTAATTGTGTTGATTTTACTTCTGGTACTGTAACATTTATAGTTCCTCTAATACCGTTTACTGTTTCTGCTGTTATTACTACTGGTGTATTTACTCCATCTTTTTCTGTTGGAGCAAGTGCTGTTATTACTCCATTTTCAACTTTAACTTTTGTCTCATCACTTGATGTCCATTTTATTGCTTTTGAACCTGTAAAATCTGTTGGCTCATAAGTAACTGTTAAATTTTGTGTTTGAGATTTTTTTAATGTAATATCTCCACCATCTATTGTAATTTTTGAAATTGGAACTCCTACACTAACAGAGCAACTTACTTCTTTTCCAGCACATGTTGCTTTTACAACTACTGGTGTATCTCCTGTTGCAGCTAATGCTGTAACTGTTCCATCTTGTTCAACTTTAACTTTTGTAGCATCACTTGATGTCCAAACAATATTATCTGTTACTGATGTATTTATTGGATCTTTTGTAACAGTTAATTTCGATGTTTCACCTCTTGACAATGTTAATTCTTTTTTATCTATCACTAATTTATTTAATGGTGTTATAACTTTTACATTACATGTTGCAGTTACATTTCCACCTTCTGCTTTTGTAGCAGTTGCTGTAATTACTGCATCACCATTTCCAACTGCTGTTACAGTTCCCTCTGATGAAACTGATGCAACTGCCTCATTACTTGAACTCCAAGTAACGCTTATATCTTGTGATGCATCTTGAGGATCTTTTGTTGCTACTAATTTTGTTTCTCCACCATTATTTAATGTAACTGATGTTTGGTTTAATTTAATTCCTGTTAAAGGTGTTGTAACATTTACTGTTGCACATTTTACTGAATGTTTTCCACATACTGCTGTAATTTCAGCAGTTCCATTTCCAACAGCTGTTACTACTCCATTTGAATTTACTGTTGCAACATTTGTGTTTGAACTTTGGTATGTAATAGGTGTTTTATCGGTTGTTTCTACTGGTACTTTTGTTGCTGAAACTGTAAATGTTTCACCTTTTTTCATATCTTTTGAAATTTCTGTTGCATTCAATCCTGTCATTGGAATTGGTGATTTGATTGTTACTTTTGCTGATGAAGAAAATTCTTCATTTTCAGAATCTGCATCCTTTCCAGCATAAGCAACTTTAGAAAAAGTAATATCAGTACTTCCACCCTTTAACACCTCAAATGTTAATGTAGCTATTTTTCCTGATGTTTTAATTTGCTCATCTCCTGCTGGATTAAGAAATGCATATGCTATAGCAATTCCATATACTGGATCTGTAATATGTGATCCTAAGACCACTCCATTGTCAAACCCATTTAAAAGCTCTTTTGATAATCCACGTCTTGTATCCCAAGCCATATTATTATCTTGATCTAAATAGTAACTTCCATCTGCTGGTTTTAAATATTCTGGATTATAACTTACAACAATAGTAAAATTGTCTCTGCCTTCTAATCCACTAACTAAATTTAAGTCTACTGATACAGTATTTCCCACTTCTGCTTCTACTTCGTGACTTCCATTAGCCGTTATATCGACTACTGGTGTATCTACTGCATAGCTTTTTAAATTTGGAATAAATGAACTAAGCATTACTGCAATAATTAAAATAGCTAAACTTTTTTTAGTAAATTTTTTCATTTTTTCTTTTTTTCCTCCCCTTTTTTATTAAAATTAATATAAAAATTAAAATAATAATGACAAAAATTATTATGATAGCAATGTAATTCTTTGATGTTTTTTCATTTTCTACAACATCTATTTTTTTATCTTCTGCATTTGCTTGAACTACAAATGTTTCTTTTTCAAAATTATTGCTTTCTTCTATTTGGTTTTCTTCGTTTTCTTCTGATACTACGTTTTCTGTTTTTGAAGATAAAACCTTTTGAACTTTTCCATCTTTTACGACAACATCTACTGTGCCTATATCCTGTCCATTTAAGCTTACTTTTACTTTAGTTGTTCCTTCCTGATTTGGAATTATCAATCCATTATTTGCAATTTCTGCAATATTTGAATCTTCAACTTCATATGTTATTGAATCTTCTGGTGTAATTTCTATATCTGCATTCTTAGTAATTATATTTTCAATTGTTTCTATTTCTTGCACATCTTCTATTTCAAAATTCTTAATAGTTTGTTTTTTGTTTTCTTCTTGCTTTTTCTTAGAAGTTATTTTAATACTTCCGTCTTCTGTTTCTATTTTTATATCATTTCCGTTTGGAATCTGTTGATTCTCTAATACTTAATGATATTGGTATATCTGAACTATCATCTTTTACTTTAAATGTAACATAATAATATTCTCCATTAGCTTCAAAACCACCAAGACTTACTATTCCAATAGCTACTCTTGATTCATCTTGAATATTTTCTGCTAAATTTAATGTTGCTTGTAAATCTTTTCCAGCTTTTGAACTTACATATTCTAATTTAGATGTATCGTATTTTACATCTATTCCAAGTGTAACAATATCTTCATTTACATTTTCCATGTCAATTTTTAATGTAACATTTTCTGAATTTTCATATTTAGTTGCATCTTCAATATAAATTTTAGGATTCGAAACTGCATTTATATTTAAAGAAAATGTAATAATAAGTACAAAAATTGGAAAAAGTATGCATAAACGTTTCATATTTTTTCCTCTTACTTTTTATTTTATTTCAATTTACCGAACTACTTCGTCCAATCGAATTATATTTTATATTGCCTTTTTTGTCAACAAAAACCACTTCGATTTATTGAAATTTTATTTATTTTTTCAATTTACCAAAGTGGTTTAACATTTTAAAATTATATACTTGTTTTGGGGAAAATCTATTTAGAAAGGAATGATTTTCATGCAACTTTCAGAAGCACTAAGATTAAGAATAAAGCAGTTGTTAAAAGAAAATAACATGAAAGTTTGGGATTTATGCAAAGCAACAGGTATACCTTGTTCTACATTAAGCACTTTTCTAACAGGAAAATCCAAACTATTAAAAATTAATACTATCCTTCATATTTGTGAAGGTTTTAATATACAACTGAAAGATTTTTTTGCTAATGAAATATTTTTAGATGTTGAAGATGATTAAAAACAAATGATAACTTGTGTATAGTAAAATCCCAAATGCAAACATTTGGGATTAATTTTTTACAAATTTTTAGTTAATTCATATGCATCAGTTGCAATTACTATCTCTTCATTAGTAGGAACTATATATATTTGAACTTTAGAATCTTCTGCTGAAATTTTTGTTTCTTCTCCTCTTACTAAATTCTTTTGTTTATCTAATTTTATTCCAAAGCATTCTAGGTAGTTGCAAATTCTTTCTCTTTCTTCAAATCCGTTTTCACCAATACCACCAGCAAAAGTTATAACATCAACACCATTTAATGTTACAATAAATTTTGCTATGTATTGAGCAATTATGTATGCTCTACTTTCTAATGCTAAAATAGATCTTTCATCTCCTTGGTCTGCTGTTCTTTCAATATCTCTAAAATCAGTAGAAACTCCAGATACCCCCCATGCTCCTGATTCTTTGTTCATTATTCTAAGCATCTCATCTGGTTTTATATCATATAACTTCATAACAGTTGGAATAATTGATGGGTCAACATCACCACATCTTGTTCCCATTGGTACACCAGCAAGTGGTGTTAATCCCATCGTTGTATCTACTGATTTTCCATCTTTAATTGCACATAAAGATGCTCCTTGACCTAAATGACAGTTTATTATTTTTAAATCTGTTCTTCCTGTAATCTCTGTAATTCTTCCTGCTATATATCTATGTGAAATTCCATGAAATCCATATTTTCTTATTTTATAATCTTCATAATATTTATATGGTAATTGATAAATAAAAGCTTTTTCTTCCATTGTTTGATGGAAAGAAGTATCAAATACAGCTACCATTGGCGTATTTGGCAACAATTTTCTACAAGCTTCAATTCCTGCTAATCCTGCTGGATTATGTAATGGTGCTAATGTAATATTTTCTTCTATGGCTTTTATAACCTCTTCATCAATTATAACTGAATTTTTAAATTTTTCACCACCATGAACAATTCTATGTCCTACTGCTCCTATTTCATTTAAATTATTTATAACTTTATATTCTTCACTTGTAAGTAATCTTAATATTTTTGAAATTGCCTCTTCAAAATCTCTAGCAGGATATTCAATAACAACTTTATTTCCTCGTACATTAAAACGAAGTGATGATCTTGAGCCACCAATTCTATCATAATGCCCTTTCATAATTCTTTCTTTTTTCTCCATGTCAATTAATTGACATTTTAATGATGAGCTTCCGCAATTTAAAACTAGTACCTTCATTAGCAATTTCCTCCTATATTTTATTTTGTAGAAATAAAACTACATTCACACTATATAAACAAAAACAAACTAAATATTGTCTATTTTGTAAATTTTATGTGAAAAGATTTATCTCATTATATACTTTTTCAAAAATAATAGCAATCTAATAATAAGTTATGATATAATCAAAAAAAATATTTTTAGAGGTACAAAATGGAAAAAATTATTAATTTTAAAAACAAAAGCTTAGACTTCCTTTATAAATATAGATTTATTATTGCAATTATATTTATAGTGCTTGGAGTCTTATTTAAACTTCATGGTTCTTCTATTTCTTTATGGAATGGATATGTTTATAATACTGGAGTTCAAGATAATTCATTATTATTTGGAAGTCCAAGAACTATTCGAAGTGATGAATGGGCTGTAACCACTCCTCTTATTTTTTCACAAAGTTTTAATGGATTTAAATATTTTTCAGATATTTTAAGAGGTGGAACTTCAACAGATGCATTTACTATTTATGGATTGCCTGTGCTTGCTTTAGCAGAAATTTTCAGACCTTTTCACTTAGGTTATATTTTTTTAGGACTAGCAGGTGGCTTATCTTTCTTTTGGATAGCAAGATTCATAGCATTATTTGTAATAACTTTTGAACTTGCAATGATTCTTACTGACAAAAATAAAAGGTTATCTTTAATTGGAAGTTTTATGCTTTCCCTTTCTCCAATTATTCAATGGTGGTTTGCAACAAATGGTTCTGCTGAATTATTTATTTTTGGAGAACTTGCTCTTATCCTTTTATACAAATATATGAATACAGAAAATTTTAAAACTAGATTGCTTTGCTTAACCTTTATGATAATATGTGCAGGTGGATACATATTAATTTTATACCCAGCTTATCAAATACCATTATTTTATGTATTTTTAAGCCTTGCAATTTATATTGTTATTACTAATTATAAAAATTGTAGAATTATTAAAAAAGATATTTTTTCAATAATTTCAAGTTTAGTTATATTTTTACTTTTAATGGGATTAATATTTTATACATCAAAAGATACAATTTTTGCTTTAACAAATACAGTATATCCCGGCAACAGACTTTCAGAAGGCGGTGGCGGTTTTAGAAAATATATAAGCTATATTGATAACATCTTTTTAACCTTCAAAGAAGAAGGAATTTTAACAAGTCCTTCTGAAGAATCAGCTATGTTTGGATTATTTCCTATTGGTATAATTTGTGCAATAATTGCAATGGCTAAAAATAAAAAAGTCGATATACCTCTTGTAGCTTTATTTATACCATATATTATAATTGGAGCTTTTGCTATGTTTAAAGTGCCTCTTCTAGCAAAAATTACTCTTTTAAGTTACTCTGTACCTGAAAAGGCTGTTATAGCACTAGGATATATAGATATATTAGTTTTATTAAGGTCACTTTCTATAACAAATTACTCACCTAAAATTTGGGTATCTATATTAATATCCTTAGTTACAAGTTTAATTCTTGTATTTATATGTAAAACATTAAATCCAGATTATGTTGGAAAAATATTAGCAAGTTTTCTATTAGTAATGTGTTTTTGCATTTTTTATTTTGTATTACAATATAATACAAAATATTGTAAATATATATTTACAATCGGAATAATAGCTACTATGCTAGTTGTTGGATTTAAAGTAAATCCTATATGTAGTGGAATTGATATGATAAATGATAGTCCAATGCTACAAGCAATTGAAGAAATTAATAAACAAGATTCTGGATTGTGGCTTGCAGAAGCCCTACCATTCCCTTGTCCAAACTATCTTCCTATGGCTGGAGCATCAACAATAAATGCTACAAATATATATCCTAATATGGAACTTTGGGAAATGCTAGATAAAGATAAAAAATATGAAGAAGTTTACAATAGATATGCTCATGTTTATATGGAAATTGTACCAAACAAAGAAATGATATCAGACAAATTCATTTTACTAACTAATGATAAAATTGCAGTATATATAACTCCTGATGAACTAAAAGATATGAATATAAAGTACATATTCACTGTTAGAGTTATGGAAGATTTCAAAAATGAAAATATAAATTTTGATTTAATATATAATGAAAATAATTATCATATTTATAAAGTTATTTATAAATAAAATTAAGCTTTGTAGATAATTCAAAAAATTATTCTACAAAGCTTTAATTATTTGTTAAAAAACTTCTACTCTAAAAACTAAAATTTCACGACTGTCCCTAAATTTCAGTATAGCTTTTGCTCACTATAAATATATATTAGTGTATCTATATATTGAATTACTGCTAAAAACTTTATAATTGCTCCTAGGTAATTTATTCCTTTTGCTTCTTTTTTCTGTAATTCTTGCCATATTAAGTAACTTATTATTATCATTGCAAAATCCAAAAATAACATTGTTCTTGTTTGTGAAATAAATACTGTTGGTGAAAACGCAATTACTATTCTTGAAGCTAATCCTGCTAAATAAATTAATATTGCGATATTGTTTTTGTATTTTTTGGTTAGTAATAATATAGACATTCCAATACAAATAAAATTTATAAATGCAAATATTGCTGGGAATGTGTAGTATAATTTATTGCAATTTGCAACTGTTAGTATAACATCTTTAGCTGTTAGCAACTCATAAAATATTTCTAAATTTGGAAATACTTCAAAAAATATACTTGAAAAGTGTCCAAATACGAATATTGATAATACTGGTATTAATGATACTATTCTATATAATTTTTCTTTATAATTAACAAATACATATATTGCAAGTAATGATGTAAGTAACGTATATACTAAATTTTTATGTACTATTATCTCTCTAAATGTAGCTGTAAATCCTAAAATAAATTTATCTAAAACTGTTAACATTTCAAAATCTATAAATCTATATGCCTCTTCTGTTTGTCTTATATAATTTCCCGGACAAGTTAAAATAAATACTATTGAAATGATTGATATTATTGTTTGAATTATCATATATGGATGTATTTTCTTATTTTTTGCAATCATTATAATTGTAAATATTAAGTATGAACAAACTAAAATTGCTGATGTTTGTTCTTGATTCCCTGAAAAAATAAGTGCTAATGTATAAAGTGGATATTCCCAAATTCTAATTTTTTCTCTACACCAAATTTTCTTAATTGGTATTAATGCAAAAAGACACATTGCTAATGGCCACATGTAATTTAAAGTTGTTGCAGCCCAGCCTGCTTGATACATTATTGTATATGGATAAATTAATATCATTGATACTAACATTAATGTATTTTGCCTTTTGGAATCCTTTGCAAATATCTTTGATATTGAATATCCTACTAAAGTTACCATTAATGCTTCTATAAAAATCCATAAATATTTTGATGTTTTTAATGTCATACATAATACAAATTCAATTATAACTCTTGATGTCCATGTATTATATCTATCTATTATAAAATCCTTTACAGTATGCTCAATAACTTCATTTGTTTCGGGATTTATTTCATTTGTTATTTGTTCTATGTACCATTTATCATCATATAAATTTGGAGTAACAAACATTATTAAAATTATTTCTAAAATAAATAATAAGATTAGTACTCCTGCTTCTTTTTCTAAAATCTTCTTTATTTTTTCTTTCATATCATTTTTCCTCTAAATATCTAAATGTATTCCTGTATTTGCTAATATATTGTTATCATTATTTCTGTATAACACATAAATATCATATGTTCCACTTGATAAACCATAACTTAAAAATCTTGAGTGAAGTCCAGCATTTCTATACTCTAGTGGAACATTCAAATTTTCTTGATATCTTGTCCTAACTTTGTACATTTCTCCTGTTTCTTTATTTTTTAATACATAATTACTGTTTATAGTTTTTGTTTCTTCGTTTTCTTTATATGCCCAACCTACAATCTCAACTTTGTTTCCTTGATGTTCCAAACTATCTACATGTACACTCATATTCTCTTCACCAATATTAGCAATAATTGTATCTTGGTCTAATGTAAGCTTTTCATATTTTAATAAAGAAATATAAGTTAAAACAAGCAATATAATTACAAATAATATGCATGCACATAATATTTTTATATAACTTTTTTTATCAACTTCTAATTCTAATAATTTCATTTTTTCACCTTTTATCTATTAATTTTTGCTACATATCCATTTTCATTTGAGTACAAAATTTCTACTCCAACAATTTGTTCTAATTCTTCTAAATCTTCTTTACATTCATCGATTTTACTTTTTTCTCTTGAATCAAGTCTTATTATATATTTCATATTTGGATTTTCTATTGCTTCTTTGATATTGTGCTGATTTGTAGAATTTAATACATCTCTAAATGTTACATATTCTCCATCATATTCTAAAGTTGCCATTGCCCACATAGTTCTATAAAACCATTCTGTAAGAAGTGTTGTATTGTCTGCTGTCATATCTTCCAAGTTTTCTTTTGCAAATTTTGTAATTAAAATATTATTTTCATTAAAATTCTGTGTAACATCTACTGCTTTTCTATGTTCACAATTTTCAATATAGTATATTCCTATTAAGTTTGGTAATGAATGTTTATCAAATTCACTTAATATATGACCTGATTTAACCCAAGTATATCCACTTATAAAAATTCCAAGTATAATTACATATACTAAAGGTGTTACTTTTATTCTTCTAAAATCTTTCTTTGGTTTTAATCCATCTGGAAATACTGTAAGCATTACAAATGATAATACTAAGTATATTTGGAAAATTAAATTAACATTATATGTTCTAGGTATACCATCTGTGCGTGGGAAAAATCTATTTGCAAGTAATGGTGCAATAAATAAAAGTGGTAATAAAGCAAATCCAAGTATAACTGCTAAACTAAACATTTTATTATCTATATTGTTATTTAAAATATCTATTGTAACTGCAAAAATTACAACCCATGTAATAAAATATAATTTTAACATATAATATTGTGATACAACATATACTGACATTCCAATCCATAAAAGTGCTAAAAAACCAATTATACATACTGAAAAAATATCTAAGAATTTTAAAGATTGATTTTTTAATTTCTTTATAAATTCAGCACAGAAAATTAATGCAAATGGTATGTATGGTATGAAATTCATATATCTTTCAGGATATATTCCTCCCTCTTCTTTTAATGCACTTATTAAGTTTTGTTGTCCTTCAATAATAAATGATGGAATAAATAAATATCCTATTCCAAAAGCAGTTACAAGTAATAATAACCCTATTACAATTAAAGTATTTTTTCCAAATAATTTTAAATATTTTTTAGTATTTTTATCTTTTAAATCTTCTAAAAGTACATATATACAAATTGAGGCAAATACTGCTGGAACAAATAAGCAATATGAGAATATTAATCCCATTGATGTAATTACTACCATTGTAATTGCAAAGCTTTTCTTAATATTTTCTTCTGAAAATATCATTTGAACTAATGGTAACAATAATGTTGTCATTGCAATTCCAACTGATAGATATGAGAATCCATAAGTCCATGAATTATAAGGATATCCGTACATATATAATGCAAATAAAATTATTGTTCCAAATAATCCTCTCTTAGTTTTGATTTTATCAGCAAAACATGTATATAGTGCAAGTCCACTTGCAAACATCACTAATGTTTCAAACACTTGGAACAAATATATTTTTTCAATTCCAGTTATACTATTTATGACATTCATAAATATACCATCATTTATATATGCACCTGTTTGCATTATATTAAAATTGAAAAATGTTTTGTCTTCTGCAAAAACAAATAATTGTAATTCTTCTGAATACTGCTCTGCTGCTCTGTAATGAATTGCAGAATCTATAGCCCAATGTGTTACATCTCCTTTAAAAATATATAAATCTTTTACAAACATTACTCCAAAAACTACACAAATTAATAGTATAGTTACAGCATCCATTTTTGAACATTTATATTTTTGAAATTCACGATTTTTTATTGGCTTATATATAAGAATTGTGCCTATTATAGTATTTATTGCAGATAACAGCCAAATATTTTGAACAATATGTAAAACTCCAAGAATCATACATACAGTTACATTATAGCCTAAAATTCCTACTGCAAATATGCAAATCCATTTTACAAAGTTTAACTGTTTATCAGATTTTTTATAACACATAAATGCAATTCCTAAAAACATAAGAGTACATATATATAAATAGCTCATATTTTATTCCCCTTTTTCTCCATTTACTATAACAAAAGTGGACGATTATTTTTATTGCAAAATATAAAATTTTACTTAATCGTCCACCTTATCTTTATTATTGTTTTTCAACTAATACTTTTGTATCTCTAGCAATAACCATTTCCTCATCAGTTGGTATGATATATGCTTGAATCTTAGAATCTTCAGTAGAAATTTTGGTTTCTACACTTCTAACATTATTTTTCTCTAAATCTATTTTCAATCCCATCCATTCTAAGTTTTCACAGATTTTTTTTCTTATATTAATTTGATTTTCACCAATACCACCTGTAAATACTATGCAGTCTATTCCTTTTAAAGATACTGCATATTTTGCAACAAATTGTGCTATTGTTTTTGTAAATAATTCAATAGCAACTTGAGCTTTTGGTTTATCATCTTCATATGAAGCAAGTTCTATTTCTCTAAAATCTGGATTTAATCCTGTAATTCCATATAATCCTGATTTTTTATTTAATATTGTATTTACTTCTTTTGCTGTTAAATTTTCTCTTTCCATAATTTCAGTTACAACTGATGGATCTAAATCTCCAGAACGTGTCACCATTGCAATTCCACCTAAAGGTGAAAGTCCCATTGATGTATCAATTGATTTTCCACCATCAATTGCACATATTGATGCACCTTGACCTAAATGACATGTAACTATTTTTAATTCTTCAATTGATTTACCAACAATTTCTGCACATCTTTTTGATACATATTGGTGTGATGTACCATGGAAACCATATTTTCTAATTCCATATTTTTCATAATATTCATAAGGAATTGGATATAAATAATTTTCTTTTGGCATTGTTTGATGAAATGCTGTATCAAATACACCAACCATTGGAACTCCTGGCATAGCTTTTTGGCAAGCTCTAATTCCAAGTATTGTTGCAGGATTATGAAGTGGTGCTAAGCTAGAGCATGACGCGTATTTTTCAATAACTTCTTCATCTATAACAACTGAATGACTAAATAATTCTCCACCATGAACTAATCTATGACCTACTGCTGATATTTCTGATAAATCTTTTATAACTCCATAATCTTGATGAACTAATTGCTCTAAAACTATTTTTAAAGCTTCTTCATGATTCATTACTGGAGATTTAGTAACATATTTTTCACCATTTACTTTATGAGTAACAAATGCTTCCTCTTCTCCTATTCTTTCAAAATTTCCCTTTGCTAAAAGTGTTTCATTTTCCATATCTATTAATTGATATTTCAATGATGAGCTTCCACAATTTACAACTAAAATTTTCATTTTAACATTTCCTTTCTTAAAATATATATTATTTTAGATAATTACATCCCTACTATCTTTGTTGGATCTATAACTTTATTTGTTATAACTTTTTCATCATATAATTCTATTCTATGTAATTCATTCATATCATTTCTAGTAAAAATTACAACTATTATAAGTAATATCATAGAAATGAAAATAAATAACAATTTATATGGTGAATGCGTTTTCACTAAATACATAAATAAAATACATTGAAAAATTAGAAATATTATTACTGGTACTTTATTTATGAGATTATGTCCGCAACTACACATAAATAATGTATATGCAAATCCTAATAACAAATATTGTATTATTAATAAAATAATACAAACTATGCTTGTTTTATCTTTTTTATTTTCTTCCATATTATCATCCTTTATATAACTAAGAGCAAGTATTACTAGGCAAAGTTATCAAAGTAATACGAAGCTATCAATTAATTTTTATTGTGCTTGGACAGCAGTAATAGCTATAACCCCAGCAACATCTTCAGCACTACATCCTCTTGATAAATCATTTACAGGTCTTGCAATACCTTGGCAAAGTGGACCATATGCTTCTGCTTTACCTAATCTTTGTGTTAATTTATATCCGATATTTCCAGCATTTAAATCTGGGAATATTAATGTATTCGCTGTTCCTGCTATACTACTATTTGGAGCTTTACTTTTTCCTACTTCTGGAACTATTGCTGCATCTAATTGTAATTCTCCATCAACTTTTACTTCTGGATATTTTTCTTTTACCATATTGGTTGCATCTATAACTTTTTGAGTAAGTTCAGATTTTGCACTTCCCATTGTAGAATAAGAAAGCATAGCAACTTTTGATTCTTTTCCAACTAATTGTTCAAAACTTTTACTTGAAGAATGAGCTATCTCAACTAATTCTTCTGCTGTTGGATTTTGATTTAGTCCACAATCACCAAATACAAAAACTCCATTTTCTCCATATTCACAATCTGGAACAACCATTAAAAAGAAGGCTGATACTAGTTTAGTTCCAGGTGCTGTTTTTAAAATTTGAAGTGCTGGTCTTAAAGTATCTGATGTAGAGTGAATTGCTCCTGAAACTAATCCATCAGCTTCTTCTAATTTTACCATCATCATACTAAAATAAACTTCATCTTTTACTAATTCTCTAGCTTTTTCTAGTGTCATGCCTTTTTCTTTTCTTAATTCATATAATTTATTTGCATATACTTCTGATTTTTCAGATTTTAAAGGATTCACAATTTTGGCTTCATTAATATTTAAATTATTTTCATTAGCCATTGCTTTAATAGAATCTTCATCTCCTACTAAAACAATATTAGCATATTTTTCTTGAATAGCTGTTGCTGCTGCTTTGATAATTCTCAAATCTGATGCCTCTGGTAATACTATTGTTTTTATATTTTGTCTTGCTCTTTGTTTTATACTATCTATAAAGTTCATTTATTATTCCTCCTAATAAAATTCTCTCATGGTGTATTATATAAAATTATCTATTTAAAGTCAATGAAATTTTCGTAGCGTCACTAAATTCCAGGGGTTGAATTTTATGTAAATCGATGTTATAATATTTATGTTAACTTTTTTAAAGAAAGGAGGTATTTATGAATCCCAAAAATATTACTTTTCAAAAATCTATCGAAATAGTAAAAAAGAAACTACATTCAAAAAGCCGTTCACCTATTGCATATTTATACTTAGATTTAACACGATATAAAAATTATATAAAGAAAATCCAATCACAAAATGCAGAATTATCTATAAAAGAATTACAAGAAAAAATTTTAGATGATTTTCATTTTAAATTAACTCCAAAAGTTTTTGAATCTGGATTTTCATTTGAAAATTATATGGATTTACGTTCTTGTAAGTACCTACAGGATCATTCTGCTGAATTTGACTATATATATGAACTTGTAAGTCAAAAAGATTATATGCCTCCTATTAGTAATGAATGCTTTAGTGATTATCTTGAATCTTATGTTTATTATTCAATTTATCGTGCATCTAAAGATATTGACGAATATGCTCGTTATCCTTTTAATGCTAATATGATTAACATAGCAGATGATTATCAAAGACATTCTGGTAACCCAGAAATAAAATTTAAACAATTAGAAAAATATATTAAAACAAACTGTTCTAATAAACTTCTTCAACGTAATTTAATTAATTGTGCCAAAATTGATTGCTTTGGTCCAAGATATTTCTTAAGTGTGGATCAAAAAATTATCGAAAGAGAACTCAAAAATGATTTAACAACTTCTATTTTGGAATTAACTGGCACATTAGATGAAATAGGTGCATATGAAAGAACTGAAAGTTTAAATGAAAAAAATTTACGACTATTTCAGTTTCCTGAATTTCAAACCAATCCTAATGGAAACAATATGTATATTTCATTATCTAATCTTCCAAATTATTTATCTAATTTAAGCATAGATGATTTAATGGTTCTTAATACATTTTGGCTAAATAGATATATTAAAGAAATTGATTCTTATGCTGATTGCATATCTGTAATAAATGAATGTAATCTATTAGAAGAGCTTTTATCTCTAGATAAGTTACCTGAAAACTTTATAACAGCTGATGAATATAAATACATTTCTCAAAAGAAAACTTTATTAAGGCCTTTTGTAACTGATTATATTTTAAAACAATCACCTTCTAGTCCAGAAGATATCGAAGATCATGACCCTGATAAAAAATATATAACATTTTCATATGATGGTGCAAAACAATATGTTTCTGGTGAAAATTTCGAGCAAGAATATTTTGATTATTTTTCAGAACATATTAAAAAATCAAAAAATAATTCTTGTGATGATATTATTCTATATGCAAAGTTATTTAATCCTTCAATTGCTGCATATTCACAAAAAACAGATTATTTAAGTGCATTAATTACTGATATAGAATCAAATACAGAAATTGTAAATGCTGGAATTATTCCAACATCATATTCTAATGATAAAACACATATAGATTTACCTTGTTTTGTTGGAATAGGAATTGATACAAAATTAACATATCCTGTAAGAGAACATATTTCACTAAATTTTCTAAAAAGTTTTGTAGAATCATATACTGGCTCTTCAAAAATTCCAATATATGAAGGTGCTAATGATTTTTCTAATCCTTTTGATTCTAGTGATTCTTTTGTATCTGCTCAACTTGTTTTACCATTTTCAGCAAAACAAATTGAATTGTTAAAAAGAAAAATAAAATTAAATGATTACTCACCATTTAATAAGAATTTTATACAACATATGTATTTTTTATCTAATCCACAAAAAATACCTGAAAGTTTTGCTACAAAACAACCAACATCTTCTGGTAAAAGAAAGAAAAAATCAACATTCGAAAGAAAATATGTAGATTTAAATGATGGACAAATATATACAAAATCAAAAACAGGAATTTATGAAAAAGTAAATCCTATATTAGAGAAAGGAATTGATTATGATAGATAAGAATATTATAAATACAAAAATAAAAGAAAAAGATTATTCTAACTGTATATTTATTTTATATAATGAAATTAAAAATATTTTAATTGAAAAAATTAAAGAGAAAAATCCTAGTTATGTGTATATAACAATTGGAGATTTAAAAAATAAAGCATTGAGATATCTTTCTTCTGATTTGCAAAGCTATGCAATTATATTATATACTTTAGTTATAAATCCAGAAGAAGATGAATTATATACATTAAATTTATTATTTGAAATTTACAAGCAATTAATATAAAAAACAAAAATATATGAAAGAACTTTAAGGAAAATCCTTAAAGTTCTTCTTTTTGTGTCTTTTTATAATTATCACAGTATTTTTTGACATCACAATCTGTACAGTTGGGTTTTCTTGCATCACATGTGTTTCTTCCATGCCATACAAATAAGTGATTTACATCGTAATAATATTCTTTTGGAAAAACTTTTAATAAATCTTGTTCTATTTTTTCTGGCTCTGTTTGTTTTGAAAAGCCCATTTTATTAGAAATTCTTTTAGCATGTGTATCTACTGCAATTCCTTGTGGATTATGAAATGCTTCAAGCATTATTACATTAGCACTTTTTCTACCAACTCCTGGTAATTTCTGGAGTTCTTCCATGTTTTGTGGAACAATTCCATTAAATTCTTGTACTAGCATTTGGCTACAAGCTTTCATGTTTTTAGCTTTATTTTTATAAAAACCACATGGATGTATAATTTCTTCTAACTCTTTAATATCTGCATTTGCCATTTCTTTAGGTGTTCCATATTTTTCAAATAAATATGGTGTTGTTTTATTAACTCTTTCATCTGTACATTGAGCTGAAAGCATTACTGCTATAGTCATCTGAAATGGGGTTTCAAAATCTAAACTACATGTTGCATCAGGATACATCTTTTTCATTGTTTCTATAATTTCTATTGCCTGCTTTTTTGTTTTCATAAATTACTCCATTTTATTCTTCATTTACAATTATCTCTTTATCTTGTGTTTTCTTTTCTTTTTTATTTCCAAACATCCATTTCATTAAAATTCCAAGTCCAAATAGTGAAACTAAACAATTAATAAATCCAACAACTGGAATTAACGAAATTAATCTTGTTACAATATATACACAAATTGCAAATAAAATTGTTATTGCTTTATTTTCACATGATGTTTTTTCATATATCATTTGACCTATTTTTAAAGATGCAACTGACATACTAAT
>Ga0073906_1002878_pt1 | contig 21237 bp, 17 predicted proteins | sample Inofromicrocosms_FD_65485 | JGI IMG/M metagenome (GOLD analysis project Ga0073906, IMG submission 65485) | Mouse cecum microbial communities from Vienna, Austria - Inoculum for glucosamine and mucus D2O microcosms | ecosystem: Host-associated > Mammals > Digestive system > Large intestine >...
TCGGCCTTCAAAGTAATAATATCTACTGGCTCAGAGCGATTATATAAATTGGTAATGGCTGTGAAGATAAGGTTGTTATCTTCTCGGTAAAAATCTTCTGGCTTTAATATTTCTAAGGCAGAAGAAACCGCATCTCGGTCAGTTAACATACTTCCGATTACGGCTTGCTCTGCTTCAATATCATGTGGTGGTACTTTTCCTAATTCCATGTTTTTTCTCCTTTAGATGGATGTTACTTGCACTTTTAGTTTTCCAGTTACGCCTTCATAGAGTTTAATCTCCACTTGAAAGTTACCAAGTGTTTTGATTGGTTCTGCTAGTATAATTTTCTTTTTATCGATTTCCATTTTGCATTGGCTTTTTAGGTTTTCTGCAATTTCTTTTGCAGTTACTCCTCCAAAGATTTTTCCGTTTTCGCCTGCTTTAACTGGAATTTGGATGGTAATATCTTTTAGTTTCTTCATCATTTCATAAGCAGCTTCTTTTTCTAAGTCTTTTTGATGTTGTTTGGAGTCCTTTTTTGCTTGTAGTTTCGCCATATTTTCTTTGTTGGCTTCTACAGCTAGATTTTTCGGAAATAGGAAATTGCGGGCATATCCATCGCTTGCGTTAATGACTTCATCCTTTTTCCCTACCCCTTTAATATTGTCTAATAAAATTACTTTCATTTCCCTTTCCTCCTATTTTTTAGTTTTGTTGTTCCTCAAAGTATTCATCTATCTTGCGAATTAACTCTTGTTTTACTTCTTCCATGGAAGGTCCTTCTACTTGGGCTCCGGCTAAGGTAATATGTCCGCCTCCCCCTAGTTTTTCTAGGATTAACTGTACATTGATTTCCCCAATGGAACGTCCGCTGATACAGAATTTTCCGTCTTGGTTTCCAATGACAAATGATGCGGTAATATCACTGATGGTAAGAAGTTCGTCTGCTGCTTTGGCACAGATAATATTGGCATCATTTCCTGGTTCTGTATAGGTGGAAATAGCGATGCTTTCATGAATAACGTCCGAGTTTCCAACAATGTCTGAAATCTTATTATACATTTCTAAATCGCTTTGGAACATTTTCTTTACTTTGATGATGTCTACGCCACATTTTCGCAAATATGCTGCTGCTTCAAAGGTTCTAACACCAGTCTTAAAAGTAAAGTTTTTGGTATCCATCATAATACCAGCATATAGTCCCTCTACCTCAATGGTTTTCAAGGTTGGCTGTGTTTCTGCATATTCTAGAATCTCGGTAACCAATTCACAAGCAGAAGAAGCATATACCTCTTGGAAGGTTAAAATGGCTTCTTCTATGTAGTCAGTGCTTCTTCTATGGTGGTCGATGACAATAATCTTATTGGTTTCGCCCAATAGTTCCGGAATTTCTACATAGTCTTTCTTGTTGGTATCCACAACAACTAATAGGGTATCTGCATTGATTTTAGCAAGTGCTTCTAGTTTATCGATAAAAGCAATTTGATATTCGCTTTCTTTTCTGGCTTCTGCTAGAAAGTGCTCAATTCCAATGGTCGTATTTTGATTGACAATAAAGACTTCTTTTCCCATTTCTTTGGCTAAGCGGTAAATACCGAGTGCTGCTCCCATAACATCCATATCTGGATTGCTGTGTCCCATTATCATAACACGGTCTGTTTCGGAAATGAGTTCTTCTAATGACTGTGCAACAATTCTTGCCTTTACTTTAGTACGTTTTTCTACTTCTTGGGTTCTTCCCCCAAAGAAGACATATTTTCCATTTTTACGGACAATGGCTTGGTCTCCGCCTCTTCCTAAAACAATGTCTAATTCTAGCATCGCATCTTTATATTTTTCATAATTGGATTTCCCCTCATTGGAAATCGCGATACTCAAAGTTGCTGGGATTTTGCTAGCAATGTTTAATTCTTTAATTTCATCTAAAATGCTAAATTTTTGCTCTTGAATTTGCTCCAATGCTTTTTGTTCAAAAATAGCAATGAATTTGTCGCGGTCAGATTTTATCATTAAGCCTTGGTAACGAGATGCCCAATCATAGATTTTCTTTTCTACGGATGCAATGGTTTGTGGTTTTTCTTCTTCTTCAATGGCTTGCATCATTTCCTCGTAGTTATCGATGGTTAGGATTCCCACACAAATTTGGGAGTCCTTACATTGTTCTTCGAGTTTTAAGTGTTCAGTTTCATCTAAGAAATATAACGCTGCTAGGTTTTGGTTTTTAAGATTATGCGAACCTCTTACCGTCTCTCCCATAACGTGGTATTTTCGTTCTCCTAGTTCAATTTGGTTTTCAATTTTGCACTCTTGTATTCCACGATTGTTGTTAACTTCCACCTTGTGTTCTTTCATAATTTCTTTGATGGCACGGTTAATATCTGTTTCCATGAATTCATCTGTAAAACGATTGCTGTTCCAGATAATCATACCTTTGTCATTGACAATCGCAAGTGGAATTGGTGCATTCATAAATGCAATTTTCGCTACCTTGTCAAAAGAAGTGGTAATCTCTTTTATTTGGGTTTCAATTTCTTCTTCTCGTTGTTGGATAATCACAATGGTGTACACAGCAAAACATACGAAAATAACCAATGCAATCGGGATATATTGTGGGTTAATAAAGCACAAGATACCCAGTAATATGGTAATTGCAATTAAGTACACTACTAATTTTCCTGCTTTCCCATTCAAAAAACTTTTTTTGGACATATAAATCTCCCTTTATTTACTTTGCTTTATTCTACCCTCAATTCTAGTATTTGTCAAGGTTTGAGGGATTTTTCACACAAGTTTTACAAAGAAAAAGCGGAAGGAGGAAAATGGGTACTGATTTCCCCTATTTTCCTCCCTCTTGAAATGGTCTATTGCGAATCGAAGTATTTCTGCGCCTGGTTTTTCCGCACGTTAAGGACGATACGGACATTGACAGGGAAGACGTTGGGCGGTTCTGCCTCACTCCCAACGGCACGAAGCCCTGCGGCAATCACCTGCGGATGTTTTTTGGCACTAACCTGAACGATATGCTGGCGGTAGAAAGGAAGTTCCTCACACGCCTTTACTTGGCACTCCAGTTCGGCTCGAGCCGCCTCATAGTACGGCTCCAGTTCGGTCCGAAGTTTCTCTTCCCACTCCTGGCTCTCCCTCGGGTCATCCATCGCAGTTGCCCGCCAGAACAGCAGATTCTCTCTGTATTCGTCAGTCAGGTGTTTTGCTATTTCTTCGACCATTTCTTCTTGCGTTTGAAAGGACACAATGCGTCCTCCATTTAACGCTTGCTTGGTCTGGATTATGCTGTCTGTATCAAACCGCATAAGTCCACCTCCTACATAAGATAGCAATATTATATCACGTTTTATGTAAATTTGCAAATTTCTCTACCAATACCATCCTCGACCTCTTTTGTATCTCCATCGCCTCCACCTTGCGTCGCAACCGATGAGTATGGTTGTCACAACAATAATAATTAGTCCTAGCCCAGCTGACCACAGGTTTTGGATAAAGCGATAACGAAAACTATTTTTATACTCATAAAGGTTTCGTACATTATCTATTGCTCCTTGTCGTGCTTCTTCTACAAAATTTTCTGGCAGATTATATGTTTCCGCAAATTCGCTTGTATCTGGCATATAGGTATCAATATGCTTTGCAAAGGCTCTTTCGTCAATTTCTTTTGGTTTTGCTGCAATAGCAGATATGATTACAGCAAGCACAATATATATAACAATGATAATCCCCATTTTTTTCATTTTTTGGTTACTCCCCATTCACGATATTTCTCATAACTTTTTTGAATATATCCTTGGATATCTTCCATTTTGCTTTCAATATCTTCTACCAATTTGAGTTGGTTTCTGGCACGGTCTAAATTATGGGTAGCATAATCACATTTGAAATATAAATCTCCATTGATATAGTCTTCTAAAAAACGCATTCCTAATTCTAGGGTGAGTAATCGTATTGCCTCTCCCATTAACCTTACTTCTTCTGCTACTAAATAGGGAGCAAGTTCGCTTAAATAACCATCTGTATAGCATTCAAACAGGTCCATTCTAAGGTATACTTTGCTTAAATCTGCTTCATCCTCGGCTGCGTTTGATGTTGCCGAGCGAATTCCATCTCCATAATCATATAGTCCGCTTCCTGGCATAACAGTATCTAAATCAATGACAGCTAAAAAGTCTTTGGTTTGTTCATCTAACATGACATTATTCACTTTGGTATCATTGTGCGTTACACGGTAAGGAATTTCCTTGTTTTTGAGTTTATCTACTAACAGACTGCATACTTCTTTTCGTGCTCGGATAAAATCAATTTCTGGTTTGACCGTTTTTACTCGATTTGCTCGGTCTTTTTCCACATTTTGTTCCCAGTTTGTGTAGCGATTTTTGGTATGGTGAAAGTCTTTTATGGTTTCTGCTAAGGTTCCGATGGGATATTCCTTAAGTAGTTTTTGAAAATTGCCAAAGGCTTTTCCTACACTGTGCACAACTTCTGGACTTTGGGTGGTATCATAGCTAGTACCATGTTGGATAAAGTTATATACGCGGTAAAACTCCGTATCTCCCGCTTCATTCTGGCATACATACATGTTGTGTCCATCTTTAGTTTGGATTACTTGTAATACCTGATGTGCCTTATCTCCATTCTTTTCTAATTCTTTTTGCAGGTGTTTGGTTATTCCTTCAATATTGTCCATTACTTCATATGGATTTTTGAATACATATTGATTAATTTGTTGCATTAAATACTGTCTTTCTTTTCCCTCTTCGAGATAGGTCGCAACATAGGTTTTATGGATATTTCCCGCTGTGATTGGTTGGATTTTAACCAAGTTTCCTGGTATGGCAAAATTTTTTATCAATTCTTCTTTCATGTTTCTAACCTCTGAGGGATATTATAGCACGGCAGACGAAAAAAAGAAACAAGATTTTCGTCTTGTTCCTTTTATCGATCTCTTCGAATTTTATTTTCTTTTAAGTCTACTACATAAGTCGCATTTCTTGGAAAGATACTGCCCACTGGCATGCTGGATTGGACTGCTTTTAGTCCTGCTTCGATTACCTTTGGGCTTTTTTGACTATTTATCTTAATCACTTGGTTTTGGTAAATCGGGCTTTGGGCCTTTGCCTCTTCTGTAATCGCGTCTTTAACCGCGTCTGCAAAAGGCACAACTTCTTTTTGGATACGTTGTGTCCAATATTGTTGTTCGATACGGTCATTTGCCGCAGCTACTTTCCAGTTTTCTAAATTATCTTGGTATCCACTTGCTAGAAGCCCTGCTACCGCCGTAAGCATCTCATCTTGTGAACCAAAAGGAATGGTTTCTCCTTTTGCTAGGACTTCTTTCATTCGGATTATGCTGTTATCATCTAACTGCATAATTTTCTCCTCCTAAATGCTTCGTTCGTTATGATTATATCATATTTTATGTTGATTTTCAATTTTTGATCTTTTTACCATTCTATGCTTCTTTTTTTTAGATATTTTTATTGTATCACATTTTTCTCAAAAAGGGTAGAGCCCCAGAGCAAAAGTTCTGCTCTGAGGCTCCTGGCTCGGTTTACCAGCAGTTGGCAAGGTCCCACACATACAAGTCAACAATAGTTTCGTCCTCACTTCCCGTGATAATCACAGCGAACCGGCTCCGGTTTTCCACCACCAGAAACGGGTTCCTCGCCTTTTGGATGGTTTCCAAAACGCCTCGGAAGTTCTGCATATTGTTGCAGCCGTCCTTGTGGCTCTGGAAGATACGGATTTTGTCCATTTTGTGGCTGTACGTGATAATGCTCTGCATGAGCCGGTAGGCGATGGGGTCGCTCGTGAACATCTCGTTGACAGCCTCTGTGTCAACATCGATTTGCTCCTGGTCGACACGGGCACATACCACGCTCGGTCCAATGATGGACCACAGGCCGAGTAGCCGATTATCCTCTGCTCCCAGCAGATTTCTGCAAACTGTGTTGTTCGGGCACCAACCCTCATTCTCAAACTTTGCCATTTTCCTTCCTCCTTGTGCATTAGCACGGTCGTAAGTTGATAGGAACATAGTTGAAACGGAGTTTTGCGAAAGGTTTCTATCCACTATTATATCATATTTACATAACGTTTTCAAACCACGCCAACGTATTTTCTTTTATCCTTTTGTATCCAATTCCTCCTTTGTGAACAGCAAAAAAAGATTGTAAACACCTAAACTTGGTACTTTTTTTAGTAATTCCTTGTCTATCGATGGAAATATTGCTTCTCCTGATACAATTTCTTCTGATAGGAAAATTCCATTTTTTTCGGCTTGTGCAAGTGCATATTGCATTTCTGCTTGAATACCACTCATTCGGATTGCTTCTAATTCGTCGATTTGGGCAATTTGTTCTTCACTTAATTGCAATTTTTCGGCTACGTTTTCCACATTTTGTTCTTGTTTTGTGAATAAGTATGCTCGAATAGTGGCTGGCTGAATTGTTTTTTGTAGTTCTTCTAATTTTTCTTGAAATTTTTTTGCTTTCGCATACGTTGACCTTGCATAAGATACCATACGATTATTTCCTTTCTTTTGCGAATATGAAAAGGATTAGACTTTACGCTAATCCTTTTCGTATACATTATCATATTTTGCAATCTTTTTCAAATGCTATTTGGTTCCAAAAATGCGGTCCCCTGCGTCGCCTAATCCTGGTACAATGTACGCATTTTCATTTAGTTTTTCGTCTACAACTGCACAATAGATTTGAATATCTGGGTGCTTTTCCTCAATTTTCTTTAGTCCTTCTGGTGCCGCAATAATGCACAAGAATTTAATTTTGGTTACCCCTTCTTTTTTTAGTTGCTCAATGGTATCCATTGCAGAACCACCAGTTGCAAGCATAGGGTCTAATACAATTACTTCTCGGTTTTTAATATCTGCTGGCACTTTATAGTAATACCTTTGTGGCTCAAAAGTAGTTTCGTCGCGGTACATTCCAATATGCCCAATTTTAGCATTTGGAATGACACGAATAACTCCATCTAGCATACCAGTTCCCGCTCGCAAGATTGGTAAAAAAGCATATTGGTCTTCGTTTAATCTTCCCGTTTTCATTTTGGTAATCGGTGTTTCAATTTCTACCTCTTGCAAAGTAGCATCTTTGGTTGCTTCATAACAGAGGAACATCGCAAGTTCTCCAATGATTTCTCGAAATTCTTTGGTACCTGTTTTTTTATCTCGTAAAATGGATAACTTGTGTTGAATTAATGGATGGTTTAATACAATTTCTTTCATTTCTTACCCCTTCTTTGCTACTTTCTTGGTTTTCTTTTCTGGTTTTGCTTCTACTTTTTCCTCTTTTTTGGTGTCTTCTTTCTCTTCTTTTTTCTCTTCTAATTTTTTTAGTTCTTCTCGTTCTTCTTTTCTTTCGCGTAAGCAAAGGTTTAATACAACACCGATGACAGCTGCTAAACTCATACCAGAAATGGTAAGTGAAAAGTCGCCACTAACAAAGGAGATAGCAGCTCCACCAAGTCCTAATACAAGCATGGTTGCGGCTACTACTACATTTTTGGATTTACTAAAGTCTACTTGGTTTTGAATCAGTACTTTTAGTCCATTTACAGCAATGAAGCCATATAGGATGAGGGATACACCTCCAAGTACTGCATTTGGAATACTAGATACGATAGCGGTAAATTTTCCTAAAAATCCAAGGCAGATAGCAAAAATAGCGGCAAGTCCAATAACCCAAACCGATGCAATTTTTGTCATTCCCACAACAGAAGTATTTTCTCCATAAGTGGTGTTTGCTGGTCCTCCTAATAGTCCTGCTGCTATGGTTGCAAGTCCGTCTCCTAATAGAGTTTTATCCAAGCCCGGGTCTTTTAATAAGTCTTTTCCAATAATTTGTCCAAGTGCTGTATGATCTCCAATATGTTCTGCCATGGTTACTAAAGCAATCGGTGCAATGGTTAGAATCGCACCAAGACTTGGTGTATAGTTGACAAATGGAATCATGAAGCTTGGCATACTAAAGAATGCTGCATCTGCAATTGGAGCAAAGTCTACTAATCCAACCACGCAAGCCGTTAAGTATCCTACTACAATTCCAATTAGAAATGGGATAATTCGAGCAAATCCTTTTGCACGAACCATTACAATAGCGGTTACAAGGAAGGTTACGACAGCAACAAATACTTCTTTCCACTGAATGACTTCGGCTGAAAGTCCCATTTGGGATATGGCACTTGGTGCAAGTCCTAATCCAATTATCATAATCATTGGTCCAATCACAAGTGGTGGCAGTACTTTGTCCATCCATTTTTTGCCCACTAATTTAATGATAAGAGCAGTGATGACATAGATTAGTCCTACGACTAAAGTTCCTGTCATGGCTCCCCCAATTCCACCTTTGAGATAAGCAGCGGCTAGTGGTGCAATAAAGGCGAAGGAGCTGCCTAGATATACAGGTGATTTTCCTCTGGTACACAAGATGTAAATTAAGGTTCCTATTCCTGAGGTTACTAATGCAACTGGAATGGTAAGTACCGTTTCTCCTGCTGCAGAGTTTACCAAAATTGGTACTAAAATGGTGGCACCAAACATGGCAAACACGTGTTGAATGGCAAGTATAATCCATTTTGGAATACTTGGCTTTTCGTGTACGTCTAACATCATTTTGCTTTGATTACTCATAAAATCCTCCTTTTTTTCTTGGGCTTTTTTGTAAAAAAGTACAAAAAAAATACGAAACACTAAAACACTTTTAGTTTTCGTATCGTATCGAAAAAGATGAAAACGCAAATAAACGCACTCTTCTGCCTTTTTTCTTTGTTAAGTTATTTCCGTTTTTTCCATTAAGATTTTGCATTTTTTACACCCTCCCATATTTTATCGAATCCGTCGACAAATTTCAAGGTTTTTTTCAATTTTTTTCAATTATGATTAGAGGTACACAAAATGTACATTTTAGTGTACTTATTTATGAATTTGTTTTGTGTACTATTATGTGTAGGTGGTGAAATAGATGGACAAACTCAAAATAGTAAGTCAGAAAAAATCGCGCGATACGGTAACTAGAACCATTCGCATCAATGGTGTATCCTTTGACAAAATTAACGAATTGGCAGAAGAATATGATTTAAGCTTTAACGCAGTCATTAATCAAGTAATTGAATATGGTTTAGCAAACTTGGAAGAGTAACAAAATCTTTTTTCTATACTTGTTCTATCTATTGGGCATTTGTGAATTTATTTTGATTTTCATTTAGCATTCAAAAAAGGAAGCCGAGCAGGAATTTTTTCTCCTGCTCGGTTTTCCTTTGTAGCACACACCATTTTTCGTTACTTTTTCTGGTCGTCTTCCACTTGCTTCATTTCCTTGTATACCTTATAGTTCATGAGTGCCCCTGTCGCTGAAACCGTCAGTAATAGAAGTAGCCCCATACTCAGAGGTTTTTGGAAATATTGGCAAAGGAAAAGTAGGGCAAGCCCCATCCCAAAGATGGCGTCGCATAAAAAGATTGCTATGGTACAACTTTTCTTGTCCCTCTTTCTCCCTGCAAGGATTTCTAACACGGTTAAGATTGCATAAAAGAAACAGAGGGTAGTGATTGCTTTTCTCAAAAAGAGATATAACATTGCAATGGTGTCCACAGGCATTTCTCCTTCTCTTTCTCGTGTGCTACATTTTGGCTTCTTTGGACTTTCTCGAAGCCTTGCTACAACGTGCTTAGCACCTTCTATTATACACCAATTTGGTACGTTTTTCAAATTTTTGTGTTTTTTCCCAATTTATGCTATACTTTTCTAACAGATATATGTGGTGGTAAAATATTGTGCCGACCACACGCCGATGGCAAACAGGGGAAACCTGAGAGATGTAAGATTTTGGCATGCTTACCATATATCCAACAAAAAGCCTTGTTTCCACAAGGCTTTTAGATCTAATATTGAATAATCTTGTAATACATATTCGTTGCATAGTTATCCGTCATTCCTGCAATATAATATAAAATGGCTTGAATATAACTTTTTTCGTCTTTCCTATGAATAAATACTTCATTTTGGTTCGTTTCTGGTCGCTCTCCATCCCAATAATCGACTAACCATTGTTCAAAATCTGTAAGCAATTCTGGACAAATTTTTCTTGCTCCTTCTCTGTCTGCAAAAGATTTTTTGAGCACATCATAAATAGTCGTTAAAATGAGGTCAAAATAATGGGTGGATTTTACTAATTTTTCAGATAAATAGATTTTCTCATAATTAAATCGTTTTAGTTGATTCATTAGTTGAAACATTTCGTCTGAAAAACATAGTCCATCTTCTGGGTTCGAGTGATTGCATAAGTCAAAAATGAAATCGTTAATAATATTAGTGTTGTTAATAATACGGTCATTGTCTGGGTGCAAAATGCCATTTAATTCTTTTCGGTCGCTGTCTAAAATTCCAAGTGTAATGGCATCTGATATATCTCGACCAAGATAGGAAATCTTATCCGCTATTTTTACCACACATGCTTCCCACGTGTAGGGAGCGAATTGGTTTGGTCGTACATATTCATCTAGGGAATTACACTCTTCTCTTGGTTTTACCTTGTTTTCGTCAATCTCGCCACAATGTGAAATAATACCATCTCGCACACTATACGTTAAGTTCATATTTTGCTTGTTTCCGTTTGGGTCTTCTAGTAACTCAATTTTATCTACCATTTCTAACCCATTTTTCTCGTGCCAAAAACGTTCTCCAATATCTCTTTGGGAAAGTTTAGATAAAAACTTTTCCCCTTGGTGTCCAAAAGGACTATGCCCAATATCATGGGCTGTTGCAATGGCTTTGGTAAGTTCTACATTAAGTCCTAGGTAATTAGCAATGGTATAACTGATGGACTCGACGTGCGTAACGTGCTCTATTCTTGTACAAATATGGTCATTTTGCGGGGAGAAAAAGACTTGTGTTTTATGCTTCATCCTGCGATATGCCAAACTATGGATTACTCTTGTATAATCTCGTCCAAATTCCGAACGCATTTCGTTATTTCTAACATATAGCGGTTGTTTACGACGAATAATATTTTCCCATTTTGGATTTTTCTCATTGGCTGCTACTTCAATCAAACTATTTTTCATACTTTCCTCCACTTTTTTCTCTATTGTATCATAAATGTGAAAAGATAGTAAACACCAATCAGGCTTTCGATAACTTGACAATCCCATTGGGCTAAGATATACTTTTTATATGTAAAAAAAGGGGGAAGAATTATGAAAAAATTTGTGCTTGCTCTACTTGCATTGATTGCAGTATTAGCCATTATCTTATATTTCAAAATGAATGGAAATATTTCAGCAAATTCTTCCATACCAACATCAGAAACACCAATTTCTAGTTTCTCTAATACTTCTAGTTCTTCCGATTTCTCCAGCCCTTCCAGTTCTTCTGGTTATTCAAGTGAAGATATTGAGAGATTAATTCTACAAGGGCAAGAAACATTAAATAGTGCAGATAGTGTGTATTACGAGAGGCATGTTAAGGGTATGTTATTCAAACATTATTACAAAGGAAATAAAGAAAAATATGAATCTTACTATAAAACAAGTGAAGAAGAAACAAAGATAATAACAGAAATTAAGAATCTTGAAGCTAATACTAATTTGTCATTCTACCATGCAACCAAAACAAAGACTATTACTCAAGTTGGAAAATCTGGTATTTCTTTACAAAAATTCCTTATTACTTACATAGAAAACAAAGATTATTTCAGATCTGAATTTGTATATATAAAAGATGAAAAATTAGAAGAAAAGGACTGTATTTTTATGAAAGTATTATGTTATGATATTCAAAGTAATGAAATTGATACAGATTCAAAAGGTCTTATCGATGTATATTGGATTGAGAAATTTACTGGTTTTGTAGTCGGCTATGGTAAGATGCAACCAAATGCTAATGCCTCTACTCCAACTACAATAATAAGGAACCTATCTTTTGGAACTGTAAAAGATAATGATTTTTCAGAACCAACGCTATAATTTGTAAATAATCTAAACAGAGCGGGGCACAAATGTGCCCCGCTCCTTAACTATTAAAGGTCTTTATTTTGTTTACGGAAGCGATCTCATAATAGAGAAAATATACCCTGCAAACTGCTGCATCTTTTTTGGATCTGAGCCATCGACCATCGTATTTGACACATAAGAGCAGAGTGTTCGTGCAACTTTAATATCGGTTTCATCTCCTTTTTCTATTTCATATAATAGGTTTATAGTTGCGTTAAGGTAGTTAATATTACTTGTTTCTTCCAATGCTCTTTGCAGTCCCAAGCAATGAACTATAGCCCAACTATAGGATGCAATATCTTTGGTATCAGAAATTAGCGAAAAATCAAGCATATCTAACAAATCCGTATTGTAATTTTCTTTTACTAATTCGTTAATATCATCAAATATATCTTTTAGAGTATCCTTGACCTTCGCTTCTGCCACGCTATCCTGTTGTTCTAGCCACTCCATTAAATGCTGCATACCAAAATTCGTTTGTTGCTTCCACTCCGCTAACTGAATATCCATACAGGTATTAAAGTAAGATACAAAAGCTATTTTGGTTTCTAATTCCTGCTTTGGGTCAATAATCTCACCTATAAGCAGCTTGTAGTAGTCAGGAAGTTTTTCCTTGACATCAACAAGCGCACCTGCTCGTGAAATAAACCTTAAAAGTTCTTCTGCTTCTGCTGGGCTTAATGGCTGAAATGTTCTAAGAAGTTCTACACCATTGTTTTCAGCATCATAAAAACACTCTGCATGTGTACTATTCGTATAAATATTAAAATTAGCCAAGAAATTGTAATTGAAACTGTAATCATTGGATTTTTTGAAAGTGAAAGTTTTTGTTTCTTTATGTTTCAGTGTAGTTCTGTCATATACATATGCTGTAACCTGAACATCAGAAGAAGGTTGTAAACTAAAGCTGCCTACTCTTCTATCTTTTACACTAACTCTCACAGTTGAATCGTCCAGAAACCATAATGTCAGTTCATCTTCAAGTGCATAAGCAATATAATTTTTGTCAGCTAAGTTTCCGCCATATATTGTAAGATTTTGATATATAGCATATGCAGCATTTGATATCGCGAAATTTTTACCATGCGTCGTATTAGTAATAACTTCTGCACTACTGCCTTTGTAAAAGTACTTGGTATAGGTTTCGTCTTTATAAATATCAATATTTGCCACAAAATCATAAGGTATAGTATATCCATTATACTTACCTAACGTATTATTAGATAGATCTTTAAGTTCCAAAGTATTTCTATCGTATACATATGCCTTGAACTGTGTTTCTGATGACGGGTTCACACCAAAATAGAATAAATAGCTATCATATTTTTCAAATGTGCTAAATTTAATATTTGGATCATCGAAGAACCAGATTACGAAATCATTAATCCATAAGTACGAAAGATAGCGCTGCCCTTGCTTGTATTCTGGACATTCCTTTATTTTGTTACAGTAAACTTCATCCATATGGAACTTTTCCTTATCTGCTTTAGACCACAATACTTTTTCATATGGAGTGGGAAGAGTCGGCAACTCTCCATTGACCAGATAAAAGTATGGCCAGGACGTTCCATAAATATCAAAACTCGCTATAAAATAAAATGAGATTCTAAGGTTAGCAAGATCTGTACTTGTCCCAGGCTTAACATTTTTTATTTTTAGGGTTTTGCTATCATATGTGTATTGAGTAAATTTTACTTCTTGAGAAGCCTTCATGTAAAAGTACGAAAACTGTATACTTCTATATTCAGTGAATTTCACATTACTAGTGTCTTCAAAGAAGACTATTTCGAAGTTTTCTCCAAGTACATAAGCAAAATAATCTTTTTTGCCAAACTCACTATGATGTGTTATTACATTGATAAACGAGCCCGCTAAAGAGAATGTATTTCCAACTGTTTTAGTTTCTATACTATTTACTGGAGTTCCTTTATTAGGATTGTCCGACCAGTTTCTGTTTGCTTCATAAAAATATTCTGTACGGGAGTCATCCGTATAAATATCAAAACTCGCCATAAATGGATACATGAAGGTAAAGCCATTAGACGTTATGAATGACCGTTCTTCCACTCGTTTTAGATTTAGTGTATTTTGCTTATACACATATTCTGTGAATGTTACATCCGCTGAAGGACGAATTCCATAATAGTTAACAAAGTTGTCTCCAAACTTCTCATAGGCAGAGAATTTTACATTGCTAATGTCATCAAAGAACCAAATCCGGATATCGTCATTCCATTCATAAGCCAGAAAATCTTTGCTAGCATATTCATTATGATTTTGTAAGAGCCAAACAAGATCAGACTCTGCATGGAACGCTTTCCCGTTGGTTACATTCCAAATATCCTCTGGCGGATTTTGGACTTCAACTTTAGGTAATGTTCCACTATGGTCGTAGAACATATTATCTCTATCATAGCTGTTGTCCCAATAGATATCAATGCTCGCGTTAAAGTTATAATTGAGACCATAGAGATTATCTGTAGTAAGCATCAGCTCCTCTTTTTCATTAAACTTCAAAGTACTCCTATTAAAGGTATACTTTGTAAATGGTATGTTTCTCGAAGGTCTTACTCCGAAATACTGATTTAAGTCATTTCGGAAATCCCATTTGTAGAACTTTACATCGCTTATGTCGTCAAAGAACCAAATTACATAGATTTCTTCCCAAACAAACGCAAGATAATCTTTTTTGCCATACTCCTCACAATTTTGAAGTACCCATACATTATCTCCTGGCAAAGTAAAGTTTCTCCCCATTGTTACATTTTGTGCATCCGCTGGGGGATTGGGAATGTCAATTCTTGGCAGAGAACCGGCATGGTCGTAAAAACGCGGGTCATTGTATCGATACCAGAAAACATCAAAACTCGAAACATAGGTATAAGTAAACTTATATGGACCAGAGGCTATATATAGTTCATTCTTTATACTCTTGATTTCAAACGTATTCTTATCATATGTATATGAGGTAAATTTGGGACAGCAGCCAAAGCGAGCTCCGAAACCGCTTGCATAATCATCTCCCCATACATCCCACAGGACAAATTCCTTATCACTTATGTCCTCATCAAAAAAGAAAATGATAAGTTCTTCTCCTGATACATACGCAAGATAGTCGCAGGTGCCATACCTTTCATGACTCGTAATAAAATCATAGTATCTGCCCGGCATCCGAAACGTTCTGCCATAGTTCGTACTTACAACGTCCTCTGACGTAGTAGTTGCAGTAGCATTTACTACGTTTTCTTCGGCGGGAGTAGTTACATTTTCCGCCTCATCTTCTACACTTTCTACAGGTTCGGTTGTGGTTTCTACAACCTCTTCGGCAGGCAGTTTGTCCTCTGTAACTTCATCCGTTACAGCTTCTTCTTCATCGCCCACGGGTGCCATTTCCACGTTTTCAGTGGTAGTCGTCGTTGCTTCCTCTTCTTCGGTTGCGAAGGCAGCTGTCGGCAGAACACCGACCAGCAAAACGATAGCCAGAATAAGGCTTATCATCCGCTTACTAAGATTAGTTTTCATTTTGATACTCCTTTTAATAATTAGTTTAATTAGATTAAATTCAAGCTTACATTATCGCCTCCCTTTTTTCTAATGTTTTGCATAATACATCCTTCAAAATCGCAATGGCAACATAGAAGTGTATTATGAGCATGAAGTTTAATTAGATTACCCCATGTACGCAGAATTTTAGGTTTTTCTGCTTTTTACAAAACCTCCTTCTTCAAGGATTTTACTGCTAATTTATTTTTTTTGTCAAATTGCTTGAGTTCTTAAACGCTATTCTTGTTTGTTAAAAAATTCCTGTTTCTGCACATAAAAAGAAGGAGTATTTTCTACTCCTTCTTTCTTTTTACTCTTCTACACCTTCTGGTGTTTCGGTTTCTTCTACTGGATTTTGTGCTTCTTCCGCATTTTCTGTTGCTACCTCATCATAGTCTGTACTAATGCGAGTATTCTTGTATGGGTTTACTCCGGTTCCTGCTGGGATTAACTTACCAATGATAACATTTTCTTTTAATCCTACTAACTCGTCTACTTTACCTTTGATTGCTGCTTCTGTTAATACTCTTGTTGTTTCTTGGAAAGATGCAGCAGATAAGAAACTGTCTGTTGCAAGTGATGCTTTGGTAATACCAAGTAGCACTTGTTTTGCAGTTGCTGGGCGTTTGCCCTCTGCTTCCATTTCCTTGTTCTTTACTTCTAGTTCGTAAACATCGATTAAAGAACCTGGGAATAGATCGGTATCTCCATTGTCTTCCACACGAACTTTCTTAAGCATTTGTCTTGCAATAACTTCAATGTGTTTATCGTTAATATCAACACCTTGGTTACGATATACTTTTTGTACCTCTTGTACAAGGTATTCAAATACACCTTTTGCACCTTTAATGATAAGAATTTCGTTTGGATTGATAGAACCTTCGGTTAATGGATCGCCTGCTTCCACTTCTTGATCTTCTTTTACGGCAATCTTTGCACCGAATGGGATTAGATAGGTTTTGCTATTATCTTTTGAGGTTACCGTAATTTCTTTTCTGTTTTTGTTGTCTGCTATTTTTACTTTACCATCAATTTCAGAAATGATAGCAAGACCCTTTGGTTTTCTCGCTTCAAATAACTCTTCTACACGAGGAAGACCTTGTGTAATATCTGCTACACCAGCAACACCACCAGAGTGGATGGTTCTCATGGTAAGCTGTGTACCTGGCTCACCAATGGATTGTGCGGCAATAATACCAACAGCTTCACCAATGTTTGCTTCTTCACGTCCTGCAAGTGCCATTCCATAACATTTGCTACATACACCATGTTTGGTATGACAGCCATAAACAGAACGAACTTCTACTTTCTTAATTCCGGCTGCAACAATCTTGTCTGCGATTGCTTCGGTAATTAAGGTATCCGTTGTAGCAAGCACTTCCTTGGTTTCTGGATGGATAATATCGTGTAGTGGATATCTTCCAAGTAGTCTCTCAGATAATTTTTCGATGGTTTGGTTTCCATCCATAATATCTGTTAATTCAACACCTTCTGTGGTTCCACAGTCATGTTCTCTTACAATAATGTCTTGCGATACATCAACAAGTCTTCTGGTTAGGTAACCAGAGTCTGCTGTACGAAGTGCTGTATCGGCAAGTCCTTTTCTAGCACCATGGGCAGAGATAAAGTATTCAAGTGGGTCAAGTCCCTCACGGAAACAGGACTTGATTGGAATTTCAACTGTTTTACCAGTTGTAGATGCCATCATTCCACGCATACCTGCAATTTGTCTTAACTGGTTAATGTTACCTCTGGCTCCAGATTGGCTCATCATAAATACTGGGTTTAGGTCTTCTTTTTCAAAGTTTTCCTTCATTTTAGCGGTTACATCATCTGTTGCTTTTTCCCAAATTTTAATAACGGAGTTATATCTCTCGTTTTCAGTAATTAAACCTCTTTTGTATTGTTTTAAGACATTGGCTACTTCTTCGTCTGCTTTTGCTAAGATAGTTTTCTTTTCTTCTGGTACTTTTACATCATCTACGGATACTGTAATACCACCAGTTGTTGAATATTTGAAACCAGTTGCTTTGATATAGTCTAGTAATTCTGCTGTTTTGCTTAAACCATGAATATTGATACATTTTCCAATGATTTTTCCAATATTCTTTTTCGTAATGGCAAAGTTTACTTCATAATCTAATTCATGTTCTGGGTCGGTACGGTCTACAAAGCCTAAATCTTGTGGAATTCCGCTATTGTAGATAATTCTACCAACGGTTGTTTCAATGGTTTTTTGACGGATATCACCATTTTCTAGTTCTTTGGTAATACGTACTTTAATTTTTGCATGTAATCCCAAAGAGTGGTTTTCGTAAGCAATAATTGCTTCTTCTGGAGAAGCAAAGTAATTTCCGTCTCCCTGTTCATTTGGAACATCCATGGTTAGGTAGTAACTTCCTAAAATCATATCTTGGGTTGGTACCGTTACTGGCTTACCATCTTGTGGTTTTAATAGGTTGTTTGCAGATAGCATTAAAAATCTTGCTTCTGCTTGTGCTTCTGGAGATAGTGGTACGTGAATTGCCATTTGGTCTCCATCGAAGTCTGCGTTAAATGCTGTACAAACTAATGGATGTAGTTTGATGGCTCTTCCTTCTACTAGAACTGGCTCAAATGCTTGAATACCAAGTCTATGTAGTGTTGGTGCACGATTTAACATTACTGGATGGTCTTGGATAACGTCTTCTAGGATATCCCATACTTCTGGGCGTAATCTTTCTACCATTCTTTTTGCGTTTTTAATGTTATGTGCGATTCCTCTACCAACAAGTTCCTTCATAACAAATGGTTTGAATAATTCAACTGCCATTTCTTTTGGAAGTCCACATTGATAGATTTTTAGTTCTGGCCCTACGACAATAACCGAACGACCAGAGTAGTCAACTCTTTTTCCAAGTAGGTTTTGACGAAAACGTCCTTGTTTTCCTTTTAGCATATCGGATAAGGATTTTAGGGCACGATTTCCGGCTCCTGTTACTGGTCTTCCACGTCTTCCGTTATCGATTAGGGCATCAACAGACTCTTGTAACATTCTTTTTTCGTTACGTACAATAATCTCTGGCGCTCCTAATTCTAGTAGTCTTTTTAGACGGTTGTTACGGTTAATAACACGACGATATAAGTCATTTAAGTCTGAGGTTGCAAACCTTCCACCATCTAGTTGTACCATTGGTCGAATTTCTGGTGGAATAACTGGAATAACATTCATAACCATCCATTCTGGGCGGTTATCTGAAAGTTTGAAAGACTCAACCGTGTCTAAACGTTTTACCAATTTTGCTTTCTTTTGCTCGCTTGCATGGTCTAATTCTTTCTTTAGACTTGTTGCTAATTTATCTAAGTCAATCTCTTCTAATAGTTTACGGATTGCTTCTGCACCCATTTCTGCTTTGAAAGATCCTTTTCCGAATTTTTCAACTGCTTCATGGTATTCCTTTTCGGTTAATACTTGTGCTTTAGCAAGTGTTGTTGTTCCTTTATCTACAACAATGTAAGATGCAAAGTAAATAACTTTTTCCAAACTTCTTGGTGAGATGTCTAACATTAAAGCAATACGAGAAGGGATTCCTTTGAAATACCAAATGTGTGCAACTGGTGCAGCAAGTTCGATATGACCCATTCTTTCTCTTCTCACTTTTGCTTTGGTTACTTCTACTCCACAACGGTCACAAACAATTCCTTTGTAACGTACTCTTTTATATTTACCACAATGACATTCCCAATCTTTGGTTGGTCCAAAAATTCTCTCACAGAATAATCCATCTTTTTCTGGTTTTAATGTACGGTAGTTAATGGTTTCTGGTTTTTTAACTTCTCCCTTTGACCATTCTCTAATTTTTTCATCGGATGCGAGTCCAATCTTGATTTTATCAAAGATTTCTAATTCGTCCACGAATTTAGCCCCCTTAAAGATAATTTGGTAAGGCATTTGCAGAGAAGCAGAATTTACCACTGCTCGAGCATACTTTTGTTGTCATCTGCCCCTGCCAAAATACTCCTTTATTCAGTTTATTCTTCGTCTAATAAATCGTCTTGACCTAGGTCCTCAATGTCCAATTCGTCATCTAGGTCTGGGAAAATGGTATCGTCCTCCTCGTCCTCTAATTCAGACTCTTCCATATATCCTTCTGCTGCAAGTTCTTCTTCGTCTAAAACTGCTTCTTCTTGTAATTTTTTCTCATTTTCCATGTTGAAGTCAATTCCGTCGTCAATGTTTTCTTTGAGTTCTAGTTCTTTATTGTCTTCGGAATATAATCTAATGTCTAATCCTAATGATTGTAGTTCTTTGATAAGTACCTTGAAGCTTTCTGGTACACCAGGTTCTGGTACATTCTCACCTTTTACGATTGCTTCATAGGTTTTTACTCTTCCTACAACATCGTCAGATTTAATGGTTAGCATTTCTTGTAAGGTATAAGCTGCACCATAAGCTTCGAGTGCCCATACTTCCATTTCTCCAAAACGTTGTCCACCAAATTGTGCTTTACCTCCAAGTGGTTGTTGCGTTACTAAAGAGTATGGTCCAGTTGAACGAGCATGGATTTTGTCGTCTACTAAGTGGTGTAGTTTTAACATATACATAACTCCAACCGTGATTGGCTTATCAAATGGATCTCCGGTTCTTCCGTCATATAGTGTAGTTTTTCCGTCTTTTGAAATACCAGCTTTTTCTAGTAATTCTTCAATTTCAGATGCTTTTGCACCGTCAAATACTGGTGTTGCTACATGCCAACCAAGTGCACGTGCTGCCATTCCTAAGTGTACTTCGAGTACTTGCCCTAGGTTCATACGAGAAGGTACACCAAGTGGGTTTAATACAATATCCACTGGAGTTCCATCTGGCATAAATGGCATATCTTCTTCTGGTAGAATTCGAGAGATAACACCTTTGTTACCATGTCTACCAGACATTTTATCTCCAACTGAAATTTTTCTCTTGGTTGCAATATAGCAACGGATAATTTGGTTCACACCAGGTCCTAATTCGTCTGAATTGTCTCTGGTAAAGATTTTAACATCTACAATCGTTCCCGCTTCTCCATGTGGTACACGAAGAGAGGTATCTCTTACTTCTCTTGCTTTTTCTCCAAAGATGGCACGAAGTAATCTTTCCTCTGCCGTTAGTTCGGTTTCTCCTTTTGGAGTTACTTTTCCAACTAAGATATCGCCTGGGCGTACTTCTGCACCAATGCGGACAATACCATTTTCGTCTAGGTCTTTTAATCCGTCATCACCAACATTTGGGATGTCTCTTGTGATTTCTTCTGGTCCAAGTTTGGTATCTCTACATTCACAGTCATATTCTTCGATATGGATGGAGGTATAGACATCTTCTTTGACAAGTCTCTCACTGATTAAAACAGCATCCTCGTAATTGTATCCCTCCCAAGTGGTATAGGCTACAAGTACGTTGCGTCCAAGTGCCATTTCTCCATTTTTGGTAGATGGTCCATCTGCAATGATGTCCCCTACTTTTATTTTTTCGCCTTCTAATACAACTGGTCTTTGATTGATACAAGTTCCACCATTGGTTCTTTTGAATTTTCTTAGGTGGTAAACATCTACTTCGCCTTTTTTGTTGCGAATACGTACTTCGTCTGCGGCTACTTTTTCTACCACTCCTTCATTGTTAGCTGTAATGGTAATGCCGGAGTCTTTGGCTGCACGGTATTCAATTCCTGTTCCAACAAG
>Ga0073906_1002886_pt1 | contig 21179 bp, 9 predicted proteins | sample Inofromicrocosms_FD_65485 | JGI IMG/M metagenome (GOLD analysis project Ga0073906, IMG submission 65485) | Mouse cecum microbial communities from Vienna, Austria - Inoculum for glucosamine and mucus D2O microcosms | ecosystem: Host-associated > Mammals > Digestive system > Large intestine > Cecum...
AAGCCGCCCGACACAGTTTTCCACTGTATTGAACGACTTATTTCCCAAGCGGCGAGCGGATGAATGTCCGCAGCGCCGGCTCCGTTTGATGCTTCTGTGGACTGCCAGGAAGGTCAGTCCCGGGAGCTCTTTCTCCCGTATCCGGTAATCACCGCCGCCAGCAATATCACCAGCATGCAGAGCGAATAATAATTCACGAAAGGCACCGAGGCCGGCGCTACTGCAAAGCCCTCCCCGAACTGGGCGGACTGCTGCGCCGGAATCACGCAATGCACCGTCCAGGGAGCAAGAAAACAGAACACACAGCCCGTACAGTCCATCAGATTCGCCCGGCGGTACCGGTTCACTCCTGCCCTTTCTCCAAGCTCATTGACCAAATCGCCAAGCGCCACAATAGCTACCGAAATTACGCCCGTGACCATGCTCAATATCCCCACAGACAGGACAATGGTTGCCTCCGTGCTCCGCTCTTTTTTTGCAAAATGCTCCAGAAGTCCCCTCACATCTTCAAACAAACCGCCGCACTCCAGCACACCCAGAAGCGAAAATACCGCAATCAGCATGGCTACCGTGCCTGCCGTCCCCGTAATGGCGTCTATAATTGCCCCGGACACGGCAAATCCGCCGGGAAACGAAATCAGTCCCTCCGCCGTGTAAACGCCGGAAAGCAGCCCCGCGGCAATTCCCGCCAGAATCCCGAAGGACAGCGCCGTAATAAGGTGCTTCCGCAACATACAAAGGACGATAATGACCACCGGCACCACCAGCATGACAAGACTGAGCGGCTTAGCCTCCCCGCCCGCAGCCTCAAGCGCAGCATTCCCGTCCGTGGTTTTGGAAAACAGCAAAAAAAGCACCAGAGCCCCCGCCGCTGCCGGCAGACTGTAACGCGTCCTGGTTTTTACCACAGTGCCCAAATCCGCATGCTGCGTCGCAGAGGATGCAATGGTGGTATCCGAAATCGGCCCTAAGTTATCGCCGAACGCCGCCCCCGATACGATAGCTCCAATCATAAATTCCGGCGCCGCCCCTGCCAGCACGCCTACCGGAAACAAAATCGGTATCACCACAAAATAAGTCCCCACCGAGGTCCCCGTGGCAAAGGCCAGAAGACAGGTAATGAGAAAGCTCGCCGCCACAAAAAGCTTTCCCGTAAAACCCGCTTCCACTACATATACCGCAATCGTCTGTACCGCCCCGCTGGCGGAAATCAGCTTCCCCGAAACAGCCGCCAGTATCACCGCCAGAACAATGATGGCAAACATCGGCTTGCCAAGACCGTATACCAGCGCCTCCCCGTATGCCTTTTCATCCTTTGCAAAAACGACTCCCGTCACCAGCGCCGCAAAAAATGCCAGCACATATCCGTTCACATTGGACTGGCTAAAAGCCGCCCATCCAATCATCGCCGCGGCAACGACAAGAGGCGCAAGCTTTCCCGCAGTTCCCAGACGAAATTCTATTTTCTTTGCTTTCTGATTCATTTTCACATCCCTCTTTATGCTGCCTCAGGCGGCTCCCACTTTTTTCCGCCAGCTTTCCTCTCACAATTTTCCCGTCAGCCTTTTTACCCCCGCAAGGGCTCAAAAACCGGCCATTCCTCCTCTGTTTCCAGACATACGCAGTAATAAGCCTGCCTGCGCAGCTCCTGCGGCAGTTCCACCGTTACCATGGAATCCCCCTCGCAGGTTTGCCATCCGCACAAGCTCGTCGGCGCAAAACTGCTGCGAGCAAAACTCTCCGGCCAGCTTTTCATACTCTTCTACCGGAATATTAAGCGTATTCATAATCCATTCCGATATGTGGTCAGTCTTTTGTCCCTTATACTCCCCGGCCAGAATTGCATATAATCCCCAATGGATAAAAAGCCCGTATTTGGCGTCTTTATACCATTGCTGTCCCGTGTCCGGTATTCTGTCGATTTTTTTCATAGCTTCTCCTTTCATCCGTCCGCCGGCCGACTGTCCTTATATTTTTAAAATACTACCTGGACGCCGGGCAGTCAATCCGGTTTCGGGGAATTTGAGGTATGACAGTTCACTTTCCGGTTTTCCTTTCTGCAAATCCTCTGCCTGCATCTCCGCCCGCCGTTTTCCTTTCAGCCCTCCGGCGTCACTTATCCCTTTCCTGCTCTTTGAAGAAGCCCAGGCCGTCCAGAGCCGCGACCAGTTTTCCCACATATGCCCTGGAGGTTGTAGGCCAGTGGTATCCCAGACGGTAAAGCACTTTCATCGTGTAAGCATTTTCTTTTGCAATCCCCACCGTCTTTTTCCCGTGACCCATATTCTGGTAGGCAATCATGCTGGAGAGCACTTTCGCCTTCTCCGGGTCCTGTCTCGTTTCCTCCAGCGCCCGTTCGTAATCCTCATCCTCCGAAAGTTCAATGTCCATACCGTACTCTTTCATGGCATAGATGATATCCCCCATATAAATACTGTGGTTGTTATAGGGATGGAATACACAGCAGGCCTCTGGCGTTGCGGCAAGGGTCAGAATCGCTTTTGCCGTGCAGTCAATGGGCGCCATCTCCGCCGCAGAGTCCATCATGGAGTACGGAAAACGTCCTATCAGTTCATAGGACTTCAGCCTGCCCACGAAGCTGTTTGTGGAGAAGTTCATCTGGAACTCTCCGTCCGCATCCCGGGCGGAAAGATTGCCCACCCGCATGATTTTCGCGTTCAGTCCCCGGGAGACGGCCTCAAGGACAGCCCTCTCCGCCAGGAATTTGCTGTGTCCGTATTTCGTATCCAGCGCCTGCCCGAAATAGAGCATCCGCTCGTTCATCACCGTATCCGCAAAAGGCACATCCCCCACGCTGAATCCGGATACGCTGGTGGTGGAAATGTGGAGCAGGCGGCTTTTCGTCTTTTCGCAGAAGGCTATGGCGTTCAGCACGCCTCCCACATTGACGTCCTCAATATCCGTGCCGGCGGAAAAATGTTTGACATTCGCCGCGCAGTTTACCACCGTATGAATATCCAAAGACGCCTCCGCCATGCGCTCGAATACCGCGGCGTCCGTCACGTCTCCCTCCACCGCATACAGACGCGTCCGGAGCAGTTCTTCATAGGTATTTTCAAAATAATAGAAAAGCAGTGATTTCAGACGTTCTTCCACGCTGCCAAAGCGTCCCCTGCGCAGGAGACAGTATACTTTCCCGCTCTCCGATTCCAGAAATTCACGCAGAATATGAATCCCAAGAAATCCCGTGGCCCCTGTGAGGAGTATATTTCCGAGAGGCTGCGCCTCTCCTTCCAGAAATTCCTCAAAGGTATTGCGCTCCAGCACCCGCTCTATGTTTTTGTAATCGTATTGAGATAAATCCTCCAGCTTTGACGATATCTGCACGTTTTCCTCCCGGAACATTTCAGCCAGATCCCGGGGCGTGGCATGAGAAAACACATCGCCGAAGGTGATTTCAAACCCTTCTTCCGTAGCCGCAATAATCACGCCGGTGACGGCCAGCGAAGTCCCGCCGATTTCAAAGAAATCGTCCTCGCGGCCTACCCGGTCAAGATGCAGAACCTCCGCAAATATCCGGCAGAAAGTTCTCTCCGTCTCTGTCTGCGGCTCCACATATTCCCCTGCGCCGGCAAGCTGCGCTTCCGGCAGGGCTTTTTGGTCGATTTTTCCGTTTGGCGTCATGGGGAACCGCTCCATCTGCCGGTAGGCGTCCGGTATCATATATCTGGTCAGAGAGTTTTTCAGCTGCTCTCTCAGCGTTTCCGGTAAAACCGCTTCTTCCGCCGTATAATAGGCGCAAAGATGTTCCGTCCCTTCTATGCCGCGGATAAGGACGACAGTCTGCCGGATACCGGGGCATCTTAGGATTGCCTGCTCCACCTCCTCCAGTTCAATGCGCAGTCCCCGCAGCTTCACCTGATTGTCCGTTCTCCCCAGGATTACCACCTCGCCGGACCGCGTCCATTTTGCGTAATCTCCCGTTTTGTATACCCGCATTCCCTGAAACTGTACGAATCTTTGCGCTGTCATTTCCGGAAGGCCGTGATATCCCGCGGCGACGCCGGGGCCTCCCACATACAGCTCCCCTGTAACGCCCGGCGGCAGAAGATTTCCGTCGCTGTCCGCAATGTATTCCACATAATTCAAAAGGGGCCTGCCCACCGTAATCCTGTCCCTGTCTGTCAGTTCGCAGGCATTGCAGGACACGGTAATCTCCGTGGGGCCGTAAGTGTTGAAAATCCTGGCACAGGTCACCTGCTTCAGCTTCTCAAGAAGCTGCATACTGTACGCTTCGCCCCCTGACATCACCACCCGGCAGCCGGAAAGCGCCCGGCAGAACGTCCCGGACTCCATATACTGCAGCATCCGCGAGGGCGTTGCGTTGAAAATATCTCCGCCGGTTTCCTCTATCAGTTCCGTCAGCCGGACAGGGTGATTGGCCTGTTCCTCGTCGGCAAGCACCAGCGTCAGCCCGTTGCACAGGGCCACCGCCGTCTCCTTCAGCGACATATCGAAGGAAACCGTGGTCACGGATACCATCACATGGCCGTCCTCCACGCAGGCACGGACGTGGCTGTTGGCCTCGTGATTGCGCACATAATTCACGATTCCCCTGTGGCTTATCATCACCCCTTTCGGTTTGCCGGTAGAACCGGAGGTATAAATCAGATACGCCAGGGCGTCTTCCTCCGTCTTAATCTCCGGCTTCCTGTCGTCGCCGCAACTTAAAAGCGCCTCCATATCTATGGCATTTTCAAAGGCTTCCGCCCGCTCTTTTGTGGTAATGATAAAAGAAGCTCCGCTGTCTTTTGTAATCTGCAAAATCCGCTCCGGCGGATATTCCGGGTCGCAGGGAATGTAAGCGCCCCCCGCCTTCATTACGCCGTACATGGCTATAATCTGCCTGCCCAGACGGGGAAGCAGCACCACCGCCGTATCTCCCGGACAAAAGCCGCGGCTTATCAGCCCGTTAGCCGCCCGGTTCATTTCCCGGTCCAGACCTTCATAGCTCCATCGCCCGTCCACCGCAATCAGGGCCGTTTTCTCTTTACAGGCAGCGGCCTGCCGTTCAAATACGCCGTGAAAGCTAAGCGGCTCCGTCCCGGTCTGCGCCGATACGGCAAACTCCTCCAGCATCCGCCGCTGGTTATCTGTCACAAGCGAAATTTCCTTAAGAAGCCCGGACGGATTAGCGAGCATACGGCTGACGCAGAGGGCGACGGACTGCGCAAGCTGCTCCATCAGCTCCCGGCTGTAAAGGGCGTCATTGTACTGAAGGCACACGCATGGCCCGCCGTCCCGCTCCTCGATATGCACGGACAGCTTAAACTTGGGCTTATCCGATTCCATATTTTCTATCTGAATGGCTTCGCTCCCCACCCGGTGTTCTTCCACCACGCCGAGCTGGCAGGCATACATAATCTCCGGCACAAATCCGTAGTCCGCCGCTATCTTCGTAAAGGGATAGTCTTCATACGAGACCGCGTCCAGCAGCGTCTGCCTTACCTCCCTGACGAATGTAAGCACAGACTTGTCTCCCGCAATATTCCCCATAAGAGGCAGCGTTTTCACAAACATTCCCATACTGTTATGCAGCTTTAAGTCCGCTCTGCCGTTGCTGATGGTGCTGATAAACAATTGCGGGCTGTCCATATAGCGGGCCAGCGTATAGAAGGTTCCCGCCAGAAACAGATGCGCCGGCGTCACGCCGTGTGCCTGACAGAATTTATCCATTTCCTCCCCGGAACAGGACGCCGCGCACTCCGCTTTCTTTCCGTCCTCTTCCTTTCCCGCAAGGTCCGGCGTAAGGCAGGAGGCATGTTCATACTCTCCCAGCATTTTCCCGAAAAACGCCTGCCCTTCCCGGTAATGCTCTCCTCCCTCCAGCCTGTGCTCCTGCAGGGCAAAATCAAAATAGGTACGGGTTTCTTTCTCCGGCAGTACTCCCTCGCAGGCCTTTGCCGTCTGCTCCAGAAATAAATTCAGAGAAGCCCCGTCAAAAATAATATGGTGAAAATCCGCCAGCAGGCAGGTACTTGTCCCGGTCTGCACCACCGCAATCCGGTACAATGTATCACGGGTCAGGTCAAACGGCTTCACATAGGAAGCGCAGTACTCTTTCAGCTCCTCCTCCGTCATGGAAAGCACGGGAATCCTCTTTTCCGCCGCGGACTCTGCGCCCGGCATCTGCCGAAGTTCTCCCTCCCGGTAACGGATGCGGGCATTGACATAAGGATGCGCCGCAATCACCTGCTCTGCCGCCTTAGCCAGCGTTTCGCCGCTGACCTTGCGGGGGAAACGGAACATGGCGGGAATATTATACGCCATATCCTCCGGACGCTTCACGGCGTCATAATATACGCCCAGCTGCGTCTGCGTCAGCGGATAATCCTCCGCTTCCGTTTGGACTTTTTCCCCGGCTTTTTCCTGACTTTCTTCTGCTCTTTCCCGGCTTTCTTCCGCCCCTGACCGGGCGCGCAGCGCCTGATAAACAGCGTTTTCCAGAGACAGGATACTGCACTGCCTCATCATCTGCTTCACTTCCAGCTCCACCCCGTACTCTTTCTCGATTTCCACCGCCAGCATAATGGCGGACAAAGACGTAAGTCCCGCGTAAAGCAGATTGGTTTCCACGGAAAACTCCTCATGCCCCAGAATTTTCCCGGCAATCTGCGCAAGCTCCTCTTCCAGAAGGCTCATAGGCCTTGCCGCCTCCCGGCAGGTCTCCTCCTGGGTAACCGGGGTCGGGAGCGAGCGTTTATCCACCTTCATATTCTGGTTCAGGGGAATCCTGTCAATCTGCATTATGGCGGAGGGCACCATATAGGCCGGCTTTTCCTCCATGATAAAATCCCTGAGTTTCTGGATATCAACGGGAGTCTCCGACACCAGATACGCGGCGATGGCTTTTCCTCCCGCAGCCGCCTCGTAAGCGGTAACCGTCACGTCGCATATCCCCGGGAACCTGCGGATGACGGCCTCCACCTCGGAGAGTTCAATCCGAAATCCCCGGATTTTCACCTGTCCGTCTCTCCTGCCCATAAACTGAATGTTGCCGTCCGGCAGAAACCGCACGTCGTCTCCGGTGTGGTAAACGCGCTCATACCCTTCCCGGTCAGTAAAGCAATTGGATGTATAAACCTTCGCCGTCTGCTCCGGCCTGTTCAGATACCCTTTGCTTACCTGATAACCGGCCACGCACAATTCCCCCACGGCCCCCGCCGGAAGCCTGCGCATCTGCTTATCCACCACATACACTTCCAGATTGTCCAGAGGCCGTCCGATGGGCACGTTATCGTATTCCCTTGCTTTGTCCACCGGGTAAACCGTCGTCAGTATCGTGCATTCCGTGGGGCCGTAGCAGTTATAAAAATCAAAACCGGATTTCACCCGGACAGGCACCAGCGTCTCCCCGCCTGTCAGCAGGTATTTCAGACAGTGATTCTCCATCTCCAGAGCAAACTGCCGCCCCACCTGCGTAGTCATAAACGCATGCGTCACCTTCTCCTGTATCAGATATTCGTTCAGCTTCTGCAGTTCCAGACGCATTTCCTCCGGTACGATACACAGGGTTCCGCCGCCTGCAAGAACCGGATAGGTATCCATCATATTCGCATCGAATCCATAACTGGCGTAGGCGCTGACCACGCTGTCCTCTCCCACCCGGTAATAGCGGCAGTACCAGTTGCAAAAGGCCGCCAGATTTCCATGGGAGAGCATACAGCCTTTGGGCGTGCCGGTAGTCCCGGAGGTATACAGAAGGATATAGGTATCCTCCGGCAGCGGGGCGGGAATCTCCTTTGCCCCCTCCGCCGAAAGACCCGGAATCTCTTTTGTCGGCAGCACCTGTCCGTTGTACTTGGGAACCAGCTCCAGCAGTGCTTCATCCGCAATCAGCAATTTTGTCTGCGCGTCCTCCATCATAAAGGACAGCCTCTCCGCCGGATACTCGGGGTCCAGCGGCTGGTAGATTGCTCCCGCCTTCATCACGCCCAGGGAGGCAATGGGCATATATTCCCCGCGGGAAATCAGAATCGAGACCGTCTGGTCCTTTCCAATCCCCAGACGGCTGACATAAGCGGCCACGCCGTCGGAGAGCCGGTCGATTTCCCTGTAGGAAAACCGCTTCTCCCTGAAAACCACCGCCGTATGCTCCGGCGTCTTTTCTGCCTGACGGCGAAACAGTTCCAGCAGGGTGAGAGCTCTGTCATAGTCCGTGCGCTTCCCGTGATAAGAATCCAGAACCGCCACATCTTCCGCGGAAACAAGGGGAATATCCTTAAGGCAGGCGCAGTCCCTGAATCCCTCCAGCGCCTTCACCATCAAAGACAGCAGCGTGCGCGCCGTCCGCTCCAGATAAACGTCGCTTCTGTATTCCAGATGGATTTCATAACTGCCGTCTTTCTTAAACACATGAACCGCCAGATTCGCCAGACTGTTCCCTGTTTCCAGTGTTTCCATGGGAATCAGCCCCCGCTTTGTGTGCATGCCGTTTAAGGTCTCCGACTGATAGACGAAAAGAATATCGGAAGTCACCTGATACCTGCCTGCCAGTTCTTCAAAGGAGCAGCAGTCGTGGCTCATGGTCTCGAAAAAGTCCTGCTGCAGCTTTTGCAGATACTCCGCCACCGTCTCTTCTTCCTGAATCTGTACATAGACCGGCAGCGTGCGCACCAGCATTCCTATGGTGCGTTTCAGCTTAAGGTCGCGGCGTCCGTTATTGACCGAGCCGAAAAGAACCTCTGTCTGGCCGTTATATTTTGCAAGGGCATAGGCAAACGCTCCCAGAAACAGCGTGCTTTCCGTAACTCCGTTTTTGCCGGCAAACCATTCCGTCTCCTCCTGTCCGAGAATTTCTCCCAGACAGCCTGTGATTCTCCCTGACGGGCGCTCCGGAGCCTCCGGATTTTCCGCCATATCAAAAACCGGAACCGAATCCACTTCCAGTCCCGCCAGACGCTTTTCGAAATATTCCCGGGCCTTTTTGTAAGCCTCCGTATCCTTCAGCCTGCCCTCGCAAAGCGACAGGTCAAACTGGCTGATTCCCTCCGCCTCCGGCTCCTCTCCTTCGTATATTTTCCGGACGCCGTCAAAGAAAAGGGCGACGGAAGCCCCGTCCGATATGATATGATGCATATCCGCCAGAAAATAAACGCTTTCCTCCGTCCGGTAAAAGGCCATCCGGACAAGAGGCCCCTTTTCCAGGTCAAAGGGCCTTACAAACTCTCTTTTCAGACCGTCCATCTCCGCCTCTGCCGCTTCGTATACGGGAATGGAAAGGCCGTCCGTGTCATGAACCGCCATACCGTATGTCTGTTCCTCCTGCCGCATTTCAATGGACACAAATAATGCCGGATACCGGGACGCCATCCGCCCTGCAGCCTCTTTCCACCGCTCCGGGTCGGCTCCCGCGGGAAGCCGGAAGCAGACAGGGATATTATACATGGTGCTTTGGGGAGACGCCGCACACTCCAGAAACACCCCCATCTGACTGTCGGTTAAGGGATACCATTCTCTCCGGTCTGCCGGAATATCTCCATAGATATCTTCCTTAGAAGCGGCGTTCTCTGTGCCGCCGCAGGCCGCGGCAATCCCTTCTGGCGTCCTGTGGCGGAAGACATCCATGGCCGTCACCGCGTACTTTTCCAGACAGTCCAGCAGCATAACCGCCTGAATGGAATCTCCGCCCAGCGCAAAGAAGTCGTCCCTGCGGCCCACCGGACGGATTCCCAGTACCTGCTCGAACCCTCTGCATATCGCGCGCTCGCACTCCGTCTGCGGTTCTTCGTAGTCCTTTCTGAAATTCGATACATCCGGCGCCTGAAGGGCCAGACGGTTCAGCTTGCCGTTCTGATTCAGAGGGAACTCCTCCACCCGGACGAAGAATTTCGGAATCATGTAATCGGGAAGCGTCTCCGCCAGCCGCCGCCTTATCTCTTCCTCCGGCCGTTCTTTCTCCGCCCCCTCTTTCATCTGAAAATAGCCGCACAAAAAGGTCTGGCCGTATTGATTTTGAAATCCTTTGACAACCGCCGTTTTCACAAAGGGAGCCCGGCTCATCTGCGCTTCAATCTCGCCGGTTTCCACACGCTGGCCGTTAATCTTAACCATCCAGTCCCTGCGGTTTAAATACTCCAGATTTCCGTCGGGCAGCATCCGGCAGATATCGTTGGTGTGGAACAGCATTGTCCCGTCCTCCCGGCGCACAAAGGCCTTATTCGTCTGTTCCGGCAGGTTGATGTAACCCCCAGCGATATGGCCCTCCACGCACAATTCCCCTTCTTCCCCGGCCGGGACTTCATTCCCCTCTTTATCCAGAAGAAGAATCCTGACGCCCTCTCCCGCTTTGCCGATGGGCGTATTCTCATATTCCCGCTCGATTTCAAAAGCGGTCACCACCGCCGCGGTCTCGCTGCAGCCATAGGTGTTCAAAAGCCGGTACCCGCTTCCTTTCACCCGGGAAACCCGCTCGCTTCCGGTGACCACCAGACGTAAGGAAGGGCCGGGCGAGCGGAAATTCCGCAGCATCTGCGGACTGATAAAAGCCATGGTGATTCCATGCTGTCTGATATACTGCTCTATCCGGCGCACGTCCTTTCTCTTTTCCTCCGGAAGTATGTGCACACTCTGCCCTGCCGACAGCGGGGTATAAATATCTATCATCATAGCCACAAAGGAAAAAGACGCGCAGCTAAGCTGAACATCGCTCTCCTTCGGCAAAAAGAACGCTCTGTGCCGCGCCACAGCCGCCGCCAGACTTGCGTGAGAATGGAGTATCCCCTTGGGATTTCCGGTGGAACCAGAGGTGTAAACGGCAAAAGCGCCGTCCTCCCCGGACACCTCTTCCGCCTCCGCGAGCGGTTCGCCGGAGGCTTCTTCCAGAAAATTATCGTCAAGAAGGAAAGGGGCTCCGCAGTCTTTCAAAATATAAGCGACCCTCTCCTTCGGATATTCCGGAGACAATGCCGCGAACGCAGCGCCGCTTTTCAGAATCCCCAGTTCCGCCGCCAGAAACTCCATCCGGCGTTCCATACAAACCGGTATAATGTCTCCTTTTCCCACACCCTTTTTCTTAAGCGCCGTACAGATTCTGCCGCTCAAAGCGTCAAGCTCGCTGTACGTTGTCTCTCTTGTCCCGTCCCGGTCAACTATCGCCGGCCTGGAACCATACTTTTTCACATTTTCTTTCCACTGATTCAGAAACAGGTTCATCCTTTTCTCTCCTCCGGTTCTTTCACTAAAAATTTCACTTTTCCGCCCCGTCTGTTCGACTTTGGCCTTTCCGGAACAACCGTCACTTCCACAGGGCCGGCTCCGCTTCCCTCAAACAGTCCCAGAATCCGCTTCTTCACTTCCTCTGCGGCCTTTTCTCTTTCTTCTTCAGAGGACGGCACCAGCCTTATATAAAATCTGCGCTCCCCCTTCTGCGCCATCTGCACGGCCAGCACCCCGGGCACATGCTCCAGCGCCTGTTCAAAGGATGAGCTGAACAGCACCTTTCCCCCTATTTCCACAGTCTCCGCCTCTCTGCCGCAGATTTCCATAATGGGAAGAGAACTTCCGCAGGGGCATGCTTCTTTGACAATGCGGACTCTGTCCGCCATATAGTAGCGTATGACCGGCTGCACATAATTAGTCAGGTCGGTCATATACACCCCTTCCGACCAGCTCCCCTCCGGAACCGGCCTGCCGTCTTTGTCAACCGACTCGATGATAACCCAGTCCTCATTGACGTGAAACTTCCCTTCGCTGCAGGACATGGCCGCCTCTCCGCCCTCGGTGCTACAGTAATTATTCAAAACCGGACACCCGAACGCGGCGCGAAGAGTATGATAAACCTTTTCCGTCAGCATTTCCGCAGAACAGGCGATTGCCTGCGGATGAATATGAAGCCTCCCTTCCTGTCCCGCCTTCCCGAGCACTGCCAGAATCGAGGGATAGCCGGTAACCAAATCCGGCTGAAACCGGTTAAGCTTTTCCACAATCACGTCGATATCCTCCGTCAGGGAAATAGCCAGCATGTTCTGCTCATATCCCGGATTCGCCCTCTGGCTTTTCAAAAAGCCGGAATAAGAGGATACCGCCGGGTCGAGAATGATAATCGACGCAATCTTATGTCTGACCGGATTCATCAGCTCCGGGTCCACTTCCCGCAGCAGACGGGTCTGAAGTAGGGCTCCGTGAATCATATTGTGGTAAGCATCCCGCACCATGGGCATGGGATTTCCCGTAGTTCCCGATGTGGTAAGGGCAGTGTACCTGCCAAGATACAGTGTTTCAAGGGCGGCGTCGCTGCTAATGTAAGCGCGCACCCCCTCTTCCGTCACCCCGGAATCGGTGACCCACGCTCCGTAATCCGCCATCAGTTCCTTTTTTGTCACCGGCGGAAGGTCCGAAAGCCTGAAATCTTCCCCCACTTCCCGGTACGCCTTTTTATAATATGCCGAGTGCTCTCTGGCATAAGAGACCAGTTCCCGCAGCCTTTCTGCGGCCAGCCGTTTCCTCTCCGCGGGCGAAATCCTCTCGCCCTCCAGACACAGCCGCACCGCTTCCTCTCTTTTGATTGCCTTCATACGCCATTCTCCTCTTTCTTAAGATTTTTATATACAGATTTTCAAAATGGAGCTGTTCATTCCCAGAATATAGTCATAAGCCGCCTCGTCTGTAATCGCAAGGACCATGCGGATATTGTCGAAATCTCCGTCCGCGCTTTCCTGCAAAAACGGATGATAAGGCGCGCCGTTATCCCGGACGCTGATGCAGATATGATTCTCGCCTATGGTAATCCTTACGTCTATATAGCTTTGCTTCCGCCCTTTTTTCTTCTGATTTATGATATTAACCGCCATCTCCTCCAGAGCCAGCCCCACTTTATTGGCCGTTATCTCCGGTACTGTGTTTTCCCTGCAGAAACCAATGGCCCTCTCCGACAAGGCGACCGCCTGGGAAACCTCCTGAATCATAGTCACGTCCAGCACATTTTTCTTCTGCTCCTTTTCCAGCAGAAACAGCCCGTGCACCCGGGGTTGTTTCTTCCGGATTCTTCCCGTGAGCAGGAAAAGAATGAGAAGCGTGCCGAATTCCCCTGCCGGAAAAGCCGCCCAGATTCCGGCCGAACCAAACGCCCCCGCCAGCAGCCATGCCGCCGGAACGACGAGCAGAAAGCCTTCCAGCAAGGCAATAAAGCCGGACAGCTTCTTAAATCCCAGAATCGGGTACACGCACATGGCGACAAATAAAATTCCCATGACCGGAAGGTTCCAGGCATAAATCCGGAGAGCCTCCACCGCCACAGCTGTCTGTCCTGCGTCGGAGACGCCGAACATTCCCGTAATCTGCCCGGGAAATATCTCAAATAAGGCCAGCAGTATCAGACTGGAAATCCCCGTGATACAGACCGCCTTCTTCACCGCAAAACGGACGCCTCTGGTATCTCCCTCTCCATAGAGAGTGCCCAGAAGGGGCCCCATCGTCTGCGCGGAACCGCCCACGAACATGGATACAATGGACAGACAGGATGTGCACACGGAAAAGGCCGTCACCCCGCTGCTCCCCAGATACATCATGACAATGGCATTGATACATGTGAGCCGGAAAAAATTCAAAACCGTGTTGATGGTATTGGGAAGACCCGTGGAGACGGTCTCCTTCAGCAGACTGACGGCGGCGGGTGCCGAAACCGCCTCCGGTTTCAGCGTTTCACAGCGGAACACGCCGTAAAGGGCAATCAACAGTCCTGTAAAATATCCGGTGCCCGTGGCAAGCGCGGCTCCTTTTATCCCCATGTTCAGCCCGCCTATGTACACCAGGTCCAGAAGAAGATTGACGACATTGGCCGTAATCAGCGCCGCTGACGCCGTCCGCACGTTTCCCGACGAGCGGATAAAATACACAAGCCCCGGAACCACGATAAGCAGAGGCGCCGCCAGCATCACAATACTTAAATAATCGTAAACCGGCTCCGTCAGGTTGGGGGCGTTTTTTGTCAGCGCTTCCGAAATACCGCCGCACAAAAACAGGCCGCCGGACAAAACGAGAAGGGATGCCGCCAGCATTGCGGCCAGCGAGACTGTAAAGAACTGCCGCGCGCGCTCCTTTTCCCTCCGCCCTAAAGCCACCGAATACAGCGCGGAACCGCCCACGCCGAACAGCACATACAGCGAATTGAAAATCAGGGTGACCGGAAGCACCAGATTGACGGCCGCCAGCGCCTCCGGTCCCAGAATATTGCCGACAATCATCCCGTCTATGACAATGCTCATGGATAGCGCCATGGTCATCAGTATGGTGGGTATAAAAAATTTAGTAAACTGCTGGCTGACAATATAACTTTTTCTTTCCAATATGCATTCCTCCAATACTCTTCACAGACGTACATCCGCCGCCTGCTCTCTCAACCCTTTGCCCATTCGTTGCGCGGGAAACGCCCCAAAAGCTGGGGTATAAATTTCCCGATGATATAACACATCGCAATGCTGAACAACAGCGCCAGGATACTCCCCATAAGCGCAATAGCGAGAAACGGGAAATCCCCGGGAAAAATCCCCGACAGCGCGGGCAGAATCACCTGCTGCAGAAAGGGCTTGTGAAGCAGATAAATGCCCATTGTCTGCCGCCCGATACAGGTAACCGCATCTATCTTAAAGGGCCGCGCCGATTCCCGCGACAGCCGTGAAATCAGCATGGATACGGTCAGCACTGCCAGACTGCCGAAAACGCTGTTGTACAGAAACCACAGCCGGTTTCCGTAATCGCTTTTGCACATCAGTGAAAGCGCCAGTCCCTCGCCCCGGAAAACCGTTCCCGCGCAAAACAGGAGCAGACTGCCGATAAAGGACAGTATCAGCCAGAGCGTTTTCTGCTGCGCCATAACCAGACAGGATTTCCTGACCGCGATTCCCAGAAGGATGAATCCGCCCGCCGCAAGCGCGATATCCGCACACCACAGGACGCCGTTTTCGCCGTGCGGAAGCAAAAGCCCGGCCGCAAGCAGCGGCAGCGCGCATATCCCGCACCAGAGCGGCATGTTCTTTACCTTTGCGTATCCGGCAATATTGACGACAATCTGAACCAGCACGCGGGAAATGAAAAAGCACGGCAGATACCACAGCGAAGTCAGCGTTTCCATGCGGTTAAGCGCTTCCCAGGAGCCGTAAAAAAGAGCTCCCATATCCGGGTAGGAAAAAGGCGCGTAAACCAGCCCCCAGACGAAATAAGGGGCCATCAGAGCCAGAACATTTTTGTACAGAAACGCGCCCCATCCCCTGAAACCCTGCACCGCTTTCGGCTTTATGGAAAGCCCCGCCAGAAAAAAGAAAAGCGGCATATGAAACGCGTAGAGAACCCTGCGGAACATGGGCGCATCGAGATTCCCTGTGGTGTGTCCCAGTATCACGCAGAATATGGTGATTGCCTTTGCGATGTCAATCGTTTCAATCCGCCGGCTTTTCCTGATAATATTTTTTGACATATATCGTCCCCCGTAAAATTTTACCTGATGAATCCTATTTGCGTTTCTCTGTCTCTTCCGTCAATTTCCACACCTGCGTGCCGTAAAACGGATTCGCCGTGCCGATATACAGTCCCCCGGAGGTGATTCCGAACGCCCGCAGACCGTGGTTATACGGGTCTCCGAAACCGTTGTCGGTGATTTTGGTGAAGTTGACTCCGTCCTCCGTCACATAAAGGTCAAAGCCAAAAACCGCTTTATCCAGATATTCGGCGCAGGTCACCGCGCTTTGAGGAACGCCGCTGTAATCCGCGCAGAGAGTTTTTATGTAACCGTCAACGCGGCTCTTCCATTCCTCCGACGCGTTCTTGTCGTTCATATACTCGTCTAACGGAATCAGAAAGCTGCTCGCGTCATAGGTGCCTACATAAAACTTCCCGTCATATACCGTCATTTTCCACACATACTGATTTTCGCTGCATCCGAAGCCGGAGCCGTAACCGGATAACCCGCCGTCCGGAAACATTTCGTCCGCATCCCCCACAATGAGCTCTATCTCCTCATTCTTATCCATACGGTAGAGATTCACAGGCTGTTCGAAATTCTTGTTCATAAATGTGAAATCATTATCGAACAGCATTCTTTCCACGGCGATTTCCTCATCGTTATATTCCCCGATGTAAAGATAATCGCCGAAAACCTGCAGATTTGCCGCGCCGCTTCTCGTCCGCTGCGGGTCAATCCCGAAAGTGTACTTCGCGCCGTCTTCCTCTTTATCTCCGATAACACTGTTCCACACCCATTCGTCGTTTTCCGAAAGGTCTCCACGCACCATTGCGAAGGACTGCATGGTATCCCTGTCAGAGGCGTTTTCCGGAGTCCCGGTGCAGATGGTTACATACAGGCTGTCCCGGAATCCTGTCATGTCAAAAATAGAACCGCCGTAAATACTGTCGCAGAAGCGATAGGCCGGATAGCCGAAAAGCTTTTCATCGTCGGCAATGACTTTAAAGGAGTCCGGCTCGGAGGGATTTTCGGATTCAAGAATAACCGCGCCGTCCGAATTGATACAGCTTACGATAAGCCTGTCTTCAAAAACGCAGATTCCCCTTATCCCCACGGAATACCCCTTCATAAACGCTTCCTTATATTCCTCCATGGTCATTCCCGCATATACCTCTTTGCATTCGTCTGTCTCGGGATTCACCTCATAGATTACGGGCAGAGCGTTTACCGCGCCGCAAAAATACAGCCGTCCGTTCAGCTCCACCGCGTTACGGAAAATCGTGTTCTGTCCTGTATCGGCTTTCGACATCAGTATTTTCGATTCGCCGGTTTTCACGTTCAGCTTTACGAGTATGCCAAGGGCCTCCGCCCCGTCAGGCTCGGAGGTGTAAAGCTCTCCGTGATAATATTCCTCTAACGCCGCCTTCATCACGTCGTCGTCAAACTCCCGCCCGAGCGCCGTCTTCATAAATGTAAGGGTATTCATCCACGCTCCGTAGCAGGTGCCGATATACATATAATCTCCGTACCCGATGGAGCCCCAGGAATAATTCTGCCCGCGGTCGCCCGTCCCGAGACCCGTTCCCATCGTGCCGTTCCCCATATAGTCTACGATTCCGTCGATTTCTTTCACGCCCTTTTCGGGGTGGGTGATTTTCTCGGCGGTATAGCCGGTTTCGGAATGATATACCGCCGCCCCTTTCTCCGCGCCTCCCGCGCATCCTGTCAAACTGCAAAGCCCTGCGCACAACAGGGCTGCAAGGCCTACACCGGTTTTCTTCAAATAATTTTTCATAACAATCCTCCCTACGGCTCGATGATATTGAAATACGGTTCAAATTGTGCCAGATTATCGGTGAAGATATCCAGAATATCCTCCTGCCCTTCAACCGATTCAATCGTGTTTTTCATGATTGCCTCGTTGTTTCTGGCAATCCCCATGAGTCCCGCGCGCTTGAGTCTGATTACCGCGTCCGCCTCATTGCTCCATTCCTCTTTTGCATAGAGCAGGACGCCGTGGCGTATCCGCAGCAGATATCTCTCATTTTCGTCGGTCACCTCCAGATTTACGACAAAGTTTTTATCCTCGATTTTTTTGGAATCCAGGCACATTGCGAGATAATCCAGCATCGTTTCCGTGCTCATCTCCATGGAAGCGGCCCCGGAACCGCCTATGGAAGTGTCGGGATAATCGCCGGTTCCGTGACGAAGCTCATACGCGCCTGTAAGATACGCGTTGCGCCACGCCCCTGATTCGGCCTGATAACCGAGCTGCTCAAGCGCGTCCGCGCACAGATACCGCGCCTCCCGGTTATCGGGCTGCGCATATACGATGGCGCTTGTAAGCTCCGCTACCCATTGATATTCTCCGGCGTCGAAGTCGGCTCTTGCTTTCTCCAGTATCTTGTCGATATCGCCCAGATATTCCACAAGCTTTCGGGCATACTCCGAGTGGGCAAGCTCCGCAAGATGAATCGGGTTTGCGTCGTACCAGCCCATATATTTCTGATATACCGCTTTGGCGTTATGCGCAAGCGTGCCGTAGTACTGTCTTGTATACCAGACCTTTTCCAACTCTGCCGGCAGTTCTATCATATTGGCGATTTCCGTGGAGGTATAGCCCTCGTTGATATACTGAAGCGTCTGTGAATGGATATAACGGTATATGGCGGCGGTATTCAGCATATATTCGCCAATGACCTCGTTTCCCCAGTGAGGCCAGTTGTGGGACTGGAAAACGACCTGTGCGTCGCCGCCGAAAAGCGCGTTCGCCTTCATGATGTAGTCGCCCCAGGCTCCCGCGTTTCTTATTTCCGCACCGCGCAGCGTGTAAATGTTATGCATTGTCGCCGTGCAGTTTTCAGCCATCCAGAGCGCTTTGTAGTCGGGAAGATAGGTATTCATCTCCGCAGGCGACTCCGTGCCGGGCGTAAGTTGAAATACCATCCTGACCCCGTCTACCGTAATTTCCTCCGTTTCTTCCGTAACCTCATAGGAGGGCGTGTAGTACGACGTGGTTCCCGCGCAGACGGTAAGGCCGATTCCCACCGAAAGACCGCCGTTTTCCCCCTTGGGAATGAGCGAGCCGTACTGGTAGTTTGAGCGGCGCTTCATAGCGTTTCCCGCCAGTACGTTTTCCTCCATGGCGGCAGTCTCAAAACCTTCCGGAACGATAAGAAGCGTTTTCCCGGAAGCTATCTGTTCGTCGAGCGCCAAAGCGGGGTCGGCAATCTGCTCTCCGCTGACAAGCCCTCCAACGCCGCCGTAATGGTCAACGTGCGCATGGCTTATGACAATCGCCGAAATGTGAGCCTCTCCGAATTCCTCCTCAAAAAGCTTAAGCGCCGCGGCCGCCGTTTCAACGCCCGTACCGCAGTCAAAAATAATCCAGCCCTTATCTCCCCTGATAAATGTGACGTTTGCAATGTCATAGCCTCTGACCTGATAGATGCCGTCAACCACCTCGTAAAGCCCATAAAGGGCGTTGAGCTGTGTGTTTCTCCACAGACTCGGATTGGCCGAATCGGGGGCTTCGGCATTCCTGACGAAGTCGTAGATATCCTGGCTCCATACCGTGCCGCCGTTTTCCGATTTTATTGTGAGCGTTTCAGGGGCCCGCAGGAATCCGCGCTGCGCAAACTCCTTCTCCCGCTCGTCGCTGAAATCAAGCAGCTCGTACACGGAGGCGTTCGTTTCCCTCGTGTCCTCTGTCGCCTCCTTGACGTCCGCGTTAAGCTGCGCACGTCCTGCCGCCCCGCAGCCCGTTATGCTTATGGCAGCCGCCGCAAGCATAACCCAAAATACATTTTTCCTACCCGTCTTTTTCATCATTACCGGATTTCCTTTCTGATTTTTAAAATATTCTGACCCTCTTTGTATTCATAACTGATATCATCCATGGTTTTTTTGACCATATAAATCCCCAGGCCGCCGATTGGCCGCTCCTGCGCGGAAAGCGTAATATCGGGCTCTTCCTTTGCAAGAGGGTCGTAGGGCACGCCGCTGTCGATAAAGGTAATCTCCACGGCGGGAGGATTTTCGGTATCCTCAACGCGCACGGTAGCCTTGCCGGTATCGGGGCTGTAGGCGTAGCTTGCTATGTTCCCGAACAGTTCGTCAATGGCGATGTCAATCTGCATCTGCGTTTTCAAAGGGCAGCCGAGCCTCTCTAACTGCCCGTTCACAAAATCAGTCACCGCGGCGATGTTCTCAATTGTGGCATCAACTGTAAGTTCCTTCATGATAAAGCCTCCATTCGCGCCCTGTATTCGAGACACAGCATTGTGATGTCGTCAAACTGCGGTGCTTCTCCCACAAAGTTATCGATATCCCTTTTGACTGCGGGGAGCAGTTCGCCGGGCGGCAAATCGGAATTCTCGCCCAGTACTGCCGTCAGCCGATCCATTCCGTACAACTCCATCCGCACGTTGGCGGCCTCGGTGATGCCGTCCGTGTACTGGAATATCTTATCGCCCGCCTCCAACTGCATTTCCCCGCATTTGTAGCGCATCCCCTCCATGCCCGCAAGAACGAACCCCGCACGGATTTTGTAGGGCTCGAATTTCCCGTTCTTTTTACAGATATACGGTATCTCATGTCCCGCGTTCACAAAGCGGAATTCGCCGCTCACCAAATCGAGAACCCCCTCGAAAGCGGTGATAAACAAGCCCTCGCTGTTGCTTTCACAGAGCAGTTCGTTGACCTCGTCAAACACGCTGCCCAAGTCTTTTCCCGGCCATGTATGGTCCTTTATCAGCGTTTTGCCGATGACCATAAACAGCGCCGCGGGAACGCCCTTTCCGGAAACGTCCGCCATCACGATGGCAAGGTGGCGTTCGTCCACCATAAAGAAATCGTAGAAATCGCCTCCCACCTCCTTTGCGGGATTCATGGTGGCGAAAATATCAAACTCCTTCCTGTTGGGAAAGGCGGGGAAAATACTCGGCAGCATATTCGCCTGAATACGCGTCGCAACAGACAGCTCCGTGTTGACACGTTCCTTTTCGGCGGTGATAACGGTGAGGTTTTCGGTGTATCTTGCGATATCCGTTTCCATCTTTTCGACTGCCCGCGCGAGAATCCCGACCTCGTCCTTCTGCCTGATATTAATGGGCTCTCCTGACGGCAGATTCGTCTTTGCAAACCGCTCCGCCTCTTTTGTGAGAGTTTTGATGGGTTTGATAATCCCGCGGCGCAGTATCACCGAGTACACAATAATAAACAGGACTATCGCCGTGAGCGTCCACAAAATAACGTGCAGAACGTAGGTGTTGCGCGCGGCCTCAAGGCGCGTCATCGGCTTTTCAACGCAAAGCATCGCGATTATTTTTCCGTCCGAGTTTTTCACATCGATTGCCGCGGTAGTGTGCGCCCCCGATTCCTTTGAATAGGAGTACAGGTACTTTTCGGCGCGTCCGCCCTTCGTCATGATTTTCACAACGTTTTCGGTGTGCTTTTCATCAAGGTCGGAGGCCGTGTAGCCTAAGGGATAGCGCTCAAACTCCGTGTCCGAATTTACCGTATCGTAAATATAGGTAAGCGTCCTGTAGTCGCCGCTCACCTTTGCGACGTATATGAACGTTACGTTCGCCGCGTCGGTGAGCGTGTCTAATATGGCCAGAATATTGTCATACTCCTCGTCGGTCCGCCCCGTTTCCAGATATTGTTCGAATTTGTCGGGATTTAAAATTTCCCTCGCCGTCTCCGCTATCTCGTATGCCGAATCGTTATACTGCTGTTCCAGCACTGCGGTAAACTCGAT
>Ga0073906_1002891_pt1 | contig 21112 bp, 19 predicted proteins | sample Inofromicrocosms_FD_65485 | JGI IMG/M metagenome (GOLD analysis project Ga0073906, IMG submission 65485) | Mouse cecum microbial communities from Vienna, Austria - Inoculum for glucosamine and mucus D2O microcosms | ecosystem: Host-associated > Mammals > Digestive system > Large intestine >...
CCCTCCGGCCCAAGAGGAGTGGGGGAGTCCAGAGGGGGCAAAGCCCCCTTGGCGGCTTTTTGGTGACTTTTTGTCCGTACAAAAAGTCACCGGGGTCCGGGGCGAGGAGCCCCGGGCCTTTGACGGAGATGGCATTTATTCGGAAGAAAAGACAAAAGGGATGCTTTTGTTGTTGCAAACGAAGGAGAACATATGAAAATATTAGTAATAGGCGGCGGCGGCCGAGAGCACGCAATCATCCAAAAATTAAGGGAAGACCCCAGAGCGGAAACAATCTACGCCCTCCCCGGCAACGGCGGCATCGCCGCCGACGCCATCTGCCTAGGCGGCTCCGCTACGGACATCCCCGGCGCCCTCGCCGCCGCAAAACAGTACGCCGTCGATTTCGTCGTCGTCGCCCCCGACGACCCTCTGGTCCTCGGTATGGCCGACGCCCTGGAGGCCGAAGGCTTCCCCTGCTTCGGCCCCCGCAAAAATGCCGCCATCCTCGAGGGAAGCAAGGCCTTCTCCAAGGACCTCATGAAAAAATATAACATCCCTACCGCCGCCTATGAGACCTTCTCCGACCCGGAAAAGGCCCTCGCCTATGTGGACGCCTGCCCCCTGCCCACCGTCGTCAAGGCCGACGGCCTTGCCCTGGGCAAGGGCGTCCTCATCTGCGAGACCCGCGAGGCCGCGAAAAACGCCGTCCGCTCCATGATGGAGGACAAAATCTTCGGCGAGAGCGGCGCGAAAGTCGTCATCGAGGAGTTCCTCACCGGCCCCGAGGTCAGCGTCCTCAGCTTCACCGACGGCGAAACCATCGTCCCCATGGTCTCCTCCATGGACCATAAACGCGCCCTCGACGGCGACCAGGGCCTCAACACCGGCGGCATGGGCACCGTCGCCCCCAACCCCTATTACACAGATAAAGTGGCCGCGGAGTGCATGGAGACAATCTTCCTCCCCACTATCCGCGCCATGAAGGCCGAGGGCCGCCCCTTCCGCGGCTGCCTCTACTTCGGCCTCATGCTCACCCCCAACGGCCCCAAGGTCATCGAGTACAACTGCCGCTTCGGCGACCCCGAAACCCAGGTCGTCCTCCCCCTCCTGGAGGGGAGCCTCCTGGAGATCATGCTTGCCGTCTCCCAGGGCCGCCTTGCCGAAACAGAGGTCAGATTCAGCGGAAAATCCGCCTGCTGTGTCATCCTGGCCTCCAAGGGCTACCCCCAGAAGTACGACAAGGGCTTCCCCATCACCCTGCCGGAGACATCGGAGAATGAACATATCTATATCGCCGGTGCGGCGGAGAAAAACCGCCAGCTGGTCACCAGCGGCGGACGGGTCCTGGGAGCCGCGGCCGTGGCCGAAGGCCTGGAAAAGGCCGTCGAAGCCGCCTACGCCTTGGCAGACCGCATCCACTTTGACAACGCCTATTGCCGCCGGGATATCGGACGGCGGGCCCTGGAAGCGAGGGATAACGGATGATCTACCGAATTTATGTAGAAAAACGCCCCGGCCTCTCCCCGGAGGCCGAAAATCTCACGTCAGACCTGCGGGGCTTTCTGGGCATCGAAAACCTGGAGGGCGTACGCATCCTGAACCGCTATGACGTGGAGAACATCGACCCCGCCGTCTACCAGGCGGCGAAAACCACCGTCTTCTCCGAGCCCCAGGTGGACGTCACCTGGGACGAGACCTTCCCCGAGCCCCGGACTTACCACACCCTCCTTGCCGTGGAGGCCCTGCCGGGACAGTTCGACCAGCGCGCCGACTCCTGCGCCCAGTGCATCGCCCTCATGAGCGGCGCGGAGCGCCCCCTGGTGGCCCACGCTAAGGTCTATTTCCTGGAGGGCAGGCTCACCGCTGAAGACGTGGAGAAGATCAAGAGCTACCTCATCAACCCCGTGGAGAGCCGGGAGGCCTCCTTGGACAAGCCCGGCACCCTGGTCCGCTCCCACGATATGCCCCCCATGGTGGAGACCCTCACCGGCTTTACCGCCCTGGACGCCCCGGGGCTGGAGGCCCTCCTGGAGAAGCTGGGCCTCGCCATGGACCTGGACGACCTGCGGTTTTTGCAGGCCTATTTCCGGGACACCGAGCACCGGGACCCCACCATCACCGAAGTCCGCGTGGTGGACACCTACTGGTCCGACCACTGCCGCCACACCACCTTCTCCACCCACCTGGAGGACATCCGGATCGACGATCCCACCGTGGCGGCGGCATACCGGCGCTACCTCGCCGCCCGGGAGGAGGTCTACGGCCCCGAGAAGGCCGCCCAGCGCCCCCAGACCCTCATGGACATCGCCACCATCGGCGCCAAGACCCTGAAAAAGCGGGGCGCCCTCCCCGAGCTGGACGAGAGCGAGGAGATCAACGCCTGCTCCATCCACGTCCCCGCCCTGGTCAACGGCCAGGAGCAGGACTGGCTCCTGATGTTCAAAAACGAGACCCACAACCACCCCACGGAGATCGAACCCTTCGGCGGCGCGGCCACCTGCATCGGCGGCTGCATCCGGGATCCCCTCTCCGGCCGGGCCTACGTCCATCAGGCCATGCGCGTCACCGGCTGCGGCGACCCCAGGGCGTCCTTCGCGGACACCCTCCCCGGCAAGCTCCCCCAGCGGAAGCTGGCCACCACCGCCGCCGCCGGGTACAGCTCCTACGGCAACCAGATCGGCCTGGCCACCGGCCACGTCTCCGAGCTCTACCACCCCGGCTACATCGCCAAGCACCTGGAGGTGGGCGCTGTCGTGGGCGCGGCTCCGGCGAAGAACATCCGCCGGGAGCGCCCCGCCCCCGGCGACGTGGTCATCCTCCTGGGAGGCCGCACCGGCCGGGACGGCATCGGCGGGGCCACCGGCTCCTCCAAGAGCCACAATTTGAAGTCCCTCACCACCATGGCCAGCGAGGTCCAGAAGGGCAACGCCCCCGAGGAGCGCAAGCTCCAGCGCCTCTTCCGGGACCCCGCTGTGACGAAGATGATCAAGCGGTGCAACGACTTCGGCGCGGGCGGCGTCAGCGTCGCCATCGGCGAGCTCGCCGACGGCCTGACCATCGACCTGGACGCCGTGCGCAAGAAGTACGACGGCCTGGACGGCACCGAGCTCGCCATCTCCGAGAGCCAGGAGCGCATGGCCGTTGTCGTGGCCCCCGGGGACATGGAGCGCTTTATCGCCCTGGCCTCCCAGGAGAACCTGGAGGCCTACCAGGTGGCCGTGGTCACTGAGAGCCCCCGGATGGTCATGAAATGGCGGGGGGAGACCATCGCCGACCTGAGCCGGGAGTTCCTGAACACCAACGGCGCGGTCAAGCACGCCGCCGTCTCCGTGTCCGAATTTGTTGGGGGCGAAGCAAAGCGCCCCTCCACCCTGCGGGAGACGGCCTCCGATCTGCGCTATGCCTCCCGGCGGGGGCTGGTGGAGCGCTTCGACAGCACCATCGGCGCCGGGAGCGTCACCATGCCCTTCGGCGGCAAGACCCAGCGGACTCCCGCCCAGGCCATGGCGGCCCTCCTGCCGGTCCTGCCGGGGCAGGAGACGGAACAGGCCAGCGTCATGGCCTACGGCTGTGACCCGGAACTGCTCAGCGCCAACCCCTGCGAGGGCGCTTACGCCGCGGTGACGGCCTCCCTTGCGAAACTGGTCGCCGCAGGGGCGGACTACAAAAAGGCGTATCTCACCCTGCAAGAGTATTTCGAGAAGCCCCGCACCGATCCCGCCCGCTGGGGCAAGCCCTTCCAGGCCCTGCTGGGGGCTCTGGACGCCCAATTGGACTACGGCGCTGCGGCCATCGGCGGCAAGGACTCCATGTCCGGCTCCTTCCTGGACCTGGACGTGCCCCCCACGCTCATCTCCTTCGCCATCGCCCCCATCTTGGCCGGGGAGGTCATCACCCCCGAGTTCAAGGAGGCGGGGCATCCCGTCTATCAGTTCGCCTCTGCCGATGATTCGGCGGAGAGCCGGAAGGCCGCGTGGGAGGCGTTCCACGCCCTCTGTCAAGCCGGTAAGGTCAAGGCCGCCTGGGCGGCGGAGAACGGCCTCGCAGACGCGGTGATGAAGATGTCCTTCGGCAACCGCGTGGGCTTCCGGACAGACGATGATACCGTCAACTGGTTCGGCGTCGGCAGCGCCGTGATTGTGGCCGAGCTGACGGAGGACGTGGATTCCCCTTACGCCAAGTGCATCGGCGTCACGACTGCCGAAGAAGTGATTACGATTGGTAATGATTCGGCAAAAATCGACGAACTGCTGTCGCTGAACGAGGCCGTCCTGGAGAACGTCTACCCCACCTGCACGGTCGAGACCGCGGAAGCCCCCTGTCTCGCCGCCGCCAGCGGTCCGGCGAAGGCCCCCGTCTTGGCAAAGACAAAAATCGCCAAGCCCCGGGTGGTCATCCCCGTCTTCCCCGGCACCAACTGCGAGTACGACAGCGTCCGCGCCTGCGTCCGGGCGGGGCTGGAGGCGGAGACGGTGGTCATCCGCAACCTCACGGCGGAGGACCTGCGCCAATCCGCCCTGGAGCTGGAGGAGGCCATCCGCCACGGGCAGATCGTGTTCCTCCCCGGCGGCTTCTCCGGCGGCGACGAGCCCGACGGGTCCGCCAAGTTCATCGTCTCCTTCTTCCGCAGCCCCCGCATCACCGACGCTGTCCATGACCTCCTGCAAAACCGGGACGGCCTGATGCTGGGCATCTGCAACGGCTTCCAGGCCCTCATCAAGCTGGGCCTGGTGCCTTACGGGAAGATCGTGGACACCACGGACAGCGACCCCACCCTGACCTACAACGCCATCGGACGCCACCAGTCCTCCATCGTCCGCACGGCGGTGTGCTCCACCCTCTCTCCGTGGCTTATGGAGGCCGAACAGGGCGGCATCTACTCCGTCCCCATCTCCCACGGCGAGGGCCGCTTCGTGGCCTCCCCGGAGGTGCTGGAGCGCTTGAGAGCGAACGGGCAGATCGCCACCCAGTACGTGGACCTCACCGGCGCGCCCTCCATGGACACCGCCTTCAACCCCAACGGCTCCGCCTGGGCCATCGAGGGCATCACCTCCCCCGACGGCCGGGTCCTGGGCAAGATGGGCCACAGCGAGCGCACCGGCCCCGGCCTCTACCGCAACGTCCCCGGTCAGTACGATATGGGGCTGTTCCGGAGCGCGGCGCGGTACTTCCGGTAATGTGTGCTGGTGTGCTGCCCGCAAATTGAACGGATAGAAAGGAAACACGAAATGACTGTAGTGAGTATTTTTGTTGCGGTTCTGGGAACTTGGTTTGGGCTGAGCGCCGGCTGTAACATCAATTTGCCGGAATTGGGCCCCATTGTGACTGTCCTGATTATGGGCGGCTTTATCATGCACGAATTGGAAAAAGACAAGAAATAAAATAGACACAGCCCGGCTGCAGAGACGCGGCCGGGCTGTGTCTATAAAAAGGCGAAAATGTCATTGAGCATCTGTTGCGGTAGACATATATCTAGTTTCTGGATTAAGTCCATAAACAGCACCTGAAGCAGGTGTAAATGTATCTATGTTAAAGCCAAAAGAAAGAGATGAACCGCCTGTACTAATTGAGGGTGAAATACCCAAACTTGTATGTCCATATTTAGCAATGAATTCGGCGTTCTGATTAAATCCATAAATAGAGAGTTCAACCATGCCACTACCAGATTTTACCCAATAAAAATAGTCGTTGTCATTGGGATATGGTGAATGCCTCATTGCAATATCAAACTTTCCGGCATTGATATTACACGAAGTCAATCTTGCTGTTGCAGTTTTGGGCGCTATTGAATAGCCATTGCCCACACAGTTCAATGTAAACTGGTTATTGTACGAATTAAGATAATTGGTTAGTTGGTAATTACCAGCCCAACCAGCACCTAATATATCCGTAGCATGTACGATAGGTTCTTTATTCCACGTCCAAGTAACATTCACAACAAAAAATGTTAGATTGCGATTAGAATCGTAGAAAAATGAGTTTTTAGAATTGTAAATAGTTACAGATGCAGCAAGGCTAGATAGCTCTGATATTGACTCATCACCATCAAGAGAACGCAACTCTTCTATTTCTTCTTCCGTGTATCCTTTTTGAAACAAGATTTCATCACTTAACTTTGCTCGTTCCATAAGTTCTGAAACTACAAATGCGTCAACCCCTTCAGATTTGATGACATTTATTTGGTCAACTGTGTACCCTGCGGAGTAGAGCGCGGCATCATCGACTTCTTTCAAAGTCATCAACATACTGTATTCATTGACGACCTGAATAGTTGTATTAGCAGTGGACTCTCGATCAAGGGCCTGTTTGTGATCTGTAGCACCCGCAATTCCGCCATGGGAAAGTAATAAACCAAGAATACAGGTGAGAATAGCGATTCTTTGTTTCATAATAAACTCCTTTCTGCCCAACGAGTTAAGCTTCAGCGATTGAAAATCCTCCTTCCTAAAATTCTATATTATAATTATATATATATATAAGTCTTTTGTCCAGATGGTATACTCCATAAATTCCCGCAAAATTTTTATAGAATATAACCAAATTGTCAAACAGATATATTAGATCTATAGTTGAAACCGAAAATTCAACCGAGGCTCGGCGTGCGAAAACAGATGGGCCACAGCGAGCGCACCGGCCCCGGCCTCTACCGCAACGTTCCCGGCCAGTACGACCTGGGGCTCTTCCGAAGCGCGGCGCGGTATTTCAAGTAAGCAGAGCAAACAGCGTCCGGCGGAATGAACTCCGCCGGACGCTTCCTTTTTCCATATTTTACGGGAAAACGAATCCCTCAATGGCCTTTGCGTCCTCGTAGCCCTTGTGGTAGAACCGGATAAGGGCGTCCTTCTCCCGGGTGAGGGTGTCGATGCCGCAGGTGTCGTCCGGGGCGACGATGAGGGCCCGGCCCCGGGCGGCGTACTCCCTGGCCAGGGCCACGCCCTCGTTGTACCGCTGGGCCCGGGTGCGGAGCTTGTTTGCGGCGAAGGGATAGCGGTGCTGGATGCGGTCGGCGAAGAAGAGGTCCTTCCCCGGCTCCCGGAGGACGTCCGCCGGGCGGGTGAGGACCACCACAACCTTGTCACAGCCCGCGTCAAAGGCCTTTTGGACGGGCACGGGATCGCTGAGCGCGCCGTCGTAGTAGGGCATCCAGTTCACCTCGTAGGGGTTGCAGACGAAGGGGATGGCGGAGGACGCCTTGCAGATGTCATAGCAGTCCTGCCGGATGTCGGACTTGTCAAAATATTTGGGGCTGCCCGTCAGAGCGTTGGTGGCCACCACCAGGAGCTCCCCCGGATTCTCCTCCAGGGCCGGATAGTCCAGGGGGTTCTCCCCGGTGGAGTTGCTGAGGGTGCTGTACACGTAGTCCAGGTTCACGTAGGAGCGGTTGGTCAGGAGGTTCCGGGCCCCCATATACTCCTTCCGGAAGGCGTACTCGGTATAGAACGTGTAGTTGCGGCCCCGCTGTCCGGCGAGGTAGCTCAGGGCGTTGGCGCTCCCGGCGGAGACGCCCGCCACCAGGTCGAAGTGGATGTCCCGGTCCAGGCAGAAGTCGAACACCCCCGCCGCGTAGACGCCCCGGAAGCCGCCCCCTACGTCGATGATCCCAAGTTTCATTTTTTGATTCCTCCAATGCTGTGCGCGGCGCGTCCGCGCATTTGTTTGGACCATTATAGCAGACTTCCGTGGGGAAAACAAGAAAATTTCAACCCTTCACACCGGGGGCAGAACATTTGACAAGTTCTCCCTCCTTGCGTATAATATGGGTCAGAAAACGCGGTTTTGAAGGAGGAACGCACTGCATGTTCAAGGAATTGGCGAAACGGCTGGGCTTTCTGCCGCCCCAGGACGCCCGCGGCAAGCAGGACCCGGCTGTGGAGTCCCCCGAAGCCCCCGCCCCCCAGGACGCCGGGGAGCCGGAGACGTCCCTGGAGCTGGAGCCCCTGGCCGGGATCGAGGAGCTGGACCCTGCCGCCCTCTTCGCGGAGGAGGGCCCCCGGCCGGAGGAGGACGCTTCGGCCTCGCCCCGGAACGCCCAGGCGGAGTTCGAGGTGGGGGTCCAGCTCTGCCAGATGAAGGAGTACCTCATGGGCCTGGAGGCCCTCACACGGGCCGCAGAGCAGGGCCACGCCCAGGCCCAGTTCCTCTGCGGGTGCATGTACCGGCAGGGCGTGGGCGTGGCGGTGGACGAGCGGCAGGCCCTCACATGGCTGCGCCGCTCCGGCAAGCAGGGGGTTTTGGAGGCCCAGCTGGCCTGCGCGGAGATCTACGAGACCGGGAACGGGGCCAAGCTGAACCTCAAGCAGGCCCTCTACTGGTACGAGCAGGCCGCCAAACAGGGGTCCCTGGTCGCCCAGCTCAAGTGCGGGAACATGTACTACCGGGGCCGCGCCGAGAACCGCAACCCCAAAAAGGCCCGCCGCTGGCTGGAGGCCGCCGCCCAGCAGGGCAGCGAGGAAGCCCGGGACCTGCTGGAGCGGTATTTTTAGGGTCTCCGTCTCTTCCTATAGCAAACCTCAAAAATCACGCCGTCTTATAGGGGCGGATATTATCCGCCCCTACACAGCGCGGACGCACCTCCGGCGGCACGGACGCAAAATTGATTTCCCCTGTTATGCTGAATTTTACTTGACAACCGGCGGTGAAAGCGAGTATTATAAGAAAAGGATTTTTGTCGGTGGGTACGCAGGGATATCCACCGATTATTTCCGCATCCGGCGTTGCGTCACCGCCGGGTCCGCACACCCCGCCCCAGTCTATTTTTGAGAAGAACGCACATGTAAGGAGGAAAACTATGCCATTGCCGCTGATCGTCGCCATTGCGATCATTTTTGCGGCGGTCGTTTCCTTCCTTCTCGGGTACTTCTACCGGAAAAAGGTTTCGGAAAAAGAGATCTCCAGTGCGGAGGACGAGGCCCGCAGGATCATCAACGAGGCCATCAAGAACTCCGAGAGCAAAAAGCGCGAGGCCCTGCTGGAGGCAAAGGAAGAAATCCTGCAAAGCCGCGCCGAATACGAGAAGGAAGAGAAGAGCCGCCGGGCCGACCTGCAAAAGCAGGAGCGGCGCCTGCAGCAGAAGGAAGAGAACTTAGACCGGAAAACAGAGAACATTGAGCGTAAAGAGGAGGCCCTGGCCCAGAAGCATGCCGACGCCGACCGGGCCCAGGAGGATATCGAGCGCATCAAGCAGAGCCAGACCGAGGAGCTTGAGCGCATCTCCGGCTTCACCGCCGAGGAGGCAAAAAACTACCTCATCTCCCAGGTGGAGAGCCAGGTGACCCACGAGGCCGCCCTCAAGATCAAGGAGATCGAGGCCCGCGCCAGGGAGGAGGCCGACGCCCGCGCCAAGGAGATCGTGGCCACCGCCATCCAGCGCTGCGCCGCCGACCACGCCTCCGAGATCACCGTCAGCGTCGTCCCCCTGCCCAACGACGAGATGAAAGGACGCATCATCGGCCGGGAGGGCCGCAACATCCGCACCATCGAGACCCTCACCGGCGTGGACCTCATCATCGACGACACCCCGGAGGCCATTACCGTCTCCTGCTTCGAGCCTGTGCGCCGGGAGGTGGCCCGGGTGGCCCTGGAGAAGCTCATCGCCGACGGCCGTATCCACCCCACCCACATCGAGGAGATGGTGGAGAAGGCCCGCCGGGAAGTGGACGCCGTCATCAAGAGCGAGGGCGAGCGCGCCGCCCTGGAGACCGGCGTGCGGGGCCTGCACCCGGAGGTCCAGAAGATGCTGGGTCGCCTCCACTACCGCACCAGCTACGGACAGAACGTCCTCCAGCACTCCATTGAGGTCAGCCACATCGCGGGGCTCATGGCCTCGGAGCTGGGATTGGACGTCTACGCCGCCAAGCGGGCCGGTCTGCTCCACGACATCGGCAAGGCCCTGGACCACGAGTACGAGGGCACCCATGTGAATCTGGGCGTGGAGTTCTGCCGGAAGTACAAGGAGAAAGAGGACATCCTCAACGCCATCCAGGCCCACCACGGAGACGTGGAGTGCAAGACCCTGGTGGCCTGCCTGGTCCAGGCGGCGGACGCCGTCTCCGCCGCCCGCCCCGGCGCACGGCGGGAGAATCTGGAGAACTATATCAAGCGCCTGGAGAAGCTGGAGGAGATCACCGGCACCTATCCCGGCGTGGAGAAGAGCTTCGCCATCCAGGCGGGCCGGGAGGTCCGGGTCATGGTCCGGCCCGAGCAGGTCAGCGAGGACCAGATGGTCATCTTGGCCCGGGAACTTGCCAAGCGCATCGAAAGCGAGCTGGAATACCCCGGACAGATCAAGGTCCACGTCATCCGCGAGACCAAGGTGGTCGAGTACGCCAAATAAGACCGGAATGTGACGCCGTTTCGGTCCATACGATAGACGAGAAGGAGCCTCCCCGGCTGGGGAGGCTCCTTTGATACTGACGGCGCGCCCTCACCCTCTCCGGGCGTCCTCCCGGAGGAAGGGGGGCCGCACCTCCTCCGAGAGGAGGAGGGCGTACTTGGAGGGCCTCCGGTAGGCGTTGCCGTGGACCTCCCGGGCGCGGTAGCGGCGCATGGTGTCCAGGGGGAAGGCGGCGAGGTAGATGCCCTCCGCCTCCCCGGCCTCCACGACGAGGGTGTCCCGGGCCTCCACGTCCCCCCGGCGGATCTCGCCGTAGGCCACACCGTCAAAGGCGGTGGAGTGGCCGTTGCAGTCGATGCCGTCGTAGGGGTAGTTGCAGGTGGCAATGCCCACCATGTTCTCAAAGGCCCGCGCGCGGAGCTGGGAGAGGCGGTTCACCTCCATGGGGCAGGCGTTGGGCACCAGGATGACCTCCGCTCCCTGCAGCATCAGCACCCGGGCGCTCTCCGGAAACTCCCGGTCGTAGCAGATCATGGTCCCGATGGCCACGGGGCCGTTTTTCGTGTCCAGCTCCGCCGTATAGAAGCCGTCCCCGGGGGTGAGGCGGCACTCGTCCCCGAAGTCGCAGGTGTGGACCTTGGCATAGGTCAGCACCTCCCGGCCATGGCGGTCGAAGACGGTCACGGTGTTCCGGGGCAAGGGGGCAAACCGCTCCAGGTAGGTGACGGCGACGGCCATGTCCAGCGCCTCCGCAGCGCCCCGGAACGCCTGTAAAAAGGGGCCCTCCAGGCCGATGGCCGCCTCCGCCAGGGCCTCCGGAGGCTGTTCCAGGCGGTAGCCGATGTTCCAAACTTCTGGAAACAGGGCCAGGTCCGCCCCCATGGCCTTGGCCCGGCGGCAGGCCTCCAGGCCCTTTTGCAGATTGCCCTCCTGGGTCTCCTCCGGCAGGAGCTGGAGCAGGGCCACGCAAAACTCATTCATTGACAGGCGCCTCCTGTTTTTGCAGAAAACGGCGGCGGAGCCACGCGTCGCACCGCTCCACCCACACGCCGCAGGACACGGACAGGCGGTGCATATCTGCCTCGGCGTAGACGGTGTGGTCCGCCAGGGATTGGCCGTGGCGTCCGTGGGGGTAGATGTGGAGCTCACAGGGCACCTCCCGGGCCTCCAGGGCCTTGACCATCAGGAGGGAGTTCTCCACCGGCACCAGGGTGTCGTCGGCGGTGTGCCAGAGGAAGGCGGGGGGCGTCTTCCGGGTCACCCGCTTCTCCAGGGAGACGGTGTCCGCCAGCTCGTCGCAGCGCTCCCCCAGGAGATTGAGGAAGGACTCCCGGTGGCCGTACGGCCCGCTGGTGATGACCGGATAGCACAGCACCATGCCGTCAGGCCGGTAGGCGGGGGATTTCTTCTTCAGGGCGCGGTAGACCTCGGGCTTGTTCCACATGGTCCCCGCGCATCCCGCCAAGTGTCCCCCGGCGGAGAAGCCCAGCACGATCACCTTCTCCGGGTCCACATGGTAGCGCTCACAGTGGACCCGCACATGGTCGATGGCCGCCAGCAGCTGCCTCTGGGGCACCGGCCAGCGCCCCCGGGGCGCGACGTGGTAGCGCAGGACAAAGGCCGCGTAGCCCAGCCCCGCGAACCGCAGCGCCACCGGCTCCGCCTCCCGGTCGGAGATGTGCTCGTATCCGCCGCCGGGGCAGATGATGAGGGCAGGCCTCCGCCGGTCCATCCCCAGGGCCGGGAAGTTGTCCGGTACATATGCCGTCAGCGGTGCGCCCCCGTCCGCGCCGGGGACCACCAGCTCGATGGTCTCATGGATCATTTCCAGTGCCTCCTTTTTCGGCATCAGTTGCTTTGAATATTCATTCTAATTTAATCGCTACAAAAACCGCATCCCCGGTTTCAAAGTAATCATTCAAATCACTGCTTAATCCACTTGCTTTCCATGCCTGTTCAAATGAAATATCCTCTATATTGCTTAGAATCGTATAGGTAGTGTCCCTTGCGGCATTCCTTAGCCTTCCCGTTATCACGAGCTTATACCGATATGTATGGTCATCCGCTTTCCATGTGCCGTCGCTCATTTCACAATAAGTCTTCAGGACAACTTCTTCCGCATCTTTCATTTGCCCCTCAACATCCTCCGAGGGTGTTTCAATAAACGTATCTACAATGGCGGTCTCCGTATTTTTTGAACAACCAATGGCCACGAAAAGAAGACTGAATGACAGAATCCTTAGAATCAGCCGTTTCACTGTTTGCTGCCCCCCTTTTTGAGTATAAACCAAGGCGTTACATAGGGATTATTTCACCAAAAGCGCCGCGCCCGTACTGCGGAACGCCACGGTATGACAGCACCCCGGTCCGGCGGCGGCCTCGATCCCCCGGGTGAACATCTCCAGGCGGTCCAGGGGGACGAAGGCCTCCACCGTGCCCGCGAAGCCCCCGCCCTGGATCCGGACCGCCCCCTGGCCGTCCAGGAGCTCCTCCGCCAGGGCCTGGAGCACCCCCAGGGGCTGGAAGCGGGTGTCCTTGTAGTTGGAGGCGTTTTGCAGGTACAGGTAGGAGGACTGCCCCGACTGCCGCACGCAGTGCAGGAAGGCGGGCAGGTCCCCCCGGTCCAGGGCCTCGCACTGGCGCAGGACCCGGCGCTCCTCCTGGAAGAAGTGGTAGGCCCGCAGGGCCGCCCGGTCGCCGCACTGCTCCCGGACTTGGGGGAGCTTTGCGAAAAACTCCTCCTGCGGGACATCCCGAAGGGCATCCCGGCCGAAGCAGGCGGCTACTTGGCCCATCTCCCGGGGGATGGCGGCGAAGTCCGCCACCAGGTCCGCGTGGCTGGCCCGGCTGTCCAGGACGCAGAAGGCGTAGCCGTGGGCGGTCAGGTCCAGGGGGAAGCGGCGCAGGGCGGGGGCCTCCGGGTCCCGGAAGTCCACGGCCACCACGTCCCCCAGGGCGCAGGAGAGCTGGTCCAGAGGGCCGCTGGGCTTCTGGAAGTAGACGTTCTCCGCATACTGGGCAGTGCGGGCCACCTGGAGGGGCGTGAGGGCCCCGCCGCAGAAGAGGTGGTTCATGATGGAGGCGGTGAGCACCTCGAAGGCGGCGGAGGAGCTCAGACCGCTGCCCCGCAGGACCCGGGTTGTGGTGTAGGCGTCAAAGCCCCCCACCTGGTAGCCCAGCTGGTGGAGCCGGGCGGCTACGCCCCGGACCAGGCCCATGGAGGTGCCGGTCTCCGGCTCGTGGATGTCCAGGTCCTCCAGGTCCACGATGGCCATGCGGTGGTTCCGGGACTTGATGCGGATAGTGCCGGAGTCGTTGGGCACCACGCAGGCGATGGTGTCCAGGTCCACGGCGGCGGCGAGGCCGTGGCCCCGCTGGTGGTCGGTGTGACTGCCGCCCAGCTCCGCCCGGCCCGGGGCGGAGAAGAGCCAGGTGTCCGCCTCCGCGCCGCAGGGGAAGGTGGACTCGAATTCCCGCATCAGCTCCCCCAGGCGGTCCGCCGCGCTGCGGGCGCCGGCGCCGTAGACCTGGGCCAGCCGGTTGGTGAGCGCGCCGCTGTCCAATGCTTCCAAAAGTTCTCCCCGTCTCATGTTCGTGCCCTCCATGCTGTCATTTTTACGCAGGGAAGTTGACTGCTTGAGCTCGGATACAAATAGAAATGTGTCCTCTATTTTACCATCATCCGGCGGCAGAGCGCAAGGCGGAATTGCAGAAAATCTCCAGAAACTGCGAAATTTCTCCAGGGTGCCGGGAAACGGGAGCAGTTTTTGTGACATTGAACGAAAAAGCCCCCCGCGCCGGTCCGGCGCAGGGGGCAGATAACAGATCAGGGGAGATAATCCAAGGGATTTTTCCGCTCGCCGTCCTTGCGGACCTCGAAGTGGCAGTGGTTGCCGGTGCTCCGGCCGGTACTGCCCATCTCGGCGATGTGCTGGCCCTTGTAGACCTTGTCGCCCACGCTGACCAGGAGGCTGCTGTTGTGGCCGTAGTAGGTGACATAGCCGTTCATGTGGTCGATCTGGACCAGGTAGCCGTAGCCGCTCATCCAGCCGGCGTAGACAACCTCGCCGCCGTCCGCGGCCACGATGTTGGTGCCGTAGGAGTTGGCGATATCAATGCCGCTGTGGAAGGAGGAACCGCCGAAGATGTTGCGGTAGCCGTAGCGGCTGGTGATGGTGCCGCTGGTGGGCCAGCGGAAGGAGCCGGTGGGCATCCAAGTGGGGCGCTCCTGGGTGCCGCGGGCCTGGACCTCGGTGACGGGGGCGGAGAGGATGGTCTCGGACTCGATGATGCGCTTGATCTCCTCGGTGCCCTCGTAGGTGACACAGGCGGCGGTGTCGGCCTTGCCGTACTCGCCCTTGGTGATGATCCGGGTGTCGCCGATGTACATGGAGTCGTCATCCACGTACTCGATCTCATAGGGGATGTCGGCCACGTAGTACTCCATCTGTACGGAGCGCACGGTGAGGTAGGGCACGGCGTTGCTGATGAGGAGCTCGTCGCCGATCTGGAGCCTGTCGATGTCATAGCCGGGGTTGAGAGCCAGGAGGTCGCTGTTGGTCATGTTGTTGTCCTGGGCGATGACGCTCCAGACGTCGCCTTTCTCGACGACGTAGGTGACCTCGCCGGCCTTGGTGCTGTTGAGCAGGAGGGCGACTTCGCCCAGGTTGGTGAATTTTTCCACGGGGAGGTCGCACTCGCGGATCTCAATGCCCTCGACGAAGTCGATGGACACGGTGTTCTCGTTGCGGTAGGGGGCGGCGACCTGATTAAGGAGTTCGTCCAAAGCGCCCTCAGTCTGGGTGGCACCGATGAACTCGCCGCCGACGTAGAGGGCGTAGCCGTGCTCGACCACCCGCAGGGAGTTGCTGAGGGCCTCCTCCAGTTTGGATTCATCCACCACGGCGCTGCGGTAGGCGAGGCCGGTAGAGTAGGAGACCTTGTTGGATTCAAGGGTGTAGTTGCGTCCCAGGACGCTGGAGATGGAGCGCTCCACGGAGTGCTTTGCGGCCTCAGCCTCGGCCTCGGAGGCAACGGTAGCGAGCTCGACGCCGTCGAAGACCACGGTGGTGGCGGTGGTATAGAGGACCTGGTAGACGGCAAAGATGGCGATGGCGAGGCTTGCCGCCAGGAAGAGGGCGGTGTGGGCCAGTTTAGGAGGCGTCATAGTCTCCAGACGGCGGCGGATGGTGAGGGCGGAGAGTTTGGAGCGCAGGGTGCTCCACAGTTCCAGCAGGGTCTGGCGCAGGGCGGGCATGCAGCCGAGGAGCAGGAGTTTGGCCTGCCGGTAGGTACTGGCGGACTCGGGAAACTGGCGGCGGTCCTGATAGCTGGGCTTTCGCTGGGGGCGGCCCGTCCTGGCGGAGGACTGCTTTGCGGGGGTGTTTTTGCGTCCTTTATGTTCTTGAGCCATAGATTTGATTCCTCCGAACGTACGGTTGGCACAAAGAGTTACAAAATAGTTACAGATGCATTTTACCCTATTTTTCCGGTTTCGTCAACCCCTAGATTTGGTCAAGAGGGGGCATTTCTCCTTTTTCTACAATACATAGAGAGTGTTTTTGTGAGAAGAACAGGGGGGATCGTTCTTCCGCTTCCGAATAGAAGCATCTATCCGGGAAACGGAAAAGAAGTTGCAATTTCTCCCACCCCTGTGGTATGATAAAGACGCTTTTACGAATAAAAGGAGGGGGAACTATGCTCTTCGACACCCATGCCCACTACGACGACCCGAAATTCGACGCGGACCGGGACACGGTCCTCGCGTCCCTCCCGGACCAGGGGGTGTCCCTGGTGGTAAACCCTGGGTGCGACCTGCCCAGCTCCCGGACGGCGGCGGCACTCGCGGAGCGCTGGCCCCACGTCTACGCGGCGGCGGGGTACCACCCGGAGAACTGCGCGCCCTGCCGGGAGGAGGACCTGGATGTCCTCCGGGATCTTCTCAAGCGGCCCAAGGCGGTGGCCGTCGGGGAGATCGGCCTGGACTACTACTGGGAGGAGAACCCGCCCCGGGCGTTTCAGCAAAAGGTCTTCCGGGACCAGATGGCCCTGGCGGAGGAGCTGGACCTGCCGGTGATCGTCCACGACCGGGAGGCCCATGCCGACAGCCTGGCGGTGGTCCGGGCGTTCCCCCGGGTGCGGGGGGTGTTCCACTGCTTCTCCGGGAGTGCGGAGATGGCACGGGAGCTGGTAAAGCTGGGGTGGATGATCTCTTTCACCGGCGTCCTGACCTACAAGAATGCCCGGAGGGCGGTGGAGGCCGCCCAGGCCGTGCCCCTGGAGCGGCTGATGGTAGAGACGGACAGCCCCTATATGGCTCCCGTGCCCCGGCGGGGGGAGCGCTGCGACTCCCGGCTGGTCCGTTACACCTGCGGGAAGCTGGCGGAAGTGAAGGGCATCTCCTTCGAGGAGTGCGCCCGGATCACTACGGAGAACGGGAAGCGGTTTTTCCGCATCCCCTGAGAGAGGAGAGGTCCTATGAAGAGCAAACATCCCGCCCTGCGCCTGCTGCGGGACTACGGGGTCATCACCCTGGGCTGCGCCATCTACGCGGTGAGCTTCCAGTGGTTCTTTCAGCCCAACAACATCGCCATGGGGGGCTTCACCGGCGTGGGACAGATCTTCAACCGCCTGCTCCCCTTTCTGCCGGTGGGTACCATCGTCATCCTGATGAACGTGCCCCTCTTTATTCTGGGCGTGCGGCGGCAGGGGCTGAAGATTCTGATCTCCTCCCTCTTCGCCACGGTGGTCAGCAACCTGATGATCGACGGCCTGGACGCGGTCTACACCTTCCAGCCCATGGACGAACCCCTTCTCGCCTGCGTCTACGGCGGCGTGACCGTTGGCGCGGCCATGGCCCTGATGCTGACGGTGGGCGCCACCACCGGTGGCACGGAGCTGGCCGCCCGCCTGCTCAAGTACCGCATCCGGCACCTCTCCATCGGGCGGCTGTGCCTCATCATCGACGTGGCGGTGGTCAGCCTCTACAGCCTGGTCTTCCGGCAGGTCAATACCGCCCTCTACGGCATCATCGGCATGTATATCTCCAGCCTCGCCATGGACGCGGTGGTCTACGGCTCCGTGGGCGCCAAGATGGCCTACATCATCAGCGCCGAGAGCGCCGAGATCACCCGCCGCATCCTGGACCTGGAGCTGGGGGTGACGCTCCTGCAAGGCAAGGGCGGCTACCACGGGGACGACAAGCAGGTAATCCTCTGCGCTTTCAAGCCCAGCCAGATTGGCACCATCAAGGCCCTTGTAACAGAGGTGGACCCCAACGCCTTCATCATCGTCTGCGAGGCCCACGAGATCGTGGGGGAGGGGTTCGGGGAGTATACCCCGGACAGCCTGTAATACCGGTATTTCGCCGCTCTTATTAAGATTTATTTAAGCCGTAAGATACTTCTTGACAAGAAGTACTATGAGATATATAGTGTCAGACGAAGGGAGGCATCCATATGCCAGAAGAAAGCCGCCTGCGCTGTCTCAACCGGGACGTCATCAAGTACACCGCCATGTTCACCATGCTCCTCAACCACTTTGCCCATGTGTTTCTGGAGCCCGGGACCACCCTCTGCGCCGTCTTCACGGCGGCGGGCTTTTTCACCGCCCCGGTGATGACCTACTTCCTGGTGGAGGGTTACGGCTACACCCGCTCGAAGAAGAAGTACTTCCAGCGCCTGTTGCTGTTCGCCATCCTCTCCGAGATCCCCTATTACTACGCCCTGGGGTTTGGGAACCTCAATATGCTCTTCACCCTCTCCATCTGCTTCTTGATCATCTGTGTACATAAAAATGTGGAGAATCCAGCCCTGCGCACCGGCGCGAAGGTGCTCCTGGTGTTTGCGAGCCTCTTTTGCGACTGGGCTCTGCTGGCCCCCGTCTACACCCTTTTCTTCCTCTGGGCGGAGGGGGACCGGAAAAAGACCGCCGTCGCCTACGGCCTCGCCACGGCCCTCTTCGGCGCGTTTTTGCTCGCAAGCGGCGCGATGCAGGGCCTCACCGGGGCCCGGCTGGGCCTGGAGCTCCTCTACGCCTCCGGCGTGGCGGCGGCGGGGGTGTGCGTCGTGTGCCTCTACAACGGAAAGCGCATGGAGCGGGGGAGGACCTTCTCCAAGTGGTTCTTCTACTGCTTCTACCCGGCCCATCTGCTGGTGCTGGGCATTCTGGCAGAGGTCCTGTTATAGCGCGCGGGAGCCCCGGGCAGATGCCCGGGGCTTTTTGCCGCTTGCCGTGGGTTACTCGTAGGCGTCCAGGACCTCCTTGAGCAGGGCCAGGGCCTCCTCGCCGGACGCCTGCCGCTCGTTTACGCTGGTCCCCACTCTGAATGTGGCGTCGTTGAGAATGAACTGCGCCTCATAGTTCGTGTAAACCGTGCCAAAGACGTCCTCCTGGCTGGTGACGATGGTGGTCTCCAGGCCGCTGGGCGTCACATAGGTCTCCGTGCCGGTCAGGTCCGCCAGCGTGTTTGTGAACCCGATGGCTTTGTCCCCGTCGAGCAGCGGGTTTTTTGCGATCAGCACCGCTTCCACGCTGAAATGACAGAGGTTTTCTCTGAAGCTGGCATGTACCTCGATAATGTCCGGCAGTCCTTTGTGTGCGGACAGCAAGATCACGCAGGGAGCGCTTACCGCCTCCGTGTCCCCAGAGGCGATACCGCCGCATTCCCCCTTTGTCATCTGGTCCAATCTCGCGTTATCCGCGATCTCCCGGCCCAGATACGCCTCCGCCTCGTCCCAGGAGCCGAAGGGCAAGTGTGTGCTCTTGCCGCCCAGCGCCGCGGCCCGCTCCCGCAGGTCCGCTGGCAGGCTCTCCTGGGGGATGTTCTTAGCTTCCGTCCGGACCTTGTAGCCCCCCTCATAGGGCGTTACAGTCAATCGGCTTAGATAGGCGGCCACCGCCGTCCCCGCCAGCACGATCGCCAGTACAGCCGCCGCCAATGCCGCCGCCGGAACTCTGCGTCTCGCTGTCTGTTTCATGTTTGAAACCTCCTCGTTATGTTTTTTCGTGAGGTCCGCCAGTATGGCGTCCTCCCGCTCCCGGGAGAGTCGCACCCGGTCGAATACCCGCTCCAGTTTTTTGCTCTCCATGTCACTCCTCCTCCAATAAGTCCTTCAATTTCCGGCGGGCCCGCACGAGCCACGAGCGAAACGTGGCGGGATTGGCCCCCAGGAGCTCCGCCGCCTCCCCGGTGGAGTACCCCTGGTAGTAGTGGAGGTACACCGCCAGTTTCTCCCGCTCCGGCAGGGAGAGGACCAGTTCCCAAAGCTCCCCGTCCCCAGGCGCTTCCCACGCCAGGCCCTCCAGCTCCGCACTGTCTGCCCGCCGGGTGCGCCACCAGTGTCGAAGCTGGTTTTTGCACTCGTTGCGGGCAGTGACGATAAGCCACGCTTTCTCGTGCTCCGAGCTCTCGAAGCGCCCGCCGTACTCCAGCAGCTTCCGGAACACGGTCTGTACGGCGTCCTCTGCGTCCGGGACGCTCTTCAGGAGCATCAGGCAGACCTGATACACCGTGCCCACATGCCGCCGGTAGATGCCGGAAATTTCCTCCGCTGTGCGTCTATCCGCCACGGCCTCACCTCCTCGTCTGTAGAGTATACAATTTTCCGGCGGATTTTGTTGCGGGGGGACGAAAAAAATTTTGCGGGCCGGGCCCCGGCCCGGAGTTCGCATTCCCCCTTGCCCTTTCCCCCGGCAGGTGGTATGATGGGGGCATCACACGACAGGAGGACCTGATCCATGTTTTTAGAGACTTCCCGCCTCATCCTTCGGAAGTTCCGGGAGGAGGATTTTGCGGATTACGCCGTCTGGCGCGGGGACGAGGAGATCAACCGCCTCATGGGCAACAGCCTCGACGTCCGTCAGACCTTCGACTGGCTCAAGGACCACGAGGAGCGGAGCTACGTTCTGGTGCTCAAGGAGACGGGCCGGGTGATCGGCGATCTGACCGTCTGCACTGTCCCGGCGGACCTTGCGGCGCTGGAGCCCCTGGCGGGGAAGCGGGGGGTGAGCCTGTCCTTCTCCATCTCCCGGGACTTCCGGCGCAGGGGGCTCATGATCGAGGCCCTGGAGGCCGTCATCCGCCGCCTCTTCGAGGAGGAGGGGTTCGACTACATCCAGTGCGGCTACCTCGACGGCAACGACGTTTCCGCGGCCCTCCAGGCCAAGCTGGGGTTCACCCATCTCGTCACCCAGCGCTTCCCCACGGAGCACACGGAGTCCGGGGAGGCGGTCTCCCACGAGAACGTCCTCTTCCGGACCTACGAACATCACAGAAAGGACTGATCCGACCATGACAAGACCCCTCATCTGCGTCTCCACGGACAGTACGCTCCGGGAGGGGGACACCATCCGCTCCATCGTCTGTCCCAAGAGCTATCCGGAGGCCGTCGCCGCCGCCGGGGGACTGCCCCTCCTGTGCGGCGAGGTCTGCGCTGAAGACATGGCCGATGCCTGCGACGCCCTGATGCTCAGCGGCGGCTCGGACATCTCCCCGTCCTACTTCGGGGAGGAGGTCCTCAACGACACCGTGAAGGTGAACCCCGACAGGGACGCCTACGAGATGGCGCTCGCCCGGGCGTTCCTGGAGCGGCAGAAGCCCATCCTGGCCATCTGCCGGGGATTCCAGATCGTGAACGTGGTCCTGGGCGGGGACCTGTACCAGGACCTGGCGGAGCAGAAGGACCTCCACCACATGGACCGGGCGCTCCGCCACCCGGTGCGGGCCGAGGCGGACTCGGTGCTGGGGCGGCTCTACGGCACGGACTTCCGCGTCAACAGCACCCACCACCAGGCGGT
>Ga0073906_1002892_pt1 | contig 21105 bp, 15 predicted proteins | sample Inofromicrocosms_FD_65485 | JGI IMG/M metagenome (GOLD analysis project Ga0073906, IMG submission 65485) | Mouse cecum microbial communities from Vienna, Austria - Inoculum for glucosamine and mucus D2O microcosms | ecosystem: Host-associated > Mammals > Digestive system > Large intestine >...
ACACCTCTCCTTCAAACAGAATCCGCAATTACGGTTCATGAATCTGTGCGTACGGCCATGGGCCATGAAAAGTAACAAACCGCATAGTCCTTTCGCAAACAATTCTCCTTGAAACAATTCGTCCGCAAACTGTTCGCTGGCGAACTGTTTTGTACAATACATATTTTACCACCAAATTTTTAAATGTCAAGAGAAAAAAACTACGACCTTCCTGATGAAACCATCAGTGACGTCGTAGTCTTTTTTTATGTTATAGGATCTTCGTTCCCTTTCTCTGACATGGGCTTACCAGCAATGTAACAATCCCACGGCATGACTCACCCATGCCCGCCTCGAATCACTTTGTCCAACGTCTGGTACAATTTGTCCACCTCCACGGGTTTGGACAAGTGCCCGTTCATGCCGCATGCCACGGACTTTTTCAAGTCCTCGTCGAAAGCGTTTGCCGACATGGCGATAATCGGTATGGTATGGCAGTCCTCGCGTTCCATGCCGCGAATGGCCCTGGCCGCGTCCAACCCGTTCATCACCGGCATCATGATGTCCATCAAAATCACGTCATAAGTGTCCGGCGGCGTGGTGCGGATACGCTCCACGGCCTGCGCGCCGTCAAAGACGCACTCCACCTCGAAACCGCGGTCCTCCAACAGGCACTGCGCGATTTCGGCGTTCAGGTCATTGTCCTCCACCACCAGGACACGGCACCCTTCAAAGGAAATCGTCTCGCCACAATCCTCACCTTCCTCGCTCTCGCCAAGTGCCAGGGCAACGGAAAAGCTGAACGTGCTGCCCTTTCCCGGTTCACTGTCCACCAAGATGTTACTTCCCATCATCTGCACCAGCCGGTTGCTGATTGACAGCCCCAGCCCCGTCCCCTGCTGCTTGGACGGGTTCGTACCGGAAGCTTGTTCAAACGAACGGAAGATACGTTCCTGTTCCTCTTTCGCGATACCGATTCCGGTATCACCTACCGCAAAGTAAAGCCTGACTTCTCCCCCGGATACGCCTTCCTCCCTGACGGTCAAGGTGACCGTTCCATCCGCCGGGGTAAATTTCACCGCGTTACCCAGCAGATTGATGAGCACCTGGCTGATCCGTATCTGGTCAGCCACGAACCAATGGTGTGCCAATTCAATCTCCTGCACGAAATTCACGTGCTTCACCGCCGCCTGCGACATTATCAGCTCCCGGATGGTGCCCAGCATCCCGTCCATGCCAAAATTGGCCGCTTCCAGCTTCATCTTGCCGCTCTCAATCTTGGACATGTCCAAAATGTCGTTAATCAGCCCCAACAAGTAGTCCGACGAAGAACGGATCTTTTGCAGGCAGTCCATGACCCTCTCCTGGCTTTGATCCTGCTGCAGGGCGATGGCCGTCATGCCAATGATACCGTTCATCGGCGTGCGGATTTCATGGCTCATGCGGGACAAGAATTCGGATTTCGCCTTGCTGGCTATGTCATACTGCTGCTGGTTCAACTGGCTCTGGATTGCCCTGCCAAGCTCCGCGAGATTCTGCCTTTCCTCCGAATCCTCCAAGACCTCCGCCCCGAGCCCGAGAATGCAGACGTTGCCCATGTAGTTTCCACTGTCATACATGGGCAGCAGGATTCCCCTTTGCCCCGGCTCCACGCCCAGGAAGCAACGAACCACGTTCCGCCCGCTGTCTTCTTCCGAAAAATAACGTACTTCCTCCCGCCCCATCCAGCGATAGAACTCCTCTTTTTCTTCTTCCTTATATTTTCTCACGCTTTCCGCCGTGTCTTCCTCGTTTTGGTGCCACTGGTAATTCAAGTAGTTGGAATTGAAATCGGCACGCAACAAGGACACCAGCACCCCGTCCGCATGGTAAAACCTCCCAATCTTGCGAATCATCAGCGTCATCTGGGCCGGGAAGTCCGAACCTTTGCCAAACAAATTCAAGGCCACGGACACCAGGCCCACGTCCTCGCTATATCCCAGGGAATTCACCTCGCATCCCTGCAGCGCCGGCAAGAGCGGCCGTTTCTCTTTCGGGACGTCCTCATAAAACAAGACATGCCGCCCGCTTCCGGCAACCACGAGGCTCCGTGCCAGCTTCGCCCTGCGAATCAACTGTTCCGCGTCCTGCCCCGCCTTTGCCTGGGCCAGGCCGGCATACATCCGAACCGGAAAGACCTCTTCCGGGAATGCCGCCGCCACCTCTTCAAGCAGGCTTTCCACGAATGCGGATGCCCGGGCCTTTGGCAGGCATCCCAGCCACAAGACGAATTCATCCTTGTTCAGGCGGAACGCGACCACGGGAGGACGCCCGCCGTCCATGTCCGTCCACAAGCCGGTCTTGTTGACAAGCGCCTGACATTTTCCACGAATCAGGCTGCCGGTTTCCTCCAAAATCATGTCCCCGAACACGATGCCGTTCTTTTCTTCACTTTCTTTCAGCCGATCCAGGTACAACACGGCCAAGAATCCGTCCACGCAAGTTTCACGGGCTTCCTTCAAACGTTCCATCCCGGTTCCAAAAACGGGCAGCCCGGTAACCTGGTCCGTCGTGTTTTTCCGTAGCTGTTCGGCCTCGCGCTCCTTCTGCTCCTGGATGTCGCGTATGCTCCCGACCAGCTTCCACCGCCTGCCGTCGGTGTCATAAACCGCCTTTCCCGTCAATGCCACCCATGCAAACCCCGTCTCGTTCGGCCAACGCATCCGAAACTCCGCATACAAGTTGTCACGGTCGCGACGCAGCGCCTTCATGGTTTCCTCCCTGTCCGCCCCATAAATATACTCGGGATTGATAAAGCCGTCCTCCGACTGCGGGCACTGCCACCGCCCGCTCATGGTCTCGTGGTTCACGATGTCAAGCATCTGGCTTTGAAGGTCATAGGAAAAAAAGATATCCTTGGAAGATTCCAGCGCCACCTTGTAACGCTCCTTTTCCTCCAGGAGAATGTTTTCCGCCTCTTTCTGCCGTTCCGTCAAGTCGGTCACCACGTCGTACAAGGCATCGACTTCCAAAATGTTGGACGGCTTGAATTCCGAAAGCCCTTCCCGGCCCTTGCTGATACATTGCATCAAACACTGGACCGGCTTGGTCAAATGCCGCACCATGAAATAAATGCCGAACACGCCAAACCCCAGGCCAATCAGTACCGCGATGACCATCCAGACATAGAGCAGGCGGCTCATCCCGAAAAGGTCTTTCTCCGTGTCCAGTCCCAGCAGCACCCACTCCGTGTTTTCATATGGAACGTTATTACTATACAGCTTCAACGGGCAGACCACGGCATAGACTCCCTGCCCGTCCAAATCGACGTCCCCCACCCTCGAAAGGTTGTCATAATCCGTCGCCTCCAGGTCAACCCCGCCCCCGGAGCGAACCAGGTCATAAAGGATGCCCTTTCCAACAAGGGGAAGGTAGCTTCCGTCCTCCCGCTTGACGGCCAGCATGTATCCCGACTGCTGGGTGGCATTCAATTCCGCCGCCGGCAAATACTCACATAGGTTCCTGCTGGATATTTCCACGCCCAGCACTCCGTACACCCGCCCTTGATAACGCAGCGGCAGGGAATACGTGATCATTTCGTACGAATCCGCCTTGTCCTTCTCTAAGGAAAACGGCATCGACCAGTACCCCAGGTCCTTCGTGTCCGCGTCCGCATGCTCCGCGCCGGCCCTCCAGGGCTCGTAAAAATAGTCATCGGAAGCGCTCTCACCTTGGCCGTCCATGTGAAAACGGGTGGTCCAATTGGTATCCAACGGGATGTTCCAGTTCCTGGACAGCTGCTTGCCGCCCCGTTCCAAAAGCAAGTCCGAATAATTGGCGGGATTCGTGTCGGGATCGGAATCCCGGATAAAAAAGCCGTCATACTCCCCGGCCGACTGCATGCCGTCCCCCGTCAAAACCAGGAAAACCCCCGTCGTGGAATTATTTTGCAAGATGTCGAGACACTCCGGAAAAAACGTCTCCAATAGCCGGTTCTTCCGGTCTTCCGACGCGAAAACGTCCTCCAAACCGACCCCCTCGCCTTGCAAAAACCGCTCCAGAAGCCCGCCCATGACTTCGTCTCGCGCATAAACGGACGCCCAACGCTGGTTCATTTCATTTTGCAGGATTACTTTCCGATTCTCCACCAAACGGTTCATCATGCCGCTGGAATACCCCTCCAACGTGGGCGCGGTTCGCCTGACTATCAAAGTGCCGATGGTGATGGCACTTTGCAACAACATGATGAAAATCAATGGAATCAAAAATATCTTGAATATAGTTGACTTTTTTCTTTTTTTACCATTACCCTTCATCTTCCATCCCTACTTCTCCACAGCCTGGTTCAACGCGTCACAAAAAGAATCGTACCACTGCTCAAAAGCCTCTCTCGCCACGTAAGGGGCTGCGGCCTCCTCCAGGCTCTTTCCCTGGGCCAGGCCCCCTAGAACAGCCGCGCGGTCTTCCACCGCCTTGTCGGCCAAATTATATTCCAACACCTTCCTGGCCGCGGAGCCATTTTCAAAGCTCTTGTTCGTATAAAGGGTCGTCCCCTCCATTTCCCGGAAGATGGCCGTCAGGCAGTCATACGTCTTTGGCGCCACTTCAAGCCCCTGCTCCTTGATGACCTGGTCCAGCTTTTCTTTGCTGTTCGCCTCTTTTTGCACCGGGAGATAACCTGACACGCATCCAAACCGAATGTTGTTCTCCGTCTGGGTGAACCATTTCAAAAACTCCACGGCCGCATACTCGTGCGCCTCGTCGGACTTGCAGACCACCATGCCGGCTCCCTGCTGCACGGCATAACGCTCCCCGCCGTCAAACATAGGGGCCGGCATCACGACGTACTCGATGGGATGGCCGCCCCCGTCCAGTTCCACCTGGTCCGGGAAATACATGGCGGAGGAAGTGGAACCGGTATAAGCCAGCAAGTCCCCCGTCTTTACGTCATCCGAGCGGAAAGAGCCGTACGCCCCGAAGTACCCTTTCACCATAGGCACATAGTAGTTTTCCCAAAGCCGGTACAACTCCTCCTCCGGCACGTTTAAGGACATCTCTCCATTTTCCACCTGGAAAATCTCCACGCCCAGCTGCTGCATGCCGATAATGAAATAGTTCGCCACCGCGTCCCTGCCATAAAACGCCTTGCCGTCGCCCGGCACGTCGGGCGTCTGGGCATCCGTCCACTCATAATACTCCCGCGCGACTTCCACCACGCCCTCGATCGTTCCCAAATCCTCCAGGGAAGCCCCCGTGGCCGTGGCAAACGAGTCCCAATCGGTCTTGTTGAGCATCATGATTTCCGTGGACTTCGCCGTGGGAAAAATCCGCAGCGTGCCGTCGGCCGCGATACGCCCCTCCTCGATGTAAGAATCCACGTAAAGTTCCATCTCCTCCTCGCCGAGGTAGTCGGACAAGTTGGCCAGGACACCGGCCTGCTCCACCTCGTAGGCGGTATCCGCGTAGGACGAGAAAATGTCCGGCATCTCGTCCGCCCCCACCTTCCCATCGATGGCGTCCCTCACCGCCGTCTCCAAATCGGAAACCGACCCCTGGGAATATCCCTCCACGTAAATCCCCTTCTCCTTGCCCACGGTGTTGTTAAACTCCTCCACCAGCGCGTCAAAGGCCGCCTGCTGGGACCCGTTATAATAATGCCATACCGTCAGCGAAATCGGATTCTTGGAATCCAACGGCCCTTTGTCTGCGCATCCCGCCAAAATGGAAACCGAAGCCGCCGTCAGGCATGCCAGATATTTCAAACATTTCTTTTTCATAAATCCTTTCACGTGTTTCACCTCAAGTTCCCTCCTTTTCACGCTTTCCTCCACCATTTTAGCACATGCCCTCTCCGTTTTCAATTGATAATTACAGATTTGCCATAAACGACCTTGGGGCGATGGTTGAAACACCACCGCCCCGTTTATCAAAAATATTTTCCAATACCCCGTGCCTTGTTCCTGGCCCGTTTTCACTTCTCCAGCATCCGCACCTTCACCTGGTAGGTTTTCTTCCCGCCCGGCTCGAGGAATTTGAGCATCCCGCTCCTGCGCATCACGTCACGCCCGTCCGGATAGCAGTTGCCGCACTCCAGCCCCAGCACGTAGTCGCGCACGCCCATCATATTCCACTCCACGAAGCCGTCCAAGTTTTCCGGGTCAAAGGAAATCTCCAAGCCCTGGCCAAGCTTCGGCTGGTAAATGGAGGCCCTGCCCTCCTTTTCGAACTTGTGGTAATAGCAACGTTCCACGTAGCCCGCCTGCGGCTTTTCCATGTGCATCCAGTTCTTAATGTCCCCGGCCGCATGGTCGTCGCGCGCCGTCACGCCCACCGACGGGATTTCCACCACGCTGTCCTCGTCGAGCAACGGGTAGCCCATGTTCATGTGGTACAAGATTTCCAACGGCTCCTTCGTATCTCCCGTATTTTCAATCGTGTCGTTGATGACAAATTCATTTTCCGCCAGGCTCACCCGGATTTCCCGCAAAAGACGCAACTTGCCGGCGAAAATCACCTCGTCCTTCACCGTCGCGCGCACCACCAGTTCTCCGTTTTCCTCAAACCAATACGCCGACTCTGCCGGCTGGTTGGCAATCGTGCCGTGCAGCGGCAACGTCTCGCCCTCGTCCACGCACGGCGAACCGACCGCGCGCAAGCCGCAGGTCGTCAAAAAACCGGCCGTGAACGACTTCAGCCAATTGTCCCCCGTGCATTCATAATAAGCCGGTGCCACGTAACCGCACGGTGAAAAGTACGACATGTTGATGCCGCGAAACCGCAATCTTGAAATATCGGCCGTGCGGTCAAGCGAGACGGTCATTTCCAGCCCTTTCCCGTTATTTATTTCCAATAGGCGCATCCCGTCGCCCTTGCCGCCCACCAGGCGGTGTTCTTCGATTCCATACACTTGCGAATCATGCCCGATATACGGATTCATACCTGCACCTCCCTACATCAGCGGCCGCACCGCCTCGTAAAGCTTGCGGTACCTCTGATAAATCTCCTGATACTTTTCATGCATTTCCTTACGCGGCTTATATACCTCCCGCTTTTCCACCATGTGCGCCGCCGCGTCCTGCAAATCCGTAAAACACCCGACCGCGATGCCGGTCAGCATCGCACTGCCGACCGTACCCGCGTCCACCGTCTTTAACGCCGTAATCGGCATGTCAAGGGCATCCGCCTTCATCTGCATCCATACCTTGGAACGCGCCCCGCCGCCAGTCGCTTGTAACATCGTAAAATGTACGCCCGAATCCTTTAGACATTCCATGTTCAACATCATTTCGTAGACCACGCCCTCCATGCAGGCCCGATAAATCTCGCAAACGGCAGTCGCGGCCGTCAAGCCGACCATCACGCCCTTGGATCCCGTGTCCATGTACGGGGTGGCCGCCCCGGCAAAATGCGGCAGAACCAGCATGCCCGTGGGACATTCTTCTTTATATAGCTTGCGATATTTTCCTTCCAGCAATTCATTGACGGAAACGCCTTGCTCCACCGCCAGTTCCTTCTCCTTCTTCGCCAGCGTGTCCACGCACCACTGAATCAACGCGCCGCCAGTATAGGAAAATGCGTACGCAACATATTTTCCCGGAACCACATAGGGAACCACCGCGTAATTTCCGGCATACATCACTTCCAGCTCCGGCAAGCCGTCGTAAACCGGCGTCACGCACTCCACCGTACCGGCCCCGTCCACCGCCGTATCCGAATCAAAGACTCCGGCTCCCACCGCCGCAGCCACCTGGTCATGGCTGATGGAAACAATCTGCGTGTCCGCGGAAAGTCCCAATTCTTTCGCGATTTCCGGCCGCACCGCACCGGCAGATGTTCCCGTCGGCACCGGTTTCGACATCAGTCCCATATCAATGTCCGCAATCTTAAAAATCTCCTCGCTCCATTTCAAGGACGTAATGTCAAACGCCATCGTGCGGGTCGCCAACGAATAATCAATCTGCGCCGCCCCCGTCAGGGCAAACACCACGTAATCCTCCATCAGGAAAACGTGCCTGGCCTTCGCATAAATCTCCGGGCGGTTTCGTTTCAGCCACATCAGCTTGGGCAGGCTGTACATTTCATGCGGCTTCACCCCGGTGATGGAGGCAATCGTCCGGCCGTCCATCTTGCGCGTCAGTTCCTCGCACTCCGCCGCCCCGCGCGGATCCGTGTAAAGCATCGCCATGTGTAACGGTTTCCCGTTCTCGTCCGCCAGCACGCACGTCTCGCCGAAGCTGGTCACGCCGATTCCGGCAATGTCTGCATATTTTCCCGCCATCTCGCGAATCACCATGTACACGCCGTCCATGATGGCCTCCGCGTCCACCTCGTGCTCGCCGCCCGAACGCTTGACCGGATAATCCTTGTACGATTTGTCAAGGTACGTTCCCTTCTCGTCAAACACCGTCAACTTGCAGCCAGTCGTCCCGATGTCAAGTCCCGCTATTTTCATTACAAATACCTCGTCGTTTTTTATCAATCGTCACAGTTTTGCCGCGTCCATTCGCAAAACACCCCCAAAGGTGCTTCCCCGCCACACTCGTGGCTCCTTTTGCCCATGAACGGACGCTCCCCCCAGACCGCTGACAGTCTGGCCAAACGGCGTCAGTCAATCTCCACCCAGTCATATCCAAGGTAGGTCGTGAACGCTTCCTTCAAGATTTCCTTCATGTGTCCCTCGCCGACGGACGTATGGTGCTTGAAGCCGCCCCGCGCCAGCTTAATCAGCTTGTTCTGCAAATCCGGAATCTCCGCCACGCCGCCGCAGCCAAAGAACGCGTCCTCAATCGGATCGTCCGTGAACTTCGCCTCGCTCACGTACACGATAATCTTGCCGTCCTTCGTCTGGCAGTTGGAAATCGTCACGTCCATCGGCTTGATGCGTCCCTCGTTTGCGCCCCAACCGGAACCCGGATCCGTCTTGTCAAACATCTTGTGGTTGGAAACGTGCCCTTTCGCGGCCATCAATTTCTGCGGCACCGGCCCGCAATGGAAGAGGATGACCTTGTTCTCGTCGTCGCCATAGTTGTTGTTCCAGTCGAGCACCGTCGTCGGCATCTCGCTGGCCAGGCTCATCGCCCGCATCGTCAGGGCAGAGCACATGTCAATCTCACACGATGCCACGATGCCGCGGTCGTTCAGTTCGCTTAGCAGCACGCACGGACAAATGCGAAGTTCTGCCTCCATCTCGTTCCAACAGCGCAGGGCCAGCGCGTCCAGGTGATATTCGTCTATGTACTCGTCAATGACCACCGCCAGCTTGGCCAGCGTGTTCATGTTCGTCTCCGGCACGTCGGAGCAGTCCGTGTAAGCCTGCAAAGTCGCCTTCTTCTCCTGCACTTTCGCATCATCGTCCGCCTTGTTCCGCACCTTGAAAAATACTTCCGACAAATCAAACGATTCCACGTTGATGCCGTATTTTTGCATCGTAATCTCGTCAAAACGCACGGTCTTGAACGCCGTCGTCCTGCCGCCGATGCAACCGATGTTGAACCGCTTCATGCCGTTCACCACGCGGCAGATGGCCGCGAAATCCTTCAAATTCTGCGAAAACGCCTCCGAAAGCGGGTGCACGACATGCGGCTTCATCACCGTGAACGGCACGTTGTACTGGGTGAACACGTCGGTCACGGAAAATTTTCCACAATAGGCGTCACGCCTATGCGCGAAATCCATTTTTCCAATCTCGTCCGGATACGCCTGCATCAAAATCGGCACGCCCGCGTCCTGCAAGGCCGTGATGGCGCCGTTCTCGTCGGCAAAAATCGGCATGGAGAAAATCACCCCGTCATACTCGCCGTCATGCTCCTTGAGCCACTTCGCGTACATGAGGCCCTCGTCACGGGTCTCCACGCCGCCGTACCTCGTAAGCTCCGCATCCATGGCAATGTAGTCGTATCCCGCGTCCGTCACGGCCTTGATCATGTCCTCCCTGGCCCCGTAAATCAACTCGCCCGGCATAAAGCCCCTATTACAGAAAGCCAATGCAAATGTCATTTTTTTCATCTCAACCACGTCCTCCTTATGATTTTCTTTGGGTCATGCGGCAAATCACACGCCCCGCAAATGGTAACTTTGAATTCTTATCTACATTTTACCCGATTGGAATCCGATAATATATAGTAATCTGTTCATTTTTCTTTGATTTTGTTCGTATCAGATGGTATACTGTAATAAATGAGCAGTGCAAGAAAGACGGCAAGGCGCCACGCGTGCTTTCACATAAGGGGCATCTTGTCGGTTTTCTTATAGGGTGAATGCCCGGCAGCGAGAAGAGGCGCGGCGGATTCGAGCCGGCACCGCGGGGCGGACGCCCGACAGGAAGGAGTATTCCAAATGATTTCCACGTTCAACTTGACGAAACTAAATTCCCTTTTAAAGGATTTTTATACAATCACGCGCATCCGTATCACGGTGTTTGACGAGACCTTCCGCGAGCTGGCTGCCTACCCGGAGCAAGTCGCCCCCTTGTGCCAGATTTTGCGCACGGACGAACGGGCACTCGCAAAATGCCGGGAATGTGACGCGCGCGCCTGCGAGATTGCCGAGCGGGAACACTCCGCCTACACCTACCAGTGCCACGCCGGGCTGACGGAGAGCATCGTCCCCCTCCACATGGGAAACATCACGATTGGATACTTGCTGTTCGGACACGTATTTCCTTACAAATCGCACGAGGAAGGATGGGAAATCATCAAAGAACGTTGCCAGGATTACCAGGTGGATTTAGACGAATTGAAAGCCGCCTGCCACGAGCGTCCCTTGATTCCCGCCGATTACATCCAGGCCGCCGCCCACATTTTGCAGGCGGTCGCCTCCTACCTCTGCCTGGAGCGGATGGCGATTCTGGGACAAAAGGAACTGCCCGCCCAGATTGACGAGTACGTCATGGCGCATTACACGGAAGAAATTGACGCGAGGGGCATCTGCGAGCATTTTAAAATCGGGAAAACCACGCTCTACGAAATCGCCAGCCAGAACTATGGCATCGGCATCGCCGCCCACATCCGCCACCTGCGCATTGAAAAGGCGAAAAACCTGCTGGTTTCCCGCCCGGACATGAACATCAGTGAAATCGCCTCGGAATGCGGCTTCCACGACTACAATTACTTTATCACGATATTCCGGCAGATGGTCGGCATCCCCCCCAGGCAATACCGGCAGACACAAAGGGAGGGCTTTCTCTAAGCCCTCTCTCGTAAACTTGCGTGGACGCCCTCAGAGAGCATTTTCCACAATTTCCCGTCACCGCATGGCGAACACCTCCATCGCATTCTTGCAATTTTCCTTCATCGCCTGCGTTCCCCACGACACGACATCATGGTACATAATCGGCGTGTCCTTGTCGCTCTCCACCAGAGAATAGCAGTACTTGTACTTCTTCCCGTTCTTTTCCACCGGGATGCAGCCCATCTGGAACTGGTTGGCAACCGTCTCGCCGCCCGCCATCGCCATGTACGTATAATAATTAATCTTACGCACGCCTTTCTTGATGGCCGTCTGGAAATCTTCCCTGCTCACGCCGGAACCGCCGTGCATGACGACCGGGATGTCCGCGATCTTGCGCACGTTTTCCACCACGGAAAAATCCAGTTTCGGCTTGCTCAAATATACCCCGTGGGTCGTCCCGAACGAGCAAGCCAGCGCGTCGATCCCCGTCTGGTCGACAAAATCCTTGGCCTGGTGCGGGTCGGTGTAAATTTTCTCCGGGTCGCTTCCGTTCCCCGCAGAGCCGCTGCCCGTCTCACGCTTGCCCATGCAGCCGATTTCCGCTTCCACGGACGCGCCCACCTTCCTCGCCAGCGCGACCACCAGCTTGGTATTGGCCACGTTCTCCGCAAACGGCAGCACGGAACCATCGTACATCACGGACGTAAATCCCATGTTCAGCGCGCGGTTGATGTACTCCACCGTCTCGCCGTGGTCAATGTGCACCACCACCGGCACCTTGGCGCTTTTCGCCATCTCCAGCATGACCGGCCCGATCACGGAAAGCGGCATGATTTCCTCGTGCACCTCGGCGTGCTGGATGATGACCGGCACGTCAAGTTCCTCCGCCGCGCCGATGACCGCCATCACGGATTCCAGGTTCGGTGTGTTGAACGACCCGACCGCACAATTCTTCGCCTCACACAATTCCAAAACTTCCTTCAACGTAAATAACATGATTCTCTACCTCGCTTCATTCGTCATGGGCACACGACCCTTTATGCTCTCTATCATACACCATCTTTCACGGGAAATCTATATGGAAACGTTCACAAAACTTTGAATTTGTCCGAATTAAAAGCGTATTATTCTAGTGAAAAAGATTGGGAAACGTGGTATGATTGATAAAAATCCCCACGGAGGCCGCCATGAGCTACCTAAACTTTACCAAGCAGCATATTTTCAACGCCTTTGACGAGTTGTTGAGCGAGATTCCTTTCGACAAAATCACCGTACAGATGATTATCGACCGCAGCGGCGTGTCCAAATCGACCTTTTACCGCCATTTCAAGGACAAGTACGACGTGCTCAATTTCAATTCCCTGGCACTCGGCGAGCACCTGATTGGACAATGTGTCTGCCATGACTGGCACGAATTCCTGCTGAAAATGTTCCAGGCAATTGCCAGGGACGCGAAATATTACCGGAGGGCGTTTCGCACCTCCGGCCAAAACGCGCACTCCGGCTTCTTATATAATTATTCATTCAGCATCGTGGAAAAATGCTACCTGCATAAAATGCAAAGAAACGAGCTTACCGCGCAGGAACATTTCATCATCAGCCTATATTGCTATGGCTGCGTCGGCGTGCTGCAGGACTGGCTCAACCACCCGGACAGCCTCACGCCGGAAGAAATGGCCGACATCTGTTACGACGCGATGCCAGAACGGTGCAAGGACAGCTGGATCGTGGATGGCTGACGCGCCCCGCAGGGTACATACACGTCAGCCCTCTTCCTTATTCCACGGTCACCAGTTCATATTCCCTGCTGCCGTAACCAAGCTTTTCCGCCGCCTCGATCGTGTGCACGCCGTGCCGGCTCTCGATCCGCTCCCACAAATGATTCCTGCCCGGGTCATCCGACTTGTCAATCAAATCGACGCACGCCTGGTCTAAGGCGACCGGATCCGTGGAGGCCAAAATGCCGATGTCCTTCATGCAGGGGTCTTCCGCCACCTCGCAACAGTCACAGTCCACCGACAAATTGCACATGATGTTGATATACACGACGTTCCCTTTGAAATAATCAATCACGGAACCTGCCGCGTCCGCCATGGCCTCGCAAAACGTGTCCTGCTCGGCCACGTTGTCCCAAAACTCGCTCTGTTCGGTCGTTTTCCCGGCCGAATGAATCCAGCACTTTCCCGCCGTGGAAGCGCAACCAATAGAGAGCTGCTTGAGCGCGCCGCCATATCCGCCCATCGGATGTCCCTTAAAATGTGCCAGTACGAGCATGGAGTCGTAGTTCGCCATGTTTTTCCCGACTAGATTCTCCTTGATGGCCAACCCGTCTGGTATCTCCAGCTTCAAGTCCGGCCCCTCCGCATCCATCAAGTCCACGTCAAAATACTCCGTCCAGCCATGGCTTTTCATCAATTTCATGTGCTTCGCGGTCGTGTTGCGCTGCCCGTCATACGCCGTGTTGCACTCCACGACCGTCCCCTCCACGAAATCAATTACCGGTTTCCACACTTCCGGCCGCAAATAATTTTGGTTGCCTTCCTCGCCCGAATGTACCTTGGCCGCCACCTTTCCCGTCAATTCCTTGCCCGTCGCCTTGTACATCTCGATGACCTTCTCCGGCGTAATCGTCTTTGTAAAATACACTTTTGACTTCATAAGCGTTTATCCTTTCCTTTCTCCGTGAAACGTGTTTTGCAAGTTTCATAAGCTACCGTGACCATTATAGCAAAACAGCGGTTTCCATGTAAAGCGGTTTATGACATTTAACCCTCCACGCTCATCTCCCACAAAAACTTCGCCGCCCGCTCCCGATGCGCGCCCCCGGCCACGATGGCCGCGTACAGCGGGATTCCTTCGGTGGTGCGCCCTTCGAGCGCCTCCCAGCCGGACACGTCGATGGCAACCGGATAACTTTCCCCATTCTCATCGGGTATCTCGCGCACGTGCCCGGAAAGCCGCGCCAGCTCCTCCCGCGTGTACATCTCGTCAAGGGGGAGAAAATAGCCTTCCCGATTCACTTGCAAAAATAAGAGCATTTCCTCCGGCATGAAAATAATGTCAACGTCCCCGACGGAAAGCTGCGCGCTCAAACCCTGGAATTTCTGGAAGTCATGCCCCGTCTCAAGTCCTTTTGCGGTAATGTCCGAATCGTCGAACACGACAAAATCCCCTCCGTCCAAATCATCCGCGGCAGCCGTAACCTTTTCCCCCGAATCCGTTGAATCCTCCCTTGCGAAATCCGTCCCTTGCGACCGCAAGCCCCGCGCCGCCAAATATTCCTCCCCCGCCTGCTCCAACGCCGAATACACTCCCGTGTACTCCAACACCGCGCAGTTTAAATAGTTTTCCTCATCCTTGTTCAGAAAGCCCTGGACGAAGGCCACGACGAACACCCCGACAAACAACAGTACGACAAAAGATGCCATGTAGTAATCCTTGATGTAGCCAAACTTCTGCCGCCACGTCATGCCACGCGTCTTTTCCCGCTCCGCCCTGAATTTTTCTTGTAAAATGCCCCAAATCCGTTTCATCGCGCATCACCGTCACACCTTTCCTCCTCCGGCAGGATCATGTATTTTCCCAACGTCTTCTCCATCCCCTTATGAATCAAAAAGCAAGTCAGCGACGGCACGAAAAATACCGCCGGCAAGAATAGGTAGACGGCCAGCCCGCCAAGTACCAGCAAGATGACAATCTTTAAATTCTGTGCCGGGTACAAAAACATGATGAGAAACGAATCCTTTATCGTATTTTTAAAGGTATTCTCGATTCGCGCCATATAGCAATATGTATAAATCGCAGTCAGCACCAACAACACGAATAACAAGGCGAACAACACCCACAAAAGCCCGATGGAATTTCCCGCTTTCATCTGGTGGTAAAAGAAGTACACGTCTTCCGCGAACAAAAGCCCCAGGGCCACGAACACCAGCTGCGTGAGGACGGATTGTTTCAAGTTTCCCTTGAACCCGTCCCAAAAAGCGCTCGTCAAGTGTCCCCGCTCGTCCATCACGTTCTTCCTCATGGCATAGTACATCGCCGTGAACGACGTGCCAATCGTCAGAACCGGGACGCACCCGAGCAGGAAAAATAAATTCAAGGCAAAACATTTCCAAAATTTTTGCAAGAACCGCGAAACAATCCCGTCATAAGCAAATAATTGATTTAACATGAACAAACCTCCCATGGCATGATTTATGGTTCCAACATGGCGTCAATATAGAAACGGCAACACGCAAGATGCCGTCCCATGCTCATCATAACACGCGCGCGAAAAAAAATATCCCATAATTCCGACCACAATGCCAACTTTTTCGACCTTTTGCATTGAAACTGACACGTCGCCTGACGGTGACGCCGCCATAAGAAAAAGCCGGCCGCTAAGCAAAATGCTCCGTCTCCACAAACACGCCCTTCTCATAAGGCAGTTCGAAAAAATTTTGAAATATATTCGCGGCCATGATATTTTGATAGGGGACGAGCGGCCGCCCCGCCAGGGCGTCCACGGCCAATTCATCCACGGCCAAGGCTTCTCGTGAAGGCGAACGTTTCGCCCCCGTCCGGGTATACCCCTTACGATATTCGCGCGGACTCATCTTCATCTGCATTTCAAAGGTGCGGTAAAAATTGCTCAGGCTCGCAAACCCGCACTCCAACGCGACATCCGTCACCTTCCGCGCCGGGTCTTTCAGCAACGCACAGGCCATGCGGGTGCGCACGATATGGACATAACTCGTTGGCGTCACCGCCAGCTTGTTTTGAAATACGCGGTAGACGCTCGGCTCGCTCACGTTCATCACACGCGCCAGCTTCCCGACACTCAAGTCTTCCCGATAATGCTCGTGGATATAGGAAATGCAGCGGCGGAAATCCTCGTTCTTCCCTCCCTCATCCGGCCTTCTCTCCTGCGTCTGGAACCCCGAGATTACCTGCAACAGCCGGTAACAGCAGGCGAGATACCCATACCAGTCGCCGTCCGAGACGAACATTCCTCCGTAAGCCCCCCGTTCCAGACGTTCCTGCTCGTCCCACGATAACTCCATTTTACCATGCGACAAGCCCTTCCCCCCTCGTGCCAGCCTTTCTGCCATGAGATTCCAATCCGGGGTCGTGTAATACGCGAGTTTCCCCAACAACTTTCGCATCACCACCGCACGCTCGTCCGCCTTGTCCATCTTCCCGCCCGCCGCCATACACTCTGCAGAATTGCATGTTTTCTCCGACATCGCATGTTTTATGGAATCACGCGCATTTCCCCGTACCATGTCCTTTGCAATGAAAGGCGGCTCGTCGCCCACGGTCCGGCAGGCATAACGCGTGCCGGGATTACGCAAGATGTTTTCATCAATCGAGGCGATGACCTGCAGCCCGTCCCTTGCCCCGTCAAAAATCTCATGGCTGTCCTGGCCGTTAATCAACAACAAGTCTCCCGCCGCCATGCGGAAAACGCGTTCTTCCACCCGCACGGAAAACGCCCCGCGCATGCAATAAATTATTTCCACATGGTCGTGCCAATGCAACGCGTTATAAATGACATTCCCCGTGATAATCGTCACCGGCAGGGAACCCCTGCGAATCTCATAATATCCACCATCTTGTCGCTCCGGCTTCTTTCCCATATGAACGCCCCCTCACACTATTTCGCTCCTGCTTTTCACGGGCAGCCTTTTTGATAGGATACTGGAACTTTTTGCCCTCATACGGCAAGATTTTTCTTCATAAAAGCAGTATAGTATAACTATCAACATTTTACAAGGAGGTTCTTCATGAAAGCGAAACAATTTACCACCTTTTCCGTAAACGGCAAAGCCATTCCCGCGGCCTACGACATTCCGGTCACTTTGGAGGCCGACGAGCCGAAGCACCTGGAATCTGGCGTGATAAACGTCTATCCGCAGATAGAGTACCAGACCATCAACGGCTTTGGCGGTGCCATTACCGAGACGGTCGGCTACCTGCTCTCGAAAATGGACAAAGAGACGAGGCGCCGATTCCTGGAGGAACATTTCGGGCCGGACGGGCAGCGTTACAAGTTCACCCGCATGCACATCGACAGCTGCGACTATTCCCTGGAAGAATACGCGGCGGTAAAAGACCCGGTTGCCGACCCGGAATTTGAGACGTTCACCATCGACCGCGACCAAATGTACATGCTGCCGGTGCTGAAAGAAGCAATGGAAGTGGCGGCAGAACCGATTTCGGTTCTTTTAAGTCCCTGGTCACCGCCGAAGCAGTGGAAGACGCCGCCGGCCAGGCCGAAGAACGACGCGTCCGTCTACGGCGGCTTCATGGGCATGGAGCCGGTGGACTACGATACGCCGTCCCGCTGCAACGGCGGCAGCCTAAAGCCGGAATATTACACCCCGTGGGCGAAATACCTTTGCAAATACATCCAGGCCTACTTGGGCGAGGGCGTGCCGGTGACGATGCTCTCCCTGCAAAACGAATCCATCGCCGCCACCAACTGGGACAGCTGCGTCTGGACGGCCGCCGAGCAAAAAACGTTTTTGAAAGACCATTTGTACCCGGCTTTCCAGAAATGCGGGCTGGCGGACAAGGTGGGAATCTACATCTGGGATCATAACAAGGAACGCATCGTGGAATTCGCCGGGGAGATCCTTGACGGGGAAACGTCGGACATGATTGAAGGCATTGCCTTCCACTGGTATTCGGGCGACCATTTCGAGGCGGTGGCGATGGCGGGGGAGCTTTTCCCCGGCAAGACCTTGATGTCGAGCGAATGCTGCGCCCTGCACCCGCCGGGACAATCGCCGCTCGGGGCCATGGGCGCGATACTGGGCTCCTTCCTGGACGGCGGCATGAAATCGCCGCAAACCATCGAATATGACGATGCCACGGCCTACGCGCACGACATCATCGGCGGCTTAAACGCCGGGATGAACCAATGGATTGACTGGAACCTTTGCGTGGACAAGGACGGCGGCCCACGGCATGTCGCGAGGGGCTTCGGCGCGCCGGTGTGCGCGAACGATGACGGCACCTACCGCAAAACCATCACGTTTGACTACATCGGACATTTTTCCCGCCACATCCTGCCGGGGGCGAAGCGCGTCGGCTTCTCCCGCTGCAACGACAAGGTGGACATGACCGCAGCCAAGAACCCGGACGGTACCATCGTGTTGGAACTTTTAAACCGCACGGGCAAGGATCTCTCCTACGCGGTGCGCATGGACGGGCAAATCGTCAGGCTAAACATTGCCGGAAAGACAATGAACACCGTCGTGATTGAGGCGTGAGGTTGATTACCACCTTTCTGTCCCGTGTGCAATAAAAGGTGTACGGATGAAAACATGCCATCCGTACGCCTATTTTTTTCCTTCACCTTGTCGCCCGCCACGCGTCATACTGTGCCTGTTTGTCGGCGATGACCTCGTCAATCCCGGCCTCGGACAGTTCCTCCAAAAAGCGCGGATAGTACACGTCCAAATCAAGGCAGCCGCTCTCCAAAAACGGCATGTAGCGCTCCACCACCTTGTCCACCGCCGCGATTTGCCCGCTCGTTTCCCTCGTGGAATACACGAAGCCCTCCACGCTCGTCCGATACGACATCGCCTCGGCCTCGTATGCGATCCGTTCTTGTTTTTCCTCCAGGCTCCCGTTCCAATAAATCTCGTGCACGTCCCCGTACAGTCCCAGCATATTATAAAAGCCCGTATCGCCCTCCCCGTCCGCAATCGGATAACGGATGATTTTATTTTCCTCGTCCAACACCTCGTAATGCCTGCCCTCGATTCCATAAGTGAGGAGGTTGCCAATCCGCGCGTCGGCATACATCAGGTTCAAAAACCGCATCGCCGCCTCGGGATGCGCGCTCGTCACGGGAATCGTCCAAAAACCCGAGCGCGGCCCCTGCGCGCCCACGCTGATCCTGCTCGTGCGCAGGCAAACGGAATCTTCCATCACCCCGACCAGGATTCCCGGGGAACTGGTGATTGGCCATGACAAAATCATGCCATCCCTGAACATCGCGGGCGTACCATAGTCGCTGATGGCCGCGTCCGGATAAATATATCCGGCCAGATACCATTTTCTCATATAACGCAAAAATTCAGAATACTCCGGGGTGGCATAAAAGTTCACCACCTTCGTCCCGCTCCCCGCATCAAGCACGCCGCTCGAATACGTCGCCCCGAGCGAGTCACACACTTCTTTCTGCCTATTGGAATAAAAGGTAAACGTCGACCCACCGCTCTGCGAGGTAATCTGTCCCAGCGGGTATTTGTCAGGGTATTTTTCCTTCAGCGCGGCGAAAATCTCCGTCAACTCCTCATATGTGTACACATGTTTCTCTTCATGCTCCACGCCGATTTCCCGTAAAAATTCCCGCTCCATCCAGATGCCGCCGCCACTGCCTTGATAACCGTATACGCTCACGCCATAGGTTTTTCCGTCAATAAAGGAACCGCCCGTCAAGTTGTATTGGTTCTCGACAATGTCTTTGATGTCAGAAGCCTCATTCTCCAAATACGCGTCAATCGGCAACAACATTTCCCTCTCAACATAAGTCGTAATATCCTGATAGTTCAGCATCATCAGGTCGATGGTCTCCCCGTTGCCAATCCACGTGAAATACTGGGTAAAGGCTTCCAACGTGCCCACCTTGCGGGCCTCCACCTCCACGCCGATTTCCGGAACCGTGATGGCGTTGATCTCTCTGATTACCTCGTCCAGCTCGTCCATCACGTCGCCGTCCATCGTCTGGTAGGTGAACACGACACGCTCGACGTTCGCCGTCTTCTTCACGTTCCCGGCGGCATTTTCCCCGTTTCCGGCACCCCCGTCCCGCATCGCCTTCTGGCGCTTCTCATCCTCGGAAGCGTCCGCCTCCCGCGCCCCCGCCTGGCAAGCCGCCAACAAAAAGACCATGCACAAGGACAGAAACGCCGCAAGCCCTTTCCGGGCCGCCCGCCTCTTCCCTTTATCCGTCCCCGCGTTCTCCATCCGTCCCCATCTCCTCATGCTTTCGATATTTCGCCTGGTATTCCCGCGGTATCATGCCGTAATACCGCTTGAACTGCTCGGCGAAATAAGAGTAGTTGTTGAATCCCACCTTGTCCGAGACCATCGTCACCGTCATCTTCGTGTTTTTCAAAAGTTCCCCCGCCAGCGTCATGCGCTTCCACGTGATATATTCCTTGACCGTCTTCTGGTAGCGTTTTTTGAACACCCGCGTCAAATGGTCGGGACTTACATAGGCGATGTCCGCGATTTCCCGGACGCTTAAATCTTCGGACAAATGCTCGTCGATATAGGCCGCCGCCTTCTCGGCCACGTCCTCGTTTTCTTCCGGCACGTCCTTCGCCAGGTTGTCAATATAACGCTTCCCATAACCCGTCAGCACGCTCTGGTGCGTCCGCTCCTCGGCCGCGTTCGCCGCCTTTTCCAGGACGTCCGTCAGATGGTCGTACTTCATCGGCTTGAGCACGTAGTCAAAACATTGCAGCTGCACCGCCTGCCGGGCGAAGTCAAACTCGTCATGGCAACTTAAAATCAGGCAAATCGTGTCAGGCCGGTGCCCGTTAATCCACGAAATCAGTTCCAGCCCGCTCTCACCCGGCATCTCGATGTCGCACAGCGCCACGTCCACCGCCTTTTTCTCCAAAACCGCCACCGCCTGCGCGTAACTGTTGGCCTGCAAAATTTCCTCAAACGGCAGCACGCCCCAGTTCACCCCGTCCATGATGCCGGAGATGGAAAACATTTCATCGTCCACGATTAAAAGCCTCATTCCTCTTCCTCCAAAAATGGCAGTTCCAGCCAGATCTGTGTCCCCTGCCCGGGCGCGCTGACGATTTTCATGTCGGCCGCCCCCCCGTAAAACACTTCCATCCGCCGGCGGCAGTTCCAAACACCGATGTGCTTTCGCCCCAGCCTGTCCACGTAAACTTCTCCGTCCTGAACCTTTTTCAATACCTCCTCGGACATTCCATTCCCCGCGTCGCAGACGGACAAAAG